>Ga0209471_1000041_pt1 | contig 109071 bp, 90 predicted proteins | sample GraSoiAngelo_128_FD_185885 | JGI IMG/M metagenome (GOLD analysis project Ga0209471, IMG submission 185885) | Grasslands soil microbial communities from the Angelo Coastal Reserve, California, USA - 14_0927_12_20cm (SPAdes) (version 2) | ecosystem: Environmental > Terrestrial > Soil > Grasslands...
TACCGCCGCCAACTTTCAGGCGGGCTTCCTCGACGCGGTGCGCGGCGCGTTCCAGCGCTGGCAGGAGGCCGGCGTACCGGTGCGCTTCAACTTCGACGCGGACTCCACGTCGGCCGAAGTGCGGTTCCGCTGGAGGCTCCAATTCGAGATCCAGCGGACCGGCCAGACCGACCTCACCTGGGACCAGGATGGCCACCTCGTGAGCGGCGTGGTCACACTCGCCACGTTCGACCCCGCCGGACGCCCCCTCGCGGTGGACGACGTCAGGGTCGTCGCCTTGCACGAGATCGGGCACCTGATCGGTCTCGACCACTCGTCGGACTCGACCGACATCATGTTTGCCATGACGAAGGTGCGGGACCTCTCGCCCCGGGACATCGCCTCCGCGCTGCTGCTCTATCAGCTCCCGCCGGGGACCCTCCGCTAGCTCAGGTCCCGCGTATATTCCGGGCAGGGCCCACCCATGACGCACCGCGGCATCATCTCCTTTCTGACCCACGACGCTCCCGACGGCGGCGCCGCCACGCTCGCCCAGGCCCTGGACGCGCGTGTGCGGGCAGGAGATTTGGTCGAGAAGGTCGAGGGCGGCGCCGTGCGCTGCTTCGCCTGCGGCCACCGCTGCCTGGTGCGGCCGGGGCGGCGCGGCATCTGTAAGGTCCGCTTCAACAAGGACGGCACGCTGTACGTCCCGGTCGGATACGTCGCGGCGCTGCAGTGCGACCCGACCGAGAAGAAGCCGTTCTTCCACGCCCTCCCGGGCTCCGACACGCTCACCTTCGGCATGCTGGGGTGCGATTTTCACTGCGGCTACTGCCAGAACTGGCTCACGAGCCAGGCGCTGCGCGACGACGCGGCGGGCGTGCTGCCGAGCGACGTGACCCCCGACGGTCTGGTGCGGCTCGCCCTGCGCCAGGGCGCCAGGCTGGTCGGCTCGTCGTACAATGAGCCGCTGATTACGGCCGAATGGGCGGTCGACGTGTTCAAGGTCGCGCGCGCCAACGGGCTCAAGACGGCCTTCATCTCCAACGGGAACGCCACGCCCGAAGTGCTCGACTACATCCGGCCGTGGACCGACTGCTACAAGATCGACTTCAAGGCGATGGACGATAAGCGCTACCGGGAGCTCGGCGGCGTGTTGCAGCACGTGCTCGACGCGATCCGGATGGTGTACGACCGCGGCCTGTGGCTCGAGCTCGTCACGCTGATCGTGCCCGGGTTCAACGACGACGCGTCGCAGCTCGCGCGCGCCGCCGACTACATCGCCGCCATCTCGCCCGAGATCCCGTGGCACGTGACCGCGTTCCACAAGGACTACAAGATGACCGATCCCGATGACACCTCGGCGGACGCGCTGCTCCGCGCGTGCGACATCGGGGCCCGGGCCGGCCTCAAGTTCATCTACGCCGGTAACCTCCCCGGCCGGGTCGGCCGGTGGGAGAACACCCATTGTCCCGATTGCGGCGACCTGCTCATCGAGCGCTGCGGGTACACGATCAAGCAGCAACGGGTCGGCCCGGACGGGCGGTGTCCTTCGTGCAGCCGGCGGATTCCGGGCATCTGGTGCTAACGATCCTGCTGCTCTTACAAACGGGGTCTGCGGCAGCGTCGGGGCACGGCCCCGGGGTCGGTCCGCCCCGGTTCGATTCCGAGACATTCGACCCGATCGTCGAAGGCGGCGTGCGCCGGGGGGCGTATCCGGGCGCGGCGCTGGTGATCGGCCGGCGCGACACCATCCTGTTCGCCAAGGGCTACGGCCACCTCACCTGGTCGGCGGGGAGCCCGGCCGTCGACCCCGAGAGCACCCTCTACGACCTCGCTTCGCTCACCAAGGTGATCGCGACGACGCCGTCCCTCATGATCCTGGTGGACCGCGGCCGGGTCACGCTCGACGCCCCCATCGCGACGTACCTCCCCGACCTCGCCGGGACGGGGACGGCGGGCGTGACCGTGCAGCAGCTCCTCACGCACACGTCCGGGCTGCGCGCCGACATCCCGGACCCCGAGCTCAAGGCGCTGCCCGACAGCGCGGCGCTGATGCGGCGCGTGCTCGCGGAAACGCCCCGCGTCCCACCCGGCACGCGCGTGATCTACAGCGACCTGAACGCGATCCTGCTCGGGGAGGCGGTGCGGCACGCGGCAGGTGAGCCGCTCGACGCGTTCGCCGCTCGAGAGGTGTTCACGCCGCTCGGCCTGCAGCAAACCATGTTCCGGCCGGCGGCCCGGCTCAAGGGACGGATCGCCCCGACGGGAGTCTGGCGCGGCCACCCCGTGGCGGGCGTCGTGAACGACGGCAGCGCGTTCAAGCTGCGCGGCGTGTCCGGGAACGCAGGCCTCTTTTCCACGGCGCGCGACGTGGCCCGGTTTGCGCAGTTCATGTTGCGGGGCGGCGCGCGTCCGGACGGCCGGGCGCTGGTGCGCCCGGAGACGGTGCGACGTTTCACTACCAAGGCAGCAGACTTCGGGCACGGCACAGAGGCGCGTGCCCTCGGCTGGCAGGCGTTGCCCACGGGCGAAACGGTGTCGAGCGCCGGGACGCGGTTCGGCCCCAAGAGCTATGGCCACACCGGCTGGACCGGGACGTCGCTGTGGATTGACCCGGACCGGGATCTGTTCGTCGTGCTGCTCACGAACCGGGCTTTCGTTCCGCGCGCGCGGCGCCCGTTCACGATTCTCAAAGAAGTGCGCGGTCGGCTCGCCGACGGCGCGGCGCAGGTGTCCGATGCGCGTTGACCGGCCCACCCTGATCTACGACGGGGAGTGCGCGTTCTGCCGGCGGTGGGTGGATCTGGTGCGGCGCTGGGACCGGGACCAACGGCTCGACCTGGTCCCGTTCCAGGATCAGCAACGGGTCGCGAGGTTGGGCATCCCGCTGCCGGCGCTCGCCGCGGCCATGCACCTCGTGCTTCCCACTCCCGACGGCCGCGTGCTCGCCGGGGCGGACGCGGCGCCCGAGATCCTCCGCCTCCTGCCGGGCCGGCGGTGGCTGGCGGGACTCTTCCGGGTTCCGGGCGTGCGCCCGGTGGCGCGGCGCGTGTACGCCTGGATCGCGCGGCAGCGGCACTGCCTGGTGCGCGGCTACGCGGTCCGCTAGCTTCGCACCTGAGGGGCGTAATTGAAGAAGGAGTGGTCCATGACGGCACCGGCACAGCTCACGGCCGAGGTGGTGCGCAAAGCCTTGCGCCAGGTGAAGGACCCCGAGCTCGACATGAACATCGTCGACCTGGGACTCGTGTACGACGTGGAGATCGCGGACGGCGAGGTGGAGCTCCGCATGACGCTTACCTCACCCGGATGCCCCGCCGGTCCGATGATCACGAACGACGCCTACAAGGTGATCCGCGCGCTCGACGGTGTGAACGATGTGAACATCGAGATTGTGTGGGAGCCGTACTGGACGCCGGAGAAGATGGACCCGAAGGTACGCGCCCTGATGGGGCTCTAGGCGAGCGCTGCGAGCAGGGCGTTTCCGAGCACCTCGATCTGCCAGCGCCGGAGCTCCGCCACCCGCGAGAGCCCGGCGCGATCGTTTGGGGTCGGGGTGGTCCGCGCGACCGCCTCGAGGGTGGAGCGGCCGCACAACACGCCCGGATCGAGGCCGAGCTCGGCCGCCACGCGGTTGCGCGCCGCCTTGAGGCGCTCGACGCGGCCGTCGAACGCGGCGTCTTTCGGCGGCCGCGCGGTGCGCTCGACGCGCGGTAACTCGGCTTCGGGGAGCGCGAGCGCCCGCCGGACGCTCTCGAGCAGCGCGGGGCCATGCCGGCGCGCGAGCGTGGCCGGAAGCTGCGGGACCTGCGCGAGCTCTGCGGGCGAGCGGGGCAGCGCCTTCGCCACGGCCAGGAGGGCGTCGTTCCCGATGATGCGGAACGTGGCCTTGTCCTGCTCCGCCGCGAGCGCTTCGCGCCAGGCGCACAGCTCGCGCAGCGCCGCGAGCGAGCGCGGCGGGAGCGCGCGCGCCCCCTTCACCCGCAGAAACCCGTCGCCGGCGTCCGGCGCACCGGTCCAGCGCAGGGATTCGAGGCGAGCGAACTCCTCTTCCGCCCAGGCCAGGCGGCCCAGCTGCGTGAGGCGGTCCCGCAGCGCGTCCCGCAGGGCCGGGAGGTGCCGCGTGTCGGCCGCCGCGTACTCGAGCATCTCGGTCGGCAGCGGCCGCCGCGACCAGTCCGCTTTCTGATGCTCCTTCGCGAGCTTCACCCCCACGTACTTTTCGAGCAGCGCGGCCAGCCCCACGGCCGGCTCGCCGGCGAGCTGTGCGGCGATGCGCGTGTCGAAGATCCGCGCCGCGCGGAACCGGTAATCGCGGTCCAGAATGCGCAGGTCGTAGTCCGCGTCGTGGAACACCTTCTCGACGGCCGGGTCCGCGAGCAGCTCGCCGAGCAGCGCCAAGTCGGGCAGGGCGAGCGGATCGACGATCGCCGTGCGGCCGTCGCGGCTGGAGAGCTGGACGAGGAAGATGCGGTCGCGATAGCGATGGAAGCTCGCCGCCTCCGTGTCGGCCCCGACCAGCGGCTCGCGCCGGAACGCGGCGACGCTCTCCGCCAGCGCCTCGGGCGTCTGGATGTAGCTATGCACGAGGCCGTCCGCCGCGGCTCACTCTTCCTTGCCCACCTGCTCCAGGCCGGCCGCGATCTCCTCGAGCGCCTTCGCCAGTGTCTTGTAGAACTCGGGGTCCGGCGGCTGGGGAACGCCCCCCAGCGGGTCCCCCGCGCACTTACGGGCGGCGCGCGCGGCGTGGCGGATGTAATCGGTCGAAACGCGCATCGCGACCCTCCGGCTGAAGGTTGCCAGTGTCCGATCCGGAGCGACTGAACCGAAAGATACGTGCCGCGCTCGCGCCCTGTAGTCTGGGGCAGTGGCCCACGCCCCTCGAGCCCGGTACTCCGGCGCTCGCGCACGCCCTCGGCCTGGAGGCGCTCTGGGTCAAGCGCGAGGACCGCTCCTCGCCGCGCTGCGGCGGGAACAAGGTGCGCGGCCTCGAGTTTCTGCTGGCGGGGGCGCCGGCAGGGAGCGTGTTCGTGACCGTGGGCGGCACGGGCTCGACCCATTGCCTCGCCACTGCGGTGCATGCGGCGGCGCTCTCCTGCCGCGCCGCGCTCGCTCAGTTTCCGCAGCCCGAGACCGAGACGAGCCGCGCCGTCGCCGCGGCGTCCCAGGCACACGCCGCCCTGGTCGTGCGGGCCGCTACCCGCGCCACCTTGCCCGCCGCGCTGCTCGCCGCATGGCGCGGCGCCCGGCGACTCGGGCCCCGGCGCTGGATTCCCGGAGGCGGCGCGCACCCGCGAGCCGTGGTCGGCCATCTCCTGGCGACGCTGGAGCTCACCCAACAACTCCCCGATCCACCCGAGACGATCGTGGCGCCGCTCGGCACGGGCGGCACCGTCGCCGGTCTGCTGCTCGGTATCGCTGGGCTCGGCTGGCCCACGCGCGTGATCGGTGTGCGGGTCGCGCCGGCGCTCGTCGCCAATCGCTGGCGAGCCACGAGGCTCGCCCGGCGGGCGCGGCGCCTCCTCGCCCGCGTGGGCGTACCGCTCCCCGCGCCCCGTTCCCCCGACATCCTGAACGGGCTGGGCCGCGGCTACGGGTGGCCGACGGTCGACGGCGAGTCGGCGCGCCGGCTCGCGGCGCAGCACGGGCTGGTCCTCGACTCCACGTACGGCGCCAAGGCCTTCGCCTGTCTCCTGCACCGTGAAACGTGGAACATGCGACGTGTGGTTTTCTGGCATACGTTTGCTATGCCCGCGCGCCTGCCGGAGTCGGTACGATGACGGCGTTCCCCACCGTCGAGCTGACGGTGTATCCGTACGATTGCGATGCGTTCGGTCACCTGAACCAGGCCGCGCTGCTGACGCTGCTGGAGCGCGCGCGGTGGGACGCGCTCGCACGCGGCCCGGGGATGGATCTGTTCGACCGCAATGGGGTGTGGCCCGCGGCCCGCAAAGCGGTGATCGAATACAAGGCCGGGGCGTACCCGCGGGACGTGCTGCGGATCGAGACCGCGGTCGCCCATCGCGGAACGACCAGCATGACGCTGCGGCACGTGGTGCGGCGCGTCGCGGACGACACCCTCATCGCGGAGGCCGAGATCGTGTTCGTCTGCGTGGATCGCCTGGGCCGTGCGACGCCCCTGCCGGAGGAAATCGCGCGCGTCCTGGGTCCGCGGACGTCCGGATCACATCAGCCGATTCGCGTCACGGTGGGCGCCACCGAGCTGGGGGTGGAAGTCCGGGGCGACGGCCCGCCGATCCTGTTGGTGCACGGCTTCCCGTTCGACCGCACCATGTGGCGGCATCAGTTCGCGGCGCTGGCTCGCTGGAAGCGCATCGCCCCCGACCTCCGGGGCGCCGGCGCGTCGAGTGCCGCGGCGGCGGACGGCGCGTCGGTCGGCCGCTACGCCGACGACCTCGTGGCTATCCTCGACGCCCTGGGCATCGAGTCGGCGGCGGTGTGCGGGCTGTCGCTGGGTGGATACGTGACGTTCGAGCTGCTGCGGCGCCACGCCGATCGCGTGAGCGCCGTACTGCTCGTCGATACGAAGGCGGAGCCCGACGCTCCCGCCGCGAAGCGCGAGCGCGACGAGCTCGCCGCACTCACCGAGCGCGACGGTCCGGAGGCCCTCGTGAGCCGGCTGTTGCCCAAACTGCTGGCGCCCGAGACCCAATCCGAGGTCGCCGAGCAGGTGCGAGAGATGGCGCGCCGCTGGTCGGTGCCGGGGATGGTGGCCGCGCTGCAAGCCCTGCGCGATCGGCCCGACTCGACCGACACGCTGCGGCAGATCCGCGTGCCCACATTGGTGCTGGCGGGGAGCGAGGATCAGATCGCGCCGCCGGCCGGAGCCCGCGCGATGGCGGGGCTGATCCCGAACGCGCAATTCCACGTCGTACCGGCGGCGGGGCACCTGGCCCCGCTCGAGCAGCCGCTCGCGACGAGTCGCCTGATCGCGGATTTCTTGGAAACGCTGCGGTGAGGGTGAGCTAGCTGCCCTTACGTTGTGGCTTGCCCGGCGGCGTCGCGCTCTGAAAGACGTCGCGGTTCTTCGCGATATAGGACTTCCACTGCGGCGGCGTGTCTTCCTCCGGGAAGATCGCGGTGACCGGACACTCGGGCTCGCAGGCGCCGCAATCGATGCACTCGTCGGGGTGGATGTACAGCTGGTCCTCGCCCTCGTAGATGCAGTCCACCGGACAGACATCCACGCAGGAGCGATCCTTCAGGTTGATGCACGGCTCAGCGATGATGTACGTCATCCGGGCTCCCGAAAGCTCCACGTACGACGGCCCGGAGGACCGGGCCGAATCGCAAACATAGGCGGGGACCCACCCCCGTCACAAGTCTGGCCGACACAGCAAGTGGACGAGGCGAGCGGGGCGCTGTCTCGGGCGACATTCACCGTGGGGTGGCGCCCGCGACGGTGATCTTGGTCATGAGCGACAGCAGCGCGACGAGCCACGTGTATTGCAGCAGCGCCGTCCGATCGGGCTCGGGAGCAGCGTCTCCGAACCACGCCGCAGCGGCCCCGGCCACCACCAGGAGCAGGAGCAGGCCCTCCCCCGTCAGGAGCCACGCCAGTCCGACCACCAGGACGGCGATCCAGCGTTGCGGGCGCGTGAGCGCCCGGAAGCCGCGCCCGCCGTCGAGCTGCCACACCGGCAACAGGTTGAAAAGATTGATGAACGCGCCCACATGCGCGATCGCGCCCCAGATCCCGGCGCCGGTGGCGAGGTAGACCCCATACGCGGCGATTGCGGCGCCGGCGCCCCAGATCGGTCCCGCCAGTCCGACCCGCGCGTCTTCGCGGCGGTCCGTCGGGTACTGCTTGAGGCGGATGAAGGCGCCGACGCCGGGGATGAACATCGGCGCCGTCGCCTTGATGCCGTAGTGGGTCAGCGCCTGCACGTGCCCCATCTCGTGGATGTAGATCGACACCACGAACCCTGCCGCGAACTTCCAGCCCCACAGCGTCCAGTACACGCCCATCGACAGCAGCATCGAGAGCAGCGTGCTCGCCTTGGTGAGCCCGAGCAGGAGCAGCTTGGCTTTCGTGATCACGAAGAGCAGGGCGAACTTGAACTTCGCGAGCAATACGCCGAGGGCGCCAAGACCTCCCGCCGCCCCTTTGCCCAGGCGGGAGCCGTGTTTCGCTCCGGCCGGCTGTCGATCAACGGCGCGACTCAACTCGGCGACCCTGGCCGCGACGGTTTGGTGCTGCGCCGTGTCGGGTGGCAGGAGCTCGAGCGCCTGGCGCCATGCGGCGAGCTCGGCGCTGGTGTCACCCGTCTGTTTCGCCTGCTCGGCGTCGGCGGCCAACCGCTTCAGCGCGTCGGCGTGCACCAAGCGGTGACAGGCCGGGCAGGCGAGCAGTGCGGGCGCGACCTGGGCGCCGCAGTCGGGGCAGACCGGTGGTGCCGGCGCCGCGGGCGGATCGTCAACCATCTCGGGAACCTAAGCGGGTGCGCCGGGCGGAGCACTCACCTGGTAGGGCCCGGTAATGCGGAGCGCGATGGCCTTGTTCAGCCGCCACGCCTCGTACAGCGCGATCCCGATGATGAACAGTCCAATGATGTTGCTGATCCCGGCGAGGATCGGCAATGCGGCCGCCAGCAGAAACAGCGCCCCCAGACCGAGCAGCACCCCGCCCACGCCGATCCGTTTCGGCGCCGTGCGCGCGGAATCGACGGTGGGTGCCGATCGCGCCGCCCCTCGCACGCCTTCATTGATCACGCTGGCGCGACGCTCCGTCACCGCTTTGACGATCTGCGGAATGTAGGTCACGACGATGGCGCTGTACGTGAGCGACATCGCCAGCGCCTGGTAGCGCCAGCCTCCGCGCCGGTTCGAGCCCTTGCGCACGGCGCTACCCACCAGCAGACCGACAACGATGGCTACGATGGCATACTCGCTCCCCGTCGCTGCCGCCACGGCGTAGTAGAGTCCCGCGCCCCCCGCCGCTGCCAGTAGCCCGAGCCCCAATGCTCTTGCGAATCGAGTGCCCGAGGTGCCGCGGTCCCGCTCTGCTATGATCCGGCTGCGGCATCGCTGACAGGTCACGTGACCGTTGATCTCGTAGTACGATGTCGTGATAGGCTGCTTACATACGGCGCAGGCCGACCCGCTCGTTTGGCTGGCGCGCTCGGCACGGTCGAATTGCAGCTTTCCGCCGGGCGGCACTCCGGTTGGCTGGTCGCTCACAGGTCTGCTCCTGTCTGGGGGAGTCGGGGGGGGGCGTGGCCCCAATGTTTTGCGGCGGTCCCCGACGGCGCAATCTGGAGCGTTACACGGGCTGGCAAACGGCCGCCGAACTAGCAACATGGCTTTGTAAGATACCTATGGGTATCTGAAGTTTCGCTCCCAAACGAGTTCAGGTTGCAGTATTGATGCTAATCGGTATCATAGATACTTATGGGTATCGTGCGATCCAAGCGTAAGGCGGAGACGAAGTCCCTGCTGATTGAGGCCGGGCTCCAGGTCTTCGCGGAGCGGGGCATCGAGCTCGGCTCGCTCGACGAAGTGGCGCAGACGGCGGGGTTCACGAAGGGGGCCATCTACCGGCAGTTTCCTTCAAAGAGCGCGTTTCTGCTGGCGCTGTTCGAGCAGTACGCCGCCGTGGCGCGCTCCGGTGCCGGGGCGCGCCAGGCTGCATGGTTCGCCCCACTCACGCTGCAATTCGCTGCACACGCCATGCGAGATCCGCTGTTGCGGCGCCGGTTCGCGGTGGTGCTCGCGGACGCGCCGGAAGGGACGACCGCCGAAGGACAGCTGCTGGGGGCACTCGCCCGTTTGCTGGGAGCGTCAAGGGAGCCACCGGGTCCGTCCGGCGGCCCCGGCTGACGCAACTCCTGCGCAGAAGGAATCGAACGTGATCGCCGTTATCACCATTCTCGGGCTCATCGCTGCGGTGTACGGCATCAGCGTTGCGCTTGTCTGGCTCGGTCCGGGTGACGAAGCCCACCCGGTCTATCAACGCTACGATCCCGCGCGGCATGGGTTCCCCCGGGACGTGTCGGCCTGGCTCGAGGCGAACGCGAACGCGCTCTCGCGCGAGGGCTTCGCCGTCGCCGGCGATCTGTTCCGGCTGGGGCCGTCGACGACACAACGCGTGCTCCTGATCACCAACGATGCCACCGAGGAGCGCGGTGTGGTGGCGGCCGTCGTCGGCTCCACGGGCAACGTGGGGATGTTCGTCGAATTTGCGGCGGAACTACCCGATGGTCGCTCGCTCGACGTCTCCAACGCGGACGGTCCCCGCCTGTTCGCTCCAATCCCCGGGCGGGCCACCGAGCGCTTCCGCTCCGTGCGGGACCCGGCCCGCCTGCTGCGCATTTTTCGGGTGCTGGTCCGCCGGCAGTGGGGCTCCGCGGCGCTGGCGCATCCGGAAGTCAAGGCCGATCCGGCCGGCTACCTGAGCGCCGACACGTTCCGGCAGATGAGTCGCCAAGTCGAAGCAGGCTACTTTCGACTCAATCGGGCGAGGCAGACCTTCCAGCGCACGCTCAAGGGGGCCGTGCTGATGACGTGGAAGCTGCTCCCGCCGTTCCGGCCGCTCCTCGTGGCAAGGCAAGAGCGCCGGGCTGCAACGCTGCTGCGCGAGATCGGCCTGGATGGTTTGGATCAGCGCCCGATTGCCCCCGTCACCCTGACGGACGCCTCGACCGTCCAGACGGACGACCCGACCGTCGCGCTGCTGCGCGAAGCCGCCGGGCAGACGCCCCGGCCCCCCCGCCCGCGCGCCCGGAAAGCGGTGTTCGTGCTCATGGCTCTGCTTGCCCTCAACGTCGTGCTCATCGGCGTGCGGCGGCGCTTGCGTTCGCCGCGTCCCGAGTATCACCTGCCCGCGGGGTTCACCGTACCCGCCGACTTCGACGGCGCCGTCGCAACTCTGGAGCGTTTGGCCGGCGTGCCTTCCCGCGCGCTCATGGGTGTCGACCGCAACGGTGATCCGGTGGCGACGGGCGGTGTCATCGTCGTCGTGACGGCCGTGCGCGCGGGCGGTTTGCTCCAGGCGGCGCACGATCAGTTTCGGCAGCGGGGGTTTCTCCTCTTTCGGTTCGATCGCTACTTCGGGCGCGACACGGTTCCGGTGCGCGTCGGCCTGGTGCCAACGGCCGATCCCTACGACCTGCTGGCGCGCTTGGGGACGGGAGGAAGGCGGGACCGGCGCACGCCGGACGAGGTGATCGCGTGGCTGCGTGCGCTCGCGCCCGACGAGCCGTTTGAGCTGACCGGCGCCGGTGTTGACTGGTTCCGCGCACGATTTGTCGGGAAGCCGCACGACCCACACGCCCTGGCCCAGCGGATCTATGAGTTCTGCCCCCGTGCGGTGGATGAGGATCTGGAGGGTAACGTCGAGCGGTTGGCAGGTCTCTTGGCCAGGGGCGGGCAACTGATGTGCGAATGGCGATGACGCCGCACCGCCGGCTCGTCGACCTGAGCCACACCATCGAGCACGGCATGGTCACCTACCCCGGCCTCCCCGCTCCGGTGATCAGCGATTGGTTGTCGCGCGACGCGTCTCGCACCCGTTACGGTCCCGGCACGACCTTCCAGATGGGCAAGATCGAGATGTTGGCGAACACGGGCACGTACATCGATGCCCCATTCCACCGTTACGACGGTGAACCGGACGTCGGCGACTATCCGCTCGAAGCGGTGGCCGACCTGGAGGGCGTCGTCATCCGCGCGACGGCCCGCTCAGGACGCGGCCTCGGGGCGGCCGTGTTCGGGAATCTCGACGTGCGGGGCAAGGCCGTGCTGGTACATACCGGGTGGGACGCGCACTGGCGGACTGCGCGATACGGCTCGGGCCATCCGTTTCTCACCCGCGACGCGGCGGAGCAGCTGGCGTCCGCTGGCGTCGCGCTCGTCGGCATCGACTCGCTCAACATCGATGACGACACGGACGGCGCCCGGCCCGCGCACACCACCCTGCTCGGCGCGGGGATCCCCATCGTGGAGCATTTGTGCAGCCTGAGTGAGCTGCCTGACACGGGATTTCGCTTCTTCGCGGTGCCGGCCAAAGTCAAAGGCATTGGGAGCTTCCCCGTACGAGCGTTCGCTCTCGTGACGAGCTGACTCAGTCCGCCGGCACTGCGTCCTTCGCCCCCTCCAGCTTCCGCGTGATCTCCCGCGTGATGTGCATCGAGCAGAACTTCGGTCCGCACATCGCGCAGAACTCGGCCGACTTGAAGTACTCCGCGGGGAGCGACTCGTCGTGCAGCTCGCGCGCCCGGGCGGGGTCGAGCGACAGGCGGAACTGCTCGTTCCAGTCGAACGCGAACCGCGCCCGGGATAGCGCATCGTCGCGCTGGCGCGCGCCGGCGCGCCCGCGCGCGATGTCCGCCGCGTGCGCGGCGATCTTGTACGCGATCACCCCCTCACGCACTTCCTCGGCGTTGGGAAGGCCGAGGTGCTCCTTGCGGGTCACGTAGCACAACATGTCCGCCCCGTACCAGCCGATCATCGCGGCGCCGATCGCCGACGTGATGTGGTCGTAGCCCGGCGCAATGTCGGTCACGAGGGGGCCGAGCGTGTAGAACGGCGCCTCGTGACAGATCTCCTTCTCCTTCCGCACGTTGATCTCGATCAGGTGCATCGGGATGTGCCCCGGCCCCTCGATCATGACCTGCACGTCCTTGGCCCAGGCCCGCGTCGTCAGCTCGCCCAGGGTGTCGAGCTCGGCGAATTGGGCCCGGTCGTTCGCGTCGGCCAGGCTCCCCGGCCGCAGCGCGTCGCCCAATGACAGCGTCACGTCGTACTTGCGCGCGATCTCGAGAATGCGGTCGAAGTGCGTGTAGAACGGGTTCTGCCGATTGTGGTGCATCATCCAGTAGGCGTGCAGCGAGCCGCCGCGCGACACGATCCCCGTCACCCGTCCGAGCGCGAGCCCGACGTATTCGCGCAGGATGCCGCAGTGCACCGTGACGTAGTCCACCCCCTGCTGCGCCTGGTGCTCGACCATGTCGAGCAGGTCGTCGGCCGTGAGGTCTTCCACTTTGGCGACCGCGGTCACGGCCTGGTAGATGGGCACGGTACCGATGGGGACGGGCGAGGCGTCGATGATCGCCTGGCGGATCGCGTCGATGTCTCCGCCGGTCGAGAGGTCCATCACGGTGTCGGCGCCGTAGTGCACCGCGTGGTGCAGCTTATCGAGCTCCTGGTCGATGTTGGACTCGACCGCCGAATTGCCGATGTTCGCGTTGATCTTCACGCGCGCCACCTTGCCGATCGCCATGGGGTCGAGACGCCCGGCGAGGTGATTCACGTTGGCGGGGATGACGAGCCGACCGCGGGCGACCTCGTCGCGCACCTGCCCCACCGGGAGCTCTTCCCGCTCCGCGACGCGCTGCATCTGGGGGGTTACGGTGCCCTGGCGGGCCAGGTACTGCTGGGTCACGCAATCCATACCGACTCCCTTCGCCGGTGCTAGCCGGATCAGGTTCAAAGGGTGTGATCTCAGCTCGCCCCGACCACGCGGCGAGCACCCCTGTCGCTTCGGAATCTAATTACGTCCGTCGGGCGCTGTGGCTCGTGGTGGACGGATACTGTCGCGAAGCTGGCGCTGGCCATCAGGCTGGCGCGTCAGGGCAGCTCGCGCGGCTTGGGCGGGCTGTAGCGCTCCGCGGGGTCGTGGACCTTTTCCCATTCCGAGCGGAATGCGAAAGGATCGGGGCCAGCCGGGCGGTCGAGCGCGAGGATGCCGTCGAGATGATCGATCTCGTGCTGCAGCAGCTCGGCCATCGGCCCCTCGAGCTGCATGGTGTGCTGCTTGCCCTTCAAATCGGTGTATGTGAGGGACGCCGTGTAGGCGCGCGACACGCGCACAAACACGTTCGGGAAGCAGAAGCAGTCGTCCCACACGAGGAAGTCATCCGGCCCGACGTCGGTGATCTCCGGGTTGATCATGGTCCAACGCTGCTTGTCCATCTGGACGAACACGATCCGCACCGGCGCCCCGATCTGCGGCGCTGCCATGGCCCGGCCCATCTTGTACTTTTCCTTCGCCACGCGCAGCGTGTCCCGCAGGTCGTCCGCGATGAGGCGAGTCGCGGCCGACTTGGGGTTCTGGACCCGCTCGCAGCGGACCCGCAGGATGGGATCGCCCAGCTGGCGAATGCGTCGTACGGCCATGCGCCGCCAATTTGGGGGTTTGGCGCCGCGGTGCAACTCGGCGTAAGCTAGGAGTCATGTCCTTGGCCGGCGTCGTGCTCGCGGCCGGGCGCTCCGTGCGGATGGGTACCCCCAAGCCGCTGCTCGACTTTCGGGGCCGCCCCTTCATCATTCGCATTCTCGAGGCGCTGGAAGCGCTCGACTTGAAGCTCCGCCTCGTCGTGCTCGGCCCGGACGCCGCACGCGTCACACCCATCCTCGCGCCACATGACTGCATCATCATCGAGACCCCAGACGTCGCAACGGGCCCGATCGGCTCCCTGCGGGCCGCCCTCGCCGCGCTGAAACCGCTCCGGCCGGCCGCCGTCCTCGCCTGGCCGGTAGACTTGCCTCACGTTCGCCTGGCGACGGTCGAGCGCCTCATCGACGCGTACGCCCGCGGCGCTGCCCCGGCCGTGGTGCCCGCGTTCGGCGCGCGCCGCGGGCAGCCGGTCATCTGGGATGCCTCGCTGTTCGAGGAGATCGAGACGAGCGAGGCCGCGACCCGGCACGGCGCCAACGCCGTGCTCCACACCCACGCGTCACAACTCGTGATTGTCACAGTCGATGATCCGGCCGTGCTCGACGACCTCAACACCCCCGAGGACTACGAGCGGCTGGTGCGCGAGGTGAATCGCGACATCTACTGACGGCGTACGGCGCGGAAAGCTGATAACTGACAGCGATTTGCGAATTCACCCCAATTCGTCTTGTTTTAGTTGACAATCCCGAGTAAGTCACTTAGGATTCGGTTTCCGATGCGCACCCATCCTCCGCAACTCACGGCGCACAAAGGACTTCGCGCGGAGATCCTGCTCGCGCTGAAGCGCGCCCAGCCGCTCACGGCGAAGCAGCTCGCCCACCAGCTGGGCGTTTCCGTCAACGCGATCCGACATCATCTGAAGGAGCTCGAAGCCGCAGGGCTGATCGGGTACGGTCGTGAGCAGCGGGGGGTCGGCGCACCCACCTTCGCGTATCGGCTCAGTCCGGACGGGGAGGGCCTGTTCCCGCGTGCCTACGAGGAGACGCTCACGCAGTTGCTCCAGCGCGTCGCCGAGCAAGGCGGCCGCCAGGCGGCGGTCGGACTGTTCGAAGACCACTACCGCGATCTTACCCGCCAACTGCAGGCCGAACTGGCGGGGGCTGCGGCCTCAGAGCGCCTCGATCTGGTCGCCCGGCTGATGAACCAGCAGGGCTATATGGCCGAATGGCAGGAGGCGGCCGGAACGTTCCGGCTGTCGGAGCACAACTGTGCGATCCGCGCCGTAGCCGAGCGCTTCCCCGAGGTGTGTGCGGCGGAAGAGCGGTTCCTGCGGGACGTGCTCGGCGCGGCGGTCGAGCGGAGCGCCCACATCGCGAGCGGCTGCAACGCCTGCGAGTATGTGATCACCTTCACCGCGGCGCCGCCACAGGAGTCGTCATGAGCTCCGGGATCGAAGCCCAGGTTCTCCAGCCGTACAAGTACGGGTTCGTCACCGACATCGAGTCCGACGTCGTTCCCCCGGGTTTGAGCGAGGACGTCATCCGGCTGATTTCGACCAAGAAGGGTGAGCCGGAGTGGATGCTCGAATGGCGGCTCAAGGCGTACCGCAACTGGCTCAAGATGCCGGAGCCGCACTGGTCGAACGTGACGTACGGGCCCATCGACTATCAGGCGATCAGCTACTACGCGGCGCCCAAGCAGCGCCCCAAGCTCGAGAGCCTGGACCAGGTCGATCCCAAGCTGGTCGAAACGTTCGAGAAGCTGGGGATCCCGATCGAGGAGCGGAAGCGGCTGGCGGGCGTCGCGGTGGACGCGGTGTTCGACTCGGTATCGGTCGCCACCACGTTTCGGGAGACACTCGCCCGGCAGGGGATCATCTTTTGTGCGATCTCCGAAGCGATCCGCGAGCACCCGGACTTGGTGCGCAAGTACATCGGATCGGTGGTCCCACACAACGACAACTTCTTCGCGGCCTTGAACTCCGCGGTGTTCACGGACGGCTCGTTCGCCTACATCCCCAAGGGCGTGCGCTGCCCGCTCGAGCTCTCCACGTATTTCCGGATCAATGCGTCGTCGACCGGACAGTTCGAGCGCACGCTCATCGTCGCCGAAGCAGGGAGCTACGTCAGCTACCTCGAGGGGTGCTCCGCGCCGGTCCGGGACGAGAATCAGCTGCACGCGGCCGTCGTGGAGCTCGTGGCGCTCGACGACGCCACGATCAAGTACTCGACCATCCAGAACTGGTACCCGGGCGACGAGGAAGGCCGCGGGGGGATCTACAACTTCGTCACCAAGCGCGGCGCCTGCCGCGGCAAGAACTCGAAGATCTCCTGGACCCAAGTGGAGACCGGCTCGGCGATCACCTGGAAGTATCCCGGCTGCATCCTCCAGGGCGACAACTCGATCGGCGAGTTCTACTCGGTGGCCGTGACGAACCAGCGCCAGCAGGCAGACACCGGCACGAAGATGATCCACATGGGGAAGAACACACGCTCGACCATCGTGTCCAAGGGCATCTCGGCTGGCCGCGGGCAGAACACCTATCGCGGGCTCGTGAAGATTCTCAAGGGCGCCGAGCACGCGCGCAATTACTCGCAGTGCGATTCGATGCTGATCGGTGACCGGTGCGGGGCGCACACCTTTCCCTACATCGACGTGCGCAACAGCACGGCGATCATGGAGCACGAGGCCTCGACGTCGAAGATCGGCGAGGACCAGATCTTCTATGCGAAGCAGCGCGGGTTGTCGGCGGAGGACGCCGTCTCGATGATCGTCAACGGGTTCTGCAAGGAAGTCTTTAAAGAGCTGCCGATGGAGTTCGCCGTCGAGGCGCAGCGGCTCCTCGGGATCAGTCTCGAGGGGAGCGTCGGATGACGGGAAAAGGGAAACGGGCAAAGGGAAACGTGCTGCTCGAGATTCGGGATCTGCATGCGACGGTCGAGGGCCGCGAAATCCTGCGCGGCATCGACCTGACGGTTCGCGCCGGCGAGGTGCACGCCATCATGGGCCCGAACGGCTCGGGGAAGAGCACGCTGGCCCAGGTGCTGGCGGGGCATCCCGCCTACACGGTGACCGCGGGCTCGGCCTCGTACGAGGACAAGGACCTGCTGGCGATGACGCCCGAGGCGCGCGCGCGCGAAGGTGTGTTCCTGGCGTTTCAATATCCCGTCGCGATCCGCGGCATCACGAACGCCTACTTCCTCCGCTCCGCCGTGAACGCAATCCGCAAGCATCGCGGCGAGGAGGAGCTCGGGCCCGTGGAGTTCATGGACTCACTCGAGGAAAAGCTCAAGATCATCGGCTGGGATGACAGCTATCTCAATCGGCCGGTGAACGACGGGTTCTCGGGCGGCGAGAAGAAGCGCAACGAGATCCTGCAGCTCGCCGTACTCGATCCCAAGCTCGCGATCCTCGACGAAACGGACTCAGGCCTCGACATCGACGCGCTCAAGACGGTGGCGCAGACGGTGGAAAAACTCCGCCGGCCCGACAACGCTACGGTCATCGTGACGCACTATTACCGGATTCTCACGCACATCCAGCCCGACGTCGTGCACGTGCTGTCGGCCGGGCGGATAGTGAAATCTGGCGGTAAAGAGCTGGCGCTCGAGCTGGAAGAAAGAGGCTACGACTGGATCCGCGAGGCGGCGCCGGTCGTATGACGGAGCACTACGTCCGCGACTTCCAGGCGTTCGCGAGCAACGGTGCCGCCGGTGCGCCTGCCTGGCTCCGGGAGATCCGCGAGGGGGCGATCGCGCGGTTCACGGAGCTCGGCTTTCCGACGATGAAGCAGGAGGCGTGGCGCTTCACCAGCGTCGCGCCCATCGCTCAGACGCACTTTACGCTTCCCGCCTCCCGCCTCCCGCCTCTCGCAATCCGTGACGTCGACGCGCTCTCGGTCAGCGGCACCGGGGGGGGCCCGCGCATCGTGTTCGTGGACGGGCGGTACGCGCCTGGGCTGTCGTCGCTCGCCGGCCTGCCCCAGGGCGTCGAGGCGACCAGTCTCGCCGAGGCCACCCGATCGGGCCCCGGCGGTGAGCTCGCCCGGCGGCACCTCGCCCGGTACGCTCCATGGCAGGACAGCGCGTTCGCGGCGCTGAACACCGCGTTCCTCGCGGATGGCGCGTTCGTGCACGTGGCGGCGGACACTGTGCTGGCGCAGCCGCTCGAGGTGCTGTTCCTCGCGACGAGCGGCACGGCGGGGACCGACGGGCCGACGGTCAGCCACCCGCGCAGCCTGTTCGTCGTCGAGCGGGGCGCGCAGGCCGCCCTGATCGAGAGCTACGCATCCATCGGCGAGGGCCTGTACTGGACGAACGCGGTCACGGAGACGGTGGTCGGTGAGGGCGCACGCGTCGAGCTGTATCGCGTGCAGCGCGAGGGCCGCAGCGCCTACCACGTAGCCACGACACAATCCCGACAGGAACGCGACAGTTACCTCGCATTCCACGCCCTCACGCTGGGTGGCTCGCTCGCCCGGCACGACATCACCACCGTGCTGGACGGCACGGGCGCCGAGCTGATTCTCAACGGCCTGTACGTGCTCGGCGGCAGCCAGCATGCCGATCATCACACGGTGATCGACCATGCCCAGCCGCATTGCGCCAGTCACGAGTTCTTCAACGGCGTGCTGGCGCAGCGGGCGCACGGCGTGTTCAACGGCCGGATCATCGTGCGGCCCGGCGCGCAGCGCACCGACTCGAAGCAGACGAACAACAACCTGCTGCTCTCGACCGAGGCGCGGGCCGACAGCCAGCCCCAGCTTGAGATCTACGCCGACGACGTGAAGTGCACCCACGGCTCGACGGTCGGGCCGCTCGACCAGACGGCGCTGTACTACCTCCGCAGCCGCGGCCTGTCGCCCGAGGCGGCGCAGAGCCTCGTGACGTACGGCTTCGCGGCCGAGATCCTGGGCCGGATGCAGCGCCCCGACGTGCGCGAGCGCCTCGACCGCCTGGTGCGCGCCGGGCTGGAATGATGCTCGACGCCGCCCGCCTCCGCGCCGACTTCCCGTTGCTCGAGCGGCAGGAGCACGGCCGCCGCCTCGTGTACCTGGACAACGCGGCGACCACCCAGAAGCCCGAGGCGGTCCTGAGCGCGATCGCCGACTACTACCGCACCACCAACGCCAACGTCCACCGCGGCGCGTACGCCCTCGCGATCCGCGCCACGGAAGCCTACGAAGCGGCGCGCGCCAAGCTCGCGGCGTTCGTGAACGCGTGGGCGCCCGAGGGCGTCGTCTTCACGCGCGGCACGACCGAGTCGATCAACCTGGTGGCGGGCTCCTACGGCCGCGCCCACGTCGGCCGGGGCGACACCGTGGTCGTGACGGCAATGGACCACCACTCGAACCTCGTGCCATGGCAGATCCTCTGTCAGGAGAGGGGCGCGACGCTGCGGATGGTCGAGATCACGGAGGACGGTCGCATCGACCTGTCCGACTTCGGGACGGCGCTCGAGCGGCGCCCGAAGCTCGTCGCCTTCCCGTACGTCTCGAACGCGCTCGGCACGGTGAACCCGGTGGCGCAGCTCGCCAAGCTGGCGCACGCGGTCGGGGCGGTCGTGGTGGTGGACGGCGCGCAGTCCACGCCGCACTTGAGGGTCGACGTCCAGGCGCTCGACTGCGACTTCTACGCACTGTCGGGTCACAAGATGCTCGGGCCGATGGGCTCGGGGGCGCTGGTCGCCAAGCCGGAGCTGCTCGAGGCGATGCCGCCCTATCACGGCGGCGGTGAGATGATCTCGCGCGTCTTCGACGACCACTCGACCTACAACAAGATCCCACACAAGTTCGAGGCCGGGACGCCGAACGTAGAAGCCGCGGTCGGGCTCGCGGCGGCGATCGGCTACCTGGAGAAGATCGGTCTCGAGCGGATCGCCGAGCACGAGCAGGCGCTCGCTCAGGCGGCGATCGAGCAACTGACGCAGATCGACGGTGTGACGGTCTACGGGCCGCGCGGTCACCGCGCGGGCGTGGTGTCCTTCACGTATGGCGACATCCACCCGCACGACATCGCCACCATCCTCGATCAGGACGGCGTCTGCATCCGAGCCGGCCACCACTGCACGCAGCCGCTGATGCGCCGGCTCAACGTCCCGGCGACCGCGCGCGCCTCGTTCTACCTCTACAACGAGCTGGGCGACGTCGCCGCCCTCGCCGGCTCGCTCGTCAAGGCGGGAGCCCTGTTTGGATACGTCCCCGCCTGAGCCGCGGCTCAGCGCGCTCTATCAGGAGCTGATTCTCGACCACTACCGCCGCCCCCGCAACAAGGGCGCGCTCGAGGGGGCGACGCACTCGGTATCGCTCAACAATCCGCTGTGCGGTGACGAGATCGACCTGCAGCTCCGCGTGGACGCGGACGTGATCCGGGACGTGCGGTTCATCGGGCGGGGCTGCTCGATCAGCCAGGCGTCGGCGTCGATGATGACGCAGCTTCTCAAGGATCGCACGGTCCCCCAGGCGCTCACCCTCGCCGCGCGGATGAGCGCGATGATGCAGGGCGACGAGTCCGCCGCGAAGGACAAGTCCCTCGGAGACCTGCGGGCGCTCGCCGGCGTGTCCAAGTTCCCGGTGCGCATCAAGTGCGCGCTGTTGCCCTGGAACGCACTCACGGATGCCGTGAAGCCGTAGCCCGGAGGGGCTGTCCCCTTCCCTCTTCCCCCTTCCCTGTCAGATTACCGCAGCATGAACAGCCCCGTCGTCGTCCTCGACCGCGTCACCAAGCGCTTCGCCGGTCACACCGCGGTGGACGGCCTGTCGCTCGCGGTCCCGAGCGGCGTGATCTTCGGGTTGCTCGGGCCAAACGGCGCCGGGAAGACGACATCGATCCGCATGATCATGGACATCCTCGAGCCGGACGAGGGCGAGGTGCGGCTGTTCGGGGAGCGCGGAGCGGGGCGCGATCAATCGGGTCGCATCGGCTACCTGCCGGAAGAGCGGGGCCTGTACCCCAGGATGCGGGTGCTCGACGTGCTCGTGTTCCTCGCCGAAGTGAAGGGTGTGCCGCGCCGGGCCGCCCGCACGCGGGCGCTCGAGTGGCTGGACCGCCTCGGGCTGGGCGATTGGCGACAGCGCCGGGTGAACGAGCTGTCGAAAGGGATGCAGCAGAAGGTGCAGTTCATCTCCACGATGCTGCACGACCCCGACCTCGTGATCCTGGACGAGCCGTTCTCCGGGCTCGACCCGGTGAATGCGCAGGTGATGAAGGATACCGTGCTCGATCTGCGCCGCCGCGGCAAGACCATCCTGTTTTCGACCCACATCATGGAACAGGCCGAGAAGCTGTGCGATGAGCTGTGCATCATCGCCCGCGGGCGAAAGCTCGTGGACGGAGCGTTGAGCGACATCAAGCGGACCCATGGCGGACACCATCTCGTGATCGGGTTCGACGGGAGCGCTGGGGCCGCCCAGCAGGTCTTTGCCGAGACAGGACTCGTGAAGAAGGTCGACGACTACGGTCAGTACGCCGAGCTCGAGCTCGCCCCGAATGCAGACGCGCAGCAGATCCTCCAGCGGCTCGTGGCGTCCGGGGCGCGGCTGTCGCGGTTCGAGCTGATGGAGCCCTCGTTGAACAAGATCTTCATCGACTTGGTGGGGCCGGAGGCAGCCCGGGCCGCTGCACAGCCGGGGGCGGAGGCCGCCCCTGCGTAAGGTCTGGGCGGTCGTGCGGCGGGAGTTCCTGGAACGGGTGCGCAAGAAGTCGTTCTGGGTGATGGCGCTGCTCGGGCCCGTGTTCTTCGCGGCGATCTTCCTGCTGCCGCTGCTCATGTCAGGCGGTGGCGGCGTCAAACGGCTGGTGGTGGTGGACCGTACCACGACGACGCTCGGGGCCCTCGTGGCGGCGCGGCTCGATTCGACGCAGCGGTTCGTCGTCGTGGGTCGCGTGCCGGGCGGCGCGGGCGTGGAAGACTCCTTGGCCCGCGAAGTCGGGCTGAAGAGCATCGACGGGTTTCTCGTGCTGTCGGACTCCCTGACCGCCACGGGCCACGCGGAATACCGCGCGTCCAATGTGTCCTCGCTGGAAGACATCGGCCTGCTGCGCGAGTCCCTGGGGAGGCTGGCAGAGCGGGCGCGGCTGGAGCGCGCCGGCGTGGATCCGGCGATGGTGGCGCGAGCCCAGATCCGCGTGTCGCTCGACACGAAGAAGATCACGGGTGGGCGCACGACCGAGGAGAGCGCCGGCCAGTCGTTCTCGCTTGCGTATTTCATGATGCTGATCCTCTACATCTCGCTGCTGCTGTACGGCGTGCAGGTCATGGGGTCGGTCATCGAGGAGAAGACGTCGCGCGTCATCGAAGTCCTGGTGAGCTCCCTCAGACCGTTCCAGCTGCTGCTCGGAAAGTTGCTCGGCGTCGGGGCGGTGTCGCTCGTGCAATTCGCGATCTGGGGGGCGTCGGGCCGGCTGCTGCTCACTCAGCGGGCAGCGCTGGTCAGCCGCATGGGGGGCGCCGACCCCGAGGTCGGGCAGGTGTTCCAGGTGCCGCACGTATCCGGGGCGACCGCTCTTGTGTTCATCGCGTTCTTCCTGGGCGGCTTCTTCCTGTACTCGGCGATGTTCGCGGCGGTCGCCGCGACCTGCTCCACCGAGCAGGAGGCGCGCCAGAGCCAGGTACCGGTCACCGTCCTGATCATGATCGCGTTCTTCGGCTCATTCGCCACGCTCGCGAACCCGGAGTCCCGGCTCGCCGTGACCCTCTCGCTCGTCCCGTTCACGTCGCCGATCGCGACTCCGGCGAGGTGGGCGGCGGGGAATCTCTCGGCGCTGGATGTGATCGCGTCGCTCGCGCTGCTGATCACCGGCACCGTACTGGTCACATGGATCGCGGCGAGGATATACAGGGTCGGGATCCTGATGACCGGCAAGCGGCCAAACCTCAAAGAGCTCGTTCGCTGGGTCAGGGCGGCCTAGGACAGACGGGTAGACGGCGAGACGGGTAGCGGATCCCAGTGGGTCGTGTATAGGTATGGTACGGACTGCAACGAACGGGTTAGGCGTCCGCCCCCGTCATCGCTACACTGCCGCCATGCCTCCCTATCGGAATCTCAAAGCATGGGAGCACGCGGAGCGCCTTGCGGTGGAATGCGTGAAGGCCTCGCGTGGATTTCCCGAGTTCGAACAGCACTCCCTCGCCGATCAGCTACGGCGCGCCGCGTACAGTGTTCCTCTGAACATCGCCGAGGGCAGCGCTAAGCGCGGCAGCCGAGAATACCGCCGCTACCTTGACACGGCACGAGGCTCACTCGCAGAAGTGGAAACGATGCTGGGCATGGCCCACTCCCTCGGCTATCTCCGTCCCGCGGAGTTTGGTCGACTCGAAGCACTGGCCACTGAAACGAGCAAGACGCTGTACGGGCTGCTCCGCAAGATCACCGAGAGCGCCTCGAGGTAACCTCACTCCTAAGCCCTGGGAGCCACTACCCGTCTATCCGTCTCGCCGTCTGCCCTAGTACCTTTTCCTCATGCCTGTCGACTATGACGTCATCATCGTCGGCGCCGGCCACGCCGGCACCGAGGCCGCTGTCATGTCCGCTCGCCTCGGCGCGAAGACTCTCCTGCTCACTTCCAACCTCGACACCATCGGCCAGTTGAGCTGTAATCCCGCCATCGGCGGGATCGCGAAGGGCACCGTAGTGCGCGAGATCGACGCCCTCGGCGGTATCATGGGCCGCGCCACCGACCGCGCGACGATCCAGTTCCGCATGCTCAACCGCTCCAAGGGACCGGCGGTGTGGGCGCCGCGCGCGCAGTGCGATCGCACGCTGTACCGGCGCGCGGTGCGCGCGCTGCTCGAGCGCCACCCGAGCCTCGAGCTGACGCAGGGGATGGTGAGCCGTCTTCTGATTGAGGGAACGCACGCGACGGGTGTCGCGACGTCTGATGGGCGAGTGTTGACGGCGCACGCTGTCGTAATCACGGCGGGCACCTTCCTGCGTGGCCGCATTCACCTCGGGACGGACACCCAGATCCCGGCGGGGCGGGCGGGCGACCAGCCCGCCGTCCAAGTCGCGCAACATATTGAATCACTTGGACTTACAGTGTCGCGCTTCAAGACCGGCACGCCGCCTCGCGTGGACGGTCGCTCGGTCGATTGGTCCAAACTCGAGCGCCAAGACGGTGACGGGACCGCGTATCGCTTCTCCTGCTATGAACGGGTCGAGCGGCCACGCCAGGTGCCGTGCTGGATCACGTGGGCCGGTGAGGCAGTGAAGGACATCATCCGCCGACACTTGAAGGAGTCGGCGCTGTACGGCGGCGCCATCGCTGCGCGGGGCCCGCGATATTGCCCATCGGTCGAAGACAAGATCGTGAAGTTCCCCGACGCCCAGCGGCACCAGGTCTTCCTCGAGCCGGAGGGGCTCGACACACACGAGCTGTACGTGAACGGGCTCTCCACTTCCCTGCCCGTCGGTGTCCAGCTCGAGTTCCTGCACGCTGTCCCCGGTCTTGAGCGGGCGAAGCTGACGCGGCCCGGGTACGCGATCGAGTACGACTACTACCCCCCGACGCAGCTCACTCCCTGGCTCGAAACCAAGGCGATCGAGCGCCTTTTTTTCGCCGGCCAGATCAATGGTACGACGGGATACGAGGAAGCAGCCGGCCAGGGCGCCGTTGCGGGGATCAACGCGGTACGCCGAATGCGCGGCCTGGAGCCGGTGTTGTTCGGGAGGGACGAGGCGTACATCGGTGTGCTGGTGGACGATCTGATCACGCGCGGGGTCGATGAGCCGTATCGGCTGTTCACGTCGCGGTCCGAGTACCGACTGCTGCTGCGACAAGACAACGCGCTGCGCCGCCTCGCCCCGCTGGCGGAGCGACTGGGCCTCCTCACAGCGGCGGAGCTGCGGGAAGCCGAGCGACGCTTGCGGGAGGAAGAGCGGCTTCTGGACACCGCTCGGGCAACGACGATCAATCCGAGCCAAGCCGATCCGGTGCTGGCCCCCACCGGCACGACGCTCACCGAGCCGGAGCGCGTGGCGAGCGTGGCGCGGCGTCCGGGGGCGTCGTTGCGCGCGTTGCTCGAGGCGGCGGGCCTGACGGTGACGTGCGACGACGACGTGGTGGGGAGCGCGGAAATCGAGCTCAAGTATGACGGCTATCTGGCGCGCGAGCGCGAGGCGGCGAGCCGGCTCGCGGAGCTCGCCGCGTTCGTGCTGCCAGCCGAGCTTCCCTATCTCGAGATGCTGAGTCTTGCGACCGAAGCGCGGCAGAAGCTCGATCGAGTGCGGCCCACGTCCCTGGCTCAGGCGGCACGGATTCCGGGTGTGAGCCCGAGCGATCTTCATAACCTCGTCGTCGAGACTGCACGCTGGCGACGCCGAGTAGCGTGAGCGACGTGTTTCACGTGAAACTACCCATGAGTTTCACGTGAAACCGGCACTTTACCGGTCGTGCTGGGCGACGTATATTTTACTCCCTGTGACCGTCGCGCAACATAACTCATTGTCTAACAATAAGTTATCAGATGTCTCGCGTCATCGCCATCGCTAACCAGAAGGGCGGCGTCGGGAAGACGACCACCGCCGTCAACCTCGCCGCGTCGCTGGCGACCGCCGAGCGCAAGACTCTGCTCGTCGACGCTGACCCGCAGGCGAACTCGACAAGCGGCGTCGGCATCGAACGCGATCGCATCCGGCACTCGCTGTACGACGCGTTACTCGACGGCCGCCCACTGGTCGACGCACGCTTTGCCCACGTGCACTTCCCGTATCTCGACGTCGTCCCCGCCACCCAGGATCTCGTCGGCGCCGAGCTCGAGCTCGTCGGCAAACAAGGGCGCGAAGCGATGATGCGGCGCGCCCTGCAGGCGATCCGCGACCAGTACCAGTACATCATCATCGACTGCCCCCCGTCGCTCGGACTGCTCACGCTCAACATGCTCACGGCGGCGGACAGCGTGCTGATCCCCATTCAGTGCGAGTACTACGCGCTGGAAGGCCTGTCTCAGCTGCTCAACACGGTGAAGCTGGTGCAACGCAATTTCAACCCGGCGCTCGCCATCGACGGCGTGCTGCTGACGATGTTCGATGCCCGCCTGAACCTCAGCAAACAGGTCGCCGACGAAGCGAAGGAATACTTCGGCTCCCAGATGTTCGGCATCACCATCCCCCGCAACGTCCGACTCGCCGAGGCGCCCAGCTTCGGGAAGCCGATCTTGCTGTACGACGTGCAGTCCGTGGGGGCGAAGAGCTATTTGGCCGTGGCGCAGGAGCTGATCCGTCGGGTCGAGCGCGCCGGCGCCGCGGCTTCCGTTCCCCCTGCCCCGCCCGCTCCTGAACCGCTGCCGGAGGTGCCCGCATGACGGAAACCATCGCTGGTCGCCGTCGTCTCGGTCGGGGGCTCGAGGCCCTGCTGGGACCCACGCGCGAAGAAGCCGAACGCGAAGGCAGCCTCGTCGAGCTGGCGATCGCCGACATTCGGCCCAACCCGTACCAGCCGCGGCGGGACGTCGATCCGGCCGCCCTGGAAGAGTTGAAAGCGTCGATTCTCAAAGCGGGGCTGTTGCAGCCGGTCGTGGTGCGCGCCGCCCCTGGCGACCGCGCCCCCGGCTACGAGTTGATCGCCGGTGAGCGCCGGCTGCGCGCCTGTCAGGCGCTGGGCTGGGAGCGGATCCCCGCGGTGAAGCGCGATGTGGATGACCGCACGGTGCTGACGCTCGCGCTGATCGAGAACCTGCAACGCGACGACCTGTCGCCGGTCGACGAGGCGCGCGGCTACGAGCGTCTCATCGCCGAGTTCAGCCTCACCCAGCAGGACGTCGCCGACGCGGTGGGACGCGACCGCTCCACCGTGGCCAACGCGCTCCGACTCCTCAAGCTCCCGGCGGGCGTGCTCGCGTTGCTGCACGAAGGTCGGCTGTCGGTCGGGCACGCGCGCGCGCTGCTCGCGCTCGATGACCCGCGCGCGGTGGCGGCGGTCGCCAAGGAAGCCGTGGACCTGGGGCTGTCCGTGCGTGATGTCGAGGATCGGGTGCGGGGCGGCCGGGCGCCGGTGCGGCGGCCGCGCTTGAAGCAGGGACTCGGGGCAGCGCCCGAAGTGCGCCGCATCGAGGACGCGCTGCGCCGCCGCCTCGGCACCGACGTGCGCGTCACGCTGCGGGCCAAAGGGAAGGGGCAGATCCACCTCAACTTTTATTCGAACGACGACCTCGCGCGCCTGCTCGAGCTGATTCTGGGAACGCCGTTCGACGGATGAAGCACAAGAGCGTCACCATCGTCGTCCACACCGATGGCGAGCTCGAATCCCGCCAGTACCGGGTGCCGTTGTGGGCCTTCGAAGTCGGGAAATGGACCGCGGGCGGCATCGCGGTCTTGGTCGTGCTGTTCTTCTTGTTCGCCGGACCGATCACGCGCAATGCGGTTCGGGCGCAATTCCTCGACCGGCAGGTAGCGCGTCTGCAGGAGGAGAACGGCCGCGTGCAGCAGCTCGCCGCCGCGCTGAACCGGGCGGAGGCCAACTACCAGGAGCTGCGGCAGCTGCTGGGGGTGAAAGCGCCGCCCGAAAAGGTCGTGGTCCGGGCCGACCTGCCGCGCGCGCTGGCCGTGCGGGCGCGGGCGCCCGGCGCGCCGCCGCGCCCCGCGTCCGACTCCGCGTCGCCGCTCCACTGGCCGCTCGACGACGGCGGCTTCGTGACCCGCGGGCAGGTGCAGGCGGGAGATCCCGCCGAGTCGCACCCCGGCATCGATATCGCCGTGCCGACCGGGACGGCGGTGCGCGCCGCCGCCGCAGGCGTCGTGGCGCATGCTGGCACGGACCCCGCCTACGGCCTGTTCGTCCTCTTGCGGCACATTGACGGATATGAGACGATGTATGGACACGCCTCGCGGCTGGTGGTGCGCGAAGGCGACTCGGTAGTGGCGGGGCAGGTGATCGCGCTCTCGGGTAGCTCCGGGCGATCCACCGCGCCGCACCTCCATTTCGAAATCCGCCGCGAGGGCAAGTCGCTCGATCCCCTCACGGTCATGAAACGGGAGAACTGACATGGCCATCTTCACCGAGAAGGGGCACGGCGCTCCAGAGAGCGAAACCGGCCTCTCGATCATCGGCACCGGCATGCGCGTCGTCGGGGACATCACCGCCGAAGGGGTGGTGAAGATCGAAGGAACCGTGGTCGGTACCGTGCGCGCCGGGCGTCAGGTCCTAGTCGGGAAGGGCGGGGAAGTGGAAGGGGACGTGATCTCCCGTGAAGCGATCATCGGCGGCGAAGTCCGGGGGAGCATCCGCGCCGACGAGCGCGTCGAAATCCAGGCATCGTGCGTGGTGCACGGCGACATCGCGGCCAAGCGCTTGCTTGTGCAGGAGGGTGGAGAGATCAACGGTGTGGTGCGGATGGGCGAGACCGCCCTTGAGCCTGAGACCTTGGAGAAGGCTGCGGCGCCGCGGTCCTATTAGGCCGCGCTAGATATCCACACGTCAGCGTTTCCCGCATGTGGATTGTTTATCTCGCTACTACACAGTGACTTATAGATTTCCCCATGTGGGAATCTCACGTCAGTGTCCCTAGGCTGCCGCGCTAATGTCATCATACTGTCACCGCCGGACCGGCTGATGCAGCTCGGGGAGTTGGTCACGTACCTCGACGCTTACCTGCGCGTCGGCGAGGTGCCGGACGCGCCCCACGCGCTCAATGGGCTACAGGTGACGAAGACTGGGGACGTCGGGCGCCTTGCCGCGGCCGTCGATCTGTGCGAAGCGACCGTGAGAATGGCGGTCGAGCAGCGGAGCGACCTGCTGCTGGTGCATCACGGGCTCTTCTGGGGTGGGCCGAAGCCGCTCACCGGACCCGCGTACCGACGCGTGGCGGGACTCGTGCAGAACAACGTCGCGCTCTACAGCGCGCACCTCCCGCTGGACATGCATCCCGAGGTCGGCAACAACGCGGTGCTCGCGCGGCAGCTGGGCGTCACGCTGCGCGGTGGGTTCGGCACGGAGTACGGCGTGCCGATCGGCGTGTGGGGGGAGCTGGACACCTCGCGCGAGGCACTGCAGCAGCAGGTCGCCGCGGCGCTCGGGGCCACGCCGCGCGTCCTGGCGTTCGGCCCGGAGCGGGTGCGCCGTGTGGGGATCGTCACCGGAGGGGCCGGTTCGATGATCGGCCAGGCGCGAGCGGCGGGACTCGACACCTACGTCACGGGCGAAGGGGCGCACCATACGTTCTTCGATGCCGAAGAACTGGGCGTGAACGTCTTCTATGCCGGGCACTACGCGACGGAGACGGTCGGGATCAAGGCGCTGGCGGAACACCTGTGCGCGAAGTTCGGACTCCCCTGGACTTTCCTCGACCACCCGACGGGTCTGTGAGCGCGCGGCGCGTCCTGGGCGTGCTCGCCGTCGCGGAACTCCTGGCGATGGCGCCGTGGTTCAGCGCGTCGGCTGTCGCACCGACGCTCTCACGCGTGTGGCAGCTCACACCCGCTGGCACGGCCTGGCTCACGATTTCGGTGCAGCTGGGCTTCGTCGTCGGGGCGCTCGTCTCCGCGGTCCTCACGCTGAGCGACATCTGGTCTGCGCGGCGACTCGTCCAAGCGTCGGCGATCGCGGCGGGGCTCGCCACCTTCGGCGTCGCGAGCGCCTCGAATCCTACCGTCGGCATCGCGCTACGCATGGCGACCGGCGCTGCGCTCGCCGGCGTGTACCCGCCGGGGATGAAGATCGTGGCCGGCTGGTTCCGCGAGGGCCGTGGCTGGGCAATCGGCATCATGGTCGGCGCGCTGACACTCGGCTCGGCGCTGCCGCATCTGCTGCGCTGGCTCGTGCCCGTGACGGTGTGGCGTCCCGTGCTCGGTTTCGCCGGGGCGCTGGCGCTGCTCGGTGCCGCGCTGATGGCGCTCGTGCCGCACGACGGCCCGTTCGCGACCCCGGCTCTCAGGTTCAGTTGGAGCGCCGTGCCACGGATTGTACGCCAGCGCGCCGTCACGCTCGCGAACCTCGGCTATCTCGGCCACATGTGGGAGCTCTATGCGATGTGGACTTGGATCGCGGCGTTCGTCGCGGCGAGCGAGCACGCCCGCACCGGCGTCGCGCCGCCTGCGGGCTCGACCGCGCTCGTGACGTTCGCCGTGGTGGGGAGCGGCGCCGTCGGCTGCTGGCTCGGCGGGACGGCCGCAGACCGATGGGGGCGGACGCTCGTCACGACCAGCGCGATGGCGCTTTCCGGCGCCTGCGCCCTCGCGGTCGGGACAGTGTTCGGGCAGACGCTGGCGGTGCTGCTGCCCGTGCTGTTGGTCTGGGGTGTGACGGTGGTCGCGGATTCGGCGCAGTTCTCCGCGTCCGTGAGTGAGCTCGCCCCTCAGGACTTGGTGGGCACGGCGCTCACCCTTCAGACCAGCCTGGGCTTCTTGCTCACCTGTCTCACGATCTATCTCTTGCCGTGGGTTGCGGAGCGGATCGGCTGGCGCTGGAGCATGAGCGTGCTCGCCCTGGGACCGGCGGGGGGGATGTGGGCAATGCTGGCGTTGCGGCGGCGCCCGGACGCGGCGGCGTTGGCGGGCGGGCGGCGCTAGGGGATCACGAAGATGCCTACGTCCCCGCCGTAGTCATCCGGCGCGCGTGTCGCGCCGGCCGGCACGATCCACGCCGCCCCGTCGATTCGGACGTCGATGCGGTGCACGCCGCTCGTGATGGGCAGCACGACTTCCCAGAAGCCACCCCCGGCCCGGCTGAGGGCCAGCGGTTGCCAGTCGGTGAAATCCCCCGCGACCTCCACTCGTATGGCGTCCGCGACGTGCACCACCAGCCGCACGGGCCTGCTGCGATCCACCTGCACCTCGAGCCGCGCGCTGGTCGAGGTGCCGGCGCCGTCCGCCCCGGCACCGCGCGGCGCCGTGCGGTCTCGCGAGATCGTGTGACGGGGAGCCGCTGTGTGAATGCGGATCGCGGCTGCGAAGTAGCGAGCGGCGATGCTGCCGCTGATCGGGTCGGTTGGATAGCGGCCCCCCGACAGCAGGAGCGCCATGCGCTCGCCGAGCGCAAGGGCGGCGCTCGTCTCGCCGTACATGCCGCGCCCCCCGCCGCGACTCCAGACCCGCCCGCCGAGCGTCGCATCCAGCGTGACCTGGCCCCACCCCGTGTGGGCGGAGGATTCGACGTCGGTGTAGGAGGTATCGCCGACGCGGGAGAGACTCGCCGACACCCGCAGCGTGAGCGCCGCCCGGCGGAGCCATGCACCCGCGCTGGCCGCGAGCACGCCGCGCGGCGCGGAGCCGTACGACGCTCGTCCTGCGGTGCCGCTGATCCAGGCGCCTCGCTCTGCCTCGATGATGTGCAGCCGCGCCTCCCCGACCGCATGCCAGAAGCTGGCGAACTCGACGTAGCGGCTGGCGCCCGCGGCGGCGGAGAATTCACCCCGCCAGCGACGGGCTGCGGGAGTGAAAAACGAGCCGGCCACCGAGCCTTGCAGGCTGCGGTGGCCGCTTTCGAATCGCAGGTAGGTGCCGCGCGCAGTCACCGCACCGTTGGGTCGTTCCCAGCGCACGCCGGGCGTCATCGACGCGGCGCCGGAGGCGAGGAATCCGTCGTAGCGCACCGTGGACAAGCCGACGTCGACGGTGCCGGTGGTCTGGGCGGCGGGTGCGCGCACCGTGAGGAGGGACCATCCTGCCGCCGCGGTGGCGGCCCAGGCCCGTCTCCCCGCCGTCACGACAGCGCGGTGCTACGGTCGACCGGGGCGCGCGTCGCGGGCGCCCGCGTTCACATGCGTGGCGTCGGTGCTCTGCAGGCCGGCCGCCGCCGCGGCAGTGGCCGCGGTCGGCGCCGCGCCGAGCGCGATGTCGCGCTCGACGGCGCGGCGGAAGTCGATCAAGTCCGCGTCGCGCGTGCCGGCGGCGAGCGCGAGGACCGCGGCGGCGGCGCTGTCCACCGGCACGCCGCTCGCCACGAGGTCCGTGAGGACGGCGAGCGGCACGGTGATGGTCTGGCGACGCGACCGCCGCAGCTGCGCCAGGACTGGGGTACCTGCACCCGCCCGCAGCGCCGCCGCCCCGGCCTCGAGCTCGGGGGGCGTCGCGCCCGCTCCCAGCGCCGCGCGGGCTCTGCCGAGATCTGCGGCGAGGCGCTGCACGGCGCTCACGATGAGGGACCCGGGCGCGCCCTTGGTCGCTCCTTCGAGCGCGCGCTGCACCAGCGGCTCGGTAGGAAGGCCTGCAGCCCGCGCCGAGTCGATCACGACCGCGACGAGGGAGCGGGCGCCGGCGTCGAGGCGCCCGAGCCGCGGATCTTGGGGATGATCTTGCGCGGCTGCGGTCGCGACGAACACCGCGGCCAGCGCGCCGGCGGTCGCGAGGGACCTGAGGCCGTGGGGCACAGGTCTCGTCGTCACGAGCCACCCACGGTGACGACCGAGCTCGGTGCACCGAACTCGTCGTCATGTACGTGCGGGGCTGCGGGATCGGCGAGCCAGCGGGAGCCGTCGACAAGGAAAGCGTAGCGATAGCGCCCCGGAGACAGGGGCAGCACCGCGGTCCAGACGGAGCCGCCGCGCTGGGCGGGTCGCATCGGCGTGCGCGTGGCGTCCCAGTCGTTGAAATCGCCGACCAGGGCCACCCGCGCGGCGCGCGGGGCGACCACGACGAACTGAAACTCCCGGCGCGCGGCCTCGGCTGGCAGCCCCGAGCGAGGTCCCCTACGGGGCAGCGCCAGCATGAGGGCCGCGAGCCCCGCGGCCAGCGCCAGAGCGCCGAGCGGCGAGACGGCGAACTGACGCGGCCGGATGAGCCAGCGCCACCCGGCGACGGCGGCGCCGGGTGCCCGGACGCTCTCGCCCCGCGCGATCTCCTGCATCACGCGTCCGTCGAGCGCCGGATCGATCCGCACGGGGTGGCGCACGTGGCTCACGATCCGCTCGACCGGGTCCTGCCGATCCTCAAACACGTTCCGCCTCCCGGAAAATGACCTGCAGTTGCTCGCGAGCACGTTTCACCCGCATCTTCAACGCCGAAATCCCCGCGCCGGTCAGTTGCGCCATCTCCTCGTATTCCAGGTCCTCGATGTGCTTGAGGAGGAACGCCTCCCGGTATTCCGGGGAGAGGCGGCCCAGCGCCCAGCGGACGGTGTCGTCCCACTCGGCGCGCTCGGCCGGACTGGGGAGCGGCACACCGTTCAGCGCCGCGTCGTCGCGCACGAACAGCCGCGCGCGTCGCGCGGCCCGCCCGCCCGTCGTGCGGCATCGGTTCACGAGGATGCCGTAGAGCCACGCGCCGAATCGCTCGGGATCGTCGCAGCGCGCGAGCGAGCGATGCGCCCGGACGAACGCGTCCTGCAGCGCTTCCTCCGCGTCCTGCCGGTCTCCGAGCATGTGCACGGCGTAGCGGCCGAGGCGATCACGGTACCGTGCGACGAGCGCGCCGTACGCGCCGGTGTCGCCCGCCAAGACGCAGCGCACCAGCTCTCCGTCGCTCGTCCCCACGTTCTCTATACCCATCGAGGAAGCCACAACGTCACATTACCCGGGGGTTGTGACGCCGGCCAGGGGCGCCGGAGTATTCTAGGACGAAGCCATTGTGCGCGGATTCCTCGTGGGGAGTGACCATAGTGACTATGTCGAGATGCATCAGCTCGCTCGCCGTCGTTGCCGTCCTGGTCGCCGTGAGCGGATGCTACCAGGACGACACCAACCCGACCGTCGCGCAGCGTGGCAAGCCGCTGGCGAAGATCCTGCTCACCGACGCGCCGTTCCCGTACGACTCGGTGGCGAGCGTCAACATCTACGTTGTTCGAGTCGAGGCGAGCGCGCAGACGGACACGAGCGGGGGCGGGGACTGGGTGCTCATCGCCGAGCCGCGGAAGGGCTTCAATCTGCTCACGCTGCAACAGGGCACGACGGCCTTCGTCGGGGAAGGAGAGCTGCCGGCCGGTCAGTACCACGCGATCCGGATGACGATCGACACCAGCCTGTCCTCGGTCGTTTGGAACAGCGGCCTCAGGGCACGAGTGAACTGGCAGAACTGGTCGGGCTCGACCGAAGAACCGCTCTACGCGCTGGTCGAGTACCCGGTCAACGTCCCCACTGACGGTGCGGAAATCGTCATCGATTTCGACGTCGGTCGCAGCTTCTTGTACAACTTTTATGGCACCAACGAGTTCATCCTTATGCCGCAAATCCGCGCGATCAACTCCGCGGCGACGGGGACGATTGCGGGCAGCGTGACGAGCGACTACACCGGCGCGACGCGTCCCATCGCGAACGCCAACGTCACGGTGTGCGGTAGCGCCGCGTGCGATCCTCCGAACGCGTACGTCGTGGCAACGAGCCGGAGCGATTCGACGGGACGCTACACGATCGCGTTCGTACGCGCCGGGTCCTACACTGTTCGGGTCGAGCAGCCCGATTATCCGTTCCTCAATCCCGTGATCGTGGCCGACGTGACCGTCACACGGGGCGACACCATGCAGCTAGCGGTGTCCCTCCCCAAAGCAGGCTCGGGCGGCGGCGGATACGTCCGCATCTCCGGGCCTAGCTCCGTCGGCGTCGGCGGCACGATCAGCCTCAGGGCTGCCGTGGGCGATGCCGCCGGCAACCCCGTGTCGAATCCCTCGGTGTCGTGGACGAGCAGCAACAGCGGGATCGCGCAGGTGAGTGGTGTGGGCGACACGGCGTCGGTGATGGGTCGCCAAGCCGGTTATGCCACCATCACGGCGGTGAGCGGTCAACGGTCTGACACGCTCGGTATCCAAGTCGTGGGCTCGTCGGCGCCCGTGGCCTCGGTAACGGTCGTGCCCGGGAGCGCGAACCTTGCCATCGGGGACAGCGTCGGCTTCCGCGCCGAGCTGCGCGATTCGACGGGAACGGTGCTCACCGATCGGGCGGTATCGTGGTTCGCCACCGATAGCACGGTGATCAACGTCTATCCGTACGGCGCGCAGGCGCTCGTCCGGCCGCGGGCTGCGGGAAGCGCGTCCTTGCGCGCGACGAGCGAAGGGAAGACCGGCCAGGCGACGATCACGGTGCACTGAGGGCGTTGCGAGCCTGCAGCGGGGGCGCGGTGGCGTGACCGCGCTCCCCGCTTTAGGTTTCGCGGCCCGTGACCGCTTCGCATCACCGCCCCGGCGGCGGCTTCCGCAATCCCTGGGCGAACGCGGCGGCGCCCGCGTTCGGCGGCTTCCTCAAGTGGGTGCTGGTGCAGCGCCTCACCCGGCCGCGTCCGGCCGATCCCCCGCACTCGGCATTTCACCGGCTCGAGCCGAAGTTCGCGGCCCCCCGCGCGGCGCTCGACCGGCTGCTGGTGACGTGGGTCGGGCACTCGAGCTTCCTGCTCCAGGTGGGTGGGCTCAACGTGCTCACCGATCCGATGTGGAGCAGCCGTGCGTCGCCGGTTCGGTTCGCGGGCCCACGCCGCTGGGTGGCGCCGGGGATCGACTTCGCCACGCTGCCCCCGATCGACCTCGTGATGCTGTCTCACAACCACTACGACCACTTGGATGACCGCACGGTGCGCCGGCTTGCGGCGCGGGAGCCTCGCGCCACGTGGCTGGTGCCGCTCGGGCTGGGACGCTTCGTTCGGGCGCGCGGCGCGCGGGATGTGTGCGAGCACGATTGGTGGCAGGAAACACCCATCGGTCCGGCGCTCGTCGCCTGCACGCCGGCGCAGCACTTCAGCTCGCGCGGGCTCCGCGATCGCGGGGACACGCTGTGGTGCGGTTGGGCCGTGCGAACCAACCTCCACCGCGTGTTCTTCGCCGGCGACACCGGCTACCACCCCGAGTTCCGCCGCATCGCCGAGCGCTACGGGCCGTTCGACGTCGCGCTGCTGCCGATCGGCGGATACGAGCCCCGTTGGTTCATGCAGCCGGTGCACATGAATCCCGAGGAGGCCGTGCGGGCGTTTCGCGACCTGGGCGGCGGAGGCCATGGAACCGTCATGATTCCGATGCATTGGGGCACTTTCAAGCTCACCGACGAGGCCATGGACGAGCCTCCCATCCGAGCCCGGGTCGCGTGGCGGGAGGCGGGGCTCGCGCCGGAGCAGTTCTGGATGCTGGCGCACGGGGAGACCCGCGGGCTGTAGCAGAGACGGGGACTCCCCGCGCGGCGTGCCGGCGCCTAGTTTCCGCGATTCCAGACCATCTCGTTCCGGAGGCACCGTGCGTCGTCGCGCCCTCGTGGGGTTGTGCTCGCTCTGCTTCGTGGGCTGCGTCCGGCCGCCGCCGCCGCGGCCGTCGCTCATGGGCCCGTCGTCGCAGCCCGTGCTGCTGCCTCCTCAGCTGTTTCGCGAAGCCGTGCCCAAGAGCGACGCCGAGTGGCGGGCCGCCGGAAAGGAAGCGGCGACCCTCTTGTCGCAGTACGTCGCTATCAACACGACGAACCCACCGGGGAACGAGTTGAAGGCGGCGGAGTGGCTGCGGGCGCTGCTGGGGCGGGAGGGGATCGAGGCGCAAGTTTTCGAACCCGCGCCCGGCAAGGCGAACCTCCTCGCGCGGGTGCACGGCGACGGGACCGGGCGCCCGCTGGTCCTTCTCAATCACATGGACGTCGTGCTCGCCAGCCCCGAGTATTGGCAGGTGGACCCGTTCAGCGGCGTGGTGAAGGACGGGTACCTCTGGGGACGTGGCGCGCTCGACATGAAAGGTGAGGCGATCGCGCAGCTGATGACGCTGATCATCCTCAAGCGTGCGGGCGTTCCGCTCAAGCGCGATATCATTTTTCTCGCCACGTCGGACGAGGAGATCGGCGCGGGCGTGGGCGCGGGCTGGTTCGCCGGAAACCATCCCGATCTGATCCGAGACGCCGAGTTCCTGATCACCGAAGGGGGCACGATCCGCGCCGACGCGAGCGGCCACATCGAGTACTATGGCGTCGGCACGACCGAGAAGTCCCCGTTCTGGCTCGACGTCACGGCGAAGGGTACGTCGGGGCACGGCTCGCGCCCCACGCCGGACAACCCGGTGCACCGGCTGGTGCGCGCGCTGAACCGGATCGCGACCTGGCAAACACCGCTCGTCGTGACGCCCACCGTGGACCGCTATCTCCACGACCTCGCGACGATCGAGACCGATGCGGCACGGCGGGCCTGGCTCGCGGACGTGCGGGCGGCGCTCAAGGACTCGGCCGCGGCTCGCGCCCTCACGGCGGACCTCACCTACAACGCGCTGCTGCGGAACACGGTTTCGATCACGGGGCTCAAGGGGAGCGATAAGACCAACGTCATCCCGCCGGTCGCGTCGGCCGCGATCGACGTACGCCTCTTGCCGGGGCAGGATCCGGCGGCGTTCCTCGCGGAGCTGGTGCGCGTGGTCGGCGACAGCGCCGTGACGATTACGCCCCAGGGACCGAGCTGGCCCGCCACGGAGAGCTCGACCGACACCGAGCTGTTCCGGGCGATCGTGGCGGCGGCGCACGCGCGCGATCCCGACGCGCTCGTCACCACGCCGCCACTCACGGGGTTCACTGACAGCCATTTTTTCCGGCGCCTGGGGATCGTGAGCTACGGCGTATCGCCGTTCCCGCTCAACCAGGCCGAATCGCGTGGCGTGCACGGCAACGACGAGCGGGTGAGCCTCGACGCGCTGACGTTCGGCATCCATTTCATGTACGATGTCGTCTCGCGCGTCGTCGCGAAGTGATCGGGCCGCTCTTCTATCCCCGGCGTCACCCGCCCAGCCGCGACGGGCGCCCGCCCACCTTCGACCGCGCGGTAAAGGTGCCGATCGGCTGGGTGGTGGAGCACTTGTGCGCGCCGCTGGCGCGGTGGAATGGGCGGCTGCTCCTGACGCCCGAGGTCGGCGTCTCGATCCCCGGCCTTCTGCCGCAGCTCGACGGCTACCGCATCGCGCTCGTCACGGATCTCCACCGCGGCCCGGTCGTGCCGGCCTCCTGGCTCGTGCGCGTGGCGGACCGCGTCGCCGAGCTCGCGCCCGATCTCGTAGCGCTGGGTGGGGATTTCGTGAGCCACGTGAAGCGCGATCTCGACGGGCTCGCGTCCGTGCTCGCTCAGTTCCACGCGCGCGATCGTGTGGTGGCCGTGCTGGGCAATCACGACCACTGGGTGGGGCCGGACGCGGTCAGCGCCGTGCTCGAGCGCGCGGGCGTGACGTTACTCACCAACCGCCACGTCCTCGTGCGGCGCGGCGCGGCCACCCTGGCCGTGGCCGGAGTGGATGACTTTACCCACGGCGCGACCCGTCCCGACGAGGCGCTCGCCGGGGTCGCGCCCGAGATCCCCCGCATCCTGCTCTCGCATAATCCCGATCTCATCGAGTACCTCCCCGCCGGACTGCGGGTGGACGTGATGCTGTCGGGGCACACGCACAACGGCCAACTGCACCTGCCGTGGTTGGGTCCGCTCCTGGTGCCGTCGCAGTTCGGGGGGCGCTACATGCAGGGACTCAAGCGGGTCGGGGAGACCTGGCTCTACGTGTCGGCGGGGGTGGGGACAGCCGCGATCCCGATGAGATGGGGGAATCCCCCCGAGTTACCAGTGATCAGGTTGGAGAAAACAGGCTAGTATGCCTGTGCTGAAACCTCATTCCTGCTTCCCGTGTCCTACTTCAACGAGACGACGAACCTCACCGTCACGCACTCTGCCGTCTGCGGCGACACACTGCAGAAGCAGTCGTTCGGAAGCAAACGCTTCACGCCGAGCACTTCCGCCTCCGCGATCCCCGGCACATCTCGGTAGGTAATCTCCAGCGTCGCCCCATCGATCACGCGGTAGTGGACCGGCCGGCCGAGCAGGCGGTGGTGGGGATCGATCTTGGCGAGCCCGTCCGTGAGGCGGCGCTGGATCTCGCCGATCTGCTCGCTCACGGCGCTCTGTCGGCGAGCGTGGCGGCGGCGTTGCGTCGCATCCCGCGGAGACCTGGTCGCGCGAATGGAGTGTCGCCGTACCGGCGGGCGAACGCGTCATCATCGAGCTCGAGGAATTCGCGAGCGTCGGGGGCCGTGAGGTCCGAGCGAGGAGCGAGCTCCGCATCGGCAGTCGCCCGGGCGAACTGCACGTTCCACGGGCACACGTCCTGGCACACGTCGCACCCGAACAGCCAATCACCGACGAGCGACCGCTCGTCCGCCGTGAAGTCGCCGCGATGCTCGATCGTGAGATAGGAGATGCAGCGGCGCGCGTCCATCACGTGCGGCGCGACGAAGGCGTCGGTAGGGCAGGCATCGAGGCAGCGCCGGCAGGTGCCGCAGCGATCCCCCTGAAACGGCAGATCGGGCGTGAGGGCGGCATCGGTGAGAACCACGCCGATGAACGTGAAGGAGCCGATCCCGGGATGGATGAGCATCATGTTCTTGGCGATCCAGCCCAGGCCGGCGCGCTGCGCGAGCTCCCGCTCCGGAACGGGTCCCGCGTCCACGTAGCCGCGGGTCGTCGAGCCCGGTGCGAGCTCACGAATCGCGTCCGCGAGCCGCTCCAAGCGGCCGGCGAGCACGCGATGATAGTCGGCGGACTGAGCGTACTGGGCGACGCGCGGCTGACCCCGGGCCGGCGACCCGGGGTCGTGGAAATAGTTCGTCAGCGTGACGACCGCCACCGTCGCTTCCGGCATGATGGCGGCCGGCTCTTTCCGTTTCGCCGCCTGGCGGTGCAGGTACGTCATCGTGCCGGCATAGCCCCCGGCCAGCCAGCGGTCGAGCTCGGCGGCGTGCGCGTTCGGCTCGAGGGACGCCACTCCCACCGCATCGAAGCCCAGTTCGAGGGCTCGACGCTTCAGCTCGACGGTCTCGCGTGACGTCTCCGCGCGACGTCTCTGCTCGACGCCTTTTTCTGTCATACGTGCATCGTCTCGCGCCGCCAGCGGGCGAAATTGATCACGTCCTCGACCGGCGGCACGGCGTGCTCGTCGCCGTACGCGGTGAGCATACGCCAGCGCGTGTACGCGCGGGGTGGGAGCGGCAAGAACGGCGGGCGGCGGTACCAGTCGCGCGCCCGAAAGCTCCACGTCAGGCGCAGCAGGTCGACGGCGAGTCGTGGGTTGACCGCCGCGCGGAGCACGAGGCGCGCGAGCAGGGCCGACCACGTGACGGGGGACACCATGCGACTGAATCTACTCCGGGACGTGTCGACCGTGCTTTTCCTTCTGTATATTGACCGCCTATGACGCTCGCCGGCGGGTTCCAGACGGGCCATCAGGCTGTGGCGCATCGGCTCGTGCGCTACCGCAGCGAGTTCCCGATCTTTCGGGACCGCGTCTACCTCAATACCTGCTCGCTCGGCGCGCTGGGCGAGCGCGCCCGGCGCAAGGGCGCGGAGTTCCTCGACGCGTGGGACGCGCGCGGCGCGGCGGCGTGGTACGACGTCTGGTGGGCCGCCCTGGCCGAGCTGCGCGGGCGCTACGCCCACGTGATCGGGGCGACGGCAGAGGAAATCGCGTTGGCGCCGAGCATCTCGGTCGCCCTCTCGGCGGTCGCCGAAGCGCTCGACTACACACGGCGGCCCAAGGTGGTGGTGACGTCGCTCGACTTCCCCACGGTAGCCTATCAGTGGCTTGCCAAGCGGGCGCGCGGCGTCGAGCTGGTGGTGGTCGAGAGCCCGGATCAGGTCTCGGTGCCGGTCGAGGCGATCGCCCGGGCGGTGGACGAGCGGACCGCGTTGGTGGCGACGTCGCACGTCTATTTCACGAGCGGCGCGATCCAGGACATCCGTGCGGTCGCGCACGCGGCGCACGCCCAGGGCGCCCTGTGCCTGATCGATGCCTATCAGTCGGTCGGGCAGGTGCCGTGCGACGTACGGGCAGCGGACGTCGATTTCCTCACCGCCGGCGGACTCAAGTGGTTGCTGGGCGGTCCCGGAATCGTGTTTCTGTACGTGCGGGACGAGCTCGCACGGCGCCTGGAGCCGGGGATCGCCGGATGGTTCGGTCACAAGCGCCAGTTCGCGTTCGAGCCGCGCTCGCTCGAGCGGCACGACGACGCGCGGCGCTTCGAGCTCGGCACGCCGTCGCTCGCCGCGATCTACACGCAGCTGGGCGGCCTCGACTACATCGAGGAGATCGGCGTGCCCGTCATCCGGGACGTGACCGCGGCGCTCACCGAAGACCTGATCGCGCGCGCCCGGGCCGCGGGCTTCCGGCCCAAGGTGGCCGCGCGGGCCGAAGACCGCTCGGCGATCGTGATGCTCCCGGCCGACGATCCCGCCGATCGGGTGCGGCATCTCGCCGTGGCGGGGATTATCGCCGACGCGCGTCCCGGTCACGTCCGCCTCTCCCCCTTCTTCTACAACGTGCAGGACGACTATGTCGCAGCGCTCGAGCGGCTCGCAGCACCAAGCGGTCACTGAGGATGAGCGGCTCCTCACCCCCCTCTCCCGTGAGCGCCGTGCGTTCACGAAGACCGACTCGTGGCGGGTGCTGCGCATCATGGGGGAGTTCGTCGAAGGGTTCGACACGCTTTCGGACGTGTACAATGCGGTGACGATCTTCGGTTCGGCGCGCACGCCCGCCGAAGACCCTTTCTACGAGAAGGCGGTCGAGACCGCGCGCATGCTTGCCGAGGAAGGCTTCCCGATCATCACGGGGGGCGGCCCCGGAATCATGGAGGCGGCCAACCGCGGCTGCCAGGAGGGGAACGGTCTGTCGATCGGCTGCAACATCGAGCTCCCGTTCGAGCAGGGGCTCAACCAATACGTCGAGCGAGCCATCAATTTTCGCTATTTCTTCGTGCGCAAGACGATGTTCGTGAAGTACTCGACGGCGTTCGTCGTTTTTCCCGGCGGCTTCGGCACGATGGACGAGCTGTTCGAAGCGCTGACGCTGATCCAAACCGGCAAGGTGCGTCATTTTCCGGTGATCCTGTTCGGCCGGACGTACTGGAAGGGGATGACCGACTGGCTGCGCGATCGGGTCGCCGGGGAAGGGAAGATCGCGACGACGGACCTGGACCTGTTCCACACGACCGACACCGCGGGCGAAGCGGTCACCATCATCCGACAGGCTCGAGAGCGCCGCACCCGGGAGTTCCCGGCCATCGACCGAGACGCGTGACCCATGACCACACGCAAGGACTTCCTGCGCGGGCAGCGCATCGATCCGAAGCCCATCACGGGCCGGGAGACGGTACCGGAGCTCGTGGACAACGCCTTCCTCGCGTACAACGCCGGCCGGCTCGCCGAGGGGTGCCGGCTCTTCTCGGAGCGCATGCTCGAGGACGACGTGACCGTGGGGATGAGCCTCACCGGTGCGATGACGCCGGCGGGCCTCGGCATGTCCACGCTCATCCCGCTCGTCGAGGCGGGGTTCATCGATTGGATCGTCTCGACCGGTGCGAACCTCTATCACGATGCGCACTTCGGTCTGGGGCTTTCGATGCACCGCGGCACGCCGTTCGCCGACGACGTGGAGCTGCGCGAGGAGGGCGTCGTCCGCATCTACGACATCTTCTTCGACTACGAGGTGCTGCTCTCGACCGACGCCTACATCCGCGAAGTCTCGGCGGGCCCCGAGTTCCAGCGATCGATGAGCACGGCCGAATACCACTACCTGCTGGGCGGCTACATTCTGCGGCGCGAGCAGGCGCTCGGCATCTCGCGGAAGTCCCTGCTGGGCGTGGCGCACGAGTGCGGGGTCCCGATCTACACCTCGTCGCCGGGGGATTCTTCGATCGGCATGAATGTGGCGGAGCAGGCCCTGACGGGCTCGCAGCTCCGCCTGGACGTGAGCGCCGACGTCAACGAGACCTCGGCGATCGTGTTTCGCGCCAAGACGCAGGGCGGCAAGAGCGGCGTGCTGATCATCGGCGGCGGCAGTCCCAAGAACTTCGTGCTCCAGACCGAGCCGCAGATCCAGGAGGTGCTCGGCATCAGCGAGAAGGGACACGACTACTACCTCCAGATCACGGACGCCCGGCCGGACACCGGCGGGCTGTCCGGCGCTACTCCCGCGGAAGCAGTCAGCTGGGGCAAGGTAGACCCCGACAAGCTGCCGGACACGGTGGTGTGCTACCTCGACAACACCGTCGGCTTCCCGCTGCTCGCCACATACGCGCTCGCCAAGCGAAAGCCGCGGCGCTTGCGGCGCCTGTATCACCAGCGGGCAGAGATGATGCGGGAACTGACCGAGGCGTACCAGGAGGCGAAGGCGGACCGCGACGCGCGCGCGGAGGCGGCCACTGCCGAGCGTCGGCCCTAGGCGCACCGAGCGGGAGGCGGACGACGGGCGACGCGGCGCCGGGGCATACGCGGCCTACGCCCTCGCCCTCCTCACGCTCATCAACCTGCTCAACTACACCGACCGCAACGTCATCTTCGCCCTGTTCGAACAGGTCAAGCGCGAGCTCGCCCTCTCCGATCAGCAGTTGGGCTGGCTCGGCTCGGCCTACGTCGTCGTGCTGTCGCTGGCTGCGCTGCCGCTCGGCGTCATCGGTGACTTGCGCTCCCGCCGCGCCGTGATCGCGTTCGGCGTGGGATTGTGGAGTGCCTGCACCGCCCTCGGCGCCGCCGTCCATCGGTTCTGGCAGCTCATGGCATGCCGGGCGATGGTCGGTGTCGGCGAAGCCGGCTACGGGCCCGCCGCGCAGGCGTTGATCGCGGAGTTCTACTGGGGGCGACAGCGGGCATTCGCGATCGGCATCTATTCGGTCGGGATGGCGCTCGGCGGGGTGCTGGGCATCTGGCTGGGCGGTGTGCTCGCCGAGCACTACGGGTGGCGGGCGGCCTTCGTGGTGGTGGGCGTGCCGGGCTTCCTGCTCGCGATCCTCGCCTCCCGACTGCGGGAGCCGCGGCGACGCCCGCCCGCTCCGCTGACGGCCACGGTCCGGGGGTGGTTCGAGCGCGGCCGGCGGCAGGCGATGCGCTACGGGAAGCCGCTGATCGGGCTCGCGCTCGTGGGGGCGGTGCTGAGCGGGCTACTGGGCTTGTTCGAACGTCTGCCAGCGGGAGTCGAAACCGCCGTGTTCGCGGCATGCGTGAGCGCCGGCATCATCTGGACCGTCGTACGGCTCGTGCCCGCCGCCGTGCGGCGCACCACTGAGGCGTCGGAGGTCGCCGCGACGGCCTTCGGGGAATTCCTCCAGGCCGCCGCCACCGTGCTCCGCACGCCGACGCTGATCTGGATGTTCCTGGGGGGCGCGCTCGTGACGTTCGCGGTGAACGGCCTCATCGCCTGGGCGCCGAGCTTCATGCAGCGCACCCACGGCCTGTCCGTCGGGGTCGTGGGCCGGCAGTTCGGCATCTGGGGACTCGCCGGCGGTGCGCTCGGTGGGCTGTTCGGCGGCCGCGTGGGCGACTGGCTGCTCACGCGCTGGAGCGGGGGCCGCGTGGTGGTGTCCGGGGCCGGCTTCGTGCTCGGCGGGCCGATATGCGCCGCGCTGCTGCTCGTCGACGAGCTGCGGCTGTTCGTGCCGCTCTTGTTCGCAACGTTCTTCCTCTATACCTGGTACAATGGCCCTCTGTCGGCGGTGATCCTGGATGTCGTGCCGCCGGCCGTGCGGGCGTCCGTCATCGGCGCCTACCTGCTGTTCTCGCACCTCGCGGGCGACGCCATTGCACCGCCGCTCGTGGGCTATCTCTCCGACCGGTTCGGCCTGCGCCCGGCAATGCTGCTGCTCCCGTCCGCGGGGGCGGTGGGGGGGCTCGTGATTCTCATTGCCCTCACCACCGTGGGCAAGGACATGCAGAGGGTACGGACATGAAGGTCGCCGTTCTCTTCGACACCCTCCACCCCGACTGGGAGGACGCCGACTACAAGAAGGAGGTGGAGGCGAAGGTCGAGGAGGCGGAGTATGACGTGGCCCGCGCGTTGATGGCGAAGGGGCACGACGTCCTCATGATCGGCATGGGCGAGGAGCTCGGACCGCCGCTCGAGCGCCTCGCCCAGTTCCAGCCGAAGCTCGTGTTCAACGGCTGCGAGTCGTTCCGGGGTCATGCGCGCCACGAGTACGCGCTCGCCGGCGTGCTGGAGATGCACGGCTACCGCTACACCGGCTCTTCGCCGACGGCTCTGCTGGTCGCCCGCAACAAGTCACTCACGAAGAAAATCCTCGCCTACCACGGGATCCGCGTCCCGGCGTTCGCCGAGTGTCATCTCGGCGAGAAGCCGATGCGTCCGTCCGAGCTCCGGTTCCCCCTCATCGTCAAGCCACTGCTCGAGGACGCGTCTGTGGGGATCGCTCAGGCATCAGTGGTGGAGAACGACGAAGATCTGAGCGAGCGGGTGAAGTTCATCCACGAAAAATTTCGGCAGGCCGCGATCGTCGAAGAGTTGATCGAGGGCCGGGAGCTGTACGTCGGGCTGGTCGGGAACGCCACGGTCCAGCTGTTGCCGATCATCGAAATGACGTTCGGCGAGGCCGACAACGCCGAGCATCGCATCGCGACGTACAAGGCGAAGTGGGACGAGGAGTACCGCAAACGCAAGAAGATCAAGAACGTGTTCGCCAAAGGGCTGTCGGACGAGCTGACGGCGAAAATCGGCGACATCTGCACCACCGCGTTTCACGCGCTCTGGCTCCAGGACTACGGGCGGGTCGATCTGCGGCTGACGCACGACGACGAAGTCTACGTGCTCGAGATCAACCCCAATCCCTTCGTCGCGTTCGAGCACGAGATGGCGAACGCCGCGGAGAAAGCCGGCATGGCCTACGACGCCTTCATCCAACGTATCGTCGACGAGGCGCTGGAGCGCGACCATGGCTAAGGTCGTGAGCCGGCGCCGCGAGGTGCCCACGCCGGAGCTGCGCTGTCCGACGTGTGCCGCCGAGCTCGAGCGCTTCTGGGCGTATTGCTCCAACTGCGGCCGGCGGCTCGAGTGGCGGGACACGACGAAGCAGACGGGAGCCGAGTGCTACTACTGCGGCTGGGTGGTGTCCGACAGCTTCTCGTTCTGCCCCTGGTGCGGGCGCGACATCACCGACCCGGGCTCGAGCCCCGAGCCTCTCAAGGCGCCGAAGGGGTTCAGTTACCATCGGCGGTGCCGCTGGGGCTGCGGCGGCGGCGTGATGTATCCGATGGGCTTCTGCCCGTGGTGCGGCCGTCCCCAGAAATGGCACTACTGGGAGTTTCACAACGTCTGCCCGCACTGCAGCAAAGGCGTGAACGACTGGATGGAGGTCTGTCCCTGGTGCGGGGAAGACGCCACGGGACGTGATCTCATCGGCCAGGCGTTGCGGCGGGTGCGGCAGCTGCTCGTGGTGGGCCGGCTCAAAGACTGGAACTACCGCGTGCTGTTGCGCCCCGGCGTATCGGGCGTCGCCCATCGGACGCCCAAGGTGATCGAGATCGAGCGTCGCTACGTCACCGGCAAGCGGCGCCGCGACGAGATCTCCTGGAACATGCTCACCGGGCTGATCCTGCACGAGCTCGGCCACTCGTTTCTGTATCACAATTGGTCGTTCACGCGCACGGGGCGGTTCCGCCGCGCCTTCGGCGAAGTGCGCAAGCTGTACCGCGTGGCCGATTCCAAGTGGGTCGATTTCGAGCGCCGGGGCGTGACGACGACCTTGCCGGACTACGTTACCGCGTACGCCGCGACGCACCCGCAGGAGGATTTCGCCGAGACGTTCCGGTTCTACGTGGCGCGGCGCGGCCGGCTGCGGGAGCTGTTCGCGGAGTTCGGGCGCAAGCGTAAGGGCGTGCCGGTGTTCGAGAAGTTCCTGGTGCTGCACGATTTCATCAGGAGCCTCCGGGGGTGGCGCTGACGCGCTGCAACCTTTCGGTCCCTTCACACATCCCAGTCTCTAGCGCCCGATAGTCTCCGTCCCCTCCCGTTTCCGTCGAGGTCTTTATGGTCCGCTGGCCAGCCGTCCTTCTGCTCACGGCGACTGGGCTCGCCGCCCAGCAAGCGCCCGATGCCCCGAGTGACTCGAGCCACCTTGCGCGAGTCCTGACACTCCTCAAGACGTCGGATTCCACCGTGTGCGAGCTGGCGGCACAGGCGATCAGCAACTCCTGGGACTTCTCCGGGGAGCCGAGACGGCTTCCCACCCCGATGCCGATGCCGATGCCCACACCCATGCCGATGCCGATGGCGATGCACATCGGCAACCGGCCCCACGTGCGGGTGCACGTCCACCGCGGTCCGCACTGGTACGGCGAGGAGGCGAGCGGGCTGCGTGCCTTCCGGGCCGTGCTGCGCGACGACAACCGCTGCGTGCGGAACGTCGCGGCGCGCGTGCTCGGCCGCGCGCGCTCGCCGGAGAGCTACGATGCCTTCCTGGCCCTGCTGCGCGACCCGAATCCGGGGCTGCGAGAGACCGGGGCGCTCGGCTTGGGCGAGCTCGACGACCGTCGCGCGTTGCGCCCGCTGCAGGATGCGCTGCGGGATCGGGACGCGGCCGTGCGGGCGATGGCGGCCCGCGGTGTCGGGGAGATCGAGGATTCGAGCTCGGTCGGGGCGCTGACGACGGCCCTGGGCGACGCCGCCGCGCCGGTGCGACAGACCGCGGCCTGGGCGCTGGGCCAGATCGAGAGCCCGCGCGTCGTGCCCGCGCTCGGCGATGCACTCAAGGACCCGTCGCCCGACGTGCGCCGCGCGGCCGTCTGGGCGTTGGGACAGATCGAAGACCAAGACGCGGTCGATCTGCTGCTGCCGCTGCTGCGCGACCGTGACGCCCAGGTCCGGCTCGGCGCGACGCACGCGCTGGGGCAGATCGAGAGCCCACGCGCCGTGCGCGGCCTCGGCGCCCTGGTGCACGACCAGTCTCCGGACGTGCGGCGCGCCGCCATCTGGGCGCTCGGGCAAATCGAAGACGGCAGCTCAGTCGACGCGCTGAGTGCGGCTCTCAAAGATGCCGACCAGCAAACCCGCGAGCTCGCCGCGTGGGCGTTGGGTCACATCGAGGATGCGGACGCGGTCGACCCCCTGGTAGGCGCGCTCAAGGACCGTGAGCCGGATGTGCGTGTCGCCGCGGCGTGGGCGCTGGGCCAGATCGAGAGCTCCCGTGCGCTCGAGCCACTCAAGGCGGCCCTCCACGACGAGTCCCGCGACGTTCAGGATGCTGCCCGCTGGGCATTGAATCAGATCGATAACGAGGATCGGAACGTCCGGGTGCACGTGCGGCCGCGGGTGCGGGTCAAGAAGGGTATCTGAGGGGGTTGCCCGGGCGTCCAGGGGAGCGGCTCCTCCCCCCCTGGACGCCCGGGCGTGCGTCACCCTGCGAAACAGTACGCGCAGCCTTTCTCCTGCGAGCGGTTCACGGCGATCACCCCCGAGGGCACCACGAGCACGCCAGGCAGCAGGTTCGCGACCCATTCCTTCTTGATGGCGTCGGCCTGCATTCCCATGTCCTTCGCCAACCGCATGCTGTTGAAGGTGAGCGCGATGTTGCACACGCCGATGAGCACGCCTTTGGCGAGCAGCTCGTCGGCGCCGATGCCGGGAATCGGGACATCGCCGGGCTTCAAATGAAGCAGGGGATGACGGATCGCGGGTCCCTTGGTGGCGGGATCGGTGATCTTGAACGCCTCGCCGAACTTGTACTTCGCCCACATCCCGTTTTCCATCGCGAACGGAATCCCAGAGTGCCGGAGCACGATGACGACGGTGTTGTCCGCATCCGTCGTACCGTAGGTCTCATTCGTGGTGTTGAGAAACACGCGTGACCACCAGAACGCGAAGCCTTCGTTGGGCTCGGGCACGTCGTACACCATCTTGTGCTTGCCCGTGATCTTGTTCAGCCATGCCTCGAATTCGGGATTCGCTGAGACTTTGCCGGGGGCCGCCGTAGGCTGTGCGGCGGCCGTGAACGGGGCGACCAGCCCCCCCAGGCCGAAGGCGGCGGCGCTGGCGGCGACGCGGCCCAGAAAACCGCGGCGGTGCGTGGTGAAGTGGTCGATATCGAACATGCGACCTCCTATCGAATGGGAGCGTTGAGGACTAGGGTGCGTGCGCCCGCGCTGGCGCGGCCGGCGATTTCCGTCGAGCGGCGAGGGTAGGGTAGGCGACGTCGGGGGGCGCGTCGCCGTTCGGCCAGTCGTTGATCTTATCGGGAAAGTCGGGCCGCGGGTGCGCGCTCACCTGCGCTGCGACATCGAACGCCTGCTGGTCGGTGAGCGTGCCCGGCTGGTCGAACGGCATGTTCTCGCGGATGAACGCCGCCGCCGTCCGGACGCGCGTCATCCCCGCACCGACGTTGTACGACTTGGGGCCCCACAGGGGCGGCGCGACGGCCGTCCCCTGACCGTCGAGGCCGTGACACTTCACGCACGTGGTGGCGTAGACCGCGGCGCCCGCCGCCGTGTCGGCGGTGAGTGCGGCCCACTGCTGCAGCCGATTGCCCGCGGGCGGCGGCGCGATCGGGAGGTCGCGCGACAGAAACCAGAGATACGCCACGATGTCGCGCATCTCCGCGCCGTCCAGCGCGAGGGGCTTCCCGTTCATGCTGCGCCGGAAGCAGTCATTCACCCGATACTCGATCGTCTCGACGGTCGCGCTGCGGGCGCGGTACTGGGGGTAGCGCGCATACACACCCACCCACGAGCCGAACGCCTGGCGGCGGCCCGCGTCCAGGTGACAGCTCGTGCACCGCAGGCCATTGCCGACGTGGTCCGGGAGGCTCTCGCGGGTGGCAACGAGCAGGGCGCGTCCGCGCTGGATCGCGGCCCCGAGGGGGCCGCTCGGGATCAGGGAATCGGTGGGACCGGACAGGGCGGGTGCCGCGGCGGAGCTGCGGTCTGGCATCGCGGCACGCTGACGCGTGCAGCCTCCCAACAACGGGAGGCCGACCAGGACGATCTGCACGATTGTGAAACGGTGAGGCCGCACGCGGTGCCAAGACCCTTGTGGCGCGGGGGAGATAGTACGGGCGCGTGGAGGGGTTGGCAAGCATCACCCGAGCCCCTGGTGGGGTCGTGTCCGCTCGCTCAAGAAGCCGCGCGCGTGATCCGCGAGGGCGCGGTACTCGACAAGCTCTAGTTCGACACGCCCCGCGTCCCAGCCGAGCAGCTCGGCCATTCTTGCGGCGACGGCGGGGGCAACGCCCGTGGCATAACCGCCTGCCTCGTAGAACAGATGCAGCCGCCGGACGAGCACGTCGGCCAGCCGCATCGCCATCTCGCGCTCGACCCCGTGCACCACTTCCGCCCAGATCTCCGGGCGCCCGGCGACGATCGGCCGGCCCAGACCCCGGTCGCGGTCCACGAGGTTCAGGACGGCGGCCGACTCGCTGCCGTAGTTGTGGACGAGGTGGCGCGCCCCGGATTCGAGCGCGCCGCGCGCCTTCGCGGCCTCGACCAGGACGTCCAGGTCCGCCGCCTCGCCGCCGGGGAGCGGGAGCCGATGCGTCGGCGGATCGGCGCCCCGGGGCCGGCCGTCCAGATCATGGAGCCGGGCGGCCACGCGCGCCGCCACGTCCCGCCCCATGACGCGGTAGGTCGTGAGCTTGCCGCCGGCGATCGTGATCAGTCCGGTCGGGCTTTCGACGACACGGTGCTCGCGCGAGACGGCCGACGCCGACAGATCCCGAGCGGGGGCGAGCAGGGGACGCAGTCCCGCCCAGGTCGCGACGACGTCCGTCGGCGCCAGGCGGGCCTGGGGGAAGCAGGCGTTCGCCGAGCGCAGCAGATAGTTCACGTCCTCGGGGCTGGCCCACACAGCGTCGGGGGACACGTTCTCGTCGGTGTCGGTCGTTCCGATGTAGCTCTGCTCTCCCCAGGGCAGTATGAACATCACCCGGCCGTCGATCGGCGAGGTGAGGGTCACGGCGTGGGCGTTGCCCACGCGCTGCCGCGGCACGACCACATGCGTACCCTTGGTGAGCCGCAGCAGCGGCTCGGCCCGGGGATCGTCGAGGCGTCGCACGCGGTCGAGCCACGGTCCCGTCGCGTTCACGACCACCAGGGCGCGCACGGTGCAGGTCGCGCCGCTCAGCGCGTCCCGCAGGGTGGCGCCGCGGACCCGGCCATCGGGCTTCAGCAGGCTCGACACTTCCGCGTAGTTGGCGACCAGCGCGCCCGCCTGCGCGGCGCTCCGCATCGTCGCGAGGACGAGGCGCGCGTCGTCCGCCTGCGCGTCGTAGTAGAGCCCGGCGCCCTGCAGGTCCCGCTCGCGCAACCCGGCCTCGAGGCGCAGCACGGCCTTCCGTCCGAGCCAACGGTGCGCCCGCACGTTGCGGAAGGCTGCGAGCAGGTCGTACAGCCACAGGCCCGCCCGGAGCTGCCACGCGGGCACGCGCGCGCCTCGATACGCCGGGAAGAGAAACGCCAGCGGCCGGACGAGGTGCGGGGCGATCGTGAGCAGCACGCGCCGCTCGCGGCTCGCCTCGAACACGAGGCGGAACGCCCGCTGCTCCAGGTAGCGCAACCCGCCGTGGATCAGGCGCGAGGAGTGCGACGAGGTCCCGCCGCCGAAGTCGCCCTTGTCCACGAGCGCCGTGCGGATACCGCGCAGCGCCGCATCGCGGGCGATACCGGCGCCCGTGATGCCGCCGCCGATCACCAGCAGGTCCACCGGCTCCGCGACCATCGCCAGCAGCGCCGCGGCCCGGCTCTCGTGCGAGAACTCCGTTTCGGTCGACACAGCGCGTCTTGGCCGCCCCGCGGGACCCGTGGTAGGTTTCGTCGGTGCTGGAAGCCCAGATGGTGCCCTTCAGGGCAGTGCCTGCCGAGCGCACGCTTCAGCGTGTGAATTCTGCGAGGAGAATGTAATGCCTGGTGGAAACGGGCGGCGGGTCGCCGTCGTCGCGGGGTGTCGCACGCCGTTCTGCAAATCGGGGACGGCGCTCAAGGACGCGCGCGCCGTCGACCTCGCCCGCTACGTGGCCCGCGAGCTGCTGGAGCGCACCAATCTGGATGGGACGGACGTGGACGAAGTGGTCTTCGGGCAGGTCGTCCCGTCCGCGTTGGTGCCGAACGTCGGCCGCGAAGTGAGCCTGCTCCCGCAGTTCCCGAAGGAGATCCCCGCCTACTCCCTGAATCGCGCGTGCGCCTCCGCCGGCCAGGCCGTGTCCAACGCCCACGACCAGATCGCGCTCGGCAACGCGAATGTGGTGATCGCGGGTGGGGTGGAATCGCTCTCCGATATTCCAATCCTCGCCTCCCGCCGGTTCGCCGACGTGCTCGTGGAGGCGAGCAAGGCGCGGTCGCTGGGCGGCCGGTTGCGCGCCTTCAGTCGCCTTCGCCCCCGCGACCTGGTGCCGGTCTCGCCGGCGATCGCGGAGCCGTCGACCGGCGAGACGATGGGGCAGTCGGCCGAAAAAATGGCGAAGGAGAACCACATCACCCGCGCCGCGCAGGACCAATGGGCGCTGCGCAGCCACCAGCGTGCCGCCCAGGGCACCGCCGACGGTCGCCTCACCGCCGAGATCGTACCGTGGCTCCCCGCCCGGCTCCCGGAGCCCGTCGTCACCCAGGACAACGGCATTCGACGCGATACCTCGATCGAGCAGATGGCGAAGCTCAAACCCGTGTTCGACCGTCGCTACGGCAGCGTGACCGCCGCGAACTCCTCGCCGCTCACGGACGGCGCCTCGGCGGTCCTGCTCATGAGCGACGCCGCGGCGCGGGCGCTCGGCTACGCGCCGCTCGCCTTCATCCGGTCATATGCGGTCGCCGCCGTCGACCCCGGCTGGCAGCTGCTCCAGGCCCCGATCTTCGCGGTTCCCAAGGCGCTCGAGCGCGCCGGCATCGCATGGCGGGACCTCGGACTGGTCGAGGTCCACGAGGCGTTCGCGGCGCAGGTACTCTCCAACCTCCAGGGCTGGGCGGCCAAGGGCTGGGAGATCGACCAGGAGATCATCAACGTGATGGGTGGGTCCATCGCGATCGGTCACCCGTTCGGCGCGACGGGGGGCCGCATCATCACCACGCTCGCCAACGAGATGGCCCGCCGCGACGTGCAATTCGGCCTGCTGTCGATCTGCGCGCAGGGCGGTATGGGTTTCGCCATGGTCCTGGAGCGGCGCTAATGGCGGGATCCGCACTCAGCTGGGAGCTGGCCGACGGGATCGCGGTCGTCACGCTCGACATGAAGGGCGAAGCGGTCAACAAAATCTCGCGCGCGCTGAAAGCCGACTTCCTCGCGACGTTCGAATCGCTCGAGCGCGAGGGCGCGGTCCGGGGTGTGGCGTTCTTCTCGGGCAAGCCGGACACCTTCATCGCGGGTGCCGACATCGAGGAGTTCGTCGCGCTCACCAGCGCGGCCGAAGCGGAGCGCCTCGTGGCGGACGGTCAGGAGCTGCTGGAGCGCGTGGCGCGCTTTCCCAAGCCGATCGCCGTCGGGATCCACGGGGCCTGCCTGGGTGGCGGGCTCGAGTTCGCCCTGGCGTGCCACTACCGCGTCGCGTCCGATCACCCCAAAACCCAACTCGGGCTCCCCGAGGTTCAGCTGGGCATCCTGCCGGCGGCCGGTGGCTGCCAGCGGCTGCCCCGGCTCATCGGCGCGCGCGCCGCGCTCGACATCATCCTCGCGGGCAAGGTGGAGCGGGCCCAGAAGGCCTTCCGGCTGGGGATCGTCGACGAGCTCGTGCACCCCGCAATCCTCCGGGACGTCACCATCGCCGCGGCGCAGCGCATGGCGGGCGGATGGCGCCCCAAGCGAAAGCGCCCGGGCGGCTTCACGGGGTGGCTGCTCGACGGCAACCTGCTCGGGCGGCGCCTCGTGTTTCGCGGGGCGCGGAAGCAGGTGTTGAAGCAGACGAAGGGAAACTATCCGGCACCGCTCGCGGCGCTCGAGGCGGTCGAGTACGGCTTGGCGCACGGACTCGCCAAGGGTCTGAAGCGCGAGGCGCAGTTGTTCGGTCAACTCGCCGTCACGGACGTGTCCCGCAAGCTCGTGCAGATCTTCTTCGCGACGAGCCAGCTCAAGAAGGATTTCGGCGTCCCCAACCCGCCCCCGCCCACCGAGGTGCGGCGGCTCGGCGTCGTGGGTTCGGGGTTCATGGGGTCGGGAATCGCGGGAACGGCGGTCGTCCAGGCCGCCGTGGACGTCCGGATGAAGGACGCCGACCTGCCGCGCGTCGCGAAGGGCCTCGCGACGGCGCGCGAAATCCTGGACGAGCGTCTGCAGCGGCGCCGCTTGACGAAGTACGAGCACGCCCGGCTCGTGGCCCTGCTGTCGGGCGCGGACACGTATGCGGGCTTCGGTCGCGCCGACTTGGTCATCGAGGCGGTGTTCGAGGACCTCACCGTCAAGCGGCAGGTGCTGCGGGAGGTGGAAGCGGTGACGCCCGAGCGGGCCGTGTTCGCGTCCAACACGTCCACCATCCCGATCGGGCGGATCGCCGAAGCGGCACAGCGCCCCGAGCAGGTGATCGGCATGCATTTCTTCTCACCGGTCGCCCGCATGCCGTTGCTCGAGGTGATCCCGTCCGCGCGCACCGCGCCGGGCGTCGTCACGACAGCGGTGGCGTTTGGGCGGCGCATGGGGAAGACCGCGATCGTGGTCAAGGACAGTCCCGGCTTTTGGGTGAACCGGATCCTCACCCCGTACATGAACGAGGCGGGGCACCTGCTGGCGGAAGGGACGGCGATCGAAGAGCTCGACGACCTGATGGTGCAATTCGGCTTCCCGGTCGGACCCATCACCCTGTTGGACGAGGTGGGCATGGACGTCGCGGAGAAGGTGGCGGGGGTGATGCATGAAGCGTTCGGTGATCGCTTCGCCCCGGCGCCCGCATTTGCCGCTCTGGTCAAGGCCGGTCGCTTCGGACGCAAGGCGGGGAAGGGATTCTATACGTACGCGCGCGGCAAGAAAGGCGGCGTCGACGCCGCCGTGTACCAGCTCATCGGCACGCAACCGAACGGCGGGCCGCGCCCGGCGGAGGCGATCCAACGGCTCGTCCTCGTGATGCTCAACGAAGCGGCGCGCGCGGTTGGGGAGGGCATCGTCGCGCGCCCGCGCGACGGCGACATCGCCGCCGTGTTCGGCTTCGGGTTTCCGGCGTTCCGCGGCGGCCCGCTTCGCCACGCCGACGACCTCGGGGCCCAGCGTCTCGTGGAGGAGCTCCAGCGCCTCGCCGAGCGGCTCGGGTCGCGCTTCGCTCCGTGCGAGGTCCTCCAGGAGCAGGCGCGCCGGGGCTCGAGGTTCTATCCCTGACGCCCGATCCCTGACCGCTCGCCTCGATGCTCCGCACCGGTCTCCTGTGGCTCAGCGAGCAACCCCGGATCTTCAGCATCATTCGCGGGAGCGGGCTCGCCCGCCGGCTCGCCTCGCGCTTCGTCGCAGGAGAAACGGTCGAGGCGGCCGTGGCCGCGGTCACGCAGCTCAACGCCGCGGGCATTAGGGCGAGCCTCGACCTGTTGGGCGAGTCGGTGGCGAGCGCCGCCGAAGCCCGCGGCGCGCGGGACACGTATCTGGAAACGCTCCATCGCATTCGCCGCGCCGGCGCGGATGCGAACGTCTCGGTGAAGCTCACCCAGATGGGGCTCGCCATCGACGAGCGGCTGTGTGTCGAGAACCTCCGCGCGATCATCGCCGAGGCGCGGGACCACGGATCGTTCGTTCGCATCGACATGGAGCAATCGGAATACACGGAGCGCACGCTGCAGCTGTTCCGGGGGACGTTCCATCCCGAGTTCGGGAACGCCGTGGGCGTCGTGCTGCAGTCCTACCTGCGGCGCACCGAGCGTGATGTGGAGGACATGATCGCGTTGGGCGCCCGGGTGCGCCTGTGCAAGGGCGCCTATCAGGAGCCGCCTACGGTCGCGTTCCCGGACAAGCGCGACGTCGACGCGAATTACGTCCGCTGCATGGAGCGCCTGCTCGAACGCGGCACCTATCCCGGCATCGCCACGCACGACACCGCGATCATCGCGCACGCCAAGGAGTTCGCCCGCCGCTCGGGGCTGGCGCCGCAGCGCTTCGAGTTCCAGATGCTCTACGGCGTGCGACGCGACCTGCAGCGGCGGCTGCGCCGCGAGGGCTACAACGTGCGCGTCTATGTGCCCTTCGGGAGCCACTGGTATCCCTACCTCATGCGGCGCCTCGCCGAGCGTCCAGCGAACGTCGTCTTCCTGCTCGGCAACATCGTCCGGGAGTCACTACGGCGGAACTGACCGACGGCACGCTGGGCGGCTACCAGCGCGCGCACGAGCGGGCGCCGGCGTTCGGGGGCACGGACGGCCGAGCGTACTCGGTGGCCACGTTCGTGGATGATGCGCCGAACGCGAAGGGCCTGTACGGCGCGGCGCTGCTGTTCGTGCGCTGGTCCGACGGCGGCGACCGGCCGGTGGGGCACCTCGAGACCGAATACCTCGGCTGGGGGACGACGCCGGCGGAGGCGCTGGCACCGGTACTCGCCCTCACGCTGCAGGAGGTGAAGCGGCACCTCGACCGCTGCATCGACACAGCGGGAGCCGCAGGCGGTGAGGTGCGATGGCCCTGAGCTCGGGCGTCGTGCTGGTGCGTACCGGGTCGAGCTACCGCGTGCACACCGACCAGGGTGAAGTGACGGCCGTGCTGCGGGGCAGGCTGCGGCGGCGGGACGACGATCGCGTCGTCGCCGGGGACGTCGTGGAGCTCGAGCTCCGAGCGGATGGGCCGGCGACGATTTCCGGGATTCGTCCGCGGCGCTCGGTCCTGGCGCGGCGCGCCGCCGGCGAGCGCCGCCCCCGCGCCCAGCCGCTCGCCGCGAACGTGGACCAGGTCGTGGTCGTCGCGGCGGCGCGCGATCCCGAGCCCAATCTGCGAATGCTCGACCGGTTTCTGGTCATCGCCGAGGCGAACGGGATTCCGCCCGTCATCGTGCTCAACAAGATCGAGCTCGAGCGGAGCGCGGAGCTCGCGTTGCGGCAGCGGTTCACGCCCGCCGGCTACCAGGTGCTGCCGACGTCGGTCGAGGCGGCGGAGGGGCTGCCGGCGTTGCGGGACCTGCTGCGGGGCCGGGCGTCGGTGCTCACCGGCGAATCCGGGGTGGGGAAGTCGAGTCTCATGAACGCACTCTACCCGGGGCTCAACCTGCGGATCGGCGCGGTCAGCGCGTACTGGGGAAAAGGGAAGCACACCACGCGCGCAGCGCTGCTCGTGCCGCTGGCGGAGCGAGGTTACGTCGTGGATACGCCGGGGCTGCGAGAGGTGGGGACGTGGGGCGTGGACCCGGACGCGCTCGGCAGCTGCTTCCCCGAGTTCCGCCGCTTTCTCGACGGGTGCCGGTTCGACAACTGCCGTCATCTCACCGAGCCCGACTGCGCCGTGCGGCGGGCGGCCGAGGCCGGGACCTTCGACCCGGACCGGCTCCTCTCTTACCAGCGCATGTACGAGGAAGTCAGCGTTCCTTCCTGGTCCAGCGGTCGGCGTCGCGCGAAGTGACCTTCCGCATCATCGCCGCGAACGCCTCGTCCAGGTCGATCCCCTGTGAGTTGGCGAGGCAGATCACGACGAACAGGACGTCGGCGAGCTCCATCGCCACGGAGCCCTCGGCTTCGTCCGTCCGCTTGGTCTTCTCCCCGAACCGATGGTTGATCTCGCGCGCCAGCTCACCGACCTCTTCCGTCAGCCGGGCGAGGTTGGTCAGCGGCGAGAAGTATCCTTCTTTATATTGGCCGATCCAGCGGTCGACCGTCTGTTGCGCGTCGCGCAGGGACAAGGGAGGCTCCGAGGAGTCGTGAGTGTCGATCTGCCACCGCTCGTGATCCCGTTCGCGGGCGAGCGGTACGCCGCGATGGACCAGCTGACGGCGCTGCTGGCGCCGCCCTACGACGTCATCTCGCGGGCGGAGCGGGTGGGCTACGCGGCGCGGGATCCCCACAATATCGTCCACCTCATCCTGCCGGAAGCGCCCAGCGGCGCGGATCCGTACGCTGCGGCCGCAGCGCGCCTGGCGGCGTGGCGGCACGACGGTGTGCTGCGGCGGGACGACGCAGACGCGGTGTACGTGGTCGCGCAGGACTACGCGCTCCCCTCGGGCGAGCGTCGGACGCGGCTGGGCATGTTCGCCGCCGTCCGGGCCGAGCCCTTCGCGACGCGGCGGGTGCGACCCCACGAGCAGACCCACTCGGCGCCCAAGGCGGACCGGCTGGCGCTGCTCCGGGCGACGCGGACCAGCCTGGAGTCGATCTTCCTGCTCGCCCCCGACGCGGACCGGGCGCTCGCGCAGGCGCTCGCGCAGGCCGCGCGCGGCGTGCCGGCGGCGCGCGCTGAGCTCGACGGCGTCGGCATCCGCATGTGGACCGTCACCGGGGCGCGAGCCGGCGAGCTCGCGGCGCTCGCCGGCCGGGCCCAGCTCTACATCGCCGACGGCCACCACCGCTATGAAACCGCGGTCGCCTTCGCCGCGGAAGACCCCCGGGCCGACCGGGTACTGTCGTTCATCGTCTCGAGCCACGATCCCGGACTGGCCATCCTGCCGACGCACCGCATCGTGTTCGGCGTCGCCCGCGACGCCGCGAAACTGATCGAGCAGTGGCGCACGTGGTTCGAGGTGGGACGCGTCGCGCCGTGCATGGACCGGGTAGAGCGCCTCGCCGAGCTCGGTCGCGACCGCACCGCGTGCATCGTCGCGTTCCCGGACGACTACGACGTCACGCTTGTCCTCAAGCCGGACGCCGCGCTCGACCGCGTCCCGGGCATGGCCAGGACGCCCGCCGTCCGCGCGCTCGACGTGGCGCGGATCGAGACCCTCGTCGTGCAATACATCCTGGGCGCGGGGACCGCGACCCCGTCGCTTGCGTACACGCCCGACCCGCGGGCCGCGTTCGAGGCGGTGCGCAACGGGCGGGCGGCGGCCGCGGTGCTGCTCAACCCCACGAAGGTGGAGCAGGTGTTCGCGGTGGCGGATGCAGGAGACGTGATGCCGCCTAAATCCACCTACTTCGCCCCGAAGGTGCCCGCGGGGCTAGTCCTGCGGCCCTTGGCGTAGCGCCGCGATCAGCGCCTTGCAGAACTGCGGCAGGTCGGCGGGCGTGCGGGACGAAATCAGGTTTCCATCGACTACGACGGGTGCGTCTTCCCACGTCACGCCGGCGTTCTCCATGTCGTCCCTGATGGCACGCACGCTCGTCGCGCGCTTTCCCTTCAGGATCTTCGCCGAGATCGGCACCCAGCCGGCATGACAGATGAAGGCGACCGGCTTCCCGGCGCGAAACATCTCGCGGGTGATCTTGAGGACCGCCTCGTGGCGACGCAGCTGGTCGGGGGCGAACCCGCCGGGAATGACCAGGCCGTCGAAGTCGGCGGCGTCGACGTCGGCGACGTTCGTGTCTACCGTGACCGGATAGCCGCGCTTCCCCGCGTAGGTCTTCTCGCCGATGCCGGCGACGGTCGTGGCGGCACCTTCTTCCTCCAGCCGGATCTTTGGATACCAGAGCTCGAGGTCCTCGTACAGAGGGCCGGCGAAGAAAAGCACCGTTTTGCCTTTGAGGCTCATGTGGCGAAGCTATATCTTTCCCGGCCATGAGTCCACGACCCCGCGACCGCATCCTCGGGAACCTCGAGGCGATTTATCGCGAGGCCTATGAGCGCGCCAAGGCCGCCGGCGACCAGACGCGGATGGCCGACGTCGACGCCGCCTATCAGCGCGAGCAGCTGCTGCTCGAGGTGCTGCTCGATATCCGCGACGCGCTCGCCGTCCCGCCCGCCGCAGCCGAGGGAAGCGCCTCCCGCGCCGCCGCGCCCCCCCCCGACCCCGTCGCGGCGCTCGAGACGATCCGCCGCATCACCAAGCTGCGCTGAAGGAGCCGGTATGAGTCGACGCCCTGGACTGGGACTGTTGTGCCTCGCGCTCGCCGCGCCCGCCGCCTGCGGCCGCACGGCCGACATCGTCATCCAAGGGGGCATGGTGTGGACCGGGCTCTCGAGCGGCGCTCCGCAGCCTGGCGCCGTGGCCATCGGCGACGGCGCGATCCTCGCCGTCGGCGACTCGGGGGTCGTGGCCCGATACGTCGGCTCGCACACCCGAGTGATCCGGGCCGACGGCGGCCTCCTGCTCCCGGGGCTCGCCGACGCGCACACGCACTTCATCAGCGGCGGGTTCCAGCTGGCGTCGGTCGACCTGCGCGATGCCGCGACGCCCCAGGAGTTCGTGCGGCGGATCCGGGAGTACGCCCGGACCTTGAAGCCAGGGGATTGGATCACCGGCGGCGACTGGGACCACACCCGCTGGCCCGGCCAGCCGCTCCCCCGCCACGAATGGATCGATTCCGTGACGCCGGCGAATCCCGTGTTCGTCAACCGACTCGACGGCCACGAGGCACTCGCCAACGCCGCTGCCATGCGGGCCGCCGGTGTCACCAGGGCCACGCCCACGCCGCCGGGTGGCGAAATCATCCGCGATGCGAAAACCGGCGAGCCGCTGGGGATCTTCAAGGACCAGGCGCTCGATCTGATCGGCCGGGCCCAGCCTGACCCGTCGCCGGCGCAGCGCGACTCGGCGCTGGCACGCGCGCTCGCGCACGCCGCGTCGCTCGGCGTCACCGCCACTGCGCACATGTCCGCGTCCTGGGCCGACCTCGCCAGCTACCGCCGCTTGGAACGCGCCGGGCGTCTCACCATGCGGGTCGCGGTCTACCTACCGGTCGACACCTGGCGCGCCGTGGCGGAGTCTGTAAAGGCGCACGGCACCGGCGACGCGTGGGTCAAGATTGGCGGTCTCAAGGGCTTCATGGACGGCTCGGCGGGCTCGCGCACCGCCCTCTTCTTCGAGCCCTACGCGGACTCGGGCGCCTATCGCGGCCTGATGCAGAACCCCGAGCGGGACATGCGCAGCTGGATCGGCAACGCCGACTCGGCGGGGCTGCAGGTGGCGGTGCACGCCATCGGCGACCGCGCGAACGCCCTCATCCTGGCGATCTACGACAGCGTCGCCAAGGCGCATGGCCCGCGTGATCGCCGGTTTCGCGTGGAGCACGCCCAGCACCTGCGGCCGCAGGACATTCCCTTGTTCGGCGCCCTGGGTGTCATCGCGTCGATGCAGCCCTACCACGCCATCGACGACGGCCGGTGGGTGGAGCGGCGCATCGGCCCAGTGCGCATCAAGACGACGTACGCCTTCCGGACGCTGCTCGACACCGGGGCGAAGCTGGCGTTCGGCTCGGACTGGACCGTCGCGCCGCTCGACCCCCTCGCCGGCGTCTACGCCGCTGTCACCCGGCGCACGCTCGACGACAAGAACCCGAACGGCTGGGTGCCCGAGCAAAAGATCACCGTGGGAGAGGCGTTGCGCGCGTACACCGCGGGCAACGCCTTCGCGACGTTCGACGAGACGAAGCGCGGCGCGCTCGCGCCGGGCTACTACGCGGATGTCGTGGTGGTGGACCGCAATCTGTTCGCGCTCCCGGCCGAGTCGCTCGCCGCCGCGCGGGTTCGCGTCACGATCGTTGGGGGGAAGGTCGTATACGAGAAGCGCTAACCGGCGTACTTGAACCCCGCGTCCTGCAGCGTCAATGGCTGGCCGCCGTCGTGCTCCACGCCTGCTTCGACCACTTCGCCCAGCACCAATGTGTGATCGCCCGACGGGAGCGTAGCGACGACGCGACACTCGATCCACCCCAACGCCTCGGTGAGGATCGGCGCTCCGGAAACGGGCGCCGGCTTCGTCTTGATGCCCTTGAGTTTCTGCGGCGTATTGGCCGAGGAGCGGCCCAGTTTTCCGGCCAGCTCGCGCTGTCCGTGTGAGAGCACGTTGACCGCGAAGTGGTGAGTGTCCCGGATCATGCCGATGGTCTTCGACGTGTTCTCCACCGCCACGACGACCATCGGGGGCTCGAAGGAGGCTTGCGTGATCCAGTTCGCGGTCATGCCATGCTCTTCGCCGCCGTGCTTCACGGTGACGGCGTAGAGGCCGTACGGAAACAGGCGCAACACCGCTTTCTTGGCTGCCTCATCCATGCGCGAAATATCGGCTATCTTTAGCCGCATGGCGACCCGGACCCAGCCGAGATCCAAGGCCGCTAAGGCCCTCGCGAAGCCGGATCTCCTCGACATCTACCGGCTGATGCTGCTGTCCCGCCGGATCGACGACAAGGAGATCCAGCTCAAGCGGCAGAACAAGATCTTCTTTCAGATCTCGGGCGCCGGCCACGAAGCCGTGCTCGCGGCGGCGGGGCGCGTGCTCCGGCCCGCCTACGACTGGTTCTATCCCTACTACCGCGACCGCGCGCTGTGCCTCGCCCTCGGCATGACTCCGACGGAGATGCTGCTCTCGGCGGTGGGCGCGGCGGAGGATCCCAACTCGGGTGGCCGGCAGATGCCGTCCCACTGGGGTCACAAGGCCCTCAACATCGTCAGTCAGTCGAGCCCCACGGGCACGCAGCTGCTGCAGGCGGTGGGCTGCGCGGAGGCCTGGCTCCGCTACACCGGGATCGACGGCATCACCGACAAGCCCGTCAAGGGCGACGAGCTCGTCTACGTCTCGGTCGGCGACGGCACGACGAGCGAAGGGGAATTCTGGGAGGCGCTCAACAGCGCGAGCAACTTGAAGCTGCCGGTGCTGTTCCTCGTCGAAGACAACAAGTACGCGATCTCGGTCCCCGTGGAAGTCCAGACCGCCGGCGGCTCCGTGTCGAAGCTGGTCAGCAACTTCCCGGATCTCCTGGTCGCGGAGGTGGACGGCTGCGACCCGGTGGCCTCCTACGAGGTGCTCCTGCGCGCGGCCGAATACTGCCGGCAGCGCAAGGGCCCCGCACTCGTGCACGCGCACGTCACCCGTCCGTATTCGCACTCGCTCTCCGACGACGAAGTGGTCTACAAGCCGCCCAAGGAGCGCGAGGAGGAGGCGAAGCGCGACTGCACGCTCACGTTCCCGAAGCGGCTGATCGCCGAGGGCGTCGCCACCGAGGCCGAGATCGCCCAGATCCGTCAGCAGGTGGACGAGGAGATCGAGGTCGCGGCCGACATGGCCCTGGGCTCTCCCCAACCGACGCCGGAATCGGCGCTCAAGTACGTGTACTCTCCGGACGTCGACCCGACGTCGGAGCAGTTCGACACCGAGGACGACCCCCAGTTCTCCGGCGATCCGACCACGATGGTGGACCTGCTCAATGCGTGCCTCAAGGACGAGATGGCACGCGATCCGCGCATCGTGATCTTCGGCGAGGACGTGGCCGACGTGAGCCGCGAGCAGTACCTCAAGGACGTGAAGGGCAAGGGCGGGGTCTTCAAGGTCACGTGGGGGCTGCAGCGGCAGTTCGGCAGCGAGCGCGTCTACAACTCGCCCCTCGCCGAGGCCAATATCGTCGGTCGGGCGATCGGGCTCGCCACCCGCGGGCTCAAGCCCGTCGTCGAGGTCCAGTTCTTCGACTACATCTGGCCCGCCTACCACCAGCTGCGCAACGAGCTGGCCACGATGCGCTGGCGCTCGAACAACGCGTTCAGCGCCCCCGCCGTCGTGCGCGTCACCTACGGCGGATATCTCAAGGGCGGCGCCATCTACCACTCGCAGACGGGGGCGGTGGTCTTCACGGCCATTCCCGGATTGCGCGTCATCTGTCCCAGCACCGCGCTCGACGCGAACGGCCTGCTGCGCACCGCCATCCGTTGCGACGATCCCGTCCTCTTCCTCGAGCACAAGCACCTCTACCGCCAGACCTACAACAAGGCGCCCAACCCGGGCCCGAACTTCATGATTCCGTTCGGCAAGGCGAAGGTCGCGCGGTCAGGCGCGGACCTGACCGTGGTGACGTACGGCGCCGTGGTACAGCGCGCGCTGGTCGCGGCCAAGGAGCTCGAGGAGAAGGACGGTGTAAGCGTCGAGGTGATCGACCTGCGCAGCCTGTCGCCGGTGGACTGGGATACCATCGGCGAATCCGTGCGCAAGACCAGCCGCGTGCTCGTCGCGTACGAAGACGCGCTCTCGTGGGGCTACGGCGCCGAGATCGCGGCGCAGATCGCGGGCGAGTGCTTCTCCTGGCTCGACGCACCCGTGAAGCGCGTGGCCTCGACCGACACGTTCGTCGGGTACGCGCCCGCGCTGGAAGACTTCATCCTGCCTCAGGTGGAGGATCTCGCGCGGGCGATGCGCGAGCTGCATGCGTTCTAGCGCTGCCCGCGCCTTCGCTCTCCTGTTTTTCCTGTCGGGCGCCACGGGGCTGGTCTACGAGCTCCTCTGGGTGCGGTTGCTCTACCAGGCGTTCGGGTCCACGATCCAGTCGGTCACCACGGTCGTCGCCGCGTACATGGGCGGCCTCGGTCTCGGCGCCTGGCTGCTGGGCCGCCGCGCCGACCGCCACCCGCGCCCCGCGGCGTTGTACGGTGGGCTCGAAATCGCCATCGGGGCGTTCGGTCTCGTCTCGCCTCTCGTCCTCGCGCTCGTGCACCAGGGGTACGTCGCGGCCGCCGGTGCGTGGCACCTGAGCGGCGGGGCCAGCGTCGCCCTCCGCTTCGGCCTCGCAGCGGTCGTGTTGCTGGTCCCGACCACGCTGATGGGAGGGACGCTGCCGGTGCTCACGCGGGCGTTCACGGGGGCGGACCGCGCAGAGTTGAAGCACTCGCTGGGCCGGCTGTACGGTCTCAACACCCTCGGCGCGGTTGTCGGCACGGCGCTCGCCGGATTCTTCCTCATCGAGTGGGTCGGCATCCGGGCGAGCCTCTGGGGCACCGCGCTGCTGAACCTGCTCATCGGCGTGAGCGCGCTCCGCCTGCCCGATCCCCGGGTGGCCGCACCACCCACGGACCCCGGGCGCCAGCCCGAGGCGAACCACATCGCGCCGCAGCTGCGGCGGATCGCCCTGGTGCTGCTCGCGCTCACCGCGTTCGCGTCGTTGCTCGACGAAATCGCCTGGACCCGCGTACTCGTGATGATCGTCGGTGGGTCGACCTACGCCTTCACCCTGGTGCTGCTCGTCTTTCTGCTCGGGATCGGCGCCGGCAGCGCCGTGGTCGCGCGCCGCAGCGCGCCGGCGTCCGAGACCGCAGCCGACGCCGCCATGGCGCAGGCGGTTACGGCGGCCGGAGCGGGCGTCCTCTTCGTTGTGTTCGGCGTGCTGCCGCGCTACATCATCGCGGTGTTTCAGGCGCCGTCGCTCGGCGCCACCGGGCGCCTCCTGGCCATGGGGTTGGCGGTCGGCGCGGTCGTGCTGATCCCCGCACTCGGCATGGGGATGACCTTCCCCCTCCTCACGGATCTCGTGGCTCCGCGGGACGCCGCGCGCGGCGCCGACGTGGGGCGTGCCTACGCGCTCAACACTCTGGGCAGCATCGCGGGCGCGGTGCTCACGGGATTCGTCCTGGTCGTGACGCTCGGCACCGATCTCACGCTTCGCGCCGGAGTGGTGATCAACGCCGCCGCCGCGCTGACGCTCGCCGTGTTGGCCGCGCGCGGCGTCGCCGAGGGCTCCCCGCAGCACCGCCGGCTTCGGCTGCGGGTGCTCGGCGCGGGCAGCCTCGCGAGCGTCGGGCTCGCCGTGGCACTCGCCGCGCCGCGCTGGAGCACCCGGCTCATCGATCTGGGGCCGAGCATCTACGCCCGCCAGCCGATGAACGCCGCCGCCATCGACGAATTCCTCGCACATCGCGGCGTGCGTCAGCTCGCCTTCAAGGAAGGGTGGAACGCGACCGTGTCCGTGTGGGAGAGCGGTCCGGGCCGCACGCTCAAGGTCAACGGCAAGGCCGACGCCTCCGACCACGGCGACATGGACACCGAGATCCTGCTCGGCCTTGCCCCGGCGGCGGCGCACCCCGACGCGACCAGCGCACTGGTGATCGGCTACGGCAGCGGTGTGACCACGCGTGTGCTCGCCGGCGTCCCCGGGATGGAGCGCGTGCGCGTCGTCGAGATCGAGCCCGCCGTGCTCGACATGGGCCGGTGGTTCCTGCACGTGAACGACACCGTCCTCGCCCGATCGGGCGTGTCGGTGGCGGTCGACGACGCGCGCAGCGCGCTCCAGGTCGACCGCGCGCGCTACGACGTGATCGTCTCCGAGCCCTCGAACCCGTGGCTCGCGGGCGTCGCCACGCTCTACACCCCGGAGTTCTTCCGCATCGTGCGCGGGCGACTCACGGACGACGGCGTCTTCTGCCAATGGGTGCAGCTCTACCAGCTCCCGGTGTCCGTGGTGGCGGGCATCGTCCGGAACCTGCACGCCGTGTTCCCGTACGTGGAGATCTGGTTCAGCTCGCCCGGCGACGTGATGGTGCTCGGCTCGGCCCGCCCACTGGCGTACGACGCCGGTTGGCTCGGGCGGCTGGTCGGCCCGCAGGGCGCGCTCAGCGCGCTCGGCCGGGAGTACCTCGGCGTGGACCAGCCCGCCGACTACTTCGGGCATCTGCTGCTCGGGCCAACCGGTGTCGCCGAGCTGCTCAAGCACTCCAGCGTCGCCCATCGCGACGACCTGCCGCGCCTCGAGTTCGTGGCGGCACGTCGCTTTCTCGACAGCCGAGGTACCGAGGGGGTGTTCGACTCCTTGGTCGCGATGCGCGCCGCGACGCAAGCGGCGGACGGCGCGTCTCCGTTCCTCTTCGCCAAAGCGCTGACCGTGCGCCGCGGTGATCCCGCCGCCCTGCGCTATATCGACGCCGCACGCCGGGCGCAGCCCGACGAGCCGCGCTGGACCGTCAACACCGCCGCGATCCTCCTGGGGCTCGGTGACTCGACGCTCGCCGACACGGCTCTCGGGCGGCTCGTGCACACGGGGCACGACCCAGGCGCGTGGCTGCTCTCCGGTCTCGTCGCGACGCGGCGCGGACAGGACGCGCGCGCCGCCGCCCTCTTGTCCGGGGCGCTCGCGGCGGGTGCCGACAGCGCGGAGGCGCGCGCCGGCCTCGCGGTGGTCGCGGCACGAGCGAAGCAGTGGACTCGAGCAGCGGCGGACGCGCGGGCGGCGTTGGCCACTGTGCGTGGCACGTTGCGGCACCCCTACCCTCGGGAATGGCTCGGGGACGCGCTCACGCGATTCGCCCTGGAGGGACCGCCGCGCGTCGCCGATAGCCTGATGCGCACGGCCGTGGCGGGTCGCGACGGGTGGTCCAAGCTCCACGAGCTCCTCGCCGTCGCGGCGCTGCGGGCGGGGCGCTGCGAGGACGCGGTGCAGCAGTTCATTTTGTTGCTCGAGTTTGGCATCGAGCGCGACGACGGTCCGCCGCTCGTCGTGCGCTGCCGGCGGGGCGAGGCGCTTTAGGCGCCGGTCTGCTCTCCCAGCGCTTCGCGGATCTCGCCCGCCGCGGCGATCGCGTGGTCGACGTCGCGGGACAGGGCCCGGGCCTGCTGGGTGGCGTGAGTCAGATCGTCGAGCACCGCTGCCACCCCCGCGGATCGAAGTCGCAGCAGATCGAACCGCACGTTCTGCATGGCGAGCACGCACGATTCGATCTGGTCCTCGACGAGCTGACGGCGCGTGATCAGGTTCGCGAGGGTCTGCCGCTGTCGCTGGAGCAGGTTGAGCTGGCGCTCGCGCTCCGAGCTCTCCGGCTCCCGTTTGGTCAGTGCGAGCTTATCGTCGAGCCGCGAGAGCGCCCGCTGATCGACGTCACCGCTCATGGCGTGCGCGGCTCGCGCTAGGTCCTCGGCACGCTTCAGCAGCCCGTCCACCGTGACGATCACATCCGGGAGCAGCTTCCGTTCGGACTTGGGCACGAGCTCCATGATCTTGAGGATCGCCTTGCGGTCGTTCCGCGCCTGTTGCACCGCCGTCGCCAGGCGCCCGAACTCCTCCCCCGTGGCAGCCGGGAGGTCGAGTGGCCGCGATCCCGCCGCCGCAAGCTGGGCTTCGGCCGACTCGGGCGCTGCCGGCCGGCGCAATACGTCGCGCCAGGAATAGCCTGCGCTCCACAGCTTCATGTACAGCGGCAGCAGGCCGAACGCTCCCCACGGCACGGCCACGAATAACGACCACCCGTGCCACCCCGTCGCCGCGTCGAACAGCAGGCACCCGCCTGCTACCGACGCCCAAGACACGAAGCTCGACCGCATCTTGCGGACGATGTCGGCTTCGCCCCCGGGCGCGAGCTGCACCGCCTCGCGCTGCGGGCGCGTCGGACGCCGCCCCCGCACTCCTCCCCCCACGTTCGGGCTGCGAGGGACTGGGAGGGAGGGCGGCGGCGGGAACCGTGTGGCCCGCGATGCCGCGCCGGCCGATGGGCGCCGCGACCGGTACATGGTGGCGTTGCGCGCTTCGAGCGCCCGCCGCAGCGCGTCTGCCGTGGGCCAGCGGTCCTCCGGGTCCTTCTCGAGCGAGCGCATCACGCACGCCGCCAGGTCGTCGGGGCAGTCGCTGCACTTCTCCGTGACGAGTGGCGCCCGCTCCGTGATGTGCTTCATCAGGATGCCGGGCACGGTTGGCGCGTGGAACGGCAGCTCCCCGGTCAGCATCTGGTAGCTCACGACGCCCAGGCTGTAGATGTCCGAGCGGCCGTCGATTTCACGGTCTCCCGCGGCTTGCTCCGGGCTCATGTAGTGCGGCGTCCCGATCGCCACGCCCGTGGCGGTCAGCGTCGCCGAGCCCGTCGTCGATGACAGGGCCTTGGCGATCCCGAAGTCCGTGACCACGACGCGGCCCCGGCTCCCCTCGAGCAGGATGTTGTCCGGCTTCACGTCGCGGTGGATGATGCCGAGCGCGTGCGCCGCGCCGAGCGCGTCGGACGTCTCCAGCATGATGCGACGCGCCTCCTCCGCGGGCAGGCGCCCCCGCCGCTTCAGCTTTCCCGCCACCGACTCGCCGTCGACGAAGGCCATCACGAAGTAGACCAGCCCGTCGGGCCCCTCGCCCACCGAATGGATCGGGACGATGTGCGGGTGGGACAACCGCGCCGCGGTTTCTGCTTCGCGCAGGAAGCGGATGCGGATCTCTTCTCGGAAGGCGAGCTCGGGGGGTAGGACCTTGATGGCTACCTGACGCTTCAGGCGCTCGTCCCGGGCCTTGTACACCACGCCCATGCCGCCGCGACCAAGCTCCCCCTCGACGGTATAGGAGCTTCCCAGGGCCTGGATCAGGCGTCCGGCGAGCGACTTGTCGGCGTCATTCATCAGGGTTCGGCCAGTGAGCGCCGCATAGATTTAGCCGCGCAACGCCCGCCCTGCAACCAGCCAAAGCGTTTGCACTTACGTTTCGTGGCGCCAAGCTGACCGCCCGACGGTCCATCGCCGATGGCTAAACGGCAGCTTCTGCCTTATTGACCGCCCCGTACGGAACGGACGTGCTCGTCCGAGCGTTTTCTAGTGGCACGGACGATGCTTCCGCAGTCCGGGCGTGATGTTGGTGTCAACTCTCAAATGGAAGAACCTATGTCTGAACGCTTGACGCTCCCGGTGCTGCCGCTCCGGGAGATGGTATTGTTTCCGGGCGTGTCCACGCCGATCGGCGCGGGCCGCCCCACGACGTTGCGCGCCATCGAAGCGGCCGTGAAGGGCGACTCGCGCGTGATCTTCGCCGTGTCACAGCGCGAGAACGTCGATCACGTCACTCCGGGCGTGCTGTACACGACCGGGACGATCGCCAAGATCAGCCAGATTCAGCGCGGGCTGGGCGGCGTGCAGCTGCTGTTGCACGGCGAGAAGCGCGGCGTGGCGCTGCACTACGTCGACAACCAGGGCCATCTCGAGGCTGTGGTGCGGGAGGTCGAGGACCTGCCGCCGCTCCGCCCCGACGATGCCGCGTTCGTGGCGCTGCACCGCGAGGCGCGCGAACGCGCCGCGGAGCTGGGCCAGAAGTCCGGGCTACCGGAGGAGGTCGTCCGGCAGGTGCTCGAGGGCGTTACGGAACCCGGACGCCTCGCCGACCTCGTGGCCGGCTACCTGGAGATCGACCCGGCCGAGCGCCAGGCCCTGCTCGAAACCCTCGAGGTCGAGGAGCGGCTGCGCCGGGTGCTGGTGCACGTCCAGCGCCAGATCGGCGTGCTCGACGCCCAGGAGCACATCAAGTCGCAGGTTCAGGAGGAGCTGGGCGAGCGCCAGCGGGAGCTGTTCCTGCGCGAGCAGATGAAGGCGATCCGCAAGGAGCTGGGCGAGGGGGACGAGGCGAGTGACGTCGAGGAGCTGCGCAAGCGCCTTGCGGCGCTCGAGCTTCCCGAAGCCGCCCAGAAGGAAGTGGACCGCGAGCTGGCGCGGCTCGAGCGCGCGGCCCGGGACTCGATGGAAGCCCAGGTCATCCGCACGTATCTCGAGACCGTGGCTGAGCTGCCGTGGAACAAGCGGGCCGAAGAGTCGCTCGACTTGAAGCGGGCGGCCGCGATCCTCGACGAGGACCATTACGGCCTGCAGGACGTGAAGGACGAGGTGCTCGAGTTTCTGTCGGTGCGCCAGCTGCGCCAGCGTACTCCGGAAGGCGACGCGCGCGGCAACGAAGACGATAAACAGTCCAAAGGATCGATCCTGCTGTTCGTCGGGCCGCCGGGCGTGGGCAAGACGTCGATCGCGAAGTCGATCGCCCGGGCGATGGGCCGGCCGTACGTGCGTATCTCGCTGGGCGGCGCCCGCGACGAGGCAGACATCCGCGGCCATCGCCGCACGTACGTCGGCGCGATGCCGGGCCGCATCATCCAGGGGATGAAGCAGGCCGGTGCCAAGAACCCCGTGTTCCTGCTCGACGAAGTCGACAAGCTGGGCGTCTCGTTCCAGGGCGACCCGGCGGCCGCGCTGCTGGAAGTGCTCGATCCGGCGCAGAACGACTCGTTCACCGATCACTACCTCGGGGTGCCGTTCGACCTCTCGGAGGTGCTGTTCGTCGCGACGGCGAACTTCCTGCAGTACATCCCGGCCCCGCTGCTCGACCGGCTCGAGACCGTCAACTTCGCCGGGTACACCGAGCGCGAGAAGCTCGAGATCGCGAAGCGCTACCTGGTGCCGCGCCAGCTGCAGGAAAACGGCCTGGCGCCGGGACAGCTCACAGTGGACGACGCCGCGCTGAGCAAGATCATCACGAGCTACACGCGCGAAGCCGGCGTGCGTCAGCTGGAGCGCGAAATCGGCAAGCTGGCCCGCAAGGTGGCGCGCAAGGTGGCGGTGGGCGAGGTGGAGCGTCTCGCCGTCGCGGCGTCGGACGTCGACGACTTGCTCGGGCGGCCCAAGGTGCATCCCGAGCGCATGGCGCGCGCGGACGATCTGGGCGTCGCGACCGGGATGTACTACACGCCGGTCGGCGGCGACATCATGTTCGTCGAGGCGAGCGTTATGCAGGGCAAGGGCGAGCTGGTGCTCACGGGCCAGCTGGGAGACGTGATGAAGGAATCGGCGCGCGCGGCGCTGACGTACGCGAAGAGCCACGCCGACCAGCTCGGCATCCCGGAGGAGGCCCTCACCGAGACCGACGTGCACATCCACGTCCCGGCCGGCGCGATTCCGAAGGACGGCCCGTCCGCAGGCGTGACGATGGCCACGGCGCTGGTGTCCGCCCTGTCGCGGCGGCCGGCGCGCCACGACGTGGCGATGACCGGCGAGATCACCCTGCGTGGCCGAGTGCTGCCCATCGGAGGCGTCAAGGAGAAGGTGCTGGGCGCGGTCCGTGCGGGCATTCGCACCATCGTGCTTCCCAAGGAGAACGCGGCTGACCTGGAGGATCTCCCTGAGGAGGTACGCAAGACCCTCGACGTGCACGTGGTCGAGGACTTAGGCGAGGTGTTGAGCCTGGCGCTGCGCGGTGCCCGGTTCGAAGCCGGCCACCTGGTATTCGAGGGACCCGTTCCGATCGAGCCAAGTCTCGTGGCGACGCAAAACTAGCCGCTGCACCGGTGGGAGCAGGGCCCCCGGGATTCTCTCCCCGGGGGCCCTGACGTTGGTGCAACCTTTTCCGGGCGGCGTGCGTCTAAATCCCGGTATCCTAGACCAAAGGTCCCGGTATGCCGGTGGCTGTTTCCATGCTCGCCCTCATGGTCGTCGTGCAGGCGAACGGCAGCAGCGCCGAGACGGCGCCGGCTCGGACGCCTCCACCCACGGCGAACAGTGTCGTCGCCCGGCGGGCCATGCGCGCGGTCGTCATCGACGGTAAGGACGATGACGCGGTGTGGCGCGAGGCACCGGCGATCACGGCGTTTCGCGAGTTCTCGCCGCGCGAGGATGGGCCCCCCCGATTTCCCACGGAAGCCAAGGTCGCCTACGACGACCACAACTTCTACGCCTTCATCCGCGCCTTCGATCCGCATCCCGACAGCATCCTGAAGATTCTCGCCCGCCGCGACGTCCGCGCGCCCACCGACCAGATCAAGATCGTCATCGACTCCTACCACGACCGGCGCACCGGGTACGAGTTCGCGGTAAACCCCGGTGGGGTGAAGCGCGATTATGCGATCTACAACGACAACAACGAGGACGATGCGTGGGACGGGGTGTGGGAGGTGGCGACGACCGTGGACTCGCTCGGCTGGACCGCGGAGTTCCGGATTCCGCTGTCGCAGCTGCGATACGCCCACGCCGATACCAACACCTTTGGCTTCGCGGTGTGGCGCGACATTCAGCGCTACACCGAGCGGGTCAGCTGGCCGGTATACCGGCAATCCCAATCGGGGTTCGCTTCCCAGCTCGGGGATGTGACGGGTCTGGTGGGACTGCCGGCGCCGCGCCGGCTGGAAGTCGCGCCGTACATGGTGACGAAAAACGTCTCAGTGCCCGTGGGCCCCGGGTTCGACCGTTCCCAAAAGCTCACCGCGGGCGCGGACCTGAAGTATGGGCTCACGTCCAACGTGACACTCGACGCAACGGTCAACCCCGACTTCGGGCAGGTCGAGGCGGATCCCGCGGTCTTGAACCTCACGGCCTTCGAGACGTTCTTCCAGGAACGGCGCCCGTTCTTCGTCGCGGGAACGGGTGTCTTCCGCTTCGACGTCAACTGCAGCCAGGTGAATTGCAATGGGGAGCGGTTGTTCTATTCACGCCGCATCGGGCGGGCGCCCGAGCTCCCCGGGAACGACCCGGGCTCGCCCATCGCCACCACCATCTACGGCGCAGCAAAGGTGACCGGCCGGCTGCCGGGTGGTCAGACCGTGGGCGTGCTCGACGCCATCACGCAGCGCGCCACGGGGAGCTCCGATCGCACCACCGAGCCCGCCACCAACTATGCGGTGCTGCGCGGGCAGCAGGATTTCCGCAAGGGACAGAGCGGCGTCGGCGTGATGTTCACGGCGGTGAACCGCAGTCTCGACCCGCTGACCGACGGCGGGCTGCGCCACAGCGCCTATGTTGGCGCGGTGGACTTTCGGCACCGGTTCCTGGGGAGCCGCTATCAGGTCTCGGGCTCGCTCGACCTGAGCCACGTGACGGGCACCGCGGCGGCCATCACGGCGACGCAGCGCGACGCGGTGCACTACTACCAGCGGCCGGACGCCGGCCTCCCCTTCGACTCGACCAGGACCTCACTGGCGGGCGACGCGGAAGAGCTGCTCTTCGGCAAAGTGGGCGGAGGGATAACCCGGTTCGAGACGAGCTATCAGCGGCGGTCCCCGGGCTTCGAGGTGAACGACCTCGGCTTTCTGCTGCGGGCCGACCAGCAGAGCTGGAATACCTGGTTCGGAGTGCAGTCGCTCCATCCGAGCTCGCTGTATCAGACCGCGTTCTGGAACTTCAACTGGTGGCAATTCTGGACGGGAGCGGGGCTGCCGGTCGAGCGCGCCGCCAACACCAACGTCCACGTCCAGCTCAACAACCGGTGGTGGCTGCATGCCGGCACGACATTGGGTCACCTCGCCCCGACCTTCGACGACCGTCGGGCTCGCGGGGGCCCCGCCGTGCGGGTCGATCCGATCGTCTCATCCTGGGCGGAGTGGGACGGGGACAGCCGGCCGGCTGTGGTGCCTGCCCTGTGGACGAACTATTGGCGTGGGGACGGCGGCCGGTCTGAATCGGTCAACCTGGGCTCGCAGGTGTCGGTCCGCATCGCGTCGCAGTTCAACACGACGATCGGCGTGAGCGTTACCCACAACATCGACAACACCCAGCCGTTCTCTCCCGTCACGGACTCCGCCGGCACCACACACTACCCCCTGGCCCACCTGGACCAGAAGACCTTGTCGCTCACCGGGCGGGTCGATTACACCATAACGCCCGACTTGACGCTCCAGATCTATGCCCAGCCGTTCGTGAGCAAGGGCACGTATTCGAACGCGCGCGAGCTCGCCAATCCGCGCGCCGCGGCGTACGACGACCGGTTCAAGCCGTACAGCGGCACGCTCGGCAGTGGGTTCAATTTCAAGCAGTTCAATTCCAACGTCGTGTTGCGTTGGGAGTATCGGCCCGGCTCGACCCTGTTCGTTGTCTGGACGCAAGGGCGGAACGACTTCCTCCGGGCGACAGGAACGCAGTCGCTCGCCGGTGACTTTGGCGACCTCTTCACGCTCCACCCCAATAACACCTTCCTCGTGAAAGCGTCGTACTGGCTGAACTGGTGACGGCCGGGCTGCGCCCGGCTACTATCGCTCCACCGAGGGGCGGAATTATCGTTTAACGCACATCTCCCACTTCCCAGCTCATGCGCGGACTGGCTCGCGGGCTCCGGTGGTGGTCGGTCGCCTGGCTGGTCGTCGCCGGCTCGGCACCGCTCATCGCTCAGCAGACGGCCGGCAGGATCGACGGCACGGTGATGGATCCGGCCGGCGCGCCCTTGGCCGGCGCCCAGGTGACGCTCCTCGGCATCTCGTTTCGCGCGCTGAGCGGGGTCCGCGGCACGTACTCCATCGACCACGTGCCGGCTGGCGCCTACACGCTGCGGGTGCAGTTCGCCGCCTATCCCACGACCGACGTGACCGCCGTCCGAGTGCATGCCGGGGAGATCGTCGTCACAGACGTCCGCATCGGTCAGGCGGCGCTCGCTCCACCGCCAGCGCTAGCGCGCGGCCTCACGACCTCCAGAACGATCATCGAGGGAACGTCGTTCTCTGACCTCCCCGTGACCGACCCGCGGGACGTGCTCGCTCTCCAGCCGGGCGTCTTCCCGACAGCCGATCAAACGGGGCTCTCGATCCATGGCGGTGCAGCAGCGGTCTACATCGATGGCGCGCTCGTCCGCCGGCTGGATCTCGGCACCAACGCGATCGAAGAAGCCTCGGTGACTACGGGTGCCGTCGGTGTGGAGGCCGGGGACGCGCAGTCGGGACTCGTGTCGTTCGTCACGCCGGCGGGAGGCCGGCAATGGCGGGGCACGCTGCGGTACCGCACGGACGACGTCGGCTTCGACGCCTGGCGGAACGTGGGGCTGCATCGCCTCGAGGCGAGCGCCGGCGGCCCGGTGCGGGGCAAGCTCACCTTCTTCACGGCTCTTACCCTGAACGGGCAAATGTCGCTCGAGACCGAGCAGCACCGCGACGTCCAGGCGCCCGTCTACGTGATGGACGGCGTCGATACGGTCGTGCATCAGCCAAGAACATGGGGCGACGCCAACACCGACACTGCCCTCGTGGCACTTCCCCGCTTCGTGCAGTACAGCGGATACTGTGATCCGTCGGGGAACTACGGTGCGTCATGCCAGGGCTTGCGGGTGCCCTTTACAGCCACGGGATCGTACGCCTGGCAGGGCAAGCTGCAGCACAGCTACGGCACCGGGTCCTGGCTGAGCCTGACCGGTCTCGCCAGCCAGTCGCAGCAGCGGGACTTCCCGGGGGTGAATCTCTATAACTCCGGCGCCTATACGGGCACGAGCGTGCGCAGCCGCGCCGCGATTCTCAATTGGACGCAGCATCTCCGACAGCTGGGCGCCGGGCCGGTTGCACTGCAGATGAACCTGTCATACCAGCTCGATCAGGCGATCACCGGCCCGCTGACGCGCCAGTCGGAGCTCGACACGCGCAGCCCGTTCGGCGGCTTTCTCGTGAAGCCCTTGAGCTACCTGTTCGACTTCCACTACCGGCACGACGTGCGCATCAAGGATTCGACGTACCAGAGCGTCGGGCTGCTGGACGATCGGCAGATCCGCTGTATCCAGGCCAACGAAGGAGCGTGCCAGGACGACGTGCCGCTCCTGAACCGGGGCGACCTCGACCTCGTACAGCCGTACAGGATGAACCCGTACGGCGCAGAGCAAAGCCCCCGTTTCCCGCTCTGGACACAAGGCGTGGTCGGGGACATCGATCTGGCGCGCGAAGCGCGCTGGCAGGCACGGGCCGCCCTCGACTGGCGGCCGAATCGCGTCCACGACGTCAAGCTGGGCGGCGAACTTCATCGCATCGACACGCGACGCTATAACGCGAGTGCCGGCCCCATTTCGGCGTTCGGAATCAACGCGTATCACGAGACGCCGATCCGCTACGCAGCCTATGTAGCAGACCGCCTCGACCTGGGAGAAGTGACGATCGTGGGCGGGCTGCGGTACGACTACTACGACTCGCACGCCAAGTATCCCTACACGCCGGGGCGGATCTCGACCGATTCAGGGACGTTCAACCCCTACCGGCCGGACGCAAAGTTCTACCCGGCGCCGAGTCACAGCGCCTTGAGCCCGCAGATACAGGTGTCGTTGTCCCTGGGAAATCGCTCGGCGGTGCGGGCGTCCTACGGACGGCAGGTGCGCGTACCCGACCTGAGCCTGCTCTTCCTGGGTAAGAACACGGACCTCTCGGTGACGAATCGCTCCCAGATCTACGGCCGGGATCTCGATTTCCTGAAGAGCGGGATCATGGAGCTGGGCGCGCGGCACGCGATCGGTGAGGACCTGGTGCTGGACGTCGCGCTCTACGACCAGACCAGGCCCTCGGAGATCGTGGGGCGGCTCGTCCAGCTCCCTGACCCGGCGACCGGCGGGTCCACTGGCGACTTCTGGATCTTCACCGATGCGGGTTTCCCGCACACCCTCGGCATCGACGTGAGGCTCGACCAGCGGTTCTCGAATCTCTTCTCGGGATCCGCGGCTTACTCGTACCAGCGTGTGGGCTTCGCGCCTCAAGGCACAGGCGGCGACACACTGCGGATCCCGAGACACGTGATCGCAGGTTGGGGGGCACTGACCTTTCCGGACGGGTGGCGCCGCGGCACGCCCCTGGGCGCGATGCTCCAGAATGCCGGCGTGTTCGTGACCTTCCGCGTCGCGAGCGGCGGGCATTACACGCGCGTGTTCCCGCAAGCGGCGGGCTATACGATCGACGATCCAGGCGGATCCTTCGTAGAGCAGCTCAACGCGTCCGCGCTCCCGTGGTTCAAGACCATCGACGTGCGCGTCACACGCGGCTTGAAGCTCGGTCGCTACGAGGCGACGGCGTTCGCCGAATCGCGCAACCTCCTCAACTTCACGAACGTGCTGAACGTCTTCACCGAGGTGGGCGGCGTCGATTATCCGGACCTGCGCGCGCGCTACGCCGCCGAGCAGGTCACGCTGCTCAGGAGTGAGGCGGCGGCCGCCGGCGCCCTGGTGGGTGACGCGGTCGACTTCAACCTGCTCGGCAGTTGCCGGAACTGGCAGGGCCGCAACTCCGGCAACTTCGCCAGCGGTCCCGTGGACTGCGTGCTGCTCGAGCGGGCCGAGCAGCGCTTCGGCAACGGGGACGGCGTGTTTACCGCGTCGGAGTACACGAAAGCGTTCACCGCGTGGTACGACGTCGCAAACGCTCCCTACCGCTTCTACGGGCCGGGCCGGCGGATTCGCGTCGGCCTCGAGGTCGCTTTCTAGGCCCGGACTCCCTCCAGCACCAGCTTCACGGCGGCCTCCTTCCAGCGCTCGCGCAGCGCGGGCTCGTCGGCGCCGAGTGGCGGCGCGCTCGCGGCGATCAGCGACTCGAGCCCGAGATACGCGACCATGAGGACGAGCGCCTGCGCCGCCGCCAGGTGGGGATCGACGTCGTCCCGCACCTGTCCCAGCCCCTGGCCTTCCGCGAGCAGGATGACCAGGCGCTTGATGGCGGGCGCGAACGGTCGCGCGTCGGATCGGCCGGCTTGCGTGAGCAGCGTGACGAGGTCGGGATGGGCGGCGAGAAAGTCGAACTGCGCCGCCAGCGCCGTGGCGATGCGATCGAGCGGTCCGTTCCCGGCGACGGCGAGCGAGGCGAGCGCCTGCTCCAGCTCGGCGGCCCCGCGCGTGAGCACCGCATTGAACAACCCGCGCTTGGAATGGAAGTAGTAGAACAGCAGCTGCTTGTTGACCCCAGCGCGCTGGGCGATTTGATCGACTCGCGCCCCGTCGAAGCCGCGTCGGGCGAACTCGTCCCGGGCGGCGGCGATGATCCGTAATGCTCTGAGATTGCTGAGCTTAGGTTTCAGGGTCTCACTATCTCAACCACATGGTTGATGAAATGTATACTCCCCAGCCAGGGACGCCACTCCCGGCGCAGGACGAGGTTCGCCGGCACCCGGGGCAAGCCCTCCTTCAAGAACTTAATCAACAGCCGATTCACCTCGTCCGGCGCCTCTTCCTGCACCGAGTGTCCGGCGTGCGGCACCGACAGGAACGCCGAGCGGTTGAGCTGGGCCGCCAGCGCGCGGCCCAGGGCGATGGGGATCCACCGGTCGGCCTCACCCCACAGCACCAGGGTCGGCGCTCGGATGGCTTCGAGGCGCCCCTCCAGCCCGCCGAAGTTGAACTCGCGCAACACGCCCCGCAGCGCCCGGCCGTACTCGGCCTCCGCGGCGGGCGCGTAATACTGGTCGACGTCGGATTCGGTCACCTTGCCGGGGTCGGCGTACGTCGACCTGAGGAGCCGGGCCACGAGGCCCCGACCCCGGAACGCCAGCATCAACGGGCCCACCCCGCGCCAGCGGGCCACCCGGAACAGCACCGGTTCGCGGGTGCCGAGCCCCGCCGCCCCGATCAGGACGAGTCCGCGCACGCGCGCCGGGAAGGCGATCGCGACTTCCGCCGCGATCTCGCCCCCCATCGAGTGGCCTACCAGCACGGCGTCGGGGAGGTCCAGGGAGTCCATGAGCGCGACGACCAAGTGCGCGTAGGCGGCGTTCGTGTACCCGTGCGCCGGCTTGTCGGAGGAGCCGAATCCCAGGAGGTCGAGCGCGACGACCCGGAAACCGGCAGCCATGACCGGGGCGAGGGTCTTCCGCCAAGCGTACATCGACGCGCCGAGACCGTGGATGAAGATCACCGGCGTTCCGGTGCCGGCGTCGACGTAACGGATCCTGGCGTCACCGATCCGGACGACGTGCGCCGTGAATGGCGTTCCTGCGGGGAACCGCTCGCCGTCTGGAATCGGGGCCGTGCCGCACCCGACTTCGAGCGTCACCAGGAGCGCGACAGCCGCGTGACGGCGGATCACGCGAGGTTGCGCAACGCGACCCGGGCGAGCGTGAGGAGGAGCGGATGGGAGCTCCACAGCGCGGTAATCTGCTCGCCCGCCCCGGCGGCGGTCAGGAGCTGGGAGTCGTCGATCAACAGCACGGTGGGGGTGGCTGCCGCGACCGAGCCTTTCAGGAGGCTCTCCCCCTCGGTATCCGCGGCTTGGCCTGCGAGCCGCACGTCGATTGTGGCCCGCGTGGCGGCGCGCCGCCAGGCGGGCAGGGTGGGGCGCCACAGCTCCGCGCCGACGATGCCCTGGATGCTCCCCGTCGCCCGGGCGACGAGCTGTTGCATCACGTTCGCGACGGCTCGCGCACCGCCCACGGTCCGGGTCTCGGGCTCAGCGGGGTGGCTCGCGTCCTGGAGCGCGTGGCTCAGCCGGTCGAGCGCCTCGCCCTGTTCGGCGGCGAGTCGGGCGAGCAGCGCTCGCGGGTCGGCGGGGCGATACTGGGCCGGGCGGCCGGCTGCGCGCTGCGCGGCGCCCCGACTGACGAGGCCTTCGAGCGCGCCGTAGGCGTTGGCACGGGCGAGCCGGGTCGCGCGGCCGACGCCGTACCCGGTCGCGGGGCCGAGGCGCAGCAACGCCGAGTACACGACCGACTCGGTGGCGGTGAACCCGAACGGGGTGAGGTCGACAGTCGCCATACAGTAGTAGTACTTACTACTACCTAACGCGCGCCGCTACCGCAAGGTGCTGACTGCTGCTGGGGTGCTCACACGATCTCGACGGGAAGCCCCATCAGCCGCGCGATCAGCGCCAGCCGGAACGTCACGTCGGTCTGCCGCTGCGCGGGGCTCTTGCCCGGCCCTTCCAGCGGGAAGTAATGGGCCGTGACGGGGTTGATCGCCTTGGGTAGGGTGCGCAAGCTCTTCGGGCTCCAGATCCCCTGTTCGTCGCACTCGTTGAATAGACGGGCCAGCACGCGGCTGGCGCTGGGGATATTGCGCACCAGCCCGAGCCGGGTCAGGAGCTCGAGCCAGTACAGGGCGAACGGAACGTCGCTGATGTGGCCCTGGGCGTCGGAGCGTAAGGGGTCGCCCAGCAGCTCGAAGATCGGCTTGAACAGCTTCTTCCCTGCCAGGATGAAAAACGCCCGCCGCGGCGCCGGCGTGGAGAAGTAGTGCCCTAGCCGCTCGATGAATCCGGCACGCTCCCGCTGCACCGGCGGCAGGAAGGCGAGCATCTCGATCGAGAACACCGTGGGAGGGTAGGCCCCGGGCTCGAGCACGGTCTTGCCTTGCGCCTTCTTGAACGGCTTCGCCGCGAGCTCGCTTCGCAGGTATTGGGAGATATTGCTGGCGATCGTGTGCGCCGTCCCGCGCACCCGCGGGTCGTCGATGTGCCCGGCGCGCGCGAGGGCGCACGCCGCCGCCTCCCGGCCGAGCCGCCGCGCCCAGTGCCCCAGCCCCGGGTCGGACTTCGCGGCCTTGTGATACTCGATCAACAGCTCCTGCGCCCGTTGGGCTACCACACGGTCGGGGTCGTCCGGCTCGATGCGCGACAGCAGCTGGAATAACAAGCGGTCCGCCAGTCGGAACGGCCGCTCGGTGGGGGGCCACCCCAGCTCGATCAGGCGCCGGTACTGGTAGACCGTGCCCGGCTCGCTCCAGCCGTGCGCCTTCGAGGCGACCGGCCCCAGCAGGTTACCTCCCCACAGCCCCGTGGGCCTCTGCTTGCGCGCGATCGCCTGAGCGACCTTGTACTGGAGCACCGCGTGGCGCAGCGCGGCGAGTCGCTCCGGATCGCGGTCGCTCTCTCGCACGACTTCGGCGTACGCCCGGTACTGGAGCGGCGGGCTCGCGGCCTCGAGCAGCCAGGATAAGGGCAACCGATGCGATGTCGGGAGTTCCAGGTGCTCGCTCCGCGGTGACGAGTGCGGCAGACCCGGCTGTCGAAAAGCGGCGCAAACCTACTCGGCGGCGTCCCAATCGGCCAGAGGCGCTCGGAGGCTGGCCCGCCCGCCATCAATAACTGCTTTTGCCACGGCGCACTAGACGCGCCGCAATCGATTGTACTCAGGGCATCAATCGGTTGGTTGGGCGCTGGAACTCGGAGCTCGGGAGCCAGCGCGGCAGCTCCGCTGCGTTCGCGACCGCCAGGGCCAGACGCAGCGTGACCCGTACTTCCTGCGCGAGCCCCGCGTAGCTGAACGTCGAGCGGTACTCGTCGCTCGGCTGGTGATAGCGCTCGCGGTTGTACAACTCGTCCTGCTCGTTTCCCCACCCGGCGGGCCGTCCCACAAAGTCTCTTCCCGGACGGATCGACAGCGCGGGCACGCCGGCTCGCGCGAAGGGGAAATGATCCGAGCGGTAGAACGCGCCGCGGACGTCCGGCTCGTGAACCACGGTGAGCGATTCGAGCTTCGCTGCGCCCTGGAACATCGCCCCGAGGGTGGACCGGTCTGTCCCGAGCGCATCGATGTCGCGGGTGGCACCGCGCACGTTGGCCACATCGACGTTGAGCACGGCGGCGGTGCGCTCGAGCGGCACCAGCGGGCTCTCGACGTACGCCTCGCTCCCGAGCAAGCCGCTCTCCTCGGCCGTCGTCGCGACGAACAGCAGAGTGCGCCGCGGGCGCGGGGCCACCTGGACGAGCGCCTGCGCCGCCGCCAGCACGGCGGCCACGCCGGACGCGTTGTCCTCCGCGCCATTGTAGATCGAGTCGCCGCGGATCGCGGGGCCGATCCCCTTGTGGTCCCAGTGCGCGGTGAACAGCACGACTTGCTTCGCGACTGTCGGGTCGCTCCCCGGGAGCTTCGCGACAACGTTCTCGGACCTGACCCGGCGAACGGCGCTGACGATGTCCACGGCGACGTGCAGCCGCGTAGCGACCGGCCGGAAATCGCGCCGCCCGGCGGCGCGCGTGAGAGAATCGAGATTGAAGCCGGCGCGCGCGAGTGCCGCCTGCGCGGCGGCGGCGGTGACCCACCCCGCGAACGCGAGGCTTTGTGCCGCCGGGCGGTCGAGCTTGAACTGCTCCACCGACCACGACCCCCGTACCACCTCCCACGGGTACGTCGCGCTCTCGGTGGTGTGGATCAGGAGCGCACCCAACGCGCCACGTCGCGCCGCCTCCTCGAGCTTGTACGTCCAGCGGCCGTAGTAGGTGAGTACGCGGCCGTTGAACACGGTGGAGTCCTGGAGCCCCGGGTCGTTCACCAGCATCAGCAGCACCTTGCCGCGCACGTCGCCGTCTTTGTAGTCGTCCCACCGCCATTCGGGCGCCCGGACGCCGTAACCCACGAATACGACCTCACCGTCGGCGGTGATCTGGGGCTCCGGTCGCTCCGCCCACGCCACGAAGTCGTCGAGTTGTTTGAGGCACTGCGGTGCGCCGCTCGGGCCCCACACCAGAGATGGATGGGCGGTCAGGCCGACGAGGGCGACCGGCTGGAAGTAGGAGCTGTCGGGCCCCGCCGGCTCGAGTCCGAGCGCCTCGAACTGCGCGGCGATGTATCGGGCGGCGAGGCGGCCGCCCCGCGTGCCGGGGGCGCGTCCCTCGAGCAGGTCATCCGCCAGGTAACGGATGTGCGCGTCCAGCGCCGCGCTGCTCACCGGTGGCAGGGACGATGGCGCGGCCGCGGGTCGCTGCCCCCGGAGTGAGGCCACCGCCGTGACGAGCAGTATCGTGACAGCAAGCCGACATCGCATGGACAGCATCGTGGTCTCTCCTGGTTCGCCTTGCTCGGTCCCGAGCAAGCGGTGCAATTTTCGCTCATGCTGCAAGCGTTGCAGTCCCGCCGGGTCGAGCGACTTCCCGATCTCGTCCGGCTCGAGGGACGCATCCTGTTTCTGACCGAAGACCCCGCGCTCGTTCGCGCCCAGCTCGCCGGGCAGGACCTGGACTGGACCCCCGCCAGCAAGCTACGCGACAACATCTCGACCGACGAGATCACCCCCGCCTATATCTGTTACTACTACGACGAAACCCTCGGCGACTTCCCGTACCTCGGCTTGAAGTGCGGCGAGGAGTTCCCGATCGCGCGGGGATCGGTGAAGCGCGGCGGCTTCGTCGCCTCGGTCAGCGGCCAGCGGCGTGGCAAGGGCTCGTCGCGAGAGCAGTCGCCGTACGCGGAGATGTGCGCCGGCATCAGGCTGGTGGTGGCGGAGAACATCGAGCGGATCTACCGGGAGAACTGCCAGAACCTGGGCGTGCTCACCACGACCGACTTCTCGATCATCGACCGGGTCCGCCGCGGCGAGGCGATCCCGCTCGCCGCCTTCACCGAGGGTGAGGGCGAGATCACGCGTGGCATCATCGAGTACGGGGGGCTGTTCAACTTCAACGTCGCCCGGCTCCAGGGCAACGTCGTGCTCGCGCCACCCCGGACAGCCCGCCGGCCCATGACGCTCGGCGAAAAGATCATCGCGCGCCACTGGGTGGTCGACCCGTCGCGGGGCGAGGTCGGTGTGCCGGCCGTCAAGCCGGGAGATGAAGGGTTCGTCGTCACCGACATCCGGTTCAGTCACGAATACGTGACCCCGATGGCGGCGATCTTCTTCGAGCAGCTCGTGGGCGCCGAGGAGCAGGTGGTCGATCCCGGCTCGATCCTCATGTTTCGCGATCACCTCACGTTCCTTCCCGAAGCGATGACCCCCGAGCGCGTCAAGGAGGGGCTGCTCGATGTGGCGCTCGAGCTCGAGAAGAAGCAGCGCGCCTTCGCCCAGAAGCAGGGAATCAAGCTGTACGGCGAGCTGCGGCTCGGCCACCACGGAGGCGGACGGGGCTCGGAGGCGATCTGCCACTCCAAGATCCTCGAGGGACATGCCGAGCCCGGCATGGTGATCATCGGCTCGGACTCGCACACTCCCCATGCCGGTGCGGTCGGCTGTGTCGCATTCGGCGTGGGCACCACCGCGATCTTCAATTCCTGGATCACGAAGGACGTGCGGCTCACGGTCCCCGAAACCGTGAAGGTCGTGGTGCGCGGCAAGAAGCCGGACAACGTGACGGCCAAGGATTTCATGCTCGAGGTGCTGCGGCAGCCGTACGTCAAGAGCGGCCGCGCCATCGGCAAGCTGGTGGAGTACTGTGGGGATGCTGTCGAATCGCTGTCAGTAGACGAGCGCGCCACGATGACCAACATGACGGCGGAGGTCGGCGGCTTTACCGGCTACGTGGCTCCGGACGCGAAGACAGTCGACTTTCTCATGGAATACCGCGGCATGGCGCGGGGCGAGGCCGAGCGGTTGTGTGCCGGGCTGGCGAGCGACGCCGGCGCCGAGTACTGCGAGGTCATCGAGATCGACGCCACGGCCATCCGGCCGATGATGGCGCTTCCCGGCGATCCCGGGAATGGTCAACCCATCGACGCCGCGGCGCGGCAGATCCGGGTGGACATCGCCTACGCCGGCTCGTGCACGGCGGGCAAGAAGGAAGACATGGACATGTACGCCCGGGTGCTGGCGGAGGCGGCGGAGCGAGGGGCGCGTGTCGCGCCGTGGGTGCGGTTCTACATCCAGTGCGGATCGCAGGACGTGAAGCGCTACTGCGAGGAGCGGGGCTACCTCGAGTTGTTCCAGAAGGTCGGTGCGACGTTCCTCGAGCCGTCGTGCGGTGCTTGTATCAACGCGGGGCCCGGCGTGTCGAAAACGCGGGACGAAGTGACGATCAGCGCGATCAACCGCAACTTCCCGGGCCGCTCGGGTCCGGGGCAACTCTACCTCGCCAACCCGTACAGCGTCGCGGCGTCTGCCATCACCGGTTACATCACCGAGTGGCAGCCGGGGATGGCGCTGGCTCCTGTCGAATGATTCCCCGGCCTGACGGCTGGGGCTAACGGCCGCCGGTGGTGCTGGAGAGTTCCCGGCCGGCGGACCGCGCGGCGCTGTGCTTGGGGCGCAGGGACTCGCGCTGGTACACGCTGCGCGGGTTCCACAGCACCCACGACGTGATGCCCAGGTCTTCGGCCGCGCGGATCTGATCGCGAATTTGTGACGGCGAGTAGCGAGGGAGCCGGCGGCCGAGCGTGAACGCCTGTAAGAACGGCCGGATCTCCGCGGCGGCAGGATGCAGCCGCGACCGCTGCAGGGCGTCGGTCAAGGCGTAGCGCACCACGCGATACGGCTCGCCGTTGGGCCACGCGAGGCCGAACGCCCCGCGGTAGTAGTGGCTGGGATAGACCATCGGCAGCACCACGTCCGCAACGTTGATGAAATCCTCCCACACCTGCCCGATGCCCAAGTCGCCGCTCGTCGCCGAGGCGGTGAGGCCGAAGATGTCAAACGTGACCGGCACGCCGAGCGGCCTCAGCCGGTTGCGGAGCAGCGTGATGTGCTCGCGCACCGCCTCGCGCTGCGTTTCTCCATGGTGGGCCGGGAAGATCGCGGTCGCCATACGCTCGCGCGGCTCGTCCGGGAAGCGCACGTAGTCGAACTGCACTTCGCTGAACCCCAACCGCACGGCTTCCGCGGCCAGCTGCGCCGAATAGATCCACACCGAATCGTTGTACGCGTCCACCCAGGCGCTGTGGATCCGGTCGCGCCACAGCCCGCCCGTGGTGCGATCCTTCACGGACCAGCCGGGCTTCCGCTCTGCGAGCAACGGGTCCTTCGCGACCACGATGCGGGCGATCGCGTAGATGCCGTGCGCCGCCAGCGTGTCGAGCCGTGCCTTCGCGTCCTTCGCCCGGGTGCACCCGTTCGCGCCGATCTGCTGGGCGGTGGGGACCGCCGATGGGTACAGCAGGCAGCCGGTGTCGTCCTTCACGTCTACGACGAACGCATTGATCTCGGTCTCGTCGGCGAGCCGTACCAGCTGCCACAGCTTCGGCGAGCCAAACGCCCAGGCATTCACGTACAACCCTTTGATCGCCGACGTTTGCGGTACGAGCAGCGTCTCCTGCTGTACGTAGCGCAGCTCGATCGGTCGCAGCGTCACGTGGGCTTGATCGGCGGGTGCCGGCGACAGCACGCCCGACACGTCGGGCGGTGCGGGGGCGGCGGGTGCCGGCGGCATGCTATCCTGTGCAAAAAGGCCGCGACTCATGAAGAGCGCGGCCAGCAAGAGGGCACCTGCCTGCCGGACCACAGCCATAGGGGGCTACACGATAGGAATGCCGGGTCAGCTAGACAAGAGACGGGGATCACGCTACGGCGCTGCGACCTGTAAGCTGTTGAACAGCAATGGGTAAGTGGCGATGCTCTGGCCGCGGTACTGGGGCCGGAACCCGAACAGGACGACCCGCCCGGACCCCTGCTTCACTTCCACCAGGGCGGCCTTCCCCGCGATGCGCTCGGGGTGCAACACCCAGCCGGAGAGCAGCACCTTGTCGGCATCGGTCGGGTAGCGGCCGATCACCCGCACGGCGCTCGAATCGAGCACGTCGAACGCGGGACCACCTTCGTACCAGGCGATGCTCTGAGCCGGCATCCCGCGCGCCTCCGGCGCGGCCGTGTCGAGCTCGAGACGGAAGATCGATCCCGGCGCGTAGAACTCGTCGTCGGCCACGCCCGCGAGCACGTTGCGCACGGGGAGCAGCAGCTGCTCGGCTGCGAACCGACTGGCGTCGTTGAGCGCGATCAGTGTCCCGCCGTCCTGCACGAACTGACGCAGCCCCTTCACGCCGTCCAGGCCGAGACCACCGGCGTACGGCGCGGGATACTCGTGCGGCAGGCCGTTGAGCAGCTCGTCGGGCGCTTGATCGGGCAGCACGATCACACTGAATTGCGCCGCGAGCTTGCCGGCGCGCACCACGGAGTCCACGATCGAGACGTACGGCACGTGCCACGTGTCGAATACCCAGCGCGTCCATCCCTCGTCCATCGAGGGGTCGTAGGAGCGGTACAGCCCGATGCGTGCCCCCTCCCGGCCGGCGACGCCGCTCGAGGCCGGGGCGGCGGCGGGCGGCTCGACCGGCGCGGAGAGGCCGAACCGTAGCGAGTCGCGCGCCGGCACTGCCGTCACGCCCATGAGGAGCGGCAGCGTGTGGGCCGTCACGTCGTACGGCGGCAGCGGGGGCCCGCTGGGGTAGAGCCGCAGGTCGGGATAGTGCTGTGGCTCGAGCAAGGTCTTGGCGAACGCTGCGTACGGCTGCCGCAGCACCACGACGTAGCTGCCGGCGGGGTAGCGCTGCCCGCCGAGCGTGATGGGATGGAGGGCGGTGCGGATCTCCACCTGCCCGCGATGCAGGATGCCGAGGAGCGTCGCGAGCCCCACCGTGTCCCGCTGCTGGCGGGGAATCACGTACGCGTACGGCCAGCCGCGCCACCCGCGTACCCCGCGCCCTTCCACGGTGAGGAAGTTGGCGAGCCAGACGTCGCGGTACCGCGCCGCGTTCTCGAGCAGGGCGTAGGCGGCGTCGGTCTGGTAGCTCACGATGTCACGCAGCGTCCAGCGGCCGCCGGGCCACGGGTTCGTGAAGTTCCAGGAGCGCTCGCGCGGGTTGAAGCCGCGCGCCCGGGCCGCGAGGTGGTCGAACGGAATGTCGATTGGCGAGGCCAGGTTGGCGCTCGCCGCCTCGGACAGGATGCGCACGCCCCCGTGGTAGTGCTGGTAGGCGCGAGCGGGCGTCCAGGCGTCGTAGATCGCGTTGATCGAGACTCCTGTTTTCCCCTCGCCCGCGAGCTCCCACGCCATGCCGGCCCCCAGGGCGTTCACCCCGTCCACAAGCAGCGGATCCACGTTCGGCTCGACCGGGTCGAGATAAGGGGGCAGGAAGAGTCGCGAGCCGTCGGTGTCCTGCTGATGAATGTCGTGCACGATCTCGGGATGCCATACGTTGTGCAGCGAGTCGACCACCAGCTGTGTCTCGACCTGGGTGAAGGCGTACCAGTCGCGGTTGTTGTCGTGTCCCGCGTAGTGATGGTACAGCTCGGGCGGGTCGGTGCCCTCGGCGGGCGTGCCGAGCGTGCGGTTGTACCAGTGCGTGACGATCGACACGCCGTCGGGGTTGAGCGACGGAACGAGCAGCAGAATCACGTTGTCGAGGATCCGGCGGGTGGCGGTCGCGGTGTCGCTCGCGAGGCGATACGCGAGGAGCGCGGGCGTCAGATGCCCGCCGACCTCGTTGGAGTGGATGCCCGAGGTGATGAGCACGATGGCGCGGCCGTCGCGCAGCGCCTCCTGCTGCTCGCGGGCGGTGTGGATGGTGCGTGGGTCGGCGAGCCGGGCGTTGAGCTGACGGTAGCGGTCGAGGCTCTTCAAGTTGGCCGGACTTGAGATCACGAGCGCAACGAGCGGCGCGCCCAGCGTGGTCTTCCCGAGCTCGCGGTAGCGCACGCGGTCGCTCGTCTGCGCCAGCGCCTGGTAATAGCGCAGCAACACCGGCCAGTCGGCGAGTTTCCGGTCGTCGCCGGGGTCAAAGCCAAGGATCGCCTTGGGCGTCGGGACGCGGGTCACGACGGGGGCCGGCGGCCGGCGCGGCACCGCGGCCTGCCTGGGACGGTGGCGCTGCTGGGCGGCGAGCGCCGGGGCGAGGGCGACGAGCCCCGCCGCGAGCAGGGCGACGCGCGCGCGGGGCGCCACGCGGGTCAGCGCAACGTGCCGGCGGCGGGCGGCGTCTCGCTGCCGCCGAGCCAGTGCGCGAACCAGCTGCGGATCCGCTCCAGCCGGTCGACCAACAGCCACGGCGGGCCCGTGCGCGACAAGCCGTGGTAGGAGCGCGGGTAGCGCACGAACTCCGCGGGTATTCCTCGCTTGCGCAGCATGACGAACAGCTGCTCGCCGTCCGTGATCGGCGTGCGCCGGTCGTCTTCGGAGTGAACGATGAGCAGCGGGGTGCGGATGCGCGTCGCGTACGTCATCGGCGAGAGCACCCGGTACAGCGAGTCCGCGTCCCACGGCGCACCGGAGAACTCGTAGTCCGTAAGGCCCTGCGCGTCCGACGAGCCGTACCACGAGTACCAGTCGTAGATCGAACGATCGGACTCCGCGGCCGCGAACCGGTGCGTGTGCCCGACCACCCAGTTGGTCATGAAGCCGCCATAGGATCCCCCGGCGACTCCCAGGCGCGTCGTATCCACGCCGCCCCGGGCAATCGCGACGTCCACCGCTTTCATCAGGTCCTGGTAATCCTCCATCCCCCAGCGCCCGCGCGTCGCGAACGTGAAGTCATGCCCGTACCCGGTCGAACCGCGCGGATTGACGAGCAGCACCCAGTACCCCTGTCCCGCGAGCAGCTGCATCTCGGGGAAGAAGACGTTGCCATAGTTCCAGTGCGGGCCGCCGTGGATGTACAGGATCAAGGGGTAGGTCTTCCCAGGGCGGTAGCCGTAGGGGCGCATGAGAAACGCCTCGATGCGCAAGCCCCCCACGCTCGTGAACCACACCGTATCTGCCGGGATCGCCACGAGCTGCGCGAGCAGCGAGTCGTTGAAGGACGTGAGCCGCTTGTCGGGCCCGGTCCCGGCGCGCCCGACCGGGGCGACGAACAGTTCCGCCGGGTGCGTGGCGTCGCTCGCCGGGTAGGCGAGCCACTTGCCGTCGCGCGTGATCGCCGGACCGCTGAGCTGCCGCTCGCCCGTTGTGATCTGGCGGACGGCGCCTCCAGCCGCCGGCACTGCGAACACGTGAATGTTGCCGCGCGTCTCGGCGCTCACGTACACGGTCTTCGAGTCCGGGGACCAGACCGGGCCCGACGGATCCAAATCCCATGCGCTCGTGAGATTGCGCACGGGCCCCCCCCCGGCCGTAGCCGGAATCACGCACACATCGTTCTCTTCGCCGCGACCCTTGGAGCAGACGAAGGCGATGGCGGTGCCGTCGGGCGACCAGGCAGGCGCGAAGTTCTCGAAGTAGGGCGTAACGAGCCGGCGCACCGCGCCGTCCGCCACGTTAAGCACGTACAACTGTGGTCGGACCTGGTTTCTCACCTCGCTCGTGTCGGTCGAGTCCTGTACGAACACGATCGCCCGACTGTCGGGAGACCAGTCCGGCGCTCGCTGGCTCAAGTCGCCGCCGGTGAGCTGCTTCGGCTCGCCGCCGCCCGACGGCACGAGGTACAGATGGCTGGCGCGACGGGTCTCGCGCGGCGGCACGAGCCCGCGCTCATCCTCCACGAACGGCAGCGACGTGTACACGCGGCCGTCGAACCGCTTGGGGTCCGGCCCGCGGGTGATCGCGCTCGGCGAAACCCGGGTCCGCCACGGATCCTTTTTCATGCTGTCGGGCTCTGGGCCGCGCCAAGCGTACAGCAGCCACTTGCCGTCGCCCGAAAACACCGGGAGGGCGTGAACCCCCGGCACCTGGAACGCCTCGCCGCCGGGCGTCGTGGTCCGCAGAAACCACACGTCGTCGTCGAAACCCTCGCGCTTGCTCGTGAAGGCGAGCAGCGAGCCGTCCGGCGACCAGACCGGATTCGACGCTTCCGTTGCCGGGCTCGTGTAGCGGAACGCCGGCGCCGAGCCGTCCGCGGGCGCCATCCAGATCTCGGAATGCCGCCGGTCCTTGTCTTCCACGACCGTCGTCACGACGAAGGCGATGCGCCGTCCGTCGGGCGCGGGCCGCGGCCCGTCGACGCTCGTGAGCTTGTAGTAATCCGTGGCCTGGAAGGGTCGGGGAGAAGCTTGAGCGGTCCCTAAAGGACTCGCTTGCGCTCGCAGACGGTCGGGCGGTCTGGCGGTCAGAAGGCCGGTCGCGACGAGAAACGGCAGCCAGCGGGCGTTCATGTGGTGCTCAGGCGGTTGCGGGACGGAGAAAACTACGCGCTGGGACCCAGTGACGCGACGGGCGGTCAGCGTTGCCGACCGCCCGCGAGCGCACGCGAGTCCTTTAGGGTCCGCCGGTTCACCCGACCGCCGCCGTTACGGCAGCTTGTGGAGCTCCACCCGCCGGTTCTGCGCCCGGCCCCCGGCAGTGGTGTTGGGGGCGATGAACCCGCTCGCCCCGTATCCCTTCGCGACCATTCGCTCCGGGGACACGCCCTTACGCGCCAGGTACGCGCGCACCGAGGCGGCCCGGGCCTGCGACAGCCGCACGTTGAGCGGCGCCGATCCCGTGTTGTCGGTGTAGCCCGCGATCTCGATCCGGATCTCGGGATTGGCGACCAGCGAGCCCGCCACCTGGTCGAGCACGGCGTAGGAATCGCGGGTCAGGGCCGACCGGCCCCACTCGAAGGTCACGCCCCGCAGAATCAGCGTCGGCCGGGACGCGGCGCCGGGCGCGCCGGGCACGATTTCCGGCTGGAACAAGATGATGCAGCCGTTCGCGTCCACCTTCGAGCCGGCGGGCGTGTTGGGGCACTTGTCACGGTCATCCGGCACGCCGTCCGAGTCCGAGTCGCGGATCAGCTGTCGCGGCAGCGGGCAACCGGTCGTGTCGACGGGCGTGCCGGCGGGCGTGTTGGGACACTTGTCGAGGCCGTCCGGCACGCCGTCCAGGTCCGAATCCATCGGGCAGCCCTTGGCGTCGACGAGCGCGCCGGCGGGCGTGTTGGGGCACTGATCGAGCCCGTCGGGTACGCCGTCCTTGTCCGAGTCCGCCGGGCACCCCGCGGCGTCCACGCTCGCACCGGCCGGGGTGTTGGCGCATTGATCGATGCCGTCGGGCACGCCGTCCCCGTCCGAATCCATCGGGCAGCCCTTCGCGTCCACGTGCACCCCGGCCGCGGTGTTGGGACATTGATCGATGCCGTCCGGCACGCCGTCCGAGTCCGAGTCGCTGGGACAGCCGCTCGCGTCGACGGTGGCGCCGGCCGGGGTGCCGGGGCACTTGTCGAGCCCGTCGTACACGCCGTCCTTGTCCGAGTCGGTGGGGCAGCCACGCGCGTCGACCGTGGCTCCGAGCGGCGTGTTGGGGCAGGCGTCCTGCTTGTCGGGGACGCCGTCCTTGTCCGAGTCCTGCGGCGGCCCGCTGCCCAGGTGAAAGACCGAAAGGCCCGCCGTCGCGACGATATGCTTGGCCGTGGTGGACCCCACGGCGTACTTGGTACTGGGCACGTAGACGCCGCGCCCTTCGATGCGCAGCGCCACGCGCGGCGTGAGGAAGATGCGGACGCCGGCGCCGCCGTGGACCCCGCTGTCGGTGAAGCGATACGGCGCCCGTGTGCCGAAGTCGAGCAGCGAATAGCCGCCCAGCACGTACAGCATCAGGCGACTGGCGTGGACGGCATTGAACACCAGGCTGGCGCTGCCGATCAGCGGTTGGAGCGTGGTGGGCGTGCCGCTGCTCGAGACGGTGTATTGGGGTTGGAACAGCACGTCGGCCTCGAGGCCGAATGCATCGCCGAAGAAGTAGCCGAGCCGGCCGCCGCCGCCCAGCTTGTTTGCGAGGCCGAGGGCGGCGTCGTAGCGCGTATAGCCGCCGAACGCCCCGGCCTCGAACTGTCCGCCGTGTTGCGCCTGCAGGCGTCCCCAGGGGAGCGCCAGCAGCGCGGCCAGCACCGCGGTCCGTCTCATGTGCGCTCCTCTACGGTAACTGGTGGAGCTCCACGCGCCGGTTTTGCGCGCGCCCCTCGGCCGTGGTGTTCACCGCGATCGGGTTGCTGGCCCCGTACCCCCGCGCGACCATGCGCGTGGGCGCGACGCCTTTGCTCACCAGATACGCGCGCACCACCTCCGCGCGGGCCTGAGAGAGTCGCAGATTCGTGGCCGCCGAGCCCGTGCCGTCGGTGTATCCCGCGATCTCGATCCGGATGATGGGATTCGCCACCAGCGACTGCGCGACGATGTTGAGCACCGTGAAGGACTCGAGTTGCAGGACCGCCCTGCCCGGCTCGAACGTCACCCCCCGGAGGATCACGGGTGTCCGTTCAGGGGTGAACAGGATCACGCAGCCGTTCGCGTCGACACGGCTCCCCGGCGGTGTACCGGGGCACTTGTCGCGGTCGTCGGGCACGCCGTCGCCGTCGGAATCCTTGAAGCGCTGGCACCCGGTGCTGTCCACTTCTGTGCCGGGCGGCGTGTTGGGGCACTTGTCGATGCCGTCCGGCACACCGTCCTTGTCGGAATCGAGCGGGCACCCGGCCGCGTCGACGATCGCCCCGGCCGGGGTGTTCGGGCACTGGTCGATACCATCCGGGACTCCGTCGCCGTCGGCGTCGGTGGGACAGCCTTTGGCGTCCACGTGCGCGCCGATCGGGGTGTTGGAGCACTGGTCGAGCCCGTCGTACACGCCGTCGTGATCCGAGTCCATCGGGCAGCCCTTGGCATCCACCCGCGCGCCCACGGGCGTGCCGGGACACTGATCGATCCCGTCGTACACGCCGTCGTGGTCCGAGTCGAGCGGGCAGCCGTGCACGTCGACCGTGGCGCCGAGCGGCGTGTTGGCGCAGACGTCCAGCTTATCGGGGACACCGTCGTGGTCCTCGTCCGCGAGCGTCCCCGTCCCGGTGAACAGCGACAGGCCGAGCGAACCGACCACGTGGCCGGCCCAGGTGCCGCCGGCGAATCCCGTGTTGGGCGTGTACAGGGCGCGCACTTCGACCCGCAGCGCCGCGTGGTCGCCCAGAAACAACCGTTCGCCGATCGCGCCATGGACCGCGTCGTCGGTAAAGCGGTACGGCGTCACCTTCTCGAAATCGAGGCGGGAGTACCCACCGAGGAGGTAGAACAGGTGGCGTGCGTTTCCGAAATTGAGGCTGAGGCTGGCGCTGCCGAGGGTCAACGAGGGCGAGCTGGTCCCCGTGCTTGGGCGCAGGTCCTGGTAACCGGCCTCGAGCTCGGCGCCGACGATGTCGGTGAAGAAATAGCCGAGCCGTGCGCCGCCGCCGACGCGGCTCTCGAGGCGGAACGTCTTGTCGTAGTGCGTGAACGAGCCGAGTGCGCCGAGTTCGAACTGATGCGCGCGCTGCGCGCCGGCGGTGCCGACGGCGGCTGTGAGCGCCAATCCCAGGATCGCGAGCGTACGCACGAAACGGTCCCCCCCCCAAGGCGTGGCCCTACGGTAATAAGTCAGGCTCCGGTTAGAAACCCCACACGCCCGATTTCCGCAGGCCCGTGCTCAGGTCGATCCCCCCGATGACGAGCCCGTGCCGTGCCCCGTCGGCTTCGCGCCAGGTAACACCGGCCGGCCCGACGAGTGTACCGCCGCCCTGCCCGGCGATCGTGGCCGTCCCGACGGGCCCGGCAAACGGGCCGAGCGAGTCGCCGGTCACCGCCGCGGCGATCGTTTCCGCCAGGTTCGTCGCGGCGCCGCTGTACATGCCACCGACCAGCAGCACCACGTCGCCCAGATCGAGCGTGGCGAACTGCGAGCGGGGAGCGGGGAAAAGCGTGGCCCCGGAGGCCCACGAGCCGGCAAAGAAGCCCGAGACCAGACTCACCGGGGCGGTATCGCTCGACGCGAGCCGGGTGGTCGCGGCGTCGAGGCCGCCGCCCGGCGGGACGCTGTCCGCCACGCCGCCGAACGTGATCGCGCGGTCGTCCAGGACCACGCCACCGCCGTAGGCGCGCGGCGTTGGGAGCAGGGGCTGCACGTACCAGCCGTCGACGTGCCCGTCGGCGGCAAGGCGCCCGACGAACACAAAGCGTTGCGGACGCCCGAGTGAGTCGGTGCCGCCGATCACGTAGATCCGCCCCCGCCGCACCACCGCCGTCGCGCCCGCGACGGGCGCGGGGAGCGGCTCGATCGGCGCGAACCGCCCCGCGACGCCGTCGGCGGTGACGTCGGCGGCGAGCACGGACGGCTGCGCCCGGCCGGCAGAGTCGACGCCCCCGATCACGTACAGCGCGCTCCCGCTGAAGTGGGAGTTATAGCGCGTCGCGACGGCGACGGCGGCGAACGCGCGCGGCACGGGAAGGGTCCGGCTCTGCACGGGGTCCGCGTTGTCGGGCTGCCGCACCCACGCGGTCACCGTCCCACCGCCCAGCGCGCGCGCGACGTAGACGCCGGCGTCGGGGACGAGTCGCGCGCCGATCAGCTCGGCGCCACCCGCCGCGTACAGCGTGGTCGAGACGACGTTGCCGGCGGGAATCTCCGCCGCCGCGGCGCCAACGCCGACGGGTGCGCTCGGGAAGGCGACCCGCGACTGCCAGCGCAGCGTATCCGCAGCAAACCGCACGTGGGGAATCACGTGTACCGTGGCGGTGAGCTGGAGGCCCGTCGCCGTGGTCACGGTGAGCAGTCCCGAGACCGCGCTGTCCGGAATCGTGATGCGGACGGCCAGGTCGCTCCACCCTCCCGCTCCGGCCACAGAGGCCGGAACGGTTCCGCCGCCCGTGCCGGCGAGCGTGACGCCGCCCGTGCCCTGCACCGCGCCGAACCCGAAGCCTTCGACCACCGCCGTCCCGCCACGCCCCAGGATGGGCTCGATCGCGCCATCGACGTAGTCGATGCGGGGCGCGGCCGGCGCGGGCGGCCCGATCCCGTTGCCGCACGCCCCGAGCAGCACGGCCAGCGCCGGAGCGAGCCTACGGTCGACCGTTGTCCCCCCGAACAAAACGCACGGCCTTCGCGAGGTTGTCCGCGAGCTGCGTCAACTCCGCGGCGCCGTGGGTGAGCTCGGCAATGGCCTTGAGCTGCTCCGCTGCTGCGGCCGCCACGGCCTCCGTCTCGGCGGCCGACGCCTGGGCGCCGGCCCGCGCCTGCTCGAGCGACGCGCCGATGCGTCCCGACAGGTCCGCGATGCCGCGCGCCAGCTCTGCGACCCGTTTACCGGCGCGCGCCGTGCCGGAGGCCGCTGTGGCGATATGGCTCAAGTCCGCGACCCAGGCGGAGGAGCCCTGCACGACCTCCGTCAGGTCCTCGCGGACTCGTTCGAGCAGCTGCGCGGCCTGGTCGAGGGCCCCGCGCGTGTCCTGCGCCGATTTCCCGACCGCGCGGGCTTCACGCCCGCTCGCCTCTGCGAGCTTGTGCACTTCGTCGGCCACCACCGCAAAGCCGCGCCCGTGGACGCCCGCGCGCGCCGCTTCGATCGTGGCGTTCAACGCGAGCAGGTTGGTCTGGTTCGCGATGAACCCGATCGTCTCGGAGAACTTCTCCACCTGTTCGGCGACGTCGCGCAGGCGCCGTACTTCGGAAGCGCTTTCCGCGGTCGTCACGCCCAGATCGGCCAGGCGACGGACGGCGTCCTCGGTCGCGTGGCGCACTTTTTCGGTCGTCTTCTCCATTTGGGCGCCCGACTCGCGCGTCTGGTCCCCGGCCGTGGCGACCTCGCCGGCGTGCTGCTTGAGCTGTTCGGACTCCCGCGTCACGAGGCTCACAAGACTCGCCGCCTGCTTGGCGCCGTGGCTGGCGCGCTGCGCCGCCGCGGCCACCTCCTGGCTCGACGCATGGATCTGCTGCGTCGTGGCGGTGAGCGTCTCGATGTACGTGGTGGTGCGCTCGGAGGCGCCGACCACGGGCTGGACCGACGCCTCGATCGCGAGCATCAGGGCGAGCTGGGGCGCGAGCAGCGCGAGCACCTCCCCGTCCGTCTCGCGGTACATCAGGGGATCCGAGTGGCGCACGCTCCACAGGCCGACGAGCTGGCCGGCGTGGTACAGCGGGACGAGCACCTCGGCGCCGGGGCGCTCCGCTCCGGGGACGACCACCTGATCGGGCCGCAGGGCGTGCGCCACGACAGGGCGGCGCAGCCGCACCGCCTCGCCGGTCAGTCCCGCGTTGGCGTCGAAGCGAAAGCTGGTCCGGCCGCCGGCGGCCGTGTCGGCGACCAGCTCCATTTCGTTCGTGTGCGCGTCATACCGCGCGAACCCCATCTGCTCCCACGGCACCAGCCGGCGGGTGAGCTCCTGAATGCGCCCGAAGCTCTTCGCGAGCGAGATGTCCCGGGCGATGGCCTGCGACAGCCCCTGGATCAGGGCGAGCTCGTCGGCGCGCACCCCGAGCCGAACGACGTACACGCTGGTCGCGGTCGCCGCTGCCAGCGCCGCCCCCACCACCAGCGTCTCGAGCGGGCCGAGCCCGGCGTGGACGAGACGCAGCCAGGCGAGCGCCAGCGCGATCGAGCAGGCGTACACGATCGTCTCCCAGCGCGCCGTGAGCCACGCGTCCACCCAGGCGAGCGAGCGGCCGAGCGCGAGCTCGAGGTAGAACGTGGCATTGACGACGACCGGCAGGAGAGCGAGCAGCGCGACGAGCGGCCCGAGATTGGCGGGGTCGAGCGCGTCCGGGCCCGCGACGCCCCCCAATCGGTCGTACATGAGGCCGACGACCGCGGTGCCGGCCGTGAGGTGGGCGGCGTTGACGAGCGCCGCGCGCGCCGGCAACCGCCGCACCACGAGGTCGCCGGCTACCATCGCCGCCGGGCCCACGAGGACGGCGCACGCCCAGCCGCGGTCGAGCAAGGCGAACGCCGTGACGCCGAGGATGTAGGACGAGTAGCCGTTGCCGGGGAGCGCCACGCCGTAGCGCCGCGACAGGGCGCCGATCGCCACCAGCGTCACGAATTCGACGCCGAACCCGGGACCCGGCACCGCGCGCCCGGCGACGTAGGCGGCCACCGCCGCCGCAACCGCCGATGCGGCGCCCAGCGACACGAGCGCCCGCACCAGCACGCCGGGCGAAGCCTGGGGGCGAGGAAGGGGGCTCATGAGGGGTCGCTGCCGCGCAAGCTCGGGACTGTGGCGTGGCGTGTCAAGCGCGACTATCCTTCACGCAACCGAGCCCCCTCGCCCTCAATCGTATGCGCGTCACCATCGAATACTGTGTCGTCTGAAACTACGAACCTCGGGCCGCCGGTCTGGCGGCCGAAATTCGCAAGGCCCACCCGCACGCGGACGTCAAGCTGATCCAATCCTCGGGCGGCGTGTTCGAAGTCGAGGTCGACGGGCGCCGCGTGTTCTCCAAGAAAGCCCTCGGGCGTCACGCCGAGCCCGGAGAAGTGCTGCGCCTGATTGAGAAGATGGCGCCGCCGGCGCGTTGAGAATCGCGATCTCCACCGGCGGCGGCGACGCCCCGGGGTTGAACGCCGTGATCCGCGGGTCCGTGCTCGCCGCGATCCATCGAGGCTGGGAATGCGTCGGCATCAGGCGTGGCTATGACGGGCTGCTCGACGAGGACCGCGTCGTCGTGCTCGACGCCAACGCCGTCCGCGGCATCACCCACCTGGGCGGCACCATCCTCGGCACGACCAACCGGGGCGACCCCTTCCGCTGGCGCGGACAAGGCGCCGACGGCAGCGCGATCGAGCACGATCGGGCCGACGAGCTCGTTGCCGCCTTCCGCCGCAAGGGCATCGACGCCCTCATCGCCATCGGGGGCGACGGCTCGCTCCGCATCGCGCAGCGGCTGTTCCGTGAGAAGGGGATTCGCGTCGTGGGCGTTCCCAAGACGATCGACAACGACGTGGGCGGCACGCAGCTCACGTTCGGATTCGACACGGCGGTCCAGACCGCCACCGAAGCGATCGACAAGGTCCACTCCACCGCTGAGAGCCATGAGCGCGTCATGGTCGTGGAGGTCATGGGGCGCCACGCCGGATGGATCGCGTTGCACTCCGGCATCTCCGGCTCCGCCGACGTGATCCTGATGCCCGAGATTCCGTTCGACATGAGCAAGGTGTGCGAGAAAATCGCCCGGCGCGAGGCGGAAGGACGCCACTTCAGCATCGTCGTCGTGGCCGAAGGAGCCGCTCCCCGGGGCGGGAGCGTCTCGCTTATCGACCCGGAGCACCAGCGCCTCGGCGGCATCGGCGACAAGGTCGCGCACTCGATCCAGGAGATGACGGGCAAGGAGACGCGCAGCCTGGTGCTCGGGCACTTGCAGCGCGGCGGCAGCCCGACGACGTTCGATCGCCTGCTGGGCTTGCGCTTCGGCGCCGCGGCAGTGCGTGTCATCGCCGACGGGAAGTTCGGCACCATGGTCGCGCTGCGTCCTCCCACAATCGCACCGATCTCGATCGACGAAGCGCTCGCCGCTCCGAAGACCGTCCCGCTCGACTCCGACACGATCGCTACGGCGCGCGACCTGGGGATCTCCTTGGGAGACTGACGCTCACTGCGCTCAAGCGGGGGGCGTCGCACCGACGCCTCCCGCTTTCTTACGTCCCATGAGCTTGCGGAAAAACGCTGCGACGGCGGCCAGCGCTACCACGAGCAGCTTTTTGAGCCCGATCAGGGCGGCGAGCAGCACCTTGAAGAGCCCCGCCTTCGCGGCCACGCCGCCCGCGATCAGCGCAGCGATCCCGTACGTAGCGACCTTGTCGGTCCCTGGAACGAAATCGGCGTAGCGATGTCCGTCGGTGAACTCGACGAAGCCCATCACCTGGCTCATCGCGCCCTTGATCTGCTCCAGCTGGTCCATCTCGGCGACGGCGTTTAAGACGAGCACGCCGCGCCGCCCGAGCACGCGGATGTTGTAGTTGAGCATGTGCGCGGTGTCGTCGCCGAACCGCAGGTTTTTTGCCCAGTACAGCTTGTGGCTGGCGCTGTCGTAGCGTGGCGGCTCGGCCCAGCCCACGAGCTCGACCGTGGGATAGCCGGCGCGCTTGCGCTCGTCGTTCTCGTCGCGGATCCCCTGCTGCATCTTTTTCAAGAGGTCGACATAATCGATCTTGGCCGCGTCGTCGTCCTTGACGTAACCGTCTTCGTCGTAGGTGATCACGACGGCCCACGCCTCGCGGGCGAACACGCTGTGGCCGGACGGCAGGAGCATGCCGAGCGTGCGGCTGCCGGGGGGATTCCCCCACGCCTGGAGCACCATGGCGGCCTGGCGCGCGTCCAAGTACCGGAAATCCGCTGGCAGCTCGAGGGTCGCGAGCCCGTTGCGGACGGTGACCCGCCCCGTCTGGTACTGCAGCTGCGCTTCGAGTTGCTGGGGGGTGAGCGGCCGCTTCTCGAGCTTCTGAGCGGATGCCGTTCTCCAGGAGAGCAGCACGAGGCAAGCGAGCCAGCGAGCGGACATTTCCCGCTTCCTCCTCGATCGAGAGCTTGAACCAATCTATCTATATTGCGGGCGATGCGAGTGTCGCGCGACCACTTCCTTCCTCCCGATCCCAAGGCCTTTCTCGCCGCCGAGCCCTCGACCGGGCGGGTCGTCGTCATCGCCCCGACCCGGGCGGCGTGCGAGACGATCGAGCTGGCGTTCGGCCTGAACATCGACACGCTGCTCGCGCGCGAGCACGGCGGCGACATCGACCGCCTGGCCGCCTCGGGGCGCGGGTTCGGCATCGTGGCCGGCACCGGCACCGGGAAGACGCTCGCGATCCGCTCGATCGCCCAGACCATCCTGGGGGCGCCCCTCAAGGTCGGCGTCGTGAACCGCGAGCGCGAAGCGACGCCCGAAACGCCGACCTGGAATGTGGTGATCGTCACCACGGGCATCGCGCGCCGCTGGTTCGAAGACGGCCTGATCACCGAGCGCGACACGCTCGTCGTCGACGAAATCCACCAGACGTCGGCGGAGCTCGAGCTCTGCCTCGCGCTCGGCAAGCGGGCCCGGTGCCGCTTCATCTGGCTCTCGGCGACCGTGGATCCGGCCTTCTACGCCCGCTACCTCGCCTCGGTCGAGGTGCTGGAGACCCGCGCGTTCGACCCGGCGAAGGCCGCTCAAGTGCGCGTGCTTCCCCAACAACCGCTCGAGTTCCTGAACGAGCGCTTCGTCAAGCAGGTCATGCGCGAGCGGCGCGGCGTGGCCGTGTTCGTCCCGACCCGTGCTGAAGTCGAGCAGATCGCGCGGGAGGTCGGTGCACGTTGGCAGGCCTTGCCCACGGCGTTCTATCACGGCGGCGAGCCGATCCGGGTCATCCGCCCGTTTCTGGACGGCGAGGTGCGGCGCCCGTTCCTGCTGGCGATGACCGCGGCCGGCCAGTCCGCCCTGAACATCCGCGGTCTCGATACGGTGGTGATCTACGACGCCCGCTACACCAACGTCGTGGAGCGGGGCCGCAACGTGCTGACCCGGTTGTACCTCGGCGCGAATGAGATCCTCCAGATGGCGGGCCGGGTGCACGGCCGCGTCGCAGGCGGCGAGGTGCACATCCTCTCGGACCGCGCGCTCGATTTCGAGCGGCTCGTGCCGACCCCGCCGGAATTTCAGCTCGCAGGCGACGCGGAGCGCGTCGCGATCACCTGCGCCGCGCTGGGCGTGGACGCGCAAGACCTCGACTTGCCCGTCCCGCTCGATCGCAAGGCGTATCGCGACGCGCTCGAGCTCCTGACGGAGCGAGGGCTCATCGAGCGGGGCCGGCTGACGCGCTACGGCCGGGAAGTCGAGGCGATGCCGGTCGAGCGGCCGTGGGGCGAGCTCCTCTATCACGCGGAGGGCGAGCTTACGCCGATCGTGGCGGTCACGGCCAACATCGACTCGCTGCACCGCATGACCCGGGAGGAGCGGGACCTGAAAGGGCTGATCGTGCCGGGGAGCGATCACCTCACGGCGTACAACGTGTTCGCCGAGGCGGTCAACAAGCACGGCTACCTGGGGGAGGTGTACGGCCTGCCGCGCCATCTGTTCCGCGAGAGCGTCGATGCCTGGGCCGAGGGTCGCGGTGTGCTCGTCAAGGCGATCGAGGACGTGGCGCTCGGGACGGCGTCGGTGTACCGCCAGCTGGAGCTGCCGCTCCCCGAAAAGCTCCCCTATGCAGGCGACAAGATACTGGCGGCCTTCGCCGACCTGGTCGCGAAGATCATGCCATTCGACCTGGTGATCGACGAGGAGACGGCGGACGGGCGCGAGGCGCGAGTGAGCCGCGGATCGGTGTGTGGCAGCTGGGGGGCGGTCGCCGGGACGCTGCGCTACTTCGCGGACCGGTTCGGCGTGCCGCGCGCCAGCATCGAAGGCACCCAGCTCCCCGAGCGTGCCTTGCGCCGCTACGCACGGCGGGGCGCCCCGGGTGTGGTGTTCGAGCGGCAGCGTCGGCGTGAGGGCCTCATGGTGGTGCGCACGGTCGAGTACTGCGGCTTCGTGCTGGAGCGGGAGGTCGAGCCGCTGAGGAGCCCGTTTCCGGCGGACCTCGCCGCCGCTGCCCGTACGGCGTTGGTCCAGGCGCTGCTGGCCGGAGAAACGCCGCATCCCGACCAGGGACGCATACGCAAGGCGCTGGAGCGCTTCGGCTTCTACTGGCGGCGCTCGGGGGGAGGGCTCGCTGAAGCGGCCACCGAGCGACTGACCGCCCGCCTCGCCGCCCAGCTCGAAGGCGTGACCTCGTGGGACGAGTTCATCAATACGCGCCTCGTGCTCGACATCGACGCGTCGGTCCCCGAGGGCCTGCGCCACGAACTCGACGCGCTGCCGTCCTCGATCCACCTGTACGGCGACCGCGTCCCCGTGGACTACGAAGTGGAGCGCGGCGCCGGCGTGATACGGCTGCGCCTCAAGGAGGGACAGGCGCGCCGGCTACAGCCCCGCGACCTGCCGCCCCTCGATCGTCCGGTGCGCTTCACCGTGCTGCGTGGCAAGCGTGAGGCGGTGCGTGCCGACACGCTCGAGGACCTGAGGCGCCAGCTCAGCAGTCTGTCGCGCGAGGAACGAGTCCGCCTGGTGCGCGGCGGGCGGCGGCGCCGGCGCTAGGGGGATCCCTCAGGCGGATGTGACCTCGGCGCGATGGGGGGGTCCTCTCTATGGCGGCGGTGCTGCCTGAAACTCTGACCCTGCATCCGAGTATGCAATCAGGTATGCCACAACAACGAGACAAGACTACCAGCGCTCCACCTCCGCTCTCCTTCGCGCCCCTCGGCCAGGCGGTCTTGGAGTCGTTCGGCGAGGGTGTGGTGGTGTTCGACGCCTACGGCCGGATGATCTACGCGAACCAGCGTGCGCGCCGAGTGGTGGACAGCTTGGGCGACCCGACGTTCCTGCGCGGCGGTGCCCTGCGGGAGCGGCTCGTCAGCCTGGGCGGCCGACCCCAGTCGCTGAAGCAGGGCGCTGCGGACCTCGGTGAGGCGATCTTCCTGGCCGACGGCGATCACGCGAAGACACTCGCGGAGCGCGAACGGCTGGCGATCCTCGACACCCTGGAACAGACGCACGGCAAGCTCGCCGAAACGGCGCGCCGGCTCGGCATCAGCCGCACCACGCTGTGGCGACGGCTGCGCGCCTACGGCCTTCGGCCCGACGCGCGCGGCAGCCACGGACCCACAGTGCGCGCGTAGCGGCGCCGCACGGGCCGCCCGCCTGGCGTCGTAGTTTCAGGCCCTCTAGCTTCCCGCTCAGGCCACTGCCCGGGAAGCTATGCGCGTCGCGCCGTATTTCATTGAAGAGTATGTCCGTTGGTCGGACGTGGATTTCGCGGGCATCATCTTCTACGGCTCCTACGTGCGCTTCTTCGAGATCGCCGAGACGGAGCTGTTTCGCGCCTGCGGCCTCGCCTACGCGCAGGTCTTCGATCGCTATGACGTGTTTCTCCCCCGCAAGGCGGTACACAGCGAGTTCTATTCGCCGGCTCGCCTGGATGACCGGCTGCGGGTCGCGACGTACGTCGGGCGGATCGGCACTACTTCACTTACGCTCAACTTCGACGTGTTCCGCGGCACGGGCCAGGCCCTCACGGCCGCGGGGTGGATGGTGCTGGTCTGCGTGGACCGGAAACAGTTGAGGCCGCGACCGCTGCCGGCGGCGTTGATCGAGGCGCTCGCGCCCCACACCCTGTCGCTCGAAGCCGCGCGCGCGCAGCTCGGCGCCGCCCTGCCGGCCCCCTGAACGCGCGCGCGCTCGTGCTGCTAGCGCTCGGCGCTGCGGCGTGCGGGAGCCGAGGAGCGGGGCCGGCGGCGCGGTTGCGCGCCCGCATCATTCGGCAGTCCCGTGACACGCTGCGCTTCGAAATCCCGGCCGTCGCCAGCCGCTGCGCGCCAGCGGTCGGGGACGGCCTGGTGCTGCAAGGCAGCGAGCACGGCAACGGGGTCCTGGTCTACCTCCGGTCGAGCGATTCGGTCGCGACTGGTGAATACCCGCTCATGGCGCGCGCCGACAGCACTACGGCACGCGGTGCGATCGTGACGGCACGCTTCCAGACGGGCGATGTGGCGCACGGCGTCGTGCTCGACAGCGGGACGGTATCGGTGACCCGGGCCGGAGACGTGCTCACGGCGAGCGCCCGGGGCACGGGCGCCGAGGTCGCGGGAACCGGGCGCGTGGCCCTCGCCGCGTCGTTCGAGTCGGTGCCCATCGGACCGGGCATGGTGCCGTGCGCGGCGCGGCTGTGATCGCCGAGCACGCGGTGCCCGGCACCGCGGCACGGCGTTAGATTGCCCGCGTGGAGCAGACCTACTTCCGGAGAGGCTTCGGGCTGAAGGGACGCATCGAAGGCGCCCTGACGGCCGACTATCACAGTCATGTCGTGGACACGATCCGCCAGCACGGGTATGTGCTGGCGCTGGGCGACCTCACCTTCAAGCTGGCCGGCGAGTTCGGATTCTGCTACGGCGTCGACCGCGCCGTCGAGTACGCGTACGAGACCCGCACCAAGTTCCCCGACAAACGCATCTTCCTCGTGGGCGAGATCATCCACAACCCGCATGTCAACTCGAAGCTGCGCGCGATGGGCGTGGTGTTCCTCGAGCGGCCCGACGGGGCCGAGCTCGGGTTGAGCCCCGTCACACCGGACGACGTCGTCATCCTTCCCGCCTTCGGCGTGACGGTGCGCGACTTCGATCGGCTGCGCGCCATCGGCTGCGTGCTGGTCGACACGACCTGCGGCTCGGTGCTGAACGTGTGGAAGCGGGTGGAGTCGTACGCCAAGGACGGCTTCACCGCCATCATCCACGGCAAGTACTACCACGAGGAGACGAAAGCCACCTCGAGTCAGGTGACGAAGTACCCCGAGGGCCACTATGTCGTGGTGCGCGACATGGCGCAGGCCCGGGAGGTCTGCGACTACGTCGAGGGAGCGGGGAGCCCTAAAGGACTCCCTGACGGTCGCAGGGAGCGGTTCCTTCAGAACTTCGCGGGCAAGGTGTCGCCCGGATTCGACCCGGACCGGGACCTGACGCGGGTGGGCGTCGCGAATCAGACCACGATGCTCTCGGGTGAGTCGCTCGCCATCGCCGCCGAGCTCCGGACGAGCATGACGAAACGCTACGGCGAAGCCGCGCTGGCCGGGCACTTCCGCACGTTCGACACGATCTGTTCGGCCACGCAGGACCGTCAGGACGCGGTGCTCAAGCTGATCGCGGAGCCGCTCGACTTGATGGTCGTGATCGGCGGCTACAACTCGAGTAATACGACCCACCTCGCGGCGATCTGTCACGAGAAGGTGCCGACTTATCACGTCGAAGACGCGTCCTGCATCGACCCGGAGGCGGGCGCCATCCGGTTCCGCCCCGTGGGCGACCAGGAGGAGCAGCGCCGCGACGGGTGGCTGCCTGCCGGGCCGGTCACGATCGGGATCACCGCCGGGGCCTCGACCCCGAACAACAAGATCGGGGAGACGATCGTCCGGATCGCCGCGACCCGGGGCACGACGCTGGAGGCTGCCCTCCGGTAGTTCGCGAGTCAACTCGCGGCTCGGCTCTGCCCGTAAACGGGCGCCGCTTCAGCGGCAGTGCCGAGCCGCGGCTTCAGCCGCGACTATTCGCCATATTTCCGTCATGCCCCTCTCCGGTTTCCACCCCGTGATCGAGCGCTGGTTCGGCGCCCGGTTCGCGGAGCCCACCGAGCCGCAGCGGGGCGCGTGGCCCGTCATTCAAGCGGGTCGCAACGCGCTGATCGCCGCGCCCACGGGCTCGGGGAAAACGTTCGCCGCCTTCCTGGCGGCAATCGACTCCCTGTTGCGCCAGGGGCTCGAGGGGACGCTACGCGACGAGACCCAGGTGGTGTACGTCTCGCCGCTGAAGGCGCTCTCCAACGACGTTCAAAAGAACCTGGCCGAGCCGCTCGCGGAGATCCGGCACACCCTCGAGGCGATGTGCCTCCCGGACGTCGAGATCCGCACGCTCGTTCGCACCGGCGACACGCCGGCGGCGGAGCGGCAAGCGATGGTGCACCGGCCCCCTCACATCCTCGTCACGACGCCCGAGTCGCTATACCTGATCCTCACGTCGGAGCGCGCGCGCGAGATGCTCCGCAGCGTGCGAACCGTAATCGTGGACGAGATCCACGCCGTGGCGCGCGACAAGCGCGGCAGCCACCTCGCGCTGTCGCTCGAGCGGCTCGACCACCTCGCGGGCCGGCGGCTGCAGCGCATCGGGCTCTCGGCGACCCAAAAGCCGATCGAAGACATCGCGCAGTTCCTGGTCGGCGCCAATCGAGCCCCGGCATCTGAGTCCCGAGCCCCCACCATCATCGACTCCGGGCACGCCCGCGCGCTCGATCTCGCCATCGAGATCCTCTCCTCCCCACTCGAGGCCGTGATGGCGGGCGAGGTGTGGGACGAGCTGTACGACCGGCTGGCGCAGCTGATCGGCGAGCACCGCACCACGCTCGTGTTCGTCAACACGCGGCGCCTCGCGGAGCGGGTCACGCTGCACCTCTCCGAGCGTCTCGGCGCGGAATACGTGACGTCGCATCATGGCAGCCTGTCCAAAGAGAAGCGGCTCGACGCGGAGATGCGGCTCAAGGAGGGCAAGCTCAAGGCGCTTGTCGCGACGGCATCGCTCGAGCTGGGAATCGACATCGGCTCCGTGGATCTGGTGTGCCAGATCGGCTCGACGCGCTCGATCGCGACGCTGCTGCAGCGCGTGGGACGCGCGGGGCATCACCTCCAGGCGATCCCCAAGGGACGGCTGTTCCCGCTGTCGCGCGACGAGCTGATCGAATGTGCGGCGCTGGTGCGGGCGACCGCCGAGCGCCGGCTCGACCGGCTGGTGATCCCCGACCACCCACTCGACATCCTGGCGCAGCAGATCGTCGCGGCCGCCGCAGGGGACGAGTGGGACGAAGCGGTGCTGTACGACCTGGTGCGCGGCGCGTATCCCTATCGCGACCTGTCCCGCAAGGACTTCGACGACGTGGTGCAGATGCTGGCGGAGGGCTTCACCACGCGCCGGGGCCGGCGCGGCGCGTACATCCACTACGACGGCGTGAACCGCCGGCTGCGCGGCCGGCGCGGCGCCCGGCTCGCAGCGATCACTTCGGGCGGCGCGATCCCCGACATCGGGGACTACCGCGTGATCCTCGAGCCGACGGAAACGTTCGTCGGCACCCTGAACGAGGACTTCGCGATCGAGAGCATGCCGGGTGACATCTTCCAGCTTGGCAACAGCTCCTATCTGATCAACCGGATCGAGTCGGGGCAGGTGCGGGTGGTGGATGCGCAGGGCCAGCCGCCCAGCATTCCGTTCTGGCTGGGTGAAGCCCCGGCGCGCACGGCGGAGCTGTCGGAGGAAGTCTCCCGGCTCAGGCAGGACATCGCGGACCGTCTGGGCGATCCGCCCGGCGCGATCGCCTGGCTCGTGGGCGCCGTGCCGGGACTCCCCGAGGCCGCCGCCCGCCAGATGGTCGAGTACCTGGACGCCGCGCTGCGGATCCTCGGCGTCATCCCCACGCAGCAGACGCTCGTGCTCGAGCGGTTCTTCGACGAGGCGGGCGGGATGCAGCTCGTGCTGCACGCGCCGTTCGGCAGTCGCGTGAACCGGGCGTGGGGCCTCGCGCTGCGCAAGCGCTTCTGTCGCAGCTTCAACTTCGAGCTGCAGGCGGCAGCGACCGAGGACGCCATCGTCCTGTCGCTCGGGCCGCAGCACAGCTTCCCGCTGGATGACGTGTTTCACTACTTGCAGCCCGACACCGCGGAGCACCTGCTGGTGCAGGCGATGCTGGACGCGCCCATGTTCGGCTCGCGCTGGCGCTGGAACGCGACGCGCGCGCTCGCCGTGCTGCGCTCGCGCGGCGGCAAGAAGGTGCCGACGCCGTTGCAGCGCATGGATGCGGAGGACCTGGTCGCCGCCGTCTTCCCCGACCAGCTCGCGTGCCCCGAAAACCTGGTGGGTGACCGGGAGATCCCCGACCATCCGCTGGTGCAGCAGACGATCGCCGACTGCCTGCTCGAGGCGATGGATTTTCCGGGTCTGAAGCGGGTGCTCGAAGGCATGGATGCGGGACGCTTCACGCTGGTGGCGCGCGACACGCCGGAGCCCTCGCCTCTGTCGCACGAGGTGCTGAACGCCAAGCCGTACGCGTTCCTGGACGACGCCCCGCTGGAAGAGCGCCGCACCCAGGCCGTGATCACCCGCCGCGGCCTCGACGTGAAGACGGCCGACGAGCTCGGCACGCTCGACCGGGATGCGATCGACCGGGTGAAGGACGAGGCGTGGCCGGAGGCTGGGAGTGCGGACGAGTTGCATGACGCCTTGCTGGTGATGGGGGCAATACCGATTGCGGATTGCGGATTGCGGAATGCGGAATGGCAGGGGCGGTTCGAGGAGCTCGCCGGACAAGGGCGGGCGGGCCGGCTCCTGACGGAACGCCCTCTCTGGATCGCGGCCGAGCGGCTGCCGATGCTCGAAGCGGTGTTCCCCGGGGTTGTCTGCGAGCCGGCGCTCGTACCGCCAGAGCGGGAGCGCGCGAGGAGCTGGACGCGCGAGGACGGGATGCGAGAGCTGGTGCGCGGGCGACTCGAGGCCGTGGGCCCGACGACGGCGTCCCAGTTGGCCGGGGCGCTCGGTGTCCCCGTGCCGGACGTCGACTTCGCCCTGGGTGCCCTCGAGCACGAGGGCTTCGTGCTGCGTGGACGGTTCACCCCGGGGGTGGCCGAGCTCGAGTGGTGCGAGCGGCGGCTGCTGGCGCGCATCCACCGCTACACGCTCGACCGGCTACGCAAGGAGATCGAGCCGGTCACGGCCGCCGACTTCATGCGCTTCCTGCTCCGCTGGCAGCGGGTTGCCGAGGACGCGCGCGCCGAGGGCCCGGAAGGACTCGCCGCCGTGCTCGAGCTGCTCGACGGCTTCGAGCTGCCGGCGGGCGCGTGGGAGACCGACGTGCTTCCCGCTCGGATGCGGGAGTACGACCCACTCTGGCTCGACGGCCTGTGCCTCTCGGGCGAAGTCGCGTGGGGACGGCTCTCGGCAACGCGGAACGCGGAAGGCGCGACGCGGAACAGAAAAGCCGGCCCCATTCGCACGACGCCCGTCGCGCTGTTTCGACGGGAGCGAGGCGCGATCTGGCGGTCGCTGTCCACGCCGCCCGACACGACAGAGGGAGCGCTCTCCCATACGGCGGGCGCGGTGCTGGGTGTGCTCGACGAGCGCGGGGCGTCCTTCTTTGGCGATCTCGTGAACGCCACGCGGCTGCTCCGGACCGAGGTGGAAAAGGGGTTGGGCGAGCTGGTGGCGTGGGGACTCGTCACCTCGGACAGCTTCGCCGGGTTACGCGCGCTGCTGGTCCCGTCCGACCGGCGGCGGCCCATCGGGG
>Ga0209471_1000042_pt1 | contig 107841 bp, 98 predicted proteins | sample GraSoiAngelo_128_FD_185885 | JGI IMG/M metagenome (GOLD analysis project Ga0209471, IMG submission 185885) | Grasslands soil microbial communities from the Angelo Coastal Reserve, California, USA - 14_0927_12_20cm (SPAdes) (version 2) | ecosystem: Environmental > Terrestrial > Soil > Grasslands...
CGCCGAACAATCCCAGCGGCGTGGTGCTGAACGAGACAGAGTTGAGCGTGATCGCGGAGCTGGCGCGAGGCCACGACCTGTGGCTCGTCTCGGACGAGGTGTATGCGGGGCTGGCGCCTGGTGGACGCGTGCCGAGTCTCGCGGCCCGGCTGCCCGAGCGCGTCGTCACCGTCGGCAGTCTCTCGAAGTCGCACTCCATGACCGGCTGGCGCGCCGGCTGGCTGGTGGGGCCCCCGGAACTGGCGGTGCACGCCGAACAGCTGGCGATGTGCATGCTGTTCGGCCTGCCGGGTTTCATCCAGGAGGCGGCGCTCACGGCGCTCACGCTCGCACCCGAGGCCGAGCAGCGCATCCGCGGGTTGTGCGCGGCGCGCCAGGAACGCTTTGCTGGCGGAATCCGCGACATCCCGAGTCTGCGGGCGATGGCGCCCGAAGCGGGCATGTTCATGCTGATCGATGTGCGCGGCACGGGGCTCTCGGGCGGGGAATTCATGCGCGGCCTGTACGCCGCGCAGCGCGTCTCGGTGATGGATGGCGCGGCGTTCGGGCGCTCGAGCGAGCACTGCGTGCGCGTGTGCTTCGCCACCGACGAGGCGACGCTGGATGCCGCGTGCGGCCGGCTGCGGCGCTTCTGCGAGGAGCTGTCGCGCCGCTCGCGGCCCTAGCCAGCCTGCGCCGCCGCGGCGCGGCGCGGCCGTATATTATATTATTATGACGACATTAAAAAAACCGGCCGGCAGTGCGGGCACGATCATGAGACAGGTCAGAACACTGGGTCTGCTGGGTACCGGAGTGATCGGCGGTGGCTGGGCGGCGCGCGCGCTGCACTTCGGCATCGACGTCCTGGCCGCGGACCTCAAGCCGGAAATGGAGGAGTGGCTCCGCGGCGCAGTCGCCAACGCGGAAGGAGCGCTGGCGCGGCTCACGCTGGCGCCCCTGCCGCCGAAGGGCAAGCTGTCATTCACCACCGACCTGCCGACGATGGCACGGCAGGCGGATTTCATCCAGGAGAACATCCCCGAGCAGTTGGAGCTCAAGCAGCGGGTGCTCGCCGCTGTCAGCCATCATGCGCCGGCCGATGTCGTGATCGCCTCCAGCACCTCCGGCCTCATGCCCTCGGATCTGCAGCGCGACATGCTGGCGCCGGAGCGCTTCCTGGTTGCGCATCCGTTCAACCCCGTGTACCTGCTGCCGCTGGTGGAGCTGGTCGGCGGCCGACAGACCTCGACCGCGGCCCTGGACGCCGCCAGCGTTTTCTTCACCTACATCGGCATGCATCCCCTCAGGGTGCGCCGCGAGGTGCCGGGCCATCTCACCGACCGGCTCCAGGAAGCGTTGTGGCGCGAGCTCCTGCACATGGTGAATGAGGACGTGGCCACCACCGGCGAGCTCGACGACTCGATCGTGTACGGCCCGGGCCTGCGCTGGGCGGCCATGGGCACCAACCTGATCTATCACCTCGCCGGCGGTGAGAGCGGCATGCGTCACATGCTCAGGCAGTTCGGACCGTGCCTGAAATGGCCGTGGACCAGACTCGAGGCCCCGCAGCTGACCGAGGCGCTGATCGACAAGATGGTCGCGGGCACGCAGGCGCAGGCCGCCGGACGCTCGATCCGCGAGCTGGAGCGATTGCGGGACGACTACCTGGTCGCGATCCAGCAGGTGCTGAAGCCCTACAACATCGGCGCCGGCGCCACCTTGCGGGCGCTCGAGGAACGTCTGTACGAAGCCGCGGCTGCCGGCGCACGCGCGCGCATCGCCGCAGCCGAGGAGCCGTTGCGACTGCTGGAGACCTACGTGCGGCCCGAGTGGATCGACTACAACGGTCACATGACCGATTCGCGCTACCTGCAGGTGTTCGGCGATGCCACCGACGCGCTCTTCAGGTACGCGGGCGTCGATGACGGGTACCGCCGATCCGGACGGGCGATGTACACCGTCGAAACACACCTCACCCACAAGGCGCAGGCGCGCGCGCTCGAACCGCTGTACGTGACAACGCGGGTGCTGGAGGTCGATGACAAGCGCGTGCGGCTGTTGCACAACCTGCATCGCCGGCACGATGAGGCCCTGGTCGCCAGCGCCCGGCAGCTGTACCTGCACGTGAATAGCCCGCCCGGGAAGGCCTCGCCGATGGAGGCCGGGGTACGCGCGCGGCTTGCGGACCTGCAGGCCGCGCACGGCGGCGACCAGACGGCGTGAGGAGGATCCGATGGACTTTGCGCTCACCGAAGAACAGCAGCTGATCGTCACAACCACGCGTGAATTCGTGCGCCGCGAGCTGGTGCCGCACGAGCGCGAGGTCGAAGAGAGCGGCCGGCTGCGCGAGGAGCTGCGGCAGGAACTCAAGGCGCGGGCGATCGCCGCCGGCCTGTACGCCGCCAACATGCCCACCGAGGTCGGTGGCGCCGGGCTCGATGCGGTGAGCTGGATGCTGTACGAGAAGGAGCTCGGCTATACGGGTTACGTGCTGCACTACGCCTGCGTCGCGCGGCCCTCGAACATCCTGCTCGCCTGTCAGGGAGCACAGCGCGAGCGCTACCTGCTGCCGGCGGTGCGCGGCGAGCGCACCGAGTGCCTGGCGATGACCGAGCCGCAGGCGGGCTCGGACCTGCGCGGCATGCAGACCACGGCACTGGCGCGGGGCGGCGACTTCATCGTCAACGGCACCAAGCACTTCATCAGTCACGCCGACCATGCGGACTTCGTGATCCTGTTTGCCGCCACCGGTGAGGAGCAATCCGCGCGCGGCAAGCGTAAACTCATCAGCGCGTTCCTGGTCGACACCGGCACGCCCGGTTTCGAGATCCGGCCCGGGTATCAGAACGTCTCGCATCGCGGCTACACCAACAGCATCCTGCAGTTCAGCGACTGCCGGCTGCCGAAGTCGGCAGTGCTCGGGGAGCTGCAGCGGGGATTCGAGCTTGCCAACACCTGGCTCGGGGCGACGCGCCTGCAGGTGGCGGCCAACTGCCTCGGGCGCGCGGAGCGGGCTCTCGAGTGCGCCAAGCAGTGGGCGGTCGATCGCGTGCAGTTCGGACAGCAGATCGGCAAATTCCAGGGTGTGTCCTTCAAGCTTGCGGACATGGCGCTCGAGCTGCGCGCCGCCGAGCTGCTCACCCTGGAAGCGGCGTGGAAGCTGGATCAGAAGCTCGCGACCGACATGGACATGGCGATCGCGAAGCTGAAGGCGACCGAGATGCTGGCGATGGTCGCCGACGAGGCGCTGCAGATTCACGGCGGCATGGGGCTCATGAGCGAGCTGCCGCTGGAGCGCATCTGGCGCGATGCGCGCATCGAACGCATCTGGGAGGGCACCAGCGAGGTGCAGCGGCACATCATCTCGCGCGCGCTGCTGCGGCCGCTGGGCGGCTGAGGAGGCCGATCAGCGGAAGCTGCGCGGCGGCAGACGTAGCGGCGTACGGGTGCTGTGCGTGCCCGCTCTCCCGGCGCTCATTTCCCCTTCCACACCGGCTTGCGCTTCTCGGCGAAGGCGCGCGCGCCTTCCTTCAGATCCTCCGAGCGGATGACCTTCTGCACCGCGTCGAGGCTGTCGTGCAACTCGAACGCCGCGTGCTCGGGCACCATTTCGGTGTGGCGCAGCAGCTGTTTGATGGCCGGGAACAACAATGGCGGACCGGCGATGAGCTGCTGGGCGATCTCGCGCGCCTTGGCGAGACCCTGGCCCTTGGGCACGACATGGTTGGCCAGGCCCCAGTGCTTGGCTTCGCCGGCGTCCATCCAGCGGCCGGTCATCAGGAACTCGACGGCGACGTGGTAGGGGATGCGCCGCCGCAGTTTGATGGTGCCGGCGTCCGCGAGCACGCCGACGTTTATTTCGGGCAGCGCGAACTTCGCGTGCTCCTCCATCACGATGATATCCGTCCCCAGCACGATCTCGAAGCCCCCGCCGCAGGCGATGCCGTTGACCGCGGCGATGAGGGGCTTGTCGAGGTTGCGCGGGTAGTTCAGGCCGCCGAATCCGCCCGCACCCCAGTCCTCGTCGGACTGCTCGCCGCCGGCGGCGCCCTTGAGGTCCCACCCCGGGCTGAAGAAGCGCTCACCGGCGCCCGTCACGATCGCAACCCGCAGGGCCGGGTCGTCACGGAACGCGGCGAACGCCTGGTTCAGGCGCCGGCTCGCCGCCAGGTCGATGGCGTTCGCCTTCGGACGGTCGATGGTCACCTCGAAAACCGCACCGTGGGTTGCGGTGCTGATGCCGTCGGACATGTCAGTGTTCCTCCAGGCGGATCAATGCGTCGACTGCCACGGCGCCTGAGCCCTGCGGGCGCACGATGACGGGATTGAGGTCCAGTTCCACCAGGCGCTCGAGGTTGGCCGCGGCGTAGCGGGTGCAGGCGAGAGCAGTCTGCACCAGCGCAGCGACGTCTGCCGGCGGGCGGCCACGGTAACCGGCGAGCAGCTTTGCCAGCCTGAGTGTGCCGAGCGCCGTCTCGATGGCGGCGGCGGTGAACGGCGGCAGGAGAGTCACGCTGTCGCGCAGCAGCTCGGTCAGCACGCCGCCGGCGCCGAGCACCAGGAGCTGTCCGAATTGCGGATCGACGCTCACGCCGACCAGGACCTCCGCGACACCGTCGCTCACCATCTCCTCGACGAGCAGGGTCGCGGAGAGCGCGGACAGGCGCTGCGCGGCGGCGGCGGCTTCCGCGGCATTGCGCACGTTGAGCACCACTGCGCCCAGCTCGGATTTGTGTTCCAGGTGGCTCCCTACGGCCTTGATCACCACCGGAAATCCGAGCGCCGCGGCCGCGACGCTCGCCTCAGCGGCAGCGACGAGCCGCGAACGCGGCACCGGGACGCCGAAGGCGGCGAGCGCGCGCTTGCCCTCGTGCTCGGCCAGCGTGCGCGCGGCGCTGGCGGCGGCGCGTGGCTGCTGCAGCTGCACCGCGGCGCCGCGCGCCCAGGTCTCGCCGACCGCGCCGGCGAGATCGAGCGCCTCGAGCGCTTCGCGCTGGCCCTGCAGGGGCACGATGCCGGCCGCGAGACACTTTTCGCGCGTGGCGCGCGGCAGCGATTCGGGCAGCGAGGCAATCACCACTCCACGGGTCGTCGTCGCGGAGAGCGCGGCCGCAAACTGCCCGATCGCGCTGAGGTAGGCGCTGTCATCGGCCGCGCCCGCGGGCGGGCAGTCGACCAGAAAGGCGACGACATCGTAGCCGGCGCGCTGCACCACGCTGAACATCGCGTGCTGCCGGGGCGGATCGAACCACACATGAGTGTGAAAATCGAACGGGTTGGAGATATGAACGCGATCCGAGAGAATCTCGCGCAGGCTGGCGGCAGCGGGCGCCGGAATCGGTGCGAAGTCCAGTCCCAGATGGCGTGCGGCGTCGGCGGTCATCGCCATGTCGCCGCCCGAGGCGCCCATGGTGAGCACCCGCCGGCCGCGCAGCGGACCACCGCTGTGAAAGATCTTCAACGTTTCGCACAGCGTGGCGAGCGATTCGCAGCGGGCGATGCCCGCCTGTGCGCAGAAAGCCGCGAAGGCCGCATCCGCACCGGCGAGCGAGCCGGTGTGAGTGCGCACGGTGCGGGTGGCCGCCGCGGTGCGTCCCGCCTTGATGAGGGCGATGGGCTTGCCGGCGGCGCGCGCCCGCTCGGCCGCCCGGGCAAAGCGCGCTGCATCGCGTACACCCTCCAGGTACAGGCCGAAGGCCGTGACGCGCGCGTCCTGCGCCAGCAGCTCGAGGAGGTCCTCGGCCGCCAGGCGCGTCTGGTTGCCGACGGTGAGCACATAGCCGATCGGCAGGGAGCGATCGTTGAACGACAGATCGAGGGCGATCGTGCCACTCTGGCAGATGAGGGCGACCCCGCGCTGGCAGCGGTTCCCGATCACCTGGTCGGGCCACAGCGCCGCGCCGTCGAAGAAGTTGATGAAGCCATAGCAGTTGGGGCCGAAGAACGGCAGCGCGCCGGCGCTGGCGAGCAGTTCGCGCGTGAGACGCTCGCCCTCGCTGCTGCCGGTCTCGGAGAAGCCGGCGGCAAAGCACACGAAACCGCCGGCGCCGCGCCGGGCGAGCGCCGCCGCGATGGCCGGGACCTCGTGGTTGGGGGCGGCGATGAAGGCGGCATCCGGTGCGCGCGGCAACTCGTCGACCGAGCGAAAATAGTGCTCGCCGTCCCCGCAGGGGCGGTGCGGATGTACGCGCCACACCTCACCGGAATAGCCGATGACGCGGCTCGCCGCCAGCGCCGCATCCGCCCAGGCGCCGCCGATGAGCGCCAGGCTCCGCGGCGCCAGCAGCCGCTGCAGCGGGGCCGCGCTCATGGCGCGCCGGTCGTGCCGCGCAGCTCCATGCGCCGCGATCCCGGGACCGACGCCGGCAGGCCGGCGGTCGCCGCCCGCAACTGCGCGATTGCGGCGCTCACTTCCGGCGGAAAAGGCGTGGTGGTCGGCGCCTGCGGCTGCCGGCGCACGTGCAGCAGCATCACTTCCGCGGCCGCCGCCGCCGGCGTGTGGCCGGCGCGCAGGATCTCGAACGCGGCGTGGATGCGCTTGTGGTCCGCGCCCGCGATGCGCACCGCCACGATGGCGGTGTCGGTGGCCTTGACCTCGTGCAGGTAGTGGATGTGCATCTCCACGGTGTACAGGGTGCAAAGGGTGCGTTGCCGGTACGCGGCGTCCATCCTCAAGCGATCCATGAGTGCGTCGCAGGCCAGGCTGACGATCAGGACGTAGTAGGCATCGCGCAGGTGGCCGTTGTAGTCGATCCACTCCGGCAGGATCGCGGTCTGGTAGATGGGTACGCCCGACACGTCAGTGCAGCTGCAGCCGCTCCCGCGCCTGGGCCGCGGACACGACCCGCGCGCCCATGGCCTCGATGATGGTGCGCGCCTTCTCGACCAGCTGCGCGTTGCTCGCATACACCCCGCGGCTGAGATAAAGGTTGTCCTCCAGCCCCACGCGCACGTTGCCGCCGAGCAGTATCGACTGCGCGACCCACGGCATCTGCATGCGGCTCAGCGCGAAGGCGCTCCACACGCATGGCGAGGGCAGCGTGTTCACCATGGCGAGCAGGTGCCCGACGTCCGCGGGCACCCCGTAGGGGATGCCGGTGCACAGCTGGATCATGGCGGGGGCGGGGATCAGGCCTTCCTTGATCAGCTGCTTCACGAAGGTCAGATTACCGGTGTCGAACACTTCCAGCTCCACTTTCACGCCCAGGTCGCGCAGGACGCCCGCGCCCTGACGCTGGTAGTCGGGCGTGGAAATGTAGGCGCGGTTGCCATCGCCGAAGTTGAGCGTACCGCAGTCGAGGGTGGCAATCTCGGGGCGGTACAGTCCCTCGCCGCACAGCTCGATGACGTGCCGCATGCGCTCCTCCTGGCTCACGAAGTCGGTCCCGGCGGCCGGGGTGTCCTCGAGGCCGCGCCGGCCGACACAGATATAGCCCCCCATGCCGCAGGTGAGGTTGACGAGCACGTCGACCTTGCTTTCCCGGATGCGCTTGACGACCTCGCGGTAGTGGCGGGTCGCCATGCTGAACTCGCCGGTTTCCGGGTCGCGCACATGGATGTGCACGATCGCGGCCCCGGCGCGCGCCGCGTCGATGGCGGCAGCCGCGATCTGCTCGGGCGTGATCGGGCAGTGCGGGCTCTTGGTGACCCTGGTGTCGTCGCCGGTGATGGCGCAGGTGATGATGACGTCGGAGTTCATGGCGGCGGGTCCTCGGGGGCACGGTGCGCGGCGGTAATATTATCGCTACAACAATATAACGTGCCGGCGCAGCGCGGCAAGCCGCGCTCACTTGCGGCAGGGAGGCTGGAGCGGCTCACTCCGATGGAGCTGCATACCGGGCCCTGCGTCGCGTGCGTTCTTGCGGAAATGCGCTCCAGAGTGCGCAGCGCGCGCTAACGGTGGTACCGTGGCGGCCGCATGCCACCAGGCGACACACCCGCCGCGGCCGCGGCCGGAGCGCAGTCCCGCGCTGAAAGACTGAACACCAGGGCCGCCGGGGTCGTCGCACTGGCGGTGCTCTGCAGCCGCGTGCTGGGGCTGGCGCGCGAGCAGATCTTCGCGGCGCTGTTTGGCGGCGGGCGCGTCATGGACGCGTTCACCATCGCCTTCCGCATTCCCAACCTGCTGCGCGACCTGTTCGGGGAAGGCGCGCTCTCCACGGCGTTCGTCACGGTGTTCACCCGCACCGCGGCGCTGGAAGGTGACGCCGCGGCCTGGCGGCTCGCCAACAAGGTCGCAACCCTTACCGCGGTCTGCCTGAGCGCGATCACCGTGCTGGGAATCATCACGGCGCCCTGGCTGGTGGCCGCGCTCGCGCCCGGCTTCGATCCCGGCAAGGCGGCGCTCACCGTAACCCTGACACGGGTCATGTACCCGTTCATCCTGCTGGTGTCGCTGGCGGCGCTGGTCATGGGCATGCTGAACGCGCGCAACGTGTTCGGCGTTCCGGCGCTGGCCTCGAGCTTCTTCAACCTCGGGTCGATCATCGCCGGCGTGGCGCTGGGGTACTGGCTCGACCCGCACTTCGGACCGCGCGCGATCCTGGGGCTCGCCATCGGCACCCTCATCGGCGGGGCGCTGCAGCTGCTGGTGCAACTGCCGGCGCTGCGCCAGGGGGGCTACGCCTTTCACCCGGATTTTCGCTGGCGCGAGCCCGGGGTGCGGGCGATCCTGCGCCTGATGGGGCCGTCGGTGATCGCCGCGAGCACCACGCAGGTCAACGTGCTGGTCAACTCGGTGTTCGCCTCGCAGCTCGGCGACGGCCCGACATTCTGGCTGACGGTGGCGTTTCGCCTGATGCAGCTGCCGCTGGGGATTTTCGGCGTCGCGCTCGGCACCGTCGCCCTGCCGCTGCTGGCGCGCATGGCGGCGAGCGGCAACACCGCGGCGTTTCGCAGCGAGCTGGCGCGCGGCATGCGGCTCGCGTTTCTCATGACCATTCCGGCGAGCGTCGGTCTCATGATGCTCGCCGAGCCCATCATCTCCGTGCTCTACCAGCACGGCCGTTTCGGGGCCCGCGAGACGGCGGAATCCGCGGCGGCGCTGCGCTTCTACGCCATCGGGCTGTGCGGCTATGCGGCGCTCAAGGTGCTGGTGAACGCTTTCTACGCGCTCGACCGCCGCAAGACACCGATGGTGGTCAGCTTTCTCGCGGTGGGCCTGAATCTGCTGTTGAACTGGATGTTCACCCTGCATTTCGGCTGGGGTCATCGCGGGCTGGCGTTCTCCACCGCCTGCGTCGCCACCAGCAACTTCCTCATTCTGTATTTCCTCATGCGCTCGCACCTCGGGCGCCTGGAATCGCGGGCGATGCTCGCGCTGCTGTGGAGGGTGGCGCTGGCCTCGGCGGTGCTGCTGGGGATTTCCTGGGCGGGAGCGCACTGGCTGCTCGCCGACTGGGCGGTGCAACGCTTCTGGCCGAAGTGCGTGAGCCTGCTGCTTGTCATCGGCAGCGGCGCTGGCGCGTTCTTCCTCTGTGCCAACGCCCTCGGGATCGGCGAAGTCGACGAGATCGTGCGCGCCGTGCGTCGCAGGGTGCGTCGCGCCGCGTGAGGCTTGTGCCGCCGCGGGCTCAGGCAGACGCCGGGAACCGGGGCGCGCAGGCGCGGGCCTTGATTCAGCACTAATTCAGCCGAAGGACCGGATGATGCCACACATGAACTGGTACATTCGCATACTCGCGCCCCTGGCACTGTTGGGTTGTGGTGCGCCGGCGCTCGCGCAGGTGTATCAGTACCCGGCCGCGCGCCCGCTGCAGTGGTTCATCGATGGCGGCGGCAGCGTAACGCAAGGCCGCACCGCGGACTTTCTCGACAGCGGCTGGAGCATCGGCACCGGATTCACCCTGCGGCCGGTTCCCGGGCAGCCGTTCATGCTGCGGGCAGATCTCAATTACAACCGCTTCAACGCGACCAGCCAGCTCATCTCACTCGGTCAGGCCGTGAACCAGACGCCGGTCGACAATGGTTACGGCCAGACGGTCACCGGGTTTCTGAACGGGGTGCTGGAAGCACCGGTCAGCGCCTGGACGCGTTTCTACGTGACCGGCGGGGTGGGACTGGGCTACCGCCGCATCGAGCTCACCCAGAACGGCTTCCTGTGCGACCCGTTCTTCTGCGGGCCGGGCTTCGGGCCCAGCGCGGTGGTGGCGAGCGAGGACACGACGCGCTTTGCGTGGAACGCGGGCCTCGGTGTGGACTTCGCGCTGCCGGCCGGCCAGTCCTGGTTCGTCGAGGCGCGCTACGAGCGCATCGAGACCCAGGAGCCGACCGAGTACATCCCGATCCGCTTCGGTTTCCGCTTTTAGGTTTTCCTTCTAAGGCTGCGCCTCGGACGCAAACCCGATGCACGTCGTGAGGACTCGCTCCAGCACGGCGCGCATCGGCGCGGCGAATCCCTCATCCCACGCGCATGGCCAGTTAGCCTCGTCGACCTCCCCGAGCGGCTCGCGCAGGTAACCGCGGCACGCGAGCTCCATCTGCACGGCATGCACGCCGCCCTGTGGACGCCCGTAGTGCCGGGTCGTGTAGCCGCCCTTGAAACGACCGTTGGTGACGCGGGCAAGGCCGGTTGCGTCACACAGCTGCTCGATGCGCTGCGTCAGCGCGGCCGCGCAGCTCGCGCCGGAGAAACTGCCGAGGTTGAACTCGGGCAGAAGACCAGCGAACAGGCGTGGCACGGCTGAGCGGATCGAGTGGCAGTCGTACACCACCAGCGCCGGGTGCAGGCCGCGCAGCCGCGCGATCTCCTCTTCTATGGCGCGGTGATACGGCTCGAAGTACTCGCGCCGGCGTGCGGCGACCTCCGCGGGGGAGGGCGCGCACCCGGCGCGGTACAGTGGCTCGCCGTCGAAGCTGGTGGTGGGACACAGCTCGGTGGTGGCCTGTCCGGGGTAGAGCGAGGCGCCCGACGGATCGCGGTTCGGATCGATGACGGTGCGCGAGATGCCGGTGCGCACGGTGGTGGCGTCGAGGTCCCCGGCAAACCCGTACAAGCGCTCGATCCACCAGTCGGTATCCTTGCGCGCCAGCCACGGGGAGGTGAGGGCCGCTTCCACGGCTGCCGGTATGTCGGTGCCGGTGTGCGGCATGCATAGCAGCAGGGGCGCCGAGCCGCGCCGCACCGTGAGCCACGGGGCTGAAGACTCCTCGAGCACGGAACCGAACCTCCTTCAGCTGCGGGGCGCGGGCCAATCATCAATAATGTACGCCATGGCGAGCCTGTGGTTTGAATCGGCGCTGCTGCCGCAGGGTTGGGCGCGGGGCGTGCGCCTGAGCGCCACCGACGGATACATCGAGCGCGTTACGGAGAACGCGGCACCGGCGCCCACAGATGAGCGCCATGCGATTGCGCTGCCCGGTCTTCCCAACGTGCACAGCCACGCCTTCCAGCGGGGTCTTGCCGGGCTGACCGAGCGCCGCGGACCCGGGGACGACAGCTTCTGGAGCTGGCGTGAGCTCATGTACCGCTTCGTCGAGCATATCGATCCGGACGAGTTCGAGGCGATCAGCGCGCTGGCGTTCGCGGAGATGCTCGAGGGGGGCTTCACGCACGTCGGAGAATTCCACTACCTGCACCACGACCAAGCCGGGGTGCCGTTCGCGGATCCGGGCGAGCTCGCCGGCCGTATCATTGCGGCCGCCAGCCACACCGGGATCGGACTCACGCTGCTGCCGACCTTCTACGCGCACAGCGGGTTCGGCGGCACCGCACCCACCGCCCGGCAGCGCCGCTTTGTCAACACTCCGGAGCGCTTCGCCCGCATCGTCGAGGCCAGCCGCAAGGCGGTGCGCACGCTCGCCGGGGCGGGCGTGGGCGTGGCGCCTCACAGCCTGCGCGCAGTGACTCCCGAGGAGCTCGGCGCCGTGGTGCAACTCGCGCAAGGCGGCCTGATCCACATCCATGTCGCGGAGCAGACCCGCGAGGTCGAGGAGTGCGTGGCGTGGAGCGGCCGCCGGCCCCTCGAATGGCTGCTCGAGAGGGAGGCGGTCGATGAACACTGGTGCCTGGTGCACGCGACGCACGCCACGGCCGCCGAGCTCGCAGGCGTCGCGGCGCGCCGCGCCGTGGTCGGCCTGTGCCCGCTGACCGAAGCGAGTCTCGGGGATGGAATATTCCCGGCGGCGGCTTTCCTCGCCCAGCACGGCCGCATCGGCATCGGCAGCGATTCCAACATCCTGCTGGATGCCGCCGAGGAGCTGCGCACCCTCGAGTACTCGCAGCGCCTGCAGCAACGCGCGCGCAACGTGCTCGCCGCCGGCGCCGGCGCCTCCACCGGCCGCTGCCTGTTCGAGGGCGCGCTCGCGGGTGGCCGGCAGGTGCTGCAGGCCGGCACGGCGGGAGCGGGGCGTGCGGCGGGACTCGCCCCTGGGGCGCCGCTGGATGTGGTGAGCCTCACGGCCGCTCATCCGGCGCTGCTCGAGCGGCGCGACGACGAGATCCTGGACAGCTGGATCTTCGCCGGTGGCCGCGGCGTCATCGACTGCGTGTGGCGCGCCGGCGTCAAGGTCGTGAGCAACGGACGGCATCGCGACCGTGATGCGATCGTGGCACGCTACGCCCGCGCACTGCAGCGCCTGCGCGCCTCGGAGACCACCCCATGATGAGGAGAATCTCCGCTGCCCTGCTGGCGATCGTCGGCGCCATCGCCATCGGCGCCGTGGCGCTGCAGCGGCACGAGCCGATCAATGCTCTGTGGATCCTGACGGCGGCGGTGTGCGTCTATCTGCTGGGCTACCGGTTCTACGCCGCCTGGATCGCGGCCCGCGTGCTCAGTGTGGATGCGTGGCGCGCCACTCCGGCCGAGCGGCTCAACAACGGACGCGACTTCGTGCCGACGCACCGCGCGATCGTGTTCGGCCATCATTTCGCCGCCATCGCCGGCCCGGGACCGCTGGTGGGCCCGACGCTCGCGGCGCAGTTCGGCTATCTGCCGGGCACGCTGTGGATCCTGGTGGGGGCGGTGCTGGGCGGATGCGTGCAGGACATGATCATCCTGCTGCTGTCCACGCGCCGTGACGGGCGCAGCCTCGGCCAGATGGCGCGCGATGAGCTCGGTCCGCTCGGCGGCTTTGCCGCTCTCGTTGGCACGCTCATCATCATGATCATCCTGAGCGCGGTGCTGGGGCTGGTGATCGTCAACGTCATGAAGCACAGCCCGTGGGCCACCTCCACGGTGTTCGCGACCATTCCCGCGGCGCTGATCGTCGGTCTGTACCTGCGCCTGTGGCGTCCGGGACGGGTGCTGGAAGCGTCGCTCCTCGGCGTGGCGCTGATGCTGCTGGCGCTGCTCGCCGGCGGCTGGATCGATCATCAGCCGGTGCTGCGCCCGCTGTTCGACTATACGGCCATCGCGCTCGCGGGCTTCGTGATCCTCTACGGCTTCTGCGCCGCGATCCTGCCGGTGTGGCTGCTGCTCGCCCCGCGCGACTATCTGTCGACGTTCCTGAAGCTCGGCACGGTGGCGCTGCTGGCGGTGGCCATCGTGCTGACGCACCCGCAGATCAGGATGCCGGCGGTAACGGCGTTCACCGACGGCACCGGTCCCCTGTTCGGCGGCAAGGTGTTTCCGTTCGTGTTCATCACCATCGCCTGCGGCGCGGTGTCGGGGTTTCACGCACTGGTGGCGAGCGGCACGACGCCGAAGCTCATCACCAACGAGGCGGACGTGCGGCTCGTCGGCTACGGCAGCATGGCGCTCGAGTCGTTCGTGGCGATCATGGCGTTGATCGCCGCGACGCTGCTCGACCCGGGGGTGTACTTCGCCATCAACGCCGGCGCCGGCGTCGTGGGCGCGACCCCGGTGGCGGCGGTGCATACCATCAGCAGCTGGGGCTTCCCGGTCACGGTGCAGCAGATGCAGGCGCTCGCCAGCGCCATGGGCGAACGCACCCTGTTCGCGCGCAGCGGCGGGGCGCCCTCGCTGGCGGTGGGTATGGCGAGCATTTTCGGCAGCACCTTCGGGCGCGGACTGCTGGCGCTGTGGTATCACTTCGCCATCATGTTCGAGGCGGTGTTCATCATGGCGGTGCTCGATGCCGGCACCCGCGTCGGCCGCTTCATGCTGCAGGATCTGCTCGGGCACCTGTGGCAGCCCCTGGGGCGTACCTCGTGGTATCCGTCGGTGTTGCTGGCGAGCGCGCTCATGGTCGGCGCCTGGGGTTACTTCCTGTACATCGGCGTGATCGACCCGAACGGCGGTGTCAACATCCTGTGGCCGCTGTTCGGCATTTCCAACCAGATGCTGGCCGGCATCGCGCTGTCGGTGGCGACCGGGATCATCATCAAGTCCGGCAAGCTGCGCTATGCGCTCGTGACACTGGCGCCGCTGGCATGGCTGGCGCTCGTCACCACGACCGCGGCCTGGCAGAAGATCACCAGCGCCGATGCCCGCATCGGGCTGTTCGCCGCGGCCGATGAGCTGGCGCGCAAGCTGGCCCTCGGGGCGCTGCCACCGGAGCGCGCCGCCGTAGCCTCGCAACTCATAGTCAACCAGCGCCTCGATGCCTGGCTGACGATGCTGCTCCTGGCGATCCTGTGGTTCGTGATTCTCGACATGGCGAGGATATGCGTGCGGCGCCTGCGGGGCCTGTCGCTGCGCTCGAGCTCGGAAGCGCCGTACCAGTCAAGCCGCCTGCACAGCGCGGCGGCGCAGGCGCGTCCATGAGGCGCGCGGCGCAGTGGCTGAGGCGCCGCGCCGCGGCCGTCTGGGGCTGGTTGCGCACGGCTTGCGGCGATGATGCTTATGAGCGCTATCGCGCTCACCAGGCGGCGCGGCACGCGCTCGAGCCGCCCTTGAGCCGGCGCGCGTTCTACGAGGACGCGCAACGGCGCAAGTGGAGCGGCGTCAGCCGCTGCTGCTGAGGGCGCGGCGCCGTCAGTTCACCCGCATGTTGCGGATGAGGCGCCGGTCGATGTACCCGCGCGCATCCAGCACCAGGCGATCCTGGGCCTGCTGCAGCTGGTGCAGGCAGAACATGACCACGATGCAGGAGATCAGTGCGGTGAGGGTGGCATTGAAGGTGATGCCCAGCCCGAGCGTGACGCCGGAGATGTCCCCGCGCAGCGCACCCTGGGCCTCCTGCAGGGCGCGGCCGATGCCGCGCACCGTGCCCACGAACCCGACGGCCGGGATCGCCCACGCGGTGAAGCGCACCATGGACAGCTGCGCGTCCAGGCGATCGAGCTCGTTCTCGCATTCGGCGCGCACCGCTTCCGCGGCGTCCTGCACGCTGCGGGTCGCTCCGAAGCGATTCAGCGCCACCAGCAGCGCGCGCGGCAACAGCATCTCCTGCTCCTCGCGCGGCAGGTTCTCGATCGGTCGGCCATAGGCGCGCGCGTCATCGGGCAGCACCACGTGCCCTTCGCCGATCTCGATGTAGGGCTTCTCCAGCAGGCGCCGGTTACGGGCCACAGCAAGCGCCTGGTACGCGATCAGCGACAGCGCCCAGGTCGCCAGGATCAGCGCCGCCTCCTGCTCGTAGTCCTTCAGGATCACGAACGGGGAGCGCAGGTTGTGGGGCACCGGCTGTCCGGGCTTGAGCTGGTCCTGCGGGATCGCGGGCTCGGCGAGGATTGCCTCGGCACGCGGGCGGATGACGGTGGCGTAGAGCGACTGAACGAGGATCACGCTCACCAGGAGCGCCGCCAGGCTGAACAGGGCATCGCGGCCAACCGAGCGCATGAGACATCTCCTGTCGAAGCAAAGGGCGGCCGGCGCTTCAGCGCGCCGAAGGTCCGCGCGCGGCCCATCGCCGGCCGAAAATGCCGGAAAATGCTAGCATTACGCGCTTGCGCTTGGGGCGTTGTTGAGCGCTCGCGGGCGGTGCGCGGGTGCGTGGAAGGACGGGTATGGCACTGAAAATAATGATTCTCGGGGCAAACGGCTTCATCGGCAGCGCGCTCACCAATGCGATCCTGCGCACCCGGCCCTGGGAGGTATACGGCATCGACCTGGCGGACAACAAGCTGGGCGATCTGCCGAAGACCGAGCGCTTTCACTTCGTCGAGGGCGACATCACCATCAACAAGGAGTGGGTGGAGTACCACGTCAAGAAGTGCGATGCGGTGGTGCCGCTGGTGGCGATCGCCAACCCGGCGCAGTACGTGACCCACCCGCTGCGGGTGTTCGAGCTCGACTTCGAGGCCAACATCGACGTCGTGCGTCACTGCGTCAAGTACGGCAAGCGTCTCATCTTCCCCTCGACTTCCGAGATCTACGGCATGTCGCCCGATGCGGTGCTGGATGAGGAGGCGAGCCCCCTGGTGTACGGCCCGATCAACAAGCAGCGCTGGATCTACGCCGCCTCCAAGCAACTGCTCGACCGTGTCATCTACGCCTACGGCGTGCGCGACCGCCTCGACTACACGCTGTTCCGGCCGTTCAATTTCATCGGTCCGAATCTCGACAACGTCGAGGAGCCGAAGGAAGGCAGCTCGCGGGTGTTCACCCAGTTTCTCTCCAACGTGCTCTACAAGCGGCCGATCAAGCTGGTCGACGGCGGCAGCCAGAAGCGCTCGTTCACCTACATCGACGATGCCATCGAAGCCCTGCTCACGATCCTCGAGAACAAGGATGGCTGCGCCAGCCGGCGTATCTTCAACATCGGCAACCCGAACAACTGCATCTCCATCCGCGATCTCGCGCAGCGCACCATCAGGATTGCGCAGGAGTTCCCGGTGCTGCGCGACAACGCCCGCGCCACGGAGATCGTCGACGTCTCCGCCGGTGAGTACTACGGCAAGTACTACCAGGACATCCAGGTGCGGGTACCCAACGTCGAAGCCGCCCGGCGCGATCTCGGCTGGCAGCCAAGCACGGACATGGATACCGCAATCCGGCGCACCATCGAGTTCTACGTGAAGCAGGAAGGCTTCGGCACGCGCGCTGCGGCGATGGCGGCGGGCATCTAGCGGCGTAACCGCCGGCGGCATGGACTCACGACTAGGGCAGGGGCGGCGCGGCGGCCGGCTCGGCTGGCGGGCGTGGGTCGTCCTCGGCGCCGCCTGGTTCGCGACCCTCGAGGTGCGCCCGCTCCTCGATCCCGACGAGGGCCGTTACGCCGAGATCCCGCGCGAGATGCTCGCGAGCGGTGACTGGATCACTCCAAGGTTCGATGGCCTGAAGTACTTCGAAAAGCCGCCGCTGCAGTACTGGGCGACGGCCGCGGCGTACCGGGCATTCGGCCTCGAGCAGTGGAGCTCGCGGCTGTGGAGCGTGGGGCTGGCGTTCGCGTGCCTGCCGCTGGTGTTTACCTGGGTGGCGCGCCTGTACGGGCGCGACGGCGCGCTGCTGGCCCTGACGGCGCTCGCCGTCAGTCCGTTCTTCGTGATCGTCGGCCATCTCAACCTGCTGGACGGCGGCTTCACCTTCTGGCTGACGGCCGCGGTGTTGGCTTTCACCCTGGCGCAGGGCGCCCCGCCGGCATCCGCCGCCGAGCGCGGCTGGATGCTCGCCGCCTGGGGGGCGGGCGCCCTGGCGGTGCTCTCCAAGGGAATCGTCGTCGGGGTGCTCGCGGCAGCTGCGCTCATCCTCTACACGCTCGCCGAGCGTGACACGCACACCTGGCGGCGGTTGCACCCGGGCGCGGGCCTGGCGCTGTTCACGGCTGTCGCCGCGCCGTGGTTCGTCGTGGTATCGCTGCGCAATCCCAGCTTCCCGGGATTCTTCTTCGTACACGAGCATTTCACGCGCTTCCTCACCACGGTGCACCAGCGCGTGGAGCCGTGGTGGTACTTCGTGCCGCTGCTGCTGCTCGGGGTGCTGCCATGGATCGCGCCGCTGGTGCGGGGCTGCCGCCGGGCCTGGCAAGACGCCGCCCCCGACACGGCGCCCGCGGCCGCCGCCGCAGGCAGCGGGACACCGCCGTTCAAGCCCCTCAAGTTCCTGCTGATCTTCGCCGCGGTCACGCTGGTGTTCTTCTCGGCCTCCGGCTCCAAGCTTGCCCCCTACATCCTGCCCATGCTGCCGGTGCTGGCGGCCGTCACCGGCGCAGTGAGCGGCGCCGGGGAGGAGCTCGCGCGCCACGCCGCGCGCATCGGCGCGGCACTGGTGGTGGTCATCGCGGCGGGACTCCTTGTCTATAGCGCCCGGCGCAACAGCTACGTACCGCATCAGGCGCTGTGGTGGGCGCTCACCGGGGCGCTGGCGGCGCTGCCGGCCGTGGCGGTGAGCTTCATGAGGCAAGCCTCCATTCAACGCTCTGCGCCGCTCGTGACCGCCGCGAGCGCGATCCTCGCCTGGCAGTGCCTGCTGTGCGCGTACACCGTCATCCCGCCGGCGCGCTCGGCGCGCGATCTGGTCAGCGCCGCGCGCGCCTTCATCGGTGCCCGCACGCCGCTCTACAGCGTCGGTCAGTATCGCGAGACCCTCTCGCCGTACCTGGGGCGCACGCTGCAGCTGGTGGGCTTCGAGGGAGAGCTGCAGTTCGGGCTGCAGGAGCAGCCGGACCGGCGCATGGCGCTGCCGCAATTCGCCGCTCGCTGGAGCGCCGGGGGCGATGCCGTGGCATTCTTCGATCCCGGAGTCTGGGATGAGTGGCGGCGGCAGGGGCTCCCCGGGCGCGTGATTGCCGCCGACAACTACACCGTCGCCGTGAGTCGCCTGTGAAGCTTGCCGATTTTGCCATCCTGTCGTGTGGCGTGCTGCTCAACGCGTTGGCGCAGCTGGGGCTCAAAGCCGCCACGCGCGTGAGTGGCCCGCTCATTGCCGGCGACGCCGGCGTCTGGAAGAAGGGGCTCGACCTGCTGGTCGTGCCCTCGTTATGGTATGCGCTGTGCGCCTACGGCCTCAGCGTCCTCGTCTGGCTGGTGGGGCTGTCACGGGTGCCGGTGAGCCAGGCGTATCCGCTGCTGTCGCTCGGCTATGTCATCAATGTCGGCCTCGCCTGGTGGCTCCTGGGCGAGATACCCAACGCCCAGCGCGTCGCAGGAATCGGCGTCATCATCCTGGGTGTCGTACTGGTGGCCCGCTCATGAATGATTCGACCAGACAGGTAGACCCGATGTTGCCCTTTACGCGCCCGTGGATCGACGAGGACACCATCGCGGCGGTGGCCGAGGTGCTGCGCTCCGGCTGGCTGGCGAGCGGACCGAAGGTCGCGCAACTCGAGGCTGAGCTGTCGAGCTACTTCGGTGGAAGGCCGGTGCGTACCCAGACCTCCGCGACGGCGGGCCTGGAGATGGCGCTGCTCGCCTGTGGCATCGGCAAGGGCGATGAGGTCATCACGCCGGCGCTGAGCTTCGTGGCGACCGCCAACGTCATCGTGCGCGTGGGCGCCCGGCCGGTGTTCGTGGACGTGGGCCTGGACTCGCGCAACATCGATCTGGAGCAGGTGGCCGCGGCCATCACGCCGCGCACCCGCGCCATCCTGCCGGTGCATTTTGCCGGCCTGCCGGTGGACATGGAGCGGCTGTATGCACTCGCGGGTCAGCACCGGCTGCGCGTCATCGAGGACGCCGCGCATGCCATCGGCTCCGCCTGGCGCGGGCGGCGCATCGGCAGCTTCGGGGACCTGGTGGTTTTCAGCTTTCACCCCAACAAGAACATCACCACCATCGAGGGTGGCGCGATCTCGGGCGGCTCGCCCGAGGAACTCAAGGCGATCGAGTTGCACCGCTGGCACGGCCAGGTGAAGTCGGGGCCCGACGGGTTCGACACGCTGCTCCCCGGCGGCAAGTACAACCTCTCGGACGTCGCAGCCGCGGTGGGCCTGGGACAGCTGCGGCGGCTCGAGGAATTCAACACCCGGCGCCGTGCGCTGGCGGCGCGCTACTTCGAGCTGTGGGGAGCGGATGCGCCGCTGCGCCTGCCGGAGCGCGGGGATGCAGGCCACAGCTGGCATGTGTTTACCCCGCTCCTGCCGCTCGCGCGGCTGCGCATCTCGCGGCGCGAGTTCATCGAGTCCATGGAGAAGCGCGGAATCGGCGTCGGGGTCCACTACCCGGCGATCCACCTGTTCAGCGCCTACCGGGCGCTCGGCTATCGCGAGGGGCAGTTCCCCAACGCCGAGCGCATCGGCCGCGAGACCGTGACGCTGCCGCTGTTTCCGGCGATGGAGCTTCACGAGGTCGAGCGTGTGGTGCGGGCGGTGAACGACATCGTGCGGGGGCCTGGCGCATGAGCCCGCAGGTTTCGATCGTCATTCCGGTGTTCAACGAGGAGCAGGGGCTGCCGCTGCTGTTCGAGCGCCTCTACCCGGCGCTCGATGCCCTGGGACGCTCTTACGAGGTCGTGTTCGTCGATGACGGCAGCTCGGACGCTTCCGTCGCGGAGCTGCGCGAGCAGTTCGAGCGGCGGCCGGACGTGACGCGGGTGGTGCTGCTGGCGCGCAATGCCGGCCAGCACCTGGCCATCCTCGCCGCCTTCGCGCACTCGCGCGGCACTTACGTGATCACACTGGATGCCGACCTGCAGAACCCACCCGAGGAGATCGCGCGACTGATCGCGGCCATGGACGCCGGCGCGGACTACGTCGGCACCATCCGCAAGAGGCGCCGGGACGTGCTGTGGCGCAAGGCGGCCTCGCGGCTGATGAATCGCCTGCGCGAGAGAACCACCTCGATCCGCATCACCGATCAGGGCTGCATGCTGCGCGGTTACCATCGCAGCGTGGTCGATGCGCTCAACCACTGCACCGAGATGAGCACCTACGTGCCCGCGCTCGCCTTCACCTTCGCGCGCCATCCGGTGGAGATCGAGGTGGCGCATGCGGAACGCGCGGTCGGGCAGACCAAGTACTCCCTGTACCGGCTCATCCGACTCAACTTCGATCTGATGACCGGGTTTTCGGTGGCGCCGCTGCAGTTCTTCTCCATGGCCGGCGGGGTGATCGCGCTGAGTTCCCTGATCCTGGTCGTGTACCTCGTGATCCGCCGCCTGATCGTCGGTCCCGAGGCCGAGGGTCTGTTTACCCTGTTCGCCATCGCCTTCTTCCTGATCGGCGTGGCGCTCATCGGCCTGGGAGTGGTCGGCGAGTACGTGGGCCGCATCTACGAGCAGGTGCGCCAGCGCCCACGCTACATGGTGGCGGCGGTGCTCGAGCAGGCGGAGCAGGGCGCGACGGAGCGGCTCGCGCAGGCCGGTGCCGCGCCGCTGCCTGCGCCGCTGGCGAGCGCGGTGCGCGTGCGGGGAGCGTCGGAGTGAGCCGGGCGCGAGCGGTCGTCTTCGCCTATCATGATGTCGGAGTCCGGTGCCTCAAGACGCTCATCTCCGCGGGCGTCGAGATTGCGCTGGTGGTCACCGTCGGCGACGATGCGCGCGAGAGGCAGTGGTATGCGAGCGTCGCGGCGACCGCAGCCGACTATGGACTCACGGTGATCGCACCCGCGCAGGCGAACGACCCGCAACTCGAGCGCGCGCTCGGCGAGCTGCAGCCGGACTTCATCTTTTCCTTCTACTACCGCTCGCTCCTGGGCGCGCCGCTGCTGCGCGCCGCCCGCCGGGGCGCCCTCAACATGCACGGCTCGCTGCTGCCGAAGTACCGCGGGCGCGCGCCGGTGAACTGGGCGATCCTCAAGGGCGAGCGCGAGACGGGCGCGACCCTGCACTACATGGTCGAGCGCGCAGATGCCGGCGACATCGTCGACCAGCTCGCCGTCCCCATCCTGCAGGATGACGACGCCCGGGAGGTGTTCGCGAAGGTCACCGTGGCCGCCGAGACGATCCTGGCGCGCTCGCTGCCGCTGCTGCTTGCCGGCACTGCGGCGCGCAGGCCGCAGGCCATCGTGCCGGGCCAGTACTTCGGCCGGCGCGAGCCGGGCGACGGGCGCATCGACTGGGGCCGCCCGGCACTGGAGATCCACAACCTGGTGCGGGCGGTGGCACCACCCTTTCCGGGCGCGTTCGCGCAAATTGCCGGCGAGCGCTGGGACATCCATCGCACCCGGGTGAGCGCGCGCCGCGCGCCCGCAGGCGTCGGGGTGCGGCTGTTCGCCGCCGAGGGCGAGTGTCACATCGCCTGTGCCGATGGCGCAGTTCTGACGCTGCGCGCGGCCGCCACTGACCGTGGGCCGATCGATCTCGCCGCCCGGGCGCGCGAGCTTACGACACCGTTGCCGCTTCGCTGACCGTGCCGCTGGTTGCCCTCAAGATCGACGTCGACACCTATCGCGGCACGCGCGAAGGCGCGCCGCGACTCGCGGACTTGCTGCAGCGCCTGGGTGTGCCGGCGACCTTCCTCTTCAGCCTCGGCCCCGATCACACCGGCCGAGCGATCAAGCGCGTCTTGCGCCGCGGCTTCCTCGGCAAGGTGAAGCGCACCTCGGTGCTGAAGCACTACGGCCTGAAGACGCTGCTGTACGGAGTGCTCCTGCCGGGCCCGCACGTCGGCCGGAGCTGCGCCGCGCAGCTGCAGGACATTGCGCAGCGCGGGTTCGAGGTCGGCGTGCACGCCTGGGATCACGTGCGCTGGCAGGATCGCGTCGCCCGGGCGAGTGAGCCGTGGACACGCCGCGAGCTGGCGCTCGCCCGTGATCAGTTCGTGGAGATCTTCGGCCGGGCACCGCTCGTGCACGGCGCGGCCGGATGGCAGACCAACCGTTACGTAGCGGCCCTGCAGCGCGAGCTCGGCTTCCGCTATGCCTCCGATACGCGCGGTACCGGGCCGTTTGTGCCGCTGCTCGACCACGGCGCGGTCGCGGTTCCGCAGCTGCCGACCACCCTGCCGACGCTCGATGAGCTGATCGGCCGCACCGACCTGCGCGGCATGGATCCCGTCGATCACCTGCTCGCCGTCACGGCAGGCGCGCCCGCGCGCGATCACGTGTTCACGCTGCACGCCGAGCTCGAGGGCGGCGCGTATCTGCCCTCGTTCGAGCGCTTGCTGCGCGCCTGGCAGCAGCGCGGTACGCGCCTGACGGACCTGGCGACTTACGCCGGGCAGCTGGATTTCGCCCGCCTCGCGCGCTGCAGCATCGTGGCGGGCACGGTCGAGGGACGCTCTGGCACGCTGGCGTTGCAGTCGCAATGGAAGGAGTGACCACCAGTCGACGGCTCCTCGGCGGCGCTCTTGGAGTGGTCGCGGCCCTGCTCTCGGCCTGCGTCCACTACACGCCGCGCCCGCGCCCCCCCGAGCGCATCGCCGTCGACTTCACGCAGCGTACCTTGAGCGACCCGCAGCTGCGGGCGCTGCTCGAGCGGCAGCTGCCCGCGCGCGCCTGGCCGCGCCCGCAATGGGACCGCGCGGATCTGCTGGTTGCCATGTTGTACTTCAATGACGGCCTCGCCGCCGGGCGGGCCAGCGCGCGGGTCGCGACCGCCGGCACCCGCACGGCGCGTGAGCACCCCAATCCGACCGTGACACTCATGTCCGAGTATGCGAACCAGCACGACGGCGCGCCCCTGTGGCTGTGGGCCGTCGTCACCGATTGGCTGCTGGACGCGGGGGCCAGGCGCGGCGCGCGCATCGCGCTCGCCGACCTCGCCGCGCAACGCGCCGGTTACGATCTTGCCGAGCTCACCTGGAAGCAGCGCAGTGCGCTGCGGCGCGCGGCCGCGGACCTGCTGATCACCGAGCGCGAGATCGCCCTGCGTGAAACGGTCAACACCGACCGCCAGGCCCAGCTCGACATGGCGCGCCGGCGCCTCGAGGCGGGCGCGGCTACCCGCGGCGACCTCGACCGTCTGGTGCGCGATGCGCTGCAGGACGAGCAACAGCTGCACGATGCCAGACGGCGCGCGAGTCTCGCCCGCAGTGCGCTGGCGGTCGCGGTCGGTGTGCCGGTGAAGGTGCTGGCGGGCCTGAAGCTCGGCTGGGAGCAGCTCGACGATCCGCCGGCCGTCGATGCGCTGCAGCTCGAGCGCGCTCGCGATGAGGCGTTACTCGCGCGCGCCGACGTGCACGGCGCGGTGGTCGCTTACGGCACGGCCGAGGAGGCATTGCGCCTGGAGGTCGCCAGACAGTACCCGGACGTGCACCTGGGCCCGGCCTATACCTGGGATCACGGGATCAGGCGCTATCAGTTCAACCTGGGTCTCACGCTGCCGCTCCTCAACCGCAACGCCGGCGCGATCGGCGAGGCCGAGGCGCGGCGCGAGGAGGCCGGCGCGCATCTGGAGGCCACGGTCGCGCTCGCCTGGCAGGAAATCGACGAGGCGATCCGCCAGTGGCAGCTGGCCCACGCGAGGCTCACCGAGGTGCGCGGGCCCGTCTACGACGCCGCGCAGCGTATTTACGCCCAGACCGCGCGTGGCTTCGACGCCGGCGCCAACGACCGTACCGAGCTGGTTGCCGCGCGCGTGGCGCACACGCTCGCGGAGCTGCAGGTGCTGGATGCGGTGCGCACCGCCCAGGAGGCGCTCGCCACCCTCGAGGATGCGCTGCGCCGGCCGCTCGAAGGTCCGGAGCTCACACTGACCGCCACCCTGGCACCCCCGCCGGTGGCCAACGAGGGGGTCACGAGATGACGAGGTACGCGCGGATGCGGCGCGGCTTGGGCGTGCTGCTGGCCTTGGGCGTCGGTGCGGGCGGCGCGGATTACGCCCACGGCGGCGGCGCCCCCCCGCCGCCGATCACACTGAGTGCCGCCGAGCAGGCGCGGCTTGGAGTGCAGACGCAGGTCCTCACCGCGGCGCCGGCGCCGCAGGGTCACGCGAGCACCGCACGGGTGCTCGACCCGGGACCGCTGATCCAACTCGACGCCGATCTGGCGGCGGCGTCCGCGAGTCTCGCGGCCTCGCGCGCCGAGGCCAGCCGCACGCGCCAGCTGTACGCGCAGGATCGCACCGCCTCGGCGCGCGCACTGGAGATGGCCGAGGCGCAGGCGCAGGCCGACCTGCAACGCGTGAGCGGCGCGCAGCGGCGCCTGTTGCTCGAGTGGGGGGAGGGCGTGGCGCACCTGCCGGAGCGGCGCCGCGCCGCGCTGCTGAATGATCTGGCGCACGTGCGCTCGGAGCTGGTGCGCATCGAACTGCCCCCCGAGGTGCCGGTGCCCCCGGCGGGCGCCGTCGTGCGCCTGCGCAGCGCCGCGGCAACGATGCAGGCGAAGGTGCTTGGCATGTTGCCGGTCGCGGATCCGCGCCTGCAGACCCGCGGGGTGCTCGCCGAGCTCAGCGGCTCGCAGGCCCAGCTTGCGGTCGGGCAGATGCTCAGCGCGCAGCTGCCCGCGCCCGCCTCAGCGGCGGGAGTCATCCTGCCGCGCGACGCACTGCTGCGCGAGGGCTCGCAGGTGTGGGCGTACGTGCAGACGGGGCCGGCCACTTTCGTGCGCCGCGAGGTGACTGGCTTCCAGCCGCTCACCGCCGGGTGGTTCGTCTCGGGCGGTTTTGCGCCGGGCGAGCGCGTCGTCGCCGCCGGCGCCGCAGCGCTGCTGGGGGTGGAAGCTCCGGCCGGCGGCGGGGACTGACGTGCTCGCGGCGATCGTCCGCTGGTCCCTGCGCTTTCCGGCCGTGGTGTGCGTGCTGGCGGGGATGCTCGCCCTGTACGGGGTGCTGGTGCTGGCGCGCGCCAAGTACGACGTGTTCCCGGAGTTCGTGCCTCCCCAGGCGGCGGTGCAGACCGAGGCGCCGGGACTGGTCGCCGAGCAGGTGGAGTTGCTGGTGACGCTGCCCATCGAGCAGGCGATCAGCGGCGCGAGCGGCGTGCAGGTGGTGCGCTCGGAAACCATCTCCGGGCTGTCGGTGGTGACCGTGGTGTTCCAGGAGAACCTCGATCCGTACCGCGCGCGGCAGATCGTCGCCGAAGCCCTCGGTCAGGTCACCGCGAGGCTGCCGCTGGGCGTGAAGCCGCCCAAGCTCGAGCCGCTGACCTCCTCGACCATGGACCTGCTGAAGCTCGGCTTCGTGAGCGAAGCTATCTCCCCGATGCAGTTGCGCGATCTGGTGCAATGGACCATCCGGCCGCGGCTGCTCGCGGTTCCCGGAGTCGCCCGAGCGACGCTCTACGGGGGCGATGAGCGGCAGCTGCAGGTGCAGGTCGAGCCGCGGGAGCTGAACGCGCGCGACCTGGCTTTCGGCGATGTGGTGGCGGCGGTGCGCTCCGCTACCGGGGTGCGGGGTGGGGGCTTCATCGAGACTCCCAACCAGCGCGTGCTCATCGAGAGCCGCGGCCAGACACTGGATGTGGCGGCGCTCGGGGCTGCCGTGGTGCCCGCTGCCTCGGCGGCGCCCGCCACGCCGGCGGCGCCTGCCACGCCGGCGGCGCCTGCCTGGACGGTGCCGCCCCTGCGGCTGCGCGACTTTGCGACCGTGACGGACGGGGTGGCGCCGAAGTTCGGCGACACGCTCATCATGGGCAGACCCGGCGTGCTGCTGAACCTCTCCAGCCAGTACGGTGCCAACACGCTCATCGTGACGCGCGCGGTCGAGGCGGCGCTCGCGGAGCTCGCCCCGGCCCTGCGCTCGCGTAGCGTGACGCTGTACCCGGGGCTGCACCGCCCGGCGAACTTCATCGAGAACGCACTCGCCGGCATCCGCCTGGACGTGCTGCTGGGCGCGGTGCTCATCACGCTGGTGCTGTTCCTGTTCCTGCGCGACCTGCGCAGCGTCGCCGTGACCTTCGTCTCCATTCCGCTCGCGCTGCTCGCCGCCGTGATCGTGGTGGACGCCGTCGGCTGGACCATCAACACCATGACCCTGGGGGGGCTCGCGGTGGCGCTCGGCGTGGTGGTCGACGATGCCATCATCGGCGTGGAGAACATCGTGCGGCGCCTGCGTGGCACACACGCCCACGGCCTCGAGGCCCGCGAGGTCATCCACAACGCAACCGTCGAGGTGCGCGCGCCGGTCGTGTACGCCACCTTCGTCGTGGTGCTGGTGCTGGCGCCGATGCTGCTGCTGTCCGGGCTGCAGGGCAGTTTCTTCGCGCCGCTCGCCGCGTCCTTCTCGCTGGCGACGCTGGCATCGCTCCTGGTGGCGCTCACCGTCACACCCGCCGCCGCCTGGCTGCTGCTCAGGCGCACCGAGCCGCATGCGGAAGCCGCGTGGCTCACGCGCCTGAAAGACCGTCACGAGGCGCTGCTGCGCCGCTGGAGCGCCTTCCCGCGCCGCGTGATCATCGGCTCCGCCCTCGTGACGCTGCTCGCCGCGGCGGCGTTGCCGCTGTTTGGCAGCGAGCTCATGCCGCCGTTTCGCGAGGGCCATTTCGTCGTGCAGGCGTATGCCACCCCCGGCACCTCGCTCACCGCCATGCGGGCCCTCGGCGCGCGCGTGGCGCGCGACCTGCTGGCGATCCCCGGCATCGTGACCGTCGAGCAGACCATGGGTCGCGCGGAATCCGGCGAGGACACCTGGGAGCCGAACCGCAGCGAGTTTCACGTCGAGCTCGGGCGCATGTCGGGCCGAGCCGAGGAAGCGACCCAGGCGGCCATCCGCGCAGCGCTGCAGCACTACCCGAGCCTGCGCACCGAGGTGCTGACCTTTCTCGGCGACCGCCTGAGCGAGTCGCTGTCCGGTGAGGTCGCGCCCGTGGCCGTCAACGTGTTTGGCCCGGATCTGGACGAGCTCGACCGGGTGGCGGACGAGATTGCCGCCGTGGCGCGCACGGTGCCGGGAGCGAGCGATGTGCAGGTGCAGGCCCCCTCCGGAGCACCGTTCCTGCGCGTGGACCTGCGGCCCGAGCAGCTGGGCCAATACGGCTTCACCGCCGCCGACGTGCTCGATACGGTCGAGACGGCTTACCAGGGTACGACCGCGGCGCAGGTCTACGACGCGAACAAGGTGATCGATCTCACCGTGCGGCTGCCGCCGGCCGAGCGCGTCGATCCGGAGGCGATCGGGCAACTGCTGGTGCGGACTGCGAACGGGGTGACCGTGCCGCTGAAGGACCTCGCCACACTCTCGCTCACCGAAGGGCGCACCGGCATCATGCACGAGGGGGCGCGGCGCCGGCAGGTGGTGACCCTCAACCCCACGACCTCCGACATCGGCGGTTTCGTGGCGCGGCTGCAGAAGGCGGTCGCGAGGCGCGTGCAGCTGCCACCCACGGTGTACCTGGATTTCGCCGGCGCCGCGAGCGGCGAGCGTCAGGCGCGCCATGAGCTGCTGGTGCACTCGGGGCTCGCCGCGCTGGGAATCATGCTGCTGTTGTCGCTGGCGTTTCGCGACGCGCGCAGCGTGCTGCTGATCCTCGCCACTGCGCCCTTTGCCCTCGTCGGGGGGGTGCTCGCCGTGGCGCTCACCGGTGCGACGCTCTCGATCGGCTCGCTGGTCGGATTTGTGACGCTGTTCGGCATCGTCGCGCGCAACGCCATCCTGCTGATTGCCCACCTCGGGCATCTGCTGGCGGTCGAGGGCGCGCAGTGGTCCCTGCCGACCGTGCTGCGCAGCACCCGCGAGCGGCTCGTGCCGATTCTCATGACCGCTCTGGTGACGGCGCTCGGTCTGCTGCCACTCGCGCTGGGGAGCGGCGAGGCGGGCCGGGAGGTGCAGGGGCCGATGGCGAGCGTCATCCTGGGGGGGCTCGCCACGTCCACACTCATGACGCTCGTGGTGCTGCCGATCCTGATCTGGCGGTTCGGGCCGCTCGCTCGCGCGGATGCCACTGGCGCGCGTTAGCCTCCCCGCGTCCGTTCCCCGCCACAATATCTTCCGCAGTCACTCGTCTTGAACAGCAGATGGATGCCGCGCTCACTGACCCCCTGATCGCCGCCGCGCAGGACCGCGAGATCGCCTCCACTGTGCAGCGCGAGCGTGGGCGCCTGCTGGCTTTCATCCGCCGGCGCATTGCCGATGCGGCTGAAGCCGAGGATGTCCTGCAGGAGGCGCTGTACGAGCTGGTGCTGGCCTACCGCATGATGCAGCCGGTGCAGCAGGCGGGCGCGTGGCTCACCCGGGTGGCACGCCATCGCATCATCGACCGGTTTCGCAAGCACAAGCCGCAGCCGCTCGCGGACCGGCGCGCGGCGCAGGGCGAGGAGCCCGACGAGGCGTTCGAGGATCTGCTGCCGGCCCCGGATGGCGGACCGGAGTCTGCGGTGATTCGCGAGCTGCTGCTCGGGGAAATCGAGGCGGCGCTCGGGGAGCTGCCGCCCGAGCAGCGCGAGGTGTTCGTGGCGCACGAGCTCGACGGTCTGTCCTTCAGGGAGCTGTCGGCACGCTCGGGGGTGAGTGTCAACACGCTGCTCGCCCGCAAGCGCTACGCGGTGCTGCACCTGCAGCGGCGGCTGCGGGCGGCCTGGGACGATTGGTTGCTGACATGAGGAGAGCGATGTGAGAGGTCGAGCTCGTTGGGTAGTGAAGGGGGCTGCGTTGCTGGCGCTGGCGATCGCCGCCATCGCGGTCCTGAGCCTGGTGGTGATGAGCCTGTGGAACTGGCTCGTCCCGAGCCTGTTTCGGGGACCGGCGCTGCAGTACTGGCAGGCGGTGGGGCTGTTGCTGCTGTCGCGTATCCTGTTCGGGAGTTTGCGCGGGCGGGGTGGCTGGCACGGTCACTGGCGCCAGCGCATGTGGCGCGAGCGCTGGGCGAACATGACGCCGCAGGAGCGCGAGCGGTTCCGGGAGAGGTTCCAGCATCGCTGTGGTCAGCGCGTGGTGCCGGCGCAAGGCACGACGGCGCCGCCGACCTGAGCGGCCCGCCGCTTGGGCGGTTGACGCGGGGCGCCGCGCCGCTTCAACATGCCGCGCACCGTGATTCCCCGCACCATGACCGCGGTCGAGATTCGTGAACCGGGGCCGCCCCAGGTGCTGCACGCCGTGCAGCGCGCCGTGCCGGAACCGGGCGCCGCGGAGGTGCTGATTCGCGTCGCCGCGGCCGGCGTCAACCGGCCGGACGTCCTGCAACGCAAGGGCCTCTACCCGCCCCCTGCGGGCATCACCGACATTCCGGGGCTGGAGGTCGCCGGCGAGGTGGTGCGGCTCGGTCCGGAGGTGCGCGAGCCGCAGCAGGGCGCCAGGGTGTGCGCGCTGGTGGCCGGCGGCGGCTATGCCGAGTACGTCGCCGCGCCGGCGGTGCAATGCCTGCCGGTGCCCGCGCGGTTGAGTCTTGAGGAAGGCGCAGTGCTGCCCGAGACCTTCTTCACCGTCTGGCTGAACGTGTTCGAGCGCTCGCGCCTGCAGCGGGGCGAGACCCTGCTGGTGCACGGCGGCGCGAGCGGTATCGGGACCACCGCGATCCTGCTCGGCAAGGCGTTCGACGCGCGCGTGATCGTGACAGCGGGCAGCGCGCAGAAATGCGCTGCGTGCCGCGAACTGGGGGCGGATGCGGCCATCAACTACCGCGAGAGCGACTTCGTCGAGGCGACGCTGCGTGCGACGGAGGGCAGGGGGGCGGATGTCATTCTCGACATGGTGGGCGGGGACTACCTGGCCCGCAACGTGGCCGCCGCCGCGCTCGAGGGAAGGATCGCGCTCATTGCCACGCAGGGCGGCGCCAAGGCGGAGCTCGATCTGCGCTCGCTCATGGCGAAGCGCCTCACACTCACCGCCTCGACCCTGCGGTCCCAGCCGGTAGAGAACAAGGGCCGCATCGCGAGGGCGCTGCGGGAGAATGTGTGGCCGCTGTTCGCCTCCCGTGGGCTGAAGCCCGTGATCCACGCGCGTTTCCCGCTCGCCGATGCGGCGCTCGCCCACCAGCTGATGGAATCCGACCTGCACATCGGCAAGATCGTTCTGGTCGTATGAGGGGAGCGGTGCGCGCAGCGCTTGGCCCGCCGCCGCTTGCCGGAAGTGTGAACTGCTGCCGCGGCGCAGCAGGAATTCGCCATAACGTCACGGAATTGCCTTACCCTTCGGCGCCAGACTCGCTCAAACGTCGAAGGAGAGCGCCCGGATGAGTCTCTTGCCCTATGGCCTGATCGAGCTGCCCGTGTGGGGCTATGCGCTGGTGACCTTCGTCACCATCCAGACGATGTTTCTCGGGGTGACGCTGTACCTGCACCGTGATCAATCCCACGGCGGCCTCATCCTGCACCCCTCGCTCCGGCACGTGTTCCGCTTCTGGCTGTGGTTCAGCTCCGGAGCGATCACCAAGGAGTGGGTCGCGGTCCACCGCCGCCACCATGCACACGCCGATCAGCCGGGCGACCCCCACAGCCCGGTGGTGTTCGGACTGCGGCGCGTGCTGTTCGAGGGTTATGAGCTGTACAGCGTCGCGGCGAAGGATGCGCAGACGCTGAAGAACTACGGGCGCGGTACGCCGCAGGACTGGCTCGAACGGCGCCTCTACAGCGCTTACCCGCACCACGGCATCGTGGTGTTCGTCGCCGCGCACCTGTTGCTGTTCGGCGTTCCGGGCATTGTCATGATCGCCGTGCACCTCGTGGCGCAGCCGTTCTTTGCCGGCGGCGTCATCAACGGGCTGGGGCACGCGGTCGGTTACCGCAGCTTCGAGATGCCGTCCACCGCGACCAACCTCGTGCCCTGGGCGCTGCTGCTCGGCGGCGAGGAGCTGCACAATAATCACCACGCGTTCCCGCGCTCGGCGCGCTTCGCGGTGCAGCGCTGGGAGATCGACATCGGCTGGCTGTGGATACGCCTGTTCAGCGCCCTGGGGTTGGCGCGCGTGCGCTGGGTCGCGCCGCGTCCGCAGCTCGAGCGCCGGCGGCGCGACCTGAACGCCGACACCGTGAACGCGCTCTTCACCCATCGCATGCACGTGCTGCGCGATTACGCGCGCCGCGTGGTGCTGCCCGTGTGCCGTGAGCTGGCGCGGCGTGAGCCTCACGGCTCGCTGCCGGTGATCGCGCCAAAGCTGCTGGTGCGGCATCCGGCGCTGCTGGCCGAGGAGGCGCGCCGCAAGCTGCGCGAGCTGCTCGAGCGCCACGAGGTGCTGCGCCGGGTGGTCGAGTACCGCGACAGTCTGCAGCTGCTGTGGAACGGCACGGCCGCGAATCCGGCCCGCGCCGTGGCGCAGCTGCGTGAATGGTGCAGCCGCGCCGAGGGCAGCGGCATCCGCGCGCTGCGCGATTTCGCGCAAGGCCTGCCTGCCTACGCGCGCGGCTAGCGCCAGGCGCGCCGCAGTCGCGGGCTACCGGTCCGGAAGACTCGTCGCGCGTGTGACCGTGCGCATCGCGAAGCTCGAGTGCACGCGCGCGACGCTCGGCAGGCGCGTGAGATGCTGGTTGTGAATGCGCTCGAAGTCCGCCAGGTCCGCCACCACCAGCCGCAGCAGGTAGTCATGCTCGCCGGTCATGAGATAGCACTCCATGACCTCCGGCACCTTGCGCACCGCGCTCTCGAAGGCCTCCAGCCCGGCCTGGCTCTGCCGATCGAGCGTGATACTCACGAACACATTCACCGGGAAGCCGGCCTTGTGCTGATCGATCAGCGCGGTGTAGCCCTCGATGAGTCCGGATTCCTCGAGCGCGCGCACGCGCCGCAGACAGGCCGATTCGGACAGACTCACTTTCTCCGCGAGCCGCGTGTTGGTGATGCGGGCGTCCTGCTGCAGCAGGCGCAGAATGGCGCGATCGTAGCGGTCAAGCTCCATGGGCGCAAAATTCCTTCACAGAACGGCCGGTAGACCGCAGATTCTGCCATAGCCGGCGGGCCCGGACCTTGGATTTGGCAACAGTCTGCGCGCGCTGAATCCTAATCTGGCTGCCGATCAAGAGGACTGGAGGCTCTATGCGCGTCGGGGTTCCGCGGGAAATCAAGATTCATGAATACCGCGTCGGCCTGGTGCCGGCGGGAGTGCGCGAGCTGGTGGCCGCCGGACACGAAGTCCTCGTCGAGAGCGGCGCCGGCAACGGCATCGGAGTCGACGACGCCCAGTTCCGCGCCGCCGGGGCTGCGATCGCCGCGCGCGCCAGCGAAGTCTTCGAGCGCGCCGACCTGGTGGTCAAGGTCAAGGAGCCGCAACCGGCCGAGTGCGAGATGTTGCGCCAGGGCCAGGTGCTGTTCACCTACCTGCACCTGGCCGCCGACCCGGCGCAGGCCAGGGCTCTGATGAAGTCCGGCGTCACCGCCATCGCCTACGAGACGGTCACGGCGCCCAACGGTTCGCTGCCGCTGCTCACGCCCATGAGCGAAGTGGCGGGCCGTATGTCGATCCAGGTGGGAGCGGCCAGCCTGCAGAAGGCCAATGGCGGCTTCGGCATCCTGCTCGGCGGGGTGCCGGGTGTGCCGCCGGCGAAAGTCGTGATCCTCGGCGGTGGCGTCGCGGGTACCCACGCGGCGGACATGGCGGTCGGCCTGCGCGCCGACGTCACGGTGGTCGACCGCTCGGTCGATCGCCTGCGCGAGCTGTCGGCCATGTTCGGCTCGGCGCTGCGCACGGAGTACTCGACCACCGCCACCATCGAGCGGCTGGTGCGCGATGCCGACCTCGTCGTCGGGGCCGTGCTGGTGGCCGGAGCCACCGCGCCCAAACTCCTCACGCGCGCCATGCTCTCGACCATGAAACCCGGCGCGGTGCTGGTCGACATCTCCATCGACCAGGGCGGCTGCTTCGAGACCAGCCGGCCCACGACCCACGCGGAGCCGACCTTCGTGGTGGACGGTGTCATCCACTACTGTGTCGCCAACATGCCCGGCGCGGTTCCCCGCACCTCGACGCTCGCGCTCACCAACGCAACACTTCCCTACGTGCGCGCGCTGGCCGACCTGGGCTGGCAGGCGGCGCTCGGGCGCGACCCCGGGCTCGCCGCGGGTCTCAACGTGCACGCGGGGGAGATCACGCACGAGGTGGTCGCGAAGGCGCTCGGGCTGAAGGCCCGACACCCGGCGGGCCGCTGACTCGCCGCTCGCCGCGCCAAGGGTCCCTACAAAGGGAGGTGGCCCTTTCGCCGGGCGGCCGCTACGCTACGGCCGCGCTGATTACCACCAGGAGGCTCCCGTGATGAAGATTGCGCTGCCGGCTGCAATGCTGGCGCTTGCGGCAGGTTCCGTCCTCGCCGAGCCCGTGACGTATCCGATCGACCCGGCCCACACCTATCCGAGCTTCGAGGCGGATCACTTCGGCGGGATGTCGGTGTGGCGCGGCAAGTTCGACAAGACTTCCGGGACGATCGTGCTGGACAAGCAGAAGGGGACCGGGACGGTGGATATTACCGTGGACACCTCCTCCATCGACTTCGGCATGCCCAAGCTCAACGAGCACGCGAGATCCGCCGAGATGTTCGACGTGGAGAAGTATCCCACCGCGACCTACAAGGGCACGCTGGCCGGCTTCAAGAACGGCGTGCCGACAGAGGTGGACGGGCAGTTCACCCTGCACGGCGTGACCCATCCGCTGAAGCTCACCATCAATCAGTTCAAGTGCATGACTTACCCGATGGACAAGAAGGAGCACTGCGGTGCCGATGCCTCGGCGAGCTTCAACCGCGCCGATTACGGCATCAAGTTCGGCGACACCTACGGCTTCAAGATGGATGTGAAGCTCGCGATCCAGGTCGAGGCGGTCCACGCGAGCTGAAAGGCGCGCGGCGAGCGCGCGCCGCTCTGTCCGACGCCGCAGCGTTGCGAATCTTCAGCTCACCCGGGCCGCGACCTCGCCGGCGATGGCCAGCGAGGCCGTGAGGCCCGGCGACTCGATTCCAAACAGGTTGACCACCGGCGGCACGCCGTGGGTGTGCGCATCGTCGATGCGAAAATCCGCGGCGGCTTGCGTCGGAGCGAAGATCCTGGCGCGCACGCCGGCATAAGCCGGCTGCAACGCGCCATCCGGGAGCTCGGGCCAGTAGCGACGGATGGCCGCATAGAACGCCGCGGCGCGCCGCCCGTCCACGGCGTATTCGCACGCTTCGATCCACTGCACGTCCGGTCCGAAGCGCGCCCGCCCCGCCAGGTCCAGGCACAGGTGTATGCCGAGCCCGCCCGCTTCGGGCAGCGGATAGATCAGTCGCTGAAACGGCGCGGGGGCGTTGAGCGTGAAGTAGTTGCCCTTGGCAAAGTACGCCACCGGGATGTGCCGCGGCGGAAAGCCCTCCATCAGGCGCGCCACCGCCGGCGCCTGCACCCCGGTGCAGTTGACGAGCGTGCGGGCACGCAGCGCCGGTTCGGCGCCATTTACGCCGATGTCCACCGCGCGCTCCTCGAGCACCACGCGCGTGACGGTACTGGCGCACACGAGCGTCGCGCCGTGGCGCTCTGCCTCCCCGAGGAGCGCCAGCATCAGACCGTGTGAATCGACGATGCCGGTGAGGGGTGAATGCAGCGCCCCGGCACAGGCGAGTCGAGGCTCGAGCGCCAGAGCCTGGGGGCGGCTCAGGAGTGTCAGTTCCACGCCGTTGGCGCGCGCCGCGGCGGCAATCCGGGTCAGCTCGGGAAGCTGCGCCTCGCTGGTGGCGACGATGAGCTTGCCGCAGCGCCGATGGGCGATGGCGCGCTCGCGACAGAACTCGTACAGGCGCTCACGGCCCGCGACGCACAGGCGTGCCTTGAGCGAGCCGCGCGGATAGTAGATGCCGGCGTGGATCACCTCGCTGTTGCGCGAGCTGGCGCCGGTGCCGAAGCGCCCGGCGGCTTCGAGAATCAGGACCTCGCGGCCCCGCAGCGCGAGTTCCCGCGCCACCGCAAGCCCGACCACGCCCGCCCCGACCACGATCACATCCGCGTCGTCCATTCGCCGCCAGTGTAGCGGCTTACCGCCGCGTGGCGGTGTCACGGCGCACGCGCGGCGCGCGCCGGGTCGTACAATGCGCGCATTCGCGCCGTCGCTCGCCGGAGGAACAAGTGCCCGCCGTGAACTATCGCCTGGAAGGCGAGGTCGCCGTGCTGACGATCGCCAATCCGCCGGTGAATGCCCTGAGTCTCGCGGTGCGCGAAGGGCTGCTGCAGGGGCTGCAACGGGCCGAACAGGATCGGGCCGTGCGCTCGGTGGTGGTGACGGGGGCCGACGGCACGTTCGCCGCCGGCGCGGATATCAACGAGGTGGCCTCGGGCCTGGTGCTGAAGTCGCCCATCACGCGCGAGGTGCAGGCGAAGATGGAGGCGGGCACGAAACCCATCGTGGCCGCGATCGAGGGCGTGGCTCTCGGCGGTGGCTTCGAGCTCGCGCTCGCCTGCCACTGGCGGGTCGCCGCCGCGAGCGCCAGGGTCGGCCTGCCGGAGGTGAAGCTCGGGCTGATCCCGGGCGCGGGCGGCACGCAGCGCTTCACGCGCCTCGCGGGTCCGCAGGCGGCACTGGAAGCCATCACCTCCGGCGCCCACCTGAGCGCCTCGCGCGCGCTCGAGCTGGGACTGGTGGACGAGCTCGCCGAGCCGGCACTCGCTGGCGCGCTCGCGCTCGCGCGGCGGGCCGCTGCCGAACGGCGCCCGCTGCGGATCGCGAGCGATCTGACCGAGCGCATTCGCGACGTGAGTCCGGAGCTGTTCGCCGCGTTTCGGCGCCGGCTCGAGCCGAAGGCGCGCGGGCAACTCGCGCCCTGGAGAATCGTCGACAGCATCGAAGCCGCCTGCACGCTGCCGAAAGAGGCGGCGTTCGCGCGCGAACGGGGGTATTTCATCGAGTGCCGCGACAGCCCGCAGCGCCGGGCGCTGGTGCACGTCTTTTTCGCCGAGCGGGAGGCACGCAAGATTCCGGGCCTCGGCGCGCAGGTGAGCGCGCTGCCGATCCGGCGTGCCGCGGTGATCGGCGCCGGCACCATGGGCGCCGGCATCGCCATGACATTCGCCAACGCCGGCATTCCGGTGTCGGTGCTGGAGCTGTCGGGCGAGGCCCTCGAGCGGGGCTTGAGCCTCGTGCGCAGCCACTACGACGGCTCGGTGGCGCGCGGCAGCCTGACGCGCGAGCGCGCCGAGCGCGCGCTCGCCCTGATTCAGGGCGTCACAGAGTACCCGGCGCTCGGCACCGCGGACATCGTCATCGAGGCGGTGTTCGAGGACCTGAAGGTGAAGCAGGAGGTGTTCGCCAGGCTCGATCAGGCGGCGGCGCCGCACGCCATTCTCGCCACCAACACCTCGAGCCTCGACATCGACGCGATCGCCGCCAGCACCTCGCGGCCGCAACAGGTGGTGGGCACGCACTTCTTCAGTCCCGCGAACGTCATGAAGCTGCTCGAGAACGTGCGCGGCCAACACACCTCGCCGCAGACCATCGCGACCGTGATGGCGCTCGCCAGGACCCTCGGCAAGATCGCGGTACTCGCGGGCAACTGCGACGGCTTCATCGGCAATCGCATGCTGATGTTCTACGGGGCGGAGGCCGAATTCCTGCTCGAAGAAGGGGCCACGCCCGAGCAGATCGATCGGGTCATGGAGGATTTCGGTTTCGCGATGGGGCCACTGGCGGTACGGGACCTGGCCGGGAACGATGTGGGCCTGGCTATCCGCAAGGGCCGCAGGCTGCCTCCCGATGAGCGCCGCTCGCCGATCCTGGAGCGCCTGGTGGGCGAGGGACGGCTCGGTCAGAAGGCGGGTCAGGGCTTCTACCGTTACGAGGGACGCACGCGCACCCCGGACGCGGAGGTGGTGGCGCTCATCGAGGCGGTATCGCGCGATCTTGGCATCGAGCGCCGTCAGATCCCCGATGAGGAAATCCTCGACCGGCTGCTGCACCCGCTGGTGAACGAAGGCGCGCGCATCGTCGAAGAGGGCATCGCCATACGCGCCAGCGACGTGGACGTCGTGTATGTGAACGGCTACGGGTTCCCGGCCTACAAGGGCGGCCCGATGTACTGGGGGCAGCAGGCGGGGCTCGCGCGGGTGGTGCAGACCATGCGCCGCCTCGCGCCGACACACGGCGCGCGCTGGCGTCCGGCACCCCTGCTGGAGCGCCTGGCGGCCTCCGGCAAGGGTTGGAGCGACTGACCATGCAACGCGCACGCACGCTCGCGGTGATCACGGCGACGATGGTGCTGATGAGTGCTGCGCACGCGGACGCGCCGGCGGGCAACGACCACGCCGCGCCCCGCGTGCCCGCAAGCGTTGCGGAGTGGGCTCGCGGGGCGTCCCTGTTCCAGGGACTGGGTGATTTTCACCGCGCGGTGACGACCTCGGTGCCGCTCGCACAGCAGTACTTCGATCAGGGCATGCGCCTCTTGTGGGCGTTCAATCACGACGAGTCGACCCGCTCCTTTGCCCGCGCCGCGCAGCTCGATCCGGCATGCGCCGCGTGCTACTGGGGTGTGGCGCTCACCGTAGGACCGAACTACAACGTTGCGGCGCTGGCCGAGACGCGCGCCCGCGTCGCCTGGGAGGCGCTGCACGAGGCACAGGAGAGCGCGGCGCGGGCTTCCGCCGTCGAGCAGGCGCTCATCGGCGCGCTCGCGGCGCGCTATCCGGCGCCGCAGCCGCCGGCAGCCGCGCAGTCCGACGCCGTCCTCAGCGCCTACGCCGCGGCCATGCGCGGCGTGGCCGAGCGCTTCCCGGATGATCTGGACGTGCAGACCCTGTGCGCGGAGAGCGAGATGAACGTGCATGCCTGGAAGCTGTGGACCGCGGATGGTCAGCCGGTCGCAGGGACGCTGCAGATCGAGAAGCGGCTCGAGTCGGTGTTGCAACGCAGCCCCGGCCACCCGGGCGCCAATCACTACTACATTCACGTCATGGAGGCCTCGCCCGATCCCGGCAAGGCGCTGGCCTGCGCCGCACGGCTGCCCGGCATGATGCCCTCGGCGGGGCATCTGGAGCACATGCCGGCGCACATCATGCAGCGCCTCGGGCGTTACGAGGAGGCAGCCGAGGCGAACCGCCGCGGCGTGGCGGCCGATCAGGCGTACCTGCGCGCCACCGCGGCGCCGGACTACTACCGCATGTATCTCGCTCACAACTACGCGTTCCTCGCCTTCTCGGCGGCCATGGAGGGACGCAAGGCGGAGACCCTCGCCGCGGTGCAGAGCGTGCCGCAGGCCGTCCCCCTCGACATGATGCTCGCCATGGGCGACTCGGGCTGGAGTCTCACCCAGCAGTACGCGGCGCTGGTGCGCTTCGGACTGTGGGACGAGATGATCGCGCTGCTGGCGCCGGATCCGCGGGCCAGCGGTCTCATGGCCGGTTATCTCTATGGCCGCGGCGTGGCGCTCGCCGCGCGTGGCCGGATCGATGAGGCCCGCAGCGCGCTGGCCGCCTTGCAGCAGCTCGACGTCGCGGTTGCGGCGGATACCGCGGCGGGATTCAACACGCTGCGGGACGTGCTGAGTGTGGTGCGGCCGATCGTCGCGGCGCGCATCGCCGCATCCGAAGAGCGCGGCGCAGACGCGATCACGCTCCTCGAGCAGGCGGTCGCCGCCGAAGACCGGCTCTCGTACAACGAGCCGGCGGACTGGTTCTTCCCCGCCCGCCATCTTCTCGGCGCGCAGCTGCTGCTCGCCGGGCAGGCCACGCGTGCGGAAGAGGTCTACCGGGAGGATCTGCAGCGCAACCCCGGCAACGGCTGGGCGCTGCAGGGGCTCGCCGCGGCGCTCACCGCGCAGGGCAGAGCGCACGAGGCCGCCCGCGCGCGACAGGAGCTGGATGCCGCGTGGCGCCACGCCGACATACGGCTGCCGGGGTCCGCTTTCTGGTTCGCCGGCGCCGACGTGAGCGATTGCGCCTGCCAGCGCGAGCTCAGGCGAGCGGCAGCCGGGTCGTGAACTTCTTGGTGCGCAGCACGAAGCTGGTGTTGACTGAGCGCACCGCGCCGAGCTGCAGCAGCTGCGTCGAGAGGAAGTGCTCGTAGGCCTCCATGCTGGCGGCGACGATGCGCAGCAGGTAGTCGTTCGCGCCGCTCATGGAGTGGCATTCGAGCACCTCGGGGCGCTCCTTCACGAGCTGATCGAATTGCCGCACCGATTCGGGGTGATGGTTCTCGAGCGACACGAGGGCGTAGGCGAGAATCGGCAGGCCGATCGCCGGCGCGCGCAACAGCGTCGCATAGCCGGCGATGAACCCGGCCTGCTCCAGTGCCCGCAGGCGCCGCCAGCACGGCGCGGGCGACAGCCCGACGCGCTTCGCCAACTCCTGGTTGGAGATGCGCGCATCCGACTGCAGCTCCTCGAGGATCCGCCGGTCGAGGCGATCGAGGGTCCGGGTCACAGGCCTCCTGACGTTGCGCAATAATATTGCCAGAAGTGTGCCCAGGGGGGCAATTGAAGCAAGGTAATTGCACGACTTAGAGCATAAGCTCACCCGCCATGTCCGCACGGCCTGCCGCGATATCCCACGCCTCACGCACCAAAGTGGCGCCCGGCCAGGCGAGCGGCTGGGCACGTGTGGCATCGCTCGTGCACGCCTCGCGGGCGCTCGATGACATCGAGGAGACCCGCCTCCTGCCCGAGCGCAAGGTGCTCTATCAGTTCTCGGCGCGCGGTCATGACCTGGCGCAGATCCTGCTCGGGCTGCAGCTCACGGACGCGCACGACGGGGTGTCGGTCTATTACCGCTCGCGCCCGCTGATGCTCGCGCTCGGTGTGAGCCTGGAAGATGCTGCGGCCGGCCCGCTCGCGCGCAGCGGCTCCTTCAGCGGCGGACGCGACATCGGCGTGGTGTTCAATCTCCCGGGCCACGCCGGCCCGACCGTGCTGCCCGCGTGCGGCGGCGTCGGGGCGCAGTACACGCCCGCGGCCGGCTGGGCGCAGGCGATTCGTTACCGGCATGAGGTGCTGCGGGATGCCTCTTACGCGAACAGCATTGCCGTGGTGCTCGGCGGGGACGCCTCCTGCGCCACCAATGGTTTCTGGTCGGCGCTCAATATCGCGACCACGCTCGAGCTGCCCATGTTGTTCTACATCGAGGACAACGGCTTTGGCATTTCGGTGAGCTCGCGCCTGCAGACCCCCGGCGGCAACATCGCGGCGAACCTGCGCGCGTTCGCCGGCCTGACCATCCTGGAGGGCGACGGAAGCGATCCGCCCGCGGCGGCCGAGCTGACGCGACGCGCGGTCGCGCGGGTGCGCGAGGAGCGCTCACCGCTGCTGCTGCGTCTGACGGTTCCGCGCCTGTCCGGTCACTCCGGGCAGGACACGCAGGCCTACAAGTCGGCGCAGATCCTCGCGGATGAGCGCGCACGGGATCCGCTCACGCACCTGCACGAGTTTCTGGTCCCGGCCGTGATGGCGGAGGGGGAATGGGCTCGCCTGGCGAGCGAGGCGCGGCATGAGGTCGAGCGGGCGATCGAGCGGGCGCTGGCGCGAGCGCCACCCGACCCGCAGGAGCTCACGCGCCACGTTTTCTCGGAAAGTTCCCACGCTACGCACTCGCTGCAGGAGCAGGGCGGGCTCGCTCCCGAGCGGCACGTGTTCGCCCCTTCGAGCCTGACGGCGCAGCCGGAAGCCACGCGCATCAACATGCTCACCGCGATCCGCCGCACGCTCGATGTCGAGCTCGCCGCCAATCCCCGCATGGTGGTGTTCGGCGAGGACGTCGGCCCCAAGGGCGGCGTGCACGGGGCGACCCTCGGGCTGCAGGACAAGTACGGGGCGGAGCGCGTGTTCGACACCAGCCTGTCGGAAGAGGGGATCATCGGACGGGCGGTCGGCTTGGCGCTCGCCGGGCTGCTGCCGGTGGCGGAGATCCAGTTCCGCAAGTACGCGGATTCCGCGGCCGAGCAATTGAACGACTGTGGGACGCTGCGCTGGCGCACGCACAATCGCTTCGCCGCCCCGATGGTGGTGCGCATGCCGGGCGGATTCTTCAAGTGCGGCGACCCCTGGCACAGCCAGACCAACGAGGTCGCGTGGGTGCATGGCGTGGGCTGGCAGGTGGCGGTGCCCTCGAACGCCGAGGACGCCGTGGGCCTGCTGCGGCGGGCGTTGCGGGGCAATGATCCGGTGATCTTCTTCGAGCACCGGGCGATGCTCGATGGCGCCTGGGCGCGGCGCCCTTATCCGGGTAACGAGTTCGTGGTGCCCTTTGGCCAGGCACGGCTGCTGCGCGCCGGCACCGAGCTCACCGTGGTCAGCTGGGGAGCCATGGTGGAGCGTTGCGAGCTTGCCTGCGCACGCTCGCAGGTCGACGTGGAGCTGCTCGATCTGCGCACCCTCTCGCCCTGGGACAAGGCGGCGGTACACGCCTCGGTCGAGAAGACCCACCGCTGCCTCATCGTGCACGAGGACAACCTGACCGCAGGCTTCGGGGCGGAAATTGCCGCGAGCCTGGCGCAGGAGAGCTTCTTCAGCCTGGAGGCGCCGATCGAGCGGCTCGCCATGCCTGACATCCCGAGTCCCCACAGCCCGGTGCTGCTCGATGCGGCGCTGCCGGACGTCGGGCGCATCACCCAGTCCATTCAGCGGCTGGCGAGCCTGTGAGCCTTACGATGAGCGGCGGCGTCGAAATCCGGGCTCCCGCGGAGCAGACCGAAGGCACGCGCTCGCAGATCCTGCGCTGGCTCAAGCAGGTCGGCGAGCGCGTCGCCGAGAACGAGCCGCTCATCGAGATCGAGACCGACAAGGTCACCGTCGAAGTCGCCTCGCCCGGCACGGGCGTGCTGCGCGAGATCATCAAACACGAGCAGGAGGAGATCGCCCCCGGTGAGCTGCTCGGCCGCATCGAGGCGGTCACGGCCGCCGCGGCGCTCGCCCCGGCGTCCCGGCCCGCCGCTGCGGCTGCGCCGAGCGCCAGTCCCGTCGCCGTGCGCAGCGCGACCCGCGCGCGGGCACCTGAGGGCGGGTTGACTCCGGCGGTGCGCCGCCTGCTCGGTGAGCGCGGGCTCGATGCGTCGGCGATTCGCGGCACCGGGCCGGGGGGCCGCATCACCGTCGAGGACGTGCTGCGGGCGGCCCCGGGCAGCGCACCGGATCGCCGGCGGGATGCCGGCGCCACGCGGCCCGCACCAGCGCTCGCCCCTGACTCGCAGGCCGGGGCGCCGGCCGAAGGGATCGGCACCAGCCACCGCGTGCCGCACACCGCGATTCGCAAGCGCATCGCCGAGCACATGGTGCAGAGCCTGCTGCACACCGCGCCCCACGTGACGACGGTGTTCGAGGCGGACCTGAGCGCGGTGCTCGCCGATCGCGCGCTGCGGCGCGAGGAGTTCGCGCACCGCGGGGCGCCGCTGACGCTCACCGCCTACTTCGTGCAGGCCGCCGTGGCCGCGATCCGCGCCGTGCCGGAAGCGAACAGCCGCTGGACCGACACGGCGCTCGAGATCTACGACTCGATCCATATCGGTGTGGCGACCGCGGTACAGGACGTGGGGCTCATCGTGCCGGTGCTGCGCGATGCGCAGGCGCGCGATCTGTTCGACACCGCGCGCGAACTGGATGAGCTGGTGAGGCGCGCCCGCGCGGGCAACCTGTCACCGGCGGATGTGCGCGGGGGCACCTTCACCCTCTCGAACCACGGCGTCAGCGGCAGCCTCCTGGCGGCCCCGATCATCATCCACCAGCCGCAGGCGGCGATCCTGGGAGTGGGCAAGCTCGAGAAGCGACCGGTGGTGGTAGAGGAGGGTGACGAGCAGAAGGTCGTGGTGCGGCCGCGCTGTTACGTCACGCTGACCCTGGATCACCGCGTGATGGACGGCCACCGGGCCAATCACTTCCTGCAGGTGTTCGTGCAGACCCTCACCGGCTGGCCGCAGTAGTGGGATGATGGGCTGCCGTGTCCGGGCAGCCAACCACCGAGCTTGAAGCGATCGAGCGCGCCAGCGAGGACGAGCTGCGCGCCCTGCAGCTGCAGCGCCTCAGGTGGTCGGTGCGTCACGCCTACGAGAACGTTCCCCTCTACCGGGACAAGTGCGAGCGGGCCGGGGTCCACCCGCACGACCTCAGGAGGCTCGCGGATATCGAGCGCTTTCCCTTCATGGACAAGGACGATCTGCGCGCCGGCTATCCGTTCGGCCTGTTCGCCGTGCCGCGTGAGCAGGTGGTCCGCATCCACGCCTCGAGCGGCACCACCGGCAAGCCGACCGTGGTGGGCTACACGCGCCGCGACATCGACACCTGGGCGGCGCTGGTGGCGCGCTCCATCCGGGCCGCGGGCGGGCGCCGCGGCGACATGGTGCACATTGCCTATGGTTACGGACTGTTCACGGGGGGTCTCGGCGCACATTACGGCGCGGAGCTGCTGGGTTGCACGGTGGTACCGATGTCGGGGGGGCAGACGCAGAGGCAGGTGCAGCTCATCTGCGATTTCCGGCCCGACATCATCATGGTCACGCCCTCCTACATGCTCTCCATCGTGGAGGAGTTCGTGCACCAGGGGCTCGATCCGGCGGCGAGCTCGCTGCGCACCGGCATCTTCGGCGCCGAGCCCTGGACCGAAGCGCTGCGCGCGCAGATCGAGAGCCGCGCGGGACTTCAGGCGCTGGACATCTACGGGCTGTCGGAGGTGATGGGGCCCGGGGTGGCGAGCGAGTGCATCGAGAGCAAGGACGGGCCGGTCATCTGGGAGGATCATTTCTACCCGGAGATCGTGGACCCGGCGAGCGGCGAGGCGTTGCCTGCCGGCGCGCCGGGCGAGCTGGTGCTCACCTCGCTCACCAAGGAAGCCCTGCCGGTGATCCGCTACCGCACCCGCGATCTGACCGCGCTCCTGCCGCCGACCGCGCGCTCGATGCGCCGGATGGCGCGCATCACCGGGCGCTCGGACGACATGCTGATCATCCGCGGTGTGAATGTTTTCCCGAGTCAGATCGAGGAGCTGCTGCTGAAGCTCGCAGGTCTCGCGCCCCACTACCAGCTCGAGCTCACGCGCGAGGGGCACCTGGATCAGCTGGCGGTGAAGGTGGAGTGTCTGGAGAGCATCAGCGCGGATGGCCCGCGGCGCTCGCGCCTGCAGGGTGAACTGCAGGGCAGCATCAAGGCGATGATCGGCATCGCGACGCAGGTCCTGGTGTGTGATCCGGGCTCGATCGAGCGCTCATCCGGCAAGGCGCGGCGCGTGATCGACCGGCGGCCGGCGCGTTAGTCAGCCAACGGATTGACGACCGTGACCCCCGCGATCGTCTGGCCCGGGTTCAGATCCTCGCTGTAGATATGTGTGGCGGCCACCTGCTCGGCGGATGCCACGATCAATGCGTCCCAGAACGAAATCTGTGCCAACCCGACAATATCGATCGCCCGAGTCACTGTCTCCGCCGTAGTCGGCTCGCGAATCCACGCACCGTAGCTGCTGACGACTTCGCGAGCCGTTGATCGAGCAACGGGCGTCGCAAGCTTCTGCGTCACGTTGACGTAGAACTCCTGCAACACCTGTACGGACAGTCGTCCGGCACCGGACTCCCACAGTTGTCGCAGCTTCTCGGCAGCTCGACTGCGCTTTGCCCCCGCGTCCACATCGTGCGCGTAGATCAGGATGTTCGTGTCAACGAAGACGACGTCGCTCATGCAGCGCCTCGCGGTTCAAGGGGCTCCCTCCGAGAGAAAGAGGGGCTGCAAGGAGAGCCAGGGCTCGTTTGCGTGCCGCCGCGTACCCGGCGTCGGCGGCCACCAGTTGCCGCAGCTCATCGGCTAGCAGGGCGCTGACACTACGCCCGCGCCGCGCCGCGACGGCTCGGGCTCTCTTCAGCAGAGAAGGTTCTATCGCAACCGTAATGTTGTGCTTGGGTCTCATGGCGTCGGCTCCGGTTCACGTAAAATACGTGAAGCCGTCCTGCGGGTCAACGTTTGCGGTCCGAATGCGCCCGGCGTTCGAACGCGGCCTGCGCCTGCTGCGGCAGGGGCGTATCAAAATCGTCGGCCACTTTGATCTTGCCCCTCAGGACCCCGAAGCGAATCTTGCGCTTCGGGGCCGCAAGCCGCGTCAAACGCGCGATGCCGCCGAAGCGCGCGTGCACCGCCGGATGCGCCACCGGCAACGGCCGATGCAGCCGGTGCGCGCTCGCCGACAGGTAGCGCTCCGCGGCGGGGAACACCCGCGCGTACAGGCTGCCGCACACCTGGTAGGCGCGCGCCCCCACCCAGTGAGGCGGCAGCAGCGCCGGCGGCAGCAGCGGATCGCGCAGGTGAATCTTGCGATATTCGTGGATCAGCAGCGTGCGGATGAGGAACGCGGTGTCAGGGGGCAGGGCTGCGACCGAGCTCGGGGCCGACTGCAGCGGCGCGAAGCTCGCGGCGAAGCGGCGGTAGCGGCGGGCGAGGTCCTGCAGATCCCAGCCGCGCGTCGCGAGCCGGCGGTCGTTGCCGAGATCGGTGCTGATGCCCTGCAGCAGCAGCGCATCCTCGGCGCCGCGTACAGTGCGCAACCAGCTGCGTGCCTGTCCGGGGGTGCAGCCGGGATGGGCGAAGAGGGAGGGGTTGAGCTGCCCGAAGCCGAGCCACTTCAGATCCTCGCGCAGCTGCGCGCGGCGCGGCCCACCCGGTGGCACGACCACGAGCGTCCACTTCCCGTCCCACAGCGAGGGACTCTCGCCGTAGATGCGCCGGGTCGCTTGCGCAAAGCGCTCCGCGCCGGTGCGCGTGAGGCGGTACTCGCTGCGGCGGCCGGAGCGCTTCCCCGCCAGCCAGCCCTGGCGCGCCAGCCGTGCCACCGAGGTGCGCACCAGGCGCTCGGTGAGGCCGAAGGGCGCGGCGAGGCGGATCAGGCTGCCCAAGGTGACCGCACCGCCGCGCGGGGCGATGGAGTCGCCGAACACCGTGATGAGGAGCGAGCCGCCGCGCAGCGGGCGCTGCGCGCGAAAATTGCGCAGCAGGGCCCGAACGGGGGCGGGTAGCGGCGCGCGCGGGGTGCGGTTCATGGCTGCTGAAAATTGTGACACAAAAACCTGCGTCTCCGTGCTAGTCTTGTGTCATATCAGACCGGGTCTTGGCCGCAGGTACCTCCATGTACACCCAGGCGCTCGATACCCACGGCAAGGAGCCACCGCCCGCCGCCAGCGGCGAGTCCGCGGCGCTGGCGCAGCGCTTTCAGGCGCGCGTCGATGCCGAGGACAAGATCGAGCCCAAGGACTGGATGCCCGATGCCTATCGCCAGACCCTCATCCGGCAGATCTCCCAGCACGCCCACTCGGAAATCGTCGGCATGCTCCCGGAGGGCAACTGGATCACGCGCGCGCCGAGCCTCAAGCGCAAGGCGGTGCTGATCGCCAAGGTGCAGGACGAGGGCGGCCACGGCATGTACCTGTACAGCGCCGCGGAGACGCTCGGCATCTCGCGAGCGCAGATGTTCGAGCAGCTGCTGTCCGGCAGCGCCAAGTATTCGAGCATATTCAACTACCCGACACTCACCTGGGCGGACGTGGGCGCGATCGGCTGGCTGGTCGATGGCGCGGCGATCATGAACCAGATCCCCATCTGCCGCTGCTCCTATGGCCCGTACGCGCGCGCCATGGTGCGCATCTGCAAGGAGGAGAGCTTTCACCAGCGCCAGGGGTTCGAGATCATGCTGACGCTGGCGCAGGGGAGTGGCGCGCAACGGGCGATGGCGCAGGACGCGCTCAACCGCTGGTGGTGGCCCTCGATCATGATGTTCGGGCCGAGCGATGCCGACTCCAGGCACACCGCCCAGTCGATGCGCTGGAAGATCAAGCGCTTCAGCAACGACGAGCTGCGCCAGAGATTCATCGATATCACGGTGCCGCAGGCGCAGTTCCTGGGGCTTTCGATTCCCGACCGCGAGCTGCGCTTCGATCCCGACACGCAGCATTATCTGATCGGGCCGATCGACTGGAACGAGTTTCATGCGGTGCTCGCAGGGCACGGACCCTGCAACCGCGAGCGGCTCGAGGCGCGGCGCGCGGCGGATGAGGCCGGGCGCTGGGTGCGCGAGGCGGCCGCCGCGCACGCCATGAAGCAACACGGCCGCACGCCACGGGCCGCATGAGAGGGAGGCGGGCATGAGTGAGGATTGGCCGCTGTATGAGGTATTCATCCGCTCGCGCTCGGGACTCGAGCACAAGCATGTCGGGAGCCTGCATGCCGCGGATGCGCGCATGGCGATCGAGCACGCGCGCGATGTGTATACGCGCCGCCAGGAGGGCGTGAGCATCTGGGTGCTGCGCTCGGCGGATATCACCGCCTCGGACCCCGAAGAGGCCGACGCGCTGTTCGAGCCGGCGCGCGACAAGGTGTACCGCCATCCCACCTTCTACGCCATCCCGGAGGAGGTCAAGAATCTGTGAGCGCGAGGAGGGACGCGCCGAACGAGCGCGATGCGGCGCAGCAGGCGGCGCACGTTCGCTACGTGCTGCGCCTCGCCGACACGAGCCTCGTGCTCGGGCAGCGCCTGGGCGAGTGGGTCGGTCACGCGCCGGCACTCGAGGAGGACCTGGGACTCGCCAACCTGGCGCTCGATCTCATCGGGCAGGCGCGGCTGCTGCTCACCTACGCCGGCGAGCTCGAGGGCCGGGGACGTGACGAGGACGCGCTGGCCTTTCTGCGTGATGCGCCGGATTTCGCCAACCTGACACTCGCCGAGCAGCCGAACGGCGACTTTGGCCACACCATCGTGCGCCAGTGGCTGCTCGATGCCTGGCAGCTGGAGATCTACGCAGGGCTGCTCAGGTCCGCGGACACGCGTCTCGGCGCCATCGCCGCCAAGGCGCTCAAGGAAACCCGTTATCACCATCGCTTCAGCAGCGGCTGGCTCATACGTCTCGGCGACGGCACCGCGGAGAGTCACGAGCGGGTTCAGGCAGGGCTCGATTCCCTGTGGCGTTTCACCGCCGAACTGTTCGCCGCCGATGAGGTCGATGAACGCATGCAGGCCGCCGCTATCACCCCGGCGCTCATGGAGCTCGCGCCGCGCTGGTCGGCGCGCATCGATGAGGATCTGGCTGCCGCGACCCTGAAGCGCCCGGCGGCGCAGCCTTACCCCTGGCATGGCCGGCGCGGCGTGCACACCGAGCACCTGGGTCACATGCTCGCGGAAATGCAGCACCTGCAGCGCACCTATCCGGGCGTGCGGTGGTGAGGCGAGGGCGATGTCCGCCGTGATCAAACTCGAGGGCGCCGCCGCACGCGAGCAGGCCGTTTGGGCGCTGCTCGCCGAGGTGGCCGATCCGGAGATCCCGGTACTGAGCATCGTGGACTTAGGGATCGTGCGGCACGTGCGGTTCGAGGCCGATGGGCGGTTGCATGTGGGAATCACGCCGACCTACTCGGGTTGCCCCGCCACCGAGGTCATCCGCACCGCGGTGCGGACGGCCCTCGATGCGGCAGGTTATGCGGACGCGGCGCTCGAGGAGGTGTTGTCGCCACCCTGGACCAGCGAGTGGCTGACGAGTGCCGCGCATGCGAAGCTCAAGGCCTTCGGCATCGCGCCCCCGCAAGAGCCGGTGGCGAGTCCGAGCCACCTGTGGCACGCGCCGCTCGTGCCCTGTCCGCGCTGCGGCAGCCGCACGACCGAACGCCTGAGCGAGTTCGGCTCGACGCCGTGCAAGGCGCACTACCGCTGCGGCGCCTGCCGGGAGCCCTTCGACTACTTCAAGTGCCTTTAGAAGATGCTGAAGTTTCATCCGCTCAAGGTCGCGCAGCTCGCCCCCGATGCGGAGGATGCGGTGGCGATCGCGCTGGAGGTTCCGGCGGAGCTGCGCGATGAGTACTCGGGCAGCGCGGGGCAGCACGTCGTGATCCGCGCTGCGATCGACGGCGAGGAAATCCGGCGCACCTATTCACTGGTGAACGCGCCCGGGGAATGGCCGCTGCGCATCGTGCCGCGGGTGCATGCCCTGGGGCGCATGTCGCGCCACCTGGCCGAGCGGCTGCGCCCCGGAGACCGGCTGGACGTTCTGCCGCCCAACGGCAGCTTCACACCGCGCGAGCTTGCCGCTGCTGCCGGGACCTATGTGGCGTTTGCGGCCGGTTGTGGCATCACCCCGGTGCTATCGGTGGTGCGCGCGCTGCTCGCGCGCGGCGCGGCGCGGGTGATGCTCTTCTACGGCAACAGCGGCGCCGGCCGCGCGATGTGCCTGGAGGAGCTGCTGGCGCTCAAGGACCGCTACCTCGAGCGACTGGCGCTGCATTTCGTGATGAGTCGCGAGCCGCAGGAAGTCGCGCTGTACAACGGCAGGCTGGATGCGGCACGGGTGCGGCAATTCGCGGCGACGCTGTTCCTACCTGGGGAGGTCAGGGAATATTTCGTCTGCGGTCCCGGCGACATGATGGAGCAGGTCAGCGCCACGCTGCACGAGCTGGGCGTGCCTTCCGCCCGTGTGCACGCGGAGCATTTCACGGTGGCGACCACCGCCGGCGACGCCGCCCGCCACGGCGCTCAGGCGCCGGCCCGTGCGGCTACGGCACCCGCAGCGGGGCGGGCGGCTGGAGAAGCCGAGGTCACGATTCTCATGGACGGCCGGCGCCGCGCTTTCAGCATGAAAATGGATGACGAGACGGTGCTCGACGCCGCCGCGCGCGCCGGCATCGAGCTGCCGTTCTCCTGCCGCGCGGGCGTGTGCTCCACCTGCCGCACCAAGGTGGTTCGCGGTGAAGTGGCGATGGCGCAGAACTATGCGCTGGAGGACTGGGAGCTCGAGCAGGGGTACGTGCTGGCGTGTCAGTCGCGCGTCAGGACCGCCTCGCTCGAGCTCGATTACGACGAGAAGTGACCGCCGCGCTGCACGCCGCAGCGCCTTCGGTCAGCGGAGTCCAACGTGAGCTATCAGAACATTCTCTTCGAGACGGCGGACGGGGTTGCCCGCCTGACGTTGAACAGGCCCGAGCGCCTGAACGCCTTCAACACCGAGATGCATGGCGAGGTGCGCGCCGCACTGCTGACGCTCAGGGACAGCGCCGCCCGGGCGCTGGTGATTACCGGAGCAGGGCGGGGCTTTTGTGCCGGCCAGGATCTCAACGATCGGGCGGTTGCGCCGGGGGGCGCGCCGCCTGACCTGGCCGCCTCGATCGAGAGGAACTACAAGCCCCTGGTGCTGGCGCTGCGTTCGCTGCCCATGCCGGTGATCGCGGCGGTCAACGGCGTGGCGGCCGGGGCCGGCGCCAACATTGCGCTCGCCTGCGACCTGGTGATCGCCGCGCGCTCGGCGAGCTTCGTGCAGGCGTTCTCGAAGCTCGGGCTCGTCCCGGATTCGGGGGGCACGTGGACTGTGCCGCGCCTCGTCGGCACGGCGCGCGCGCTGGGGCTCACGCTGCTCGGCGACAGGTTGAGCGCCGAGCAGGCGGCCTCCTGGGGGCTGATCTGGCGTTGCGTCGAGGACGGTGAGCTCGCCTCCGTGGTCGAGAGTCTGGCGCAGCAGCTCGCCGCCGCACCGACCCGCGCGCTGGCGCACACCAAGCAGGCGATTTACGAGGGATGGAGTCGCACGCTGCCCCAGCAGCTGGATATCGAGCGCGACTACCAGGGCGAGCTCGGTCACAGCATGGATTACGCCGAAGGGGTCGCGGCTTTCGCCGAGAAGCGCACGCCGCGCTTCACGGGACGCTGAAGGAGCGCCGATGGATTTTCATTCATGAAAGATGAAGATGCACCCGGCACGGCCGGCGGGGCGCAGCATCGCGCCGAGCGTGCGGCCGCCGCGCTGTTCGAGCGTGACCGCGCCTCGCAGGCGCTCGGCATGCGGATCACAGAAATGCGCCCGGGGTGGGCGCGAGTCGTGATGACGGTGCGCGCCGACATGCTCAACGGCCACGGCGTCTGTCACGGCGGTATCGTGTTCGCGCTCGCCGACAGCGCCTTTGCGTTTGCGTGCAACTCGCACAACGAGAGCACCGTGGCGGCCGCGGCCACGATCGATTTCCTGGCGGCGGCGCGGGCCGGAGATGAGCTCACGGCCGAGGCGAGCGAGCTGTGGCGCACCAGGCGCAACGGCATCTACGAGATCGGCGTTTCCAACCAGCGCGGCGAGCGCATCGCGCTGTTTCGCGGGCGCTCCTACCGCATCGACGGCCGGGTGGTCAGCGGGGAGTAAACGACACCATGCAGCTTCAGAGTTTTGTCGCCGGTAAATGGTGGGCGGGCCGCGGCGCTGGCGTGGCGCTGCGCGATGCCACCACGGGTGAGGTCATCGCCAACGCCACCGCGGACGGGCTCGACTCGGGCGCGCTGCTCGAGCACGCGCGCGAGGTCGGGGGGCGCGCCCTGCGCGAGCTCACTTTCCACGAGCGCGCCGCGCTGCTGAAGACGCTGGCCAGGTTTCTCACCGAGCACAAGGAGGAGTTCTACACGCTCTCCTACGCCACCGGGGCGACCCGGGGCGACTCCTGGATCGACATCGACGGGGGCATCAGCACGCTGTTCGTGTACGCGAGCAAGGGTATGCGCGAGCTGCCCGACAGCCGCGTGTACGTCGATGGCGGCGTGGAAGCGCTGTCGAAAACCGGCACGTTCGTGGGGCAGCACGTGTGCGTGCCGCTCGAGGGCGCCGCGGTGCACATCAACGCGTTCAACTTCCCGGTGTGGGGCATGCTGGAAAAGCTGGCGCCGGCACTGCTCGCCGGCGTGCCGGCGATCGTGAAGCCCGCCTCGCAGACCTGTTACCTCACCGAGCGCGTGTTCAGGCGGATGGTGGAGTCTGCGATCCTGCCGGAAGGCGCCGTGCAGCTCGTCTGCGGGGGCGTCGGGGATCTGTTCGAGCATCTCACCTGCCAGGACGTGGTGTCGTTCACCGGCTCCGCGGCCACCGCGCTCAAGCTTCGCCAGCATGCGGTGGTGAGCGCCAACTCGGTGCGCTTCACCTCGGAGACCGATTCGCTCAACTCCTCGGTGCTGGGCCCCGACGCCGGGGCCGGCACGCCGGAGCTGGAGCTGTTCGTACGCGAGGTGGTGCGTGAGATGACGGTGAAAGCCGGCCAGAAGTGCACCGCCATCAGAAAAGCGATCGTGCCCGCGGGCCGCGTCACGGAGGTGCTGGACGCGCTGCGGAGCGCGCTCGGTGAGATCGTCGTCGGCGATCCGCGCCTGCCGAACGTGCGCATGGGCCCGGTGGCCTCCTTGAGCCAGCGACGCGAGGTCCTCGAGCAGCTCGGCAAGCTCAAGCGCGAGGCGCAAGTCGTGTACGGCGACAGCGGCAGGGCGCAGCCCGTGGGTGCCGACGCAGACCGCGGCGCCTTCGTGTCCCCGACGCTGTTGTATTGCCGCGATGCGGGCAGTGCCCGCGCGGTTCACTCGGTCGAGGCTTTTGGTCCGGTGTGCACGCTCGTTCCCTATGACACGGTGGAAGAGGCCATCGCGCTCGCCCGGCGCGGGGGCGGCAGTCTCGCCGGCTCGATCTTCAGCGCCGACGAGGCCCTCGCGGCGCAGCTGGTACTGGGACTGGCGCCGTATCACGGGCGCGTCGTGGTCGTGAACCGGCACTGCGCCAAGGAGTCCACCGGCCACGGCTCGCCGCTGCCGCACCTGGTGCACGGGGGTCCCGGGCGCGCCGGCGGCGGCGAGGAGATGGGCGGCATCCGCGGCGTGATGCACTACATGCAGCGCAGCGCCGTGCAGGGCACGCCCGATGTCGTGACGGCGGTCACCGGGCGGTGGGTGAGGGGCGCACGCGAGCTGCAGCCCGGCACGCATCCGTTCCGTAAACCCTTCGCGCAGCTTGCGATCGGCGATACCTTCAACTCCGCCGAGCGCGAGGTCACGCTCGAGGACATCGAGCGCTTCGCGGAGCTGTCGGGCGATCGGTTCTACGCGCATATGGACGAGGCTGCGGCCGCCCGCAATCCACTCTTCGGCGCTCGCGTCGCGCACGGCTACTTGCTGGTGTCGGCGGCCGCCGGGTTGTTCGTCGATCCGCCCTACGGCCCGGTGCTCGCCAATTACGGTATCGACGGCCTGCGGTTCACCAAGCCCGTGAAGCCCGGCGACCGCATCAGGGTGCGCCTCACCTGCAAGGAGAAATCGCTGCGCCTTGGGGCCGGCTACGGCGAGGTGCGTTGGGACACGGCGATCACCAATCAGAGCGGCGAGGCGGTCGCGAACTACGACGTGCTGACCATGGTCAGCGAGAAGCTGGTGCCCGACGCGTAGTGCGCGACAACCTCATGCTCCGTCCGCCCGGGCGCAGGACTTTCGGGCAGAGCTGGCGAGCGCCTCGCATAACAGAATCTAGGCGGGTTTGCGCGCGCGGTACGCCGAGAATACCGCGAGCTCGACGTGCCGCTCGACGTCCACGAAGCCGGCCGCACCGATGGCTTGCAGGATCTTCCCGGGTGGCACGCAGGCCGCGACGGTGTCCCAGCAGTAGCGCATGAGCAAGCGCGCGTCGCGACGGCCGACGAGTGCCGCGATCACGGGCACGAACCCGTTGAGCCAGACCTTCACGAGGGCACGCGGCACCGCCCCCGCCGGCTGGGTGAACTCGAGCACGCACAGGCGCCCGCCTGGTCGTATGACCCGGTAGAATTCGGCGAACGCCGCGGACAGATCGCCGACGTGGCGAAGCGCGTAGCCCATGCTGAGAAAGTCGGCGCTGCAGTCCGGGGCGGGAATTGCTTCGCCGTGGCCGCTCAGCAGCCGCAGGCCTGCCGGCACCCTGGCGTGCTCGAGCATGCCCGGACTCGGATCCACGCCGGTGACGCGCGCGGGATCACCGACAATCCTCGCGGCGGCGCAGGCGAGCAGCCCCGTGCCCGTGCCGACGTCCACAACGCTCATTCCCGGCTTCAGGCCCGCATCCCTGAGGGCTCGCCTGCGGTACCAGGAGCCGGTCCAGAGCCCCACAATGCGCTCGAGGCGATCGTAGTCGGCGGCGGTGCGATCGAAAATGCCGCGCACCCATGCGCTGCGCTCGCCTTCGGTGCGGTAGTACGCGCCCAGTGGTGGATGAGGTGCTGGCATGAGACTCAGCTGACGCGGGCCTGCGATTGTACGCCGCCGGCGCACTAAGGCCCCGCTGCCAGCCGAAACGCATGCCCGCGCGTCGAAACCGCCTTCACCAGCGTCCACACGGCGTCCCCCGGGCGCAGGTTGAGCGCCCGCAGGGCGTTTTGCGTGATGCGAGCGAGCACGGTCTCCCCGCCCACGTCGAGCCTGACCAGCACCGCCCCGTAGTCATCGTTCGAGATCGCCGTCACGGTGCTCGCGAGCGCGTTGCGCACGGACAGGCCCTGCACCGGCTGAGTGGCGAGAATGACATCGCGCGCCAGCAGTTGCAGACGCACGCGTGAGCCGAGCGGGGCATCGCGCAGACTGACCTGCAGCGTGCCCGTGCCGACGGTGAGCTCGGCGCTGCCGCTGTCGGGGTCCAGGCGCACGACGACGCCCTCGAGCACCGCGCCGACCAGATCCGGTCCCACCACGCTCTGCAGCTCGGGCCGGAGACTCACCTCGTTCACCGCTCCCTGCGCCAGCACCCTGCCTGCCTCCAGCAGCACGACGTGGGTGGCGAGGCGCAGCACCTCGTCGAACTGGTGACTCACGTAAACCATCGGGATCGCGAGCTGGTCACGCAGCGCCTCCAGATAGGGCAGGACCTCCTCGCGGCGCGCGACGTCGATCGAGGCGAGCGGCTCATCGAGCAGCAGCAGGCGCGGCTGCGCGAGCAGGGCGCGCCCGAGAGCCACGCGCTGGCGCTCGCCTCCCGAGAGCTCACGGGGCCGGCGCGCGAGCAGCGGCGCCAGTCCCAGGAGCGACACGACTTCGTCGAAGCCGATGATCCGTGACGCGGCGCGTGCGCGCTTCTCGCCGTAGCGCAGGTTGCCGCTGACCGAAAGATGCGGGAAGAGCCGCGCGTCCTGGAATACGTACCCGATGCGCCGGCGCTCCACCGCCACGGCGATGCCGGCGCGGCTGTCGGTGAGGACCTCGTCATCCAGGCGCACCTCGCCGGCGTCGGGTGCGAGGAGCCCGGAGATGATGTTGACGAGCGTGCTCTTGCCGCTGCCCGAGCGCCCGAACAGCGCGATGATGCCGGGTGTGGGCGCGGCGAAGGTCGCCTCCAGGCAGAACCCGGGGCGCCTCCTGAGCACCGACACGTGCAACATGTCAGCGGCCGAGCAGGCGGCGCACGCGCCGCACCAGCAGCTCGGAGGCCAGGAGCCCGAGCAGGCCGAGCGCCAACGACAGCATCGCCAGCCGCAACGCCAGCGCATCCCCGCTGGGTGACTGCATCGCGGTGTAGAGCGCGAGCGGGAGCGTGCGGGTCGCGCCGGGAATGTTGGAGGCGAAGGTGATGACGGCGCCGAACTCGCCCAGGCCGGCGGCAAAGGCCGTCACGGCCCCGGCGAGGATCCCGGGCAGCATCAGCGGCAGGGTGATCGAGACAAAGCGGTCCACGGCAGCCGCACCCAGCGTGCGCGCCGCCTCTTCCAACCCGCGATCGACGTTCTCCAGCGACAGGCGTATCGCGCGCACCATCAGCGGAAAGGTCATGACCGCGGTGGCGAGCGCGGCTCCGGCGGTGGTGAAGGCCAGCTCGATGCCGAAATGGCTGCGCAGCCAGGCGCCGATGGGTCCGCGCGCCCCGAAGAGGATCAGCAGCACGTAGCCCACGGCCACCGGTGGCAGCACCAGCGGCAGATGCACGAACGCATCGAACAGTATCCGGCCCGGGAAGCGCGCGCGTGTCAGGATCCAGGCGACCAGCACCGCCAGCGGCAGGCTGAAGCCGACGCTGCGCGCGGCTACCTCGAGACTCAGGCGCAAGGCATCGAGCTCGGCGGGGCCGGAAGATCCGTTCATCGGGATGGCGGCGCGGGGCCGTCTCAGGTGAGCGTCAAGACCAGCCAGGGAACCTCGGGCGCCACGGTCATGTGCTCGGCCCTCCGCGGCCTCAGGCAACCAGCGCCGCGTCCAGCGTGATGGGGGCACGCTCGGGCGGGGTCGCCGCGTACGCGGCCAGACCCTTCTGCTCGAGCCAGGCGCGATTGAAGAGCCGTGACTGATACTTCGCCCCGCCGTCACAGAGCACCGTCACGATGATGTGTCCCGGCCCGAGAGAGCGCGCCACGCGCACCGCTGCGGCGACGTTGATGCCGCTGGTGCTGCCCAGAAGCAGCCCTTCCTCGTGCAGCAGCCGGTAGACGTGCCGCACCGTCTCGCCGTCCTCGATGTGCACGGCCTCATCGATCGGTGCGCCCTCGAGGTTGCGCGTGACGCGGCCGATGCCGATGCCTTCGGTGATCGAGCCACTGCCGGTTGCCCTGAGCGTCCCGCTGCGCGCGTATTCATAGAGGCTGCTGCCCGGGGGATCGGCCAGCACGCAGCGTACCGCGCGCCGGCGCGACTTCAGATACTCCGCGACGCCGGCAAAGGTGCCACCGGTGCCTGTGGAGGCGACGAACGCATCGATCCGGCCGCCGGTCTGCGCCCAGATCTCGGGGCCCGTGGTGCGCGCGTGGGTGTCGCGGTTGGCGGTGTTGTCGAACTGGTTGGACCAGACGGAGTTCGGCAGCGATGCCGCGAGGCGCTGCGCGACCTTCTGGTACTGGTTGGGATTGCTGTAGGGAACCGTGGGCACCTGGTGGACCTCGGCGCCCAGCATCCTGAGCAGCGCGTACTTCTCCGGCGACTGGTTGTCGGGCATGACGATGACGCAGCGATAGCCGCGTGCGTTGCACACGTGCGCCAGCCCGATGCCGGTGTTGCCGGCCGTGCCCTCGACGACCGTGCCTCCCGGGGGGAGCTCTCCGCGGCGCTCGGCCTCCAGCACGATCGCGCTCGCCGCGCGGTCCTTGACCGAGCCGCCGGGATTCATGAACTCGGCCTTGCCGAGGATGTCGCAGCCCGTCTCTTCACTCACGCCCCTGAGCCGGATGAGCGGGGTGTTGCCGACCGCGCCGACGAAGCCGCTCACGGAGCCGCCGGCGTCGCCGCCCGCGACGCTCACGCCGGCACCCCGGCCGCTGCCGCAGGCGCGGTGAGCGCGGCGCCCGTGTCCGTGGCCGCAAACGCCGCCACGTCGCCCAGGATCAGCAGCGCCGGCGGTTGGACCGGCTGCGCTGCGGTCAGCGCCGTGATGTCGCCCAGAGTGCCGCGCAGGATCCGCTGTTCGGGCAGCGTCGCGCGCTCGATGATGGCCACCGGGTGTCCGGGGGCCGCTCCCGCGGCGCGCAGTCTCGCGATGATGCCCGGCAGCTGTGTCACGCCCATGTAGACCACGACCGTGTGCCGCGGGTTCGCGAAGAAGCGCCAGTCCGGCAGGGCGCCATCGCCCGCGTGTCCGTTCACGAAGGTGACACTGCTCGCCAGGCGGCGGTGGGTGAGGGGCAGCTCGGCGGCCGCGGCGGCGCCGAGCGCGGCCGTGATTCCCGGGACCACCGTGTAGGGGATGCCGTGCGCGGCGAGCGCCTCGATCTCCTCGCCTCCGCGCCCGAACACGAACGGGTCGCCGCCCTTGAGGCGCGCGACGCGCTTGCCCTCGCCGGCGAGGCGCACCAGCAACTCGTGGATGTGCTGCTGTTGGCCGTGCGCGCCGTACGCCTTGCCGACGAAGATGCGCTGCGCGTCGCGGCGCGCACGTTCCAACACGGCCTCGCTCACCAGGCGGTCGTACAGAATCACATCCGCTCGCTGCAGCAGCTGCAGCGCCCGCAGCGTGAGCAGATCGGGATCGCCGGGGCCGGCTCCGATCAGGTAGACCTCGCCCAGTCCCCGCCCCGCGGTGGCGGCCGGGGCGGTGAGCCGCGAGGTCAGGAGCTCCCGCGCGAGCGCCCGCTCCGCCCGCTCCCCCTCGCCCCGCAGCACGAGCGTTGCGACCGGGCCTGCCGCGATGCGCTCCCAGAACCCGCGGCGGGCGAAGGCGCCGAGGGCACGCCGCACGGCCTCGCGGCGCGCGCCCATGAAGCGCGCCAACGCGCCGAGACGCTCGGGAAGCAGCGCCTCGATCTGCTCGCGCACGCGCCGCGCCAGGACCGGCGCGTGGCCGGCGGAGCCCACCGCGACGACGATCGGCGAGCGATCGACGATGGCCGGAAAGATGAAGGTCGAGAGCTCGGCATCGTCGACGACGTTGACCGGCACGCCCCGCTCACGCGCGGCCCTCGAGACCCGGGCGTTGGTCGTGCGATCGCCGGTCGCGGCCACCACTGCGACGGCGCCGGCGAGGTGAGCCGGGGAGAACGCGGCGGCGATATACTCGAGCTCGCCGCGTGCGGCCTGCTCGCCGAGCTGCGGATGCAGGCGCGGCGCGACCACCGTCACGTGGGCGCCGGCCCTGCGCAGCCACGCCACCTTGCGCAGCGCAACCTGACCGCCGCCCACCACCACGACGGGGCGGGCGCCGAGGCGCAGGAACACCGGCAGATACTCCATGGCGGCAGCCGCCGGGCTCAGGCGGGTATGGCCGCAGGAGGCACTCTCGGATGCAGACCGCATTCGCGCGACTCCGGTTGCTCCCACCACCAGCGGCCGGCACGGCGGCTCTCGCCGGGCTGAATCGCGCGGGTGCACGGTGCGCACCCGATGCTCGGAAACTGGCGATCGTGGAGCCGATTGTACGGCAGGCGGCGCGCGCGGATGTACTGCCACACCTCGGCCTCGGTCCAATCGAGCAGCGGGCTCACCTTGTACAGACCGTGCTCCGCGTCCCACTCCACGGGCCGGCCGCCGGCGCGGCCCGCCGACTGCTCGCGGCGCACACCCGTGATCCAGCCGGTGTAGCCGGCGATCGCGCGTTTGAAGGGCTCCACTTTACGGATGCGGCAGCATTCGAGGCGCGCCTCGAGGCTGTGATAGAAGCCGTTCACACCCTGCTGCGCCACCAGCCGCTCGAGCGCCTCGGCGTCCGGGTAGACGAGCCGGACGGTGCGCCGGTAGCGGCGTTGCAATTTCTCGAGGAGCTCATAGGTCTCCTCGTACAGGCGCCCGGTATCGATGCTGAAGACGTCGATCTGCGGCAGGTACGACCAGATGATGTCGGTGAGCACCATGGCCTCGGCCCCCAGGCTGTTCGAGTACACGAGCCGCCCGTGCTGGCCCAGGGCGCCGCTGAGCAGCGTGCGCACGGCCGCCGCCTTGTGTTCCAGCTCGAGCGCCGCCAGGTCTCCCATGGTGGCTGGGACTATAACGATGGCACCGTGCCGCGCAGAACGAATGATTGCTTCTGAGGGGCTGCGCGGCGGTTATGGACCGGTAACAGGACGGTGCCGGTTGGGTTAGGCTTGGCGGGCAATGAAGCTGCACCAGTTGCGTTATCTCGCCGCCGTCGCCCAGAACGGGCTCAACATCACGGCGGCGGCGCAGAAGCTGCACACCTCGCAGCCGGGCGTGAGCAAGCAGATCAAGCTCCTCGAGGACGAGCTGGGGTTCCAGATCTTCGTGCGCGAGGGACGCAATCTGACCCGTATCACGCCCGCGGGGCAGCAGGTGATCGAGCGGGCGCTCAAGATCCTGCAGGAAGCCCAGAGCATCCGGCACCTGTCGACCGAGCTGCGCGATGAGGGCAAGGGGAACCTGTCGATCGGCACCACCCATACGCAGGCGCGCTACGTGCTGCCGGACGTGATCCGGGAATTCCGCGCGCGCTACCCGCAGGTGCGCCTGAACCTGCATCAGGGCACCTCCGAGCAGATCGCGGAGATGGTGGCGAGCGACCGTATCGATTGCGCCATCGCGACCGGCTCGGAAGCGCTGTTTTCCGACCTGACGCTGCTGCCCTGTTACCGCTGGTATCGCACGGTCATCGTTCCCCGCAACCATCCGCTGGCCAACGGCGCACGTCTGAGCTTCAAGGCGCTGGCGGGGTACCCGCTCATCACCTACACGTTCAGCTTCACCGGGCCCTCGTCGCTCCATCAGGCGTTTGCCAGGGCGGCGCTGACGCCGAACATCGCCATTACCGCGCGCGACGCGGACGTGATCCAGACCTACGTGCGCCTCGGGCTCGGTGTGGGGATCGTCGCGCACATGGCGGTCGATGAGCGCGATCCGGATCTCATCGCCGTGGACGCCTCACACCTGTTTGCGGCGCATACCACCTGGATCGGTTTCCGCCGTGGCACGCTGTTGCGCAGGTACATGTACGAGTTTGCGCAGCTGCTCGCGCCGCACCTCGAGCGGCGCCTGGTGGAACGGGCCCACCGCGCCACCTCCGCCGAGGAAGTGGCCCAGCTGTTTGCCGACATTGCGCTGCCGCAGCGCTGAGGCCCCGGCCGCCGGAGAAGTCCTTGCGCGTGATTTGCTGAGCGGCTCGCCTACTGGGCCGAAAAGCGCTGCGCCCGCAGGCCGACCTCGGGGGAACCGGGCTGATAGGCGACGTCGTAGCGCTCGAGCGCGCGGCGGGCGGCCTCCGCATCCTCGCCCGCTGCGAGCTCCAGGGCGTCAAACCCGCAGCGTGCGAGCAGGAACACCTGGTCCTGGCGCACACCGGCGCCCACGGCGCGCAGCTCGCCCCTGAACCCCAGCCGCTCGCGCAGCAGCCGCGCCTGCGAGTACCCGCGGCCATCGCTGGGGTTGGGAAATTCCACCGCCACCAGGTCCAGCCGCGGCAGCTCCTGCGCCAGCTCCTCCACCCGGTCGACGGGGGTGAGGCGCACGCCGAGCCGCCCCGACCACTCCCACCAGCGTCCCGGGTCCTTGCGCAGCTCCACGAGCGGCACGATCAGCGCCGCGCCATCGGCGGCCTCTTCGCCGAGGTGGACCCAGTCGTCCGCCACGATCTCACGCCGCCGCAGGATGCGTCGCATAGGCGCTCTCCTTGAAGGGCGCAAGGCCCACGCGGCGTAACGTGTCGATGAAGCGCTCGCCCTCGGCACGCAGCGTGCGATACAGCTCGACGATTCGCTCGATGGTCGCTGCGACTTCGCTCTTCGGTACCGAGGGACCGATGACCTCACCGAGCGCGGTGAAGCCGTTCGCTGAGCCGCCGAGGGTGATCTGGTACCACTCCTCGCCGTGCTTGTCGACGCCGAGGATCCCGATGTGGCCGACGTGGTGGTGGCCGCAGGCGTTCATGCAGCCGGACATCTTGATCTCGATGTCCCCCAGGTCGTACAGGTAGTCGAGATCGTCGAAGCGCTCCTGGATCTGCTTCGCCACCGCGAGCGTGCCGGCATTGGCGAGGGAGCAGAAATCAAGCCCCGGGCAGGCGATCATGTCCGTGAGCGTGCCGATGTTCGGCATGGCCAGCTGGTGATGCGCGAGCTCGAGCCACACCTCGTACAGCTCGCTCTGGCGCACGTCCGCGAGCAGCAGGTTCTGATTGTGGGTGGCGCGGATGAGGCCGAAGCTCACGCGCTCGGCCAGCGCCGCGACCGCCTCCATCTGCTCGCAGCTCATGTCCCCCGGGTTCTGTCCGTGCGCCTTGAGCGACACGAACACCGCGCGATAGCCGCTCACGCGGTGCGCACGGGTGTTGTAGCGATACCAGGCCTGGAAGGCCGGCTCGCGGCCGGCGCTGGCGTCGAAGTCCTCGAGTGTCTCGTAGGCTTGCGGCCTGAAGAAGCTGCGCACCCGCTCGACTTCGCTCGCCGGCAGGCGCGCCGCGTGCGCGCGGCCGAGCCGCCATTCCTCTTCCACCTGCTCGCGGAAGCGCGCGACGCCCAGGCTCTTGACCAGCACCTTGATGCGCGCCTTGTTGAGGTTGTCGCGCCGGCCGTGGCGGTTGTACACGCGCAGGATCGCCTCCAGATAGGACAGCAGCTCGGGGAGCGGCAGGAAATCGCGGATCACCTGCCCGATCATCGGCGAGCGCCCCAGGCCCCCGCCCACCAGCACCGTGAAGCCGATGTCGCCCCGTGCATCGCGCGCCAGGTGCAGCCCGATGTCGTGCACCTCGGAAGCCGCGCGGTCCTCGGGCGAGCCCGTGACGGCGATCTTGAACTTGCGCGGCAGGTAGGTGAATTCCGGGTGCAGGGTGGCCCACTGGCGGATGATCTCGCAGTAGGGCCGCGGATCGTCGATCTCGTCGCGCGCGATGCCCGCCATGTGATCGGCGGTGACGTTGCGCACGCAGTTGCCGCTGGTCTGGATGGCGTGCATCTGCACGCCGGCGAGCTCGGCCAGGATGTCCGGGACGTCGGCGAGATTCGGCCAGTTCAGCTGCAGGTTCTGCCGCGTGGTGAAGTGACCATAACCGCGGTCGTAGCGGCGCGCGATGTCGGCGAGCTTGGCTAACTGACGCGAGGCGAGCAGCCCGTACGGGATGGCAATGCGCAGCATGGGAGCGTGCCGCTGGATGTACAGCCCGTTGCGCAGGCGCAGCGGACGGAACTCGTCCTCGGACAGCTGCCCCGCGAGGTGGCGCCGCGTCTGATCGCGGAATTCCGCGACGCGTTGATCGACAAACGCCTGATCCAGCTCGTCGTACCGGTACATGCCAGCAGACTATAGGCGCGCAGTTCCAGGCCTCTAAATACCGTCTGGTTGGGTGCACCTCTTTCTGGGGTTATGAGCCTATGCAACACTAGCGCCGCAGCTTTGCGGAGACGAACGTGGCGGGACTTTATTTCGAGCAATTCGCCGTGGGGCAGCGCTTCGAGCACCTGGTGCGGCGCACCGTGACCGAGACCGATAACCTGCTGTTCAGCGCCCTCACCATGAACCCGGCCGCCCTGCACCTGGACGCGGAGTATTGCAAGGGCACGCCCTTCGGGGAGCGCATCGTGAACAGCGTGTTCACGCTCGGCCTGCTGGTGGGGCTGTCGGTCTACGACACGACCTACGGGACCACCCTGGGGAATCTCGGCTGGGAAGAGGTGCGCTTCCCGCGCCCGGTGCTGATCGGCGACACGCTGCACGTCGCCACCACGGTGGTCTCCAAGCGCGACAGCCAGTCGCGCCAGGACTCGGGAATCGTCGTATTCGAGCATCGCGGCTGGAACCAGCGCGACGAGGAGGTCGCTTCCTGCCGCCGCACGGCGCTGATGATGAAGAGGCCGGCGGCGTGAGCGCGGAGCGCCTGATGGCGCCGCTGCGTTCGCTGCTGTTCGTTCCGGGTGACAGTGCACGCAAGCAGCAAAAGGCGCTCGCCACCGACGCGGACGCACTGATCCTCGATCTCGAGGATTCGGTGGACCCGGCGAACCTGCCGGACGCGCGCGCCCGGGTGGCTGAGCTGTTGTGCTCGCGAGCCGGCGGCTCCGGGCCGCAGCTGTGGGTGCGGGTCAACGGGCCCTCGAGCGGGCTGCTGCGCGAGGACCTCGAGCTCGTGTGCGCCGAGCAGCTGCCCGCTGGCATCGTGCTGCCCAAGATCTCCGCGCCCGGCGAGATCGTCGAGGCCGCAGCCCACGTCACGGCGCTCGAGACGCGGCGGGGCGTGGCCGGCGGCGCGACGCGCCTGCTGGTCGTTGCCACCGAGACGCCGCAGGGACTGCTGGCCCTGCCGCAGTATCCGGCGGTCCTGCGCGGCGCGCGGGCCACGGCGGCACGGCTACTGGGGCTTACCTGGGGCGCGGAGGACCTGAGTGCGGCGCTGGGCGCTTCAGCCAAGCGCGATGGGGGCGGTGCCCTCACGTTCACCTTTCAACTGGCGCGCACCACCTGCCTGCTCACCGCCGCGGCGCTGGGCGTCCAGGCCATCGATGGGGTGCACACCGACTTGCGCGACGCGGCCGGGTTGCAGCGTGAGCTGGAAAGCGCCCGCCGCGACGGCTTCAGCGGCAAGCTCGCCATCCACCCGGAGCAGATCGACGCCATCAATGCCGCGTTTACGCCCACCGCGGCCGAGCGCGAGCACGCGCGACGCGTGGTGGCGGCGTTCGCTGCCGCCCCGGGCGTCGGTGTGGCGAGCCTCGACGGCGAGATGATCGATCGTCCCCATCTGCTGCAGGCGCAGCGCATCCTTGCGGCGGCGCAACGCCCCAAGGTTCGTGGTCGTACCTGAAGGCGCGGCGGCCACCGCCGCGTCGGTCACTTCGGCGCCTCCAGCGCCAGCAGGTCCTCGGGGGTATCCACGTCGAGCGCCGCGCTGGGCATGGGCACCCGCACCACCCGGTCGGCGCTGCGCCGTAACAGCACGCGCGCGCCGACGTCACCGCGCAGCTCGGCCAGATCGCGGAACGCGCTGCGCGGAAAGATCGCCGGCACGCCGCTGGTTCCCGCGTACAGCGCGGCCGCAATGTACTGGGGTTGCTTGCGCCAGGTGCCGGCGAGGCGCTTCAGATCATCCGCGCTGACCGCCGGCTGATCCGCGAGCAGCAGCATGACCCCGGTGCAGCTCGCCGGCAGCCGCGCGACGCCGGCGCGGATCGAGCTGGCGAGGCCTTCACGCCACTCGTGATTCACGACGATCGATCCGGGGGAGTGTTTCAACAGCGGGGCCAGCTCGGCCGCCCCGGCGCCGAGCACCACGATCAGAGCGTTGCCCGTGACCTCGGCCGCCCGGGTCACCGCCGCGTGCAGCAGGGGCCGTCCCGCGACCCGCACCAGTTGCTTGGCCGACCCGAAGCGGGTGGAGGCGCCGGCCGCCAGCACCACCGCGTACAAGCCATTCCCCACGCGCCCGCTGCCCTCGGATGCCAACAAGGGCTACGAGCCTCGCGGCCGCGGGAAGGCGAGCGAGGCGCCCGCGGGCAGGGCCGCGCGCACGCGCGCGTAGCGATTGCGCTCCTCGAGGATCGAGTCGGCATCGATACCCGCGATGTGGCGCCAGTCGGTGGTTCTGGGGTTCGCCGCGAGCCAGGCGTCGATGGCATCGCGGCGCGCGCCCCACACACTGTTGAAGAACTGCGCAAACTCGCGCCAGCTCTCCTGCGCGCGGCTGTCCGGCGAAGCTGCGGCGCACGCCAGGGCCGCTGCGAGTTTCTCGAGCGCCTCGCGGCTGCGGCCCGGGCTCGCCAACGTGTCCTCGAGTGTGCGCCGGCCCGCCTCCGCGGCCGTCGGGCGTGCGTGCCACAGGTCGGTGAGGCGCTGGTCGCGCTCTTCGAACCACGCGAGCACGCGCACCAGATAATCCACGCAGGCCTGCTGGAATTCCTCCAGCGATGAGCCGCTGCTCAAGGCGACTGCGTTGCGACGCCCGAATGCCGTGGCGCAGGCGTTGGCCACGGTGCTGGCGTGCTGCCGCTCGGCGGTGAGTTGGGCCCGGATCAGCTCAACCTCGTTCCCGGTGTTCATGCCGCCGCCCTCGTGCTGACTTCATTCACCCGGTTCCACACGCTGTTCACTTCCCCCGCCGCAGCCTTCAGCCATGTTGCCTCATGCGCCGGGGTTACTGCGACAAGTGACACGAAATGCACTTCATAACACATTGAATAAACAGATGAAATATAGTTAGTTACCCACCGCGAAATCACCCCGCCGACGTGGCGGGGTCACGCGTGGCGCACCCGTGCACGAACGCGTGCAACTCGGCGACGATCGCGAGCGCGATCGCCTCGGGCGTGCGCCCGCCCAGAGCCAAGCCGACGGGCGCATGCAGGCGGGGGCGCAGCCGGTGCGCGCTGGCGCCCAGGTCCGAGAGCAGCTTCTCGCGACGCACCGCCGGGCCCAGCAATCCCACGTACGGAATGCTCGTCTCGGCGAGGGTGCTCAGGTAGGCGAGGTCGGAAGCCAGGTGATGACTCATGACCACGGCCGCGCAGAACTGTGCGAGATCGAGCGCCTGGGTCAGGGCGTCGGGACGGGCGAGGACGACCTGCTCCGCAGACGGGAAGTGCGCGGCGACGGCGTACGCCGGGCGATGGTCGACGAGCGTGACTTTCCAGCTGAGGCGGGCCGCGAAATCCACCAGCGGCGCGGCATCCGGGCCCGCGCCGAGCACGAGAATCCGTGGCGGCAACGCCAACGGCACCACGAACAGGCTCCAGGACGGACCGCGTCCTTCGACCCAACCGACCTGCCCGTCGGAGGCGCAGCGCGCCAGCGCGGCGTGCACGGCGGGTGTCTCCAGCGCCGGCGATGCGCCGCGCCGCGCCGCAGCGCTCGGCAGCGCCAGGGTTCCGACCGGCAGATCCGCGCGCGCGGATTCGGTCACGACGCCGATCGCGGTGGCGGCGTGCGCGGCGAGCGCGCCGGCGAGATGGGCGAGGGGTTGCCAGTCGTTCTCGGGACCGGCGCGCAGCAGCAGTATATGCATGGCGCCTTCACACCCCAGCCCCAGACCCCACAGCAGCTCATCGGGCGTGCGCAGGTCGTAGTGCACCGTGCGCGGCTCGCCGCTCAGGATGACCGTGCGGGCATGTTCGCGCAGATCGCTCTCGAGGCAGCCCCCCGAGAGGAGTCCGGCGTACTCCCCGTCCGCCGCGATCAGCATGAGCGCGCCGGGCTTGCGGTAGGTCGAGCCCGCGGTGTGCACCAGCAGGCCCAGCGCCAGCGCACGGGCGGCGGCGCGCTCGCGCTCGAACAGAGGCAGCAGCGGACCCAGGAATGCTTCCACGTGCGAGCGATTATGCCAGCGCGCGCCGTTGCGCCCGCGGCCGGCGGGCGCTCTAATTACACTCATGGTTAATAAAATTGCGCTCACGGCGCGTGCGCCGGCAGACGAAGCGCCGCCGGGCCCGGCGCGCAAGCGCCGCGCACGTGGCCGGCCGAAGGGCGCGAGTGCGGGCCAGGTGCGCGAGCGGCTGCTCGGGGCCGCGCGGGAGCTGTTTCTGCGCTACGGCTACCGCGCCGTGTCGAGCCGGCAGATCGGCGCCGCCGCCGGGGTCAACTTCGCGATGATCCGTTACTACTTCGGCGGCAAGCCCGGGTTGTACCGGGAGATCCTGCAGGGGGTACTGCCGGCGCAGATCGCGGGGGCCCTGCAGATGGGCGGCAGCCCACCGAAGCTGGCGGACATCTTGAGCAACATCACGCGAGTGTGGGCGGCGAACCCCTGGATCGCCGGCTTCGTGCTGCGCGAAGTGCTGGTGCCCGGGGGGCCGATGCGCAGCATGTTCCTGCGTGAGTTCCCGGAGCGCCTGGCGCCGCTCATCGAGCGTGCGGTGCGCGCGGAGATCGAGCGCGGCGCCCTGAGAGCCGACCTCGACCCGAAGCTGCTGGTGTTGTCGGTGGTGAGCCTGGCGGTCTTCCCCTTCCTCGGCTTCCCGCTGACCAGCCGCGTGTTCGGCGTGAGCAACGATGAGGAGTTCGTGACACGGTTCCTGCGCCACACGCAGGCGCTACTCGCGTGCGGTGTTGCTCCCGGCGCCTGAGCCGGCCTGAGGCGCTCGGCCCGCACGCTGTCATTGCGCAGGCGCGGGCGCGTCAGTAGAGTCGCACGCGATGCTCAACCCCACTCCCTGGGTCGTGCACAAGTTCGGGGGGTCGAGCGTCGCCGACGCCGACTGCTTCCGCAAGGTCGCGGCCATTCTCGACTCCGCTCCGGCCGCTCGCCTGGGGGTGGTGCTGTCTGCGTGCGGCGGCGTGACCGACGCGCTGCTGCGCCTGGTGGCGCTCGCCGAGCGCCAGGATGACACCTACCGCGGCGAGCTCGCGCAGCTGCGTACGCGGCACGCGGGGATCGCCGGGGAGCTGCTCACGCCGGCCGCGGCCCAGTCCTACCTCGGGGTCTTCGACCGCGACTGCCATGACCTTCTGGGAGTCCTGCACTCGGTCAAGCTCACGCGCGCCGCCGCCCACAACGTCCGCGATCTCATCGCCGGCTACGGCGAGATCTGGTCGACGCGGCTGTTCCAGCGCTTTTTCCAGGAGCGCGCCCACCGCCGCGCGGGCGCCGTAGAGTGGCTGGACGCGCGGCGGGTGGTGGTGGCGCAATGGGGGCCATTGGGTCCGGGCATCCAGTGGGCCGAATCACGCGCCAATCTCGAGGCGCTGGTGCCGGTGGATTTCAGCGGCACCCTGATCATCACCGGGTTCATCGCTTCCAACCAGCGCGGCGTGCAGACGACCCTCGGACGCAACGGCAGCGATTTCTCCGCCTCCATCTTCGGAGCGCTGCTGGGCGCCGCCGAGATCCACATCTGGACCGACGTCGATGGGGTGCTGTCGGCCGACCCACGGCGCGTGCCCGACGCGACGGTCATCGACTCACTCTCGTACAGCGAGGCGATGGAGCTGGCGTACTTCGGCGCCAAGGTGCTGCACCCGCAGACCATGGCGCCGGCGGTCAAGGACGGCATCCCCATCTGGATCCGCAACACCTTTGCGCCCGACAGGCCGGGCACCCTGATCTGCGCACGGCCCTCGTCCGCGCTGCCCGTCAAGGGCATCACCAGCATCGACCGCGTCGCGCTCATCAACCTGGAGGGCGCCGGGATGATCGGCGTCCCCGGCACCGCCCACCGACTGTTCGGGGCGCTGCGCGAGGCGGGCATTTCGGTCATCCTCATCTCGCAAGGCAGCTCCGAGCACTCCATCTGCTGCGCGATTCCGCAGGAGCAGGCGCAGCGCGCAGCCGGCGTGCTGCGCCGCGCCTTCGAGCGCGAGCTGCAGGAAGGCCAGATCCAGAGCGTCGACGTCGACCCGGATCTGGCGATCCTGGCGGTCGTCGGCGATGGTATGGCCGGTACACCTGGAGTCGCCGCCAAGGTGTTCGCCGCGCTCGGCACCTCCGGCGTGAACGTGCGCGCCATCGCCCAGGGCGCCTCCGAGCGCAACATCTCCGTGGTGGTCGAGGGACGCAGCGCCACGCGCGCGCTGCGCGCAGTGCATGCGGGTCTGTATCTGTCGCCGCACACGCTCTCGATCGGCGTGATCGGTCCGGGAGCCGTGGGCCGCGTGCTGCTCGATCAGCTCGCCTCGCAGAGCGAGCGGCTGCACCGGCAGTGCAGCCTCGATCTGCGCGTGCGCGGCGTGATCGGCTCGCAACGCATGCTGCTCGCGGACCCGGGGGTGGCGCTCGGGCAGTGGCGCGCGCTCTACCGCGACAGCGGCACGGCGGCGGAGGTGGCGCGCTTCGTCGAGCACGTGCGCGTCGACTACCTGCCGCATACGGTGCTGGTCGACTGCACGGCGAGCGCCGCGATCGCCGGCCGCTACGCCGAGTGGCTCGCGGCCGGCATCCACATCGTGACGCCGAACAAGAAGGCCAACAGCGCGGATCTCGCCTACTACCATCGCCTGCAGGAGGCGCGGCGCGCGGGTGCGTCGCACTACCTGTACGAGGCCACCGTCGGCGCGGGGCTGCCGGTCGTGCATACGCTCAGGGACCTGCGCGAGACCGGTGATGAGATCACCAGTATCGAGGGCATCTTCTCCGGTACGCTCGCCTATCTCTTCAACGTCTATGACGGGCGGGTGGCCTTCTCCGAGATCGTGCAGGAGGCGCGCCAGCGCGGCTTCACCGAGCCGGACCCGCGCGATGACCTGTCGGGTGAGGACGTGGCGCGCAAGCTCATCATCCTGGGGCGCGAGATGGGCCTGACGCTGGAGCTGCAGGACGTGCAGGTGGAGAGCCTGGTGCCTGCGGAGCTCGCCAGCGGTTCGATCGAGGAGTTCATGGCGCAGCTGCCCCGTTACGACGCCGCCATTGCCGGGCGCCTTGCGGCGGCGCGCGCGCGCGGCAAGGTGCTGCGCTACACCGGCACGCTGAGCGCGGCGGGCGCGGCGACCGTGGGCCTCAAGGAGCTCGACACGCACCACGCGTTTGCCAAGATCGCGCTCACCGACAACGTGGTGCGCTTCGCGACGCGCCGCTACTGCGACAACCCGCTCATCGTGCAGGGACCGGGGGCCGGACCCGAGGTCACCGCCGGGGGGGTGTTCGCCGACCTGCTGCGCCTGGCCGCCTACCTGGGGGCGCGGCTGTGAGTGCGGCGGCGCTCGCGCGCGCGACGGCGTTCGCACCGGCCTCGGTGGGCAACGTCGCCATCGGCTTCGACATCCTGGGATTTGCGGTGGATGCGCTCGGGGATCGCGTGACGGTGAGGCGGCGCGCCGCAGCGGGAGTGGCCATCGACGCGGTGCGCGGCGTCGCCGGGGAGCTGCCCAGGGAGCCGCGCGACAACACCGCCGGGCGCGCGCTGCTGGCGATGCAGGAGGCGCGGCGCCCGGGGTTCGGGTTCGCGCTGGAGATCGACAAGGGGATTCCGCTCGGCTCGGGTCTGGGGGGCTCGGCGGCCTCGGCGGTCGGCGCCGTGGTGGCGGCGAATGCGCTGTTGCCGCAAGCATGCAGCCCGCTCGAGCTGCTGGAGTTCGCCATGGCCGGAGAGGCGGTGGCGAGCGGTGCGCGTCACGTGGACAACATCGCCGCCTCGCTGTACGGCGGGTTGGTGCTCACCGTCGGCATCGATCACCCGCGCGTGAAGCACATCCCGGTGCCGGCCGGGATCCGCGCCGTGATCGTCCACCCGCACATGTTCCTGTCCACCAGCCAGGCGCGCGCCATCCTCAGGACCAGCGTGCAGATGTCGGACTTCGTGTGGCAGACCGCCAACCTCGCCGGGTTCATCTCCGGCTGCTACACCGACGATCTGGACATGATCCGCGCTTCCCTCGAGGACGTGGTGATCGAGCCGCAGCGCCAGGCGCTCATTCCGGGCTTTGCGGACGTGCGCCGCGGCGCCATGGAGGCCGGGGCGCTGGGCTGCTCGATCTCGGGCGCCGGGCCCTCGATGTTCGCCTGGGCCCCCGAGGCGAGCGCTGCCGCGGTGCTCGCCGCGATGCAAAGCGCGTTCGGGCGGCACGCGCTGGCCACCGATGCGTGGGTCGTCGCAGTGCAATCATCGGGCGCGCGGCTGATCGGGTGAGCGCGATGACATCAACGGCGCTCTTTGTGAGCTCGCGGGGCCAGGCTCCCGCCGCCGGCTTCAGCGCCGCGGTTCTCCAGGGCCTGGCGCCCGACGGCGGGCTGTACGTGCCCGTCGGCTGGCCGCGGCTCGCGCCGCCGCAGTTCGAGGGCGCGCTCGACCTGGCGAGCGTCGCCGTGCGGCTGCTGGCACCGTTCGTGGCCGGCGATCCGCTCGCGCCGATGTTGGCCCCGCTCGCCTCCGAAGCGTTCAACTTCCCCGCCCCGCTGGTGGCTCTGCCGGGGCAGGGCAGACTCGCGGTGCTCGAGCTGTTCCACGGTCCGACCGCGGCGTTCAAGGATTTCGGCGCCCGCTTCCTCGCGGCCTGTTTCGCGCGTCTGCGCGGGGGCGGCGAGCGGGCGCTCACCATTCTGGTCGCGACTTCCGGAGACACGGGGGGCGCCGTGGCGGCGGCCTTCCATGAGCGCCCGGGAGTCGAGGTTGCGGTGCTGTTCCCCAAGGGACTGGTGTCCCCGACTCAGGAACGCCAGCTCACCTGCTGGGGCGGCAACGTCAGGTCGCTGGCGGTTCGGGGCACTTTCGATGACTGCCAGCGCCTGGTGAAACAGGCGTTCCTCGATGAGGAGCTGGGCGCGCGCTCGGTGCTGTCCTCGGCCAACAGCATCAACCTCGGACGCCTGCTGCCGCAGTGCGTGTATTACGCCGCGGCGAGCTTGGGCGTGTGGCGGGCCCACGGCGAGCGCGCGTCGTTCATCGTGCCGAGCGGCAATCTCGGCAATGCGCTCGCCTGCCTGTGGGCGCGCCAGACGGGCATGCCGATCGGCGAGGTGGTGCTGGCGCACAACGCCAACCGCACCGTGCCGGACTATCTGGCGAGCGGCGCATGGCAGCCGCGGCCGAGCATCGCCACGCTGGCCTCGGCCATGGACGTCGGCGATCCGAGCAACATGGAGCGCCTGCGCGCGCTGTTTCCGCGCCTCGAGGAGCTGCGCACCGTGGTCAGTGCCTGCTCGGTCACGGATGAGGAGATCCGTGCGCGCATCCGCGCCGGCTATCGGCAATTCGGCCAGATCTGGTGCCCGCACACCGCGACCGCGGCGCAGGCCTGGGAGCGGCTGCCGCAGCGGGCGCGCGAGCGGGGCCGCTGGGTGCTGGTGTCGACCGCCCACCCGGCCAAGTTCCGCGAGATCGTCGAACCGCTGATCGAGCGGGCGGTGCCGGTGCCGGAATCGCTCGCGAAACTCCTCGCGCGTCCCACGCAGTGTGTTGAAATCGACGCCGACCTGAGCGCGTTGCGCGCCGCTCTGCAACCGGAGTTGGGCCAGTGAACGATCTGAGCCAGTTGCCCCCGACCGCGTGGGTGCTGATCGCATGCGCCGCCGCGCTCGGCTTCGGCGCGGCCCTGGCCTGGCGCTGGTACGGCCACTATCGCGCCCGCAAGGCGTTGCGGGTCGCGGTGACCGGCGGGGCCGCCGATCACCTCATCGACACGCTGGTGCCCGACGGCATGGGAGGCGGCTTCCACATCGACTTCCTGCTGCTCACGACGCGCGGCGTGGTGGTGATCGACCTGCGCGACGTCACCGGCAACATCTTCGGCGGTGACCAGATGGCGCAGTGGACGGTCATGGACGGCCCGCACCGCTTCACCTTCACCAATCCGCAGAGCGCCCTGTACGACCGGATCGCCGCCGTCAAGGCGGTTGCCGGAGACGTGCCGGTCGAGGGACGCATCGTGTTCACGCGCCGCGGCCGCTTCCCCAAGGGTCTGCCGAAGTGGACGCTGATGCTCGATGGCCTGCGCGCCGAGTTTCCGACCACCGAGTTCACGGCGCCGTCCGAGAGCGATGCGCGCTTGCGCGAGGCATGGCAACGCCTCAAGGACACCGTGAAGCCCAGCTACATGGGCCACATGCGCCACATGCGCTAGAGCGCGAGGGTCTGCGCGTGATCCGCCAGCACCAGCGACACGCACGCCGTGAGCTGCGTGGCGTAGCCGATGTGCAGGAACTCGTTCGGACCGTGCGCGTTGGCGTGTGGCCCGAGTACACCGGTGATGAAGAACTGGGTGTGCGGGAAGCGCTCGCCCAGCATGCCCATGAACGGGATCGTCCCGCCACAGCCGATGTACACCGCATCGCGCCCGTAGAGCGCGCGTGAGGCGCGGCCGATGGAAGCTTCGAGCCAGGGCGCGAGCGCGGGCGCATTCCAGCCGCCGGTAGCCGAGCCCGCATCGAAGCTCACCTGCGCGCCATAGGGCGGGTCACGCACCAGAGCCTCGCGCACCGCGGCGCTCGCGCGCGCCGCATCGCACGTCGGCGGCAGTCGCAGGGACAGCTTGACTGCCAGCTCGGGCAGCAACACGTTGCCCGCCGACCCGAGCGGCGGCAACCCCTCCGCGCCGGTGACCGCCAGTGTGCCGCGCCAGGTGCTGTTGATGATGAGCTCGGTGGGGTCATTCGATACCGCCTGCACGCCCTGCGCCCAGGGGAGCTTGCCGGCCACCGCGTCCCCGAGCACCTGCGCGGCGGCCGCCGCCTGCGCGCGCCGGTCGCGCGGCAGGCTCACGTGCAGCTCATCGAGCAGCAGATCGCCGGTGAGCGGATTCTCGATACGGGCCAGGAGCTGCTCGAGAATGCGCACCGGGGTCGGCGCGATGCCGGTGGCCATGCCGGAGTGCACGCCCTCGGTGAGCACGCGCACCCGCAGCGTGCCGACCAGGTTGCCGCGCAGCGAGGTCGTGCACCACAGCTGCTCGTAGTTGCCGCACTCCGCATCCAGGCACACCACCAGCGTGGGTTCCCCGAGGGTTGCGCCGAGGGACTCGAGGTGCGCCGGCAGATCATCGCTGCCTGATTCCTCGCAGGCCTCGATCAGCACCAGGCAGCGCGGCAGGCGCACCTTCTGTTCCTTGAGCGCGGCGATCGCCGTGAGCGAGCTGAAGACCGCGTAGCCGTCGTCGGCGGCGCCGCGACCGTAGAGCTTGCCCTCGCGGAGCACCGGCTCCCAGGGCCCGAGCCCCGCCAGCCAGCCGGTGAATTCCGGCTGCTTGTCCAGATGCCCGTAGAGCAGGACGCTCCCCGGCAGCTCGCCTGGCACGTCGATCAGCAGCAGCGGGGTCCTGCCGGGCAGGCGCCGCACCTCCACGCGCATCCCGGTGAGCGGCTGCGCGCGGCACCATTGCGCCATGAGCTGGACCGCCGCCTCCATGTGTCCGTGGCTCTCCCATTGCGGATCGAACAGGGGCGACTTGTTGGGAATGCGCACGTACGCGCTGAGCCGCTCGACGATGGAAGTCTCCCAGGTTCTTGCGATCGAGCCGCTCAGCCGTTTCAGGTCCATGTCAGGCCTCATTAAATATCAATCACTTAGGGTAAATTTCGCGTGTCGATTCTCAGGAGTGTGGGGTGCCGTCACGGCTTCCGGCAACCCGAACAGGGCGCGCGCCGCGGCGCTGCTCGAGCGGGCGAGCGCCTCGAGTGACTCGCCGCGGGCGCGCGCCACCGCGGCGGCAACCTGTCGAAGGTACGCCGGCTCATTGCGGCGCGAGGCGGGTCGGGGTTTGAGATCGCGCGGCAGCAGATAGGGCGCGTCGGTCTCGAGCAGCAGCCGCTCGGCTGGAATCTGCGGCATGAGGGCGGCCAGGTGCGCGCCGCGGCGTTCATCGCAGATCCAGCCGGTGATGCCGATCGCAAGCCCCAGCTGCAGGTAGCACGCGAGCTCCTCCCCGGAGCCGGTGAAGCAATGTGCCACGCCGCGCCATGCCGCGCCGTGCTCGCGCAGGATCGCCGCGAAATCGGCGTGCGCGTCGCGCTGGTGGAGGAACACGGGTTTGCCGACCCTGGCCGCTAGCTCGAGTTGCCGGTGGAAGGCCTGCCGCTGCGCAGCGCGCGGCGAGAAATCCCTGAAATAGTCGAGCCCACATTCACCGACCGCCACCACCTCGGGTTGCCGGGCGAGGTCCTCGAGCTCGGCCGCGCGCTGCGCGGTGAGCTCGGCCGCATGATGCGGGTGAACCCCGGCGGTGGCAAACAGTCGTAACGGATGGGCGCGCGCGAGCGCCAGCGCTCGCTGCGTACCCGCGAGGCTCGAGCCGGTGATCAGCATCTGCACCACGCCCGCCGCCTGCGCGCGGGCGATGACCGCGTCGCGGTCGGCGTCGTAGCTGTCGTGCGCGAGATTGACGCCGATGTCGATCAGCGCCGCCGGCGAGGCGCAGGGCGCCGGCGAGGCTGTGCTATGGTTTCGCATGCGCGCGCACATTCTACTGAACGGCGGCAGTTTGCAGCGCAGCTCTGAAACCCGCCCCTGCCCAGGGCGCGAGCGGCGCTCGCGCCGCTGGTGCTGTGTGCTCACCGCGCCTGCGCTGGTGAGCGTGTGCCTGGGGGCGGTGCGCGCCGAGACCTCGTGGCGCGATATCGAGGCCCGCATTCAGTACGGTTATTACACCGAGGATGCGAGTGCGCTGAGGAGCCTCGAGGACACGGTGGCGGCGGATGAATCGCACGACAAGCTGCACGGCTATTACGCCGCGCTGCTCGCCTGGCGGCTCGCGCAGCTCGCCGCGCAGCGCCCGTCCGCCGCGCCGGGCGCCTCCGCGGCGCAACTGGCGCAGCGCTGCGTGAGCGAGCTCGACCAGGCGCTCGCCGTGGCGGCGGACTTTGCAGAAGGCCTGGCGCTGCGGGCCGCGTGCCTGGCGACCCAGGCCGAGCGCACGCACGCCGCGCACGCCGCCAGGGGCCTGCGCCGCGACGTCGGCCGGGCGTTGCGGCTGGCGGCCCGCAACCCGCGCGTGCTGTTCATCGACGCCATGAGCGACTATCAGCTCGCCCCGGAGCTGGGGGGCAACAAGGAGCGCGCGCTGGTGAAGCTGCGCCAGGCGGTCGCGGCATTCGAGCTCGAGCGCGCCGGCACCGAGCAGCTGCCGGGTTGGGGCGCCGCCGAGGCGTATGAGCTGCTGGCGCGCGACCTGCTCGATCAGGGCGAGACGCTCGGGGCGCGTGACGCGCTCGAGCACGCGCTGCTGCTCGCGCCGGAGTTCAGCCAGGCGCGCCGCCTGATGGCGCAGATCATTTCCGGTTGAGAGCCTCCCGGACGAACGGCAATTCACGACGGCTGTGATATCGTTGCGCGCCTTCGCCGGGGGAGCGAACGGATGTCTTCGGAGTCGGACAAGAGAGCACTGTTGGGACAGCTGCGCATCGAGCGCAGCCAGCGGGACACTGGCGTCGATCCCGGGCGCCGGCGCTGGATCGCCGGTGGCGCGCTGGTGCTCGTCGGGCTCATTGCCGCCGGCGCCTGGTTTGGCCGGTCCGGCGGCGCGGCGCTGCCGGTGCGCACCGTCATGGCGCAGCCGATCGCCGGCGCCGCCAGCGCCTCGGTGCTCGATGCCACCGGCTACGTCACCGCGCGCCGGGAGGCGACCGTTTCGGCGCAGATCACCGGCACCCTGACCGAAGTGCTGATCGAGGAAGGCGATCACGTCAAGTCGGGGCAGGTGCTCGGACGCCTGGAGGACACCGCGCAGCGCGCGGCGCTCGCCCAGGCGCAGGCGCAATTGAATTCGGCACGGGCGCTGCTGGTGCAGTATGAGGCGCAGCTGGCGCAGAGCGAACGCGACGTGAAGCGCGCCGAGGATCTGGTGGCGCGCAAGCTCGTGTCACAGCAGGCCGTGGAGCAGGCGCGCACCCAGGTCGAGACCGGAGCGGCCCAGGTACAGGGGCAGCGAAAGCAGATCGAGCTCGCCGCGGCCAATGTGCGCTCGGCGCAGGTGCAACTCGGCTATTGCACGGTGCGCGCACCGTTCACGGGCGTGGTGATCGCCAAGGCCGCCCAGGTGGGGGAGATCGTCTCGCCGTTCTCCGCGGGTGGCGGCTTCACGCGCACCGGAATCGGCACGATCGTCGACATGGATTCACTCGAGATCGAGGTCGACGTCAACGAAGCGTACATCAACCGCGTGCAGCCGGGGCAACCAGTGCAATCGGTGTTGAACGCCTATCCCGACTGGAGGATTCCCTCGCATGTCATTGCCATCATCCCGACCGCCGACCGTTCCAAGGCGACCGTGAAGGTGCGCATCGGCCTCGACGCCAAAGACCCGCGTATCGTGCCGGACATGGGTGTGCGCGTGTCGTTCCTCGAGGAGCACAAGCCTGCCGCACGCACCGAGGAGCGAGTCCGGGGCGTGCTGGTGCCGGCCGCCGCCCTGCGCAAGGAAGGCGACCGGGACGTCGTGTTCGTGCTGAAGGAGCGCAGGGCGCAGCGTCGCACGGTCACCCTCGGCGGCGCGATCGGCGATTCACGCCAGGTGCTGGCCGGCGTGAGCCCTGGGGAGGCGGTGATCGTCGACGCGCCGGCGGGACTCCAGGACGATGCGGCTGCGACCGCCGCCAAGCCGTGAGCGATCCTAGGCCCGTTCCCCGTTCGTCCATCCTCTTTGAGCCGAGGTTCCCATGTCCGAGTCCATGGTCCAGGTCCGCAGCGTCACCAAGGTGTACGAGCGCGGCAAGCAGAAGATCGAAGTTCTGCACGGCCTCACTCTGGACATCCCTAAGGGCGACTTCGTCGCGCTGATGGGTCCGTCGGGCTCGGGCAAGACCACGCTCCTCAATCTGATCGGCGGTCTGGATAAGCCGACCTCCGGGGAGATCGTGGTCGGCGGCAGCCGCATCGACCAGCTCTCCAGCGGCCAGCTCGCACACTGGCGCGCACACAACGTCGGCTTCGTGTTCCAGTTCTACAACCTGATGCCGGTGCTCAGCGCCGAGGGCAACGTCGAGCTGCCGCTGCTCCTGACCAGGCTCTCCGCTGCGCAGCGCAGGAAGAATGTCGCGGTGGCGCTGCAGGTCGTCGGCCTTGCCGATCGCGCCAAGCACAAGCCCCGGGAGCTGTCGGGTGGTCAGGAACAGCGTGTCGCGATCGCCCGCGCGCTGGTGTCCGACCCACAGCTGCTGGTGTGCGACGAGCCCACCGGGGACCTGGATCGCAAGACCGCGGAGGAGATCCTCGGCCTGCTGCAGGTGTTGAACCGCGAGCACGGCAAGACGATCGTGATCGTCACCCACGATCCCAAGGCCGCCGAGTTCGCGCGCCGCACCCTGCATCTGGAGAAGGGCCAGTTGCTGGAGCAGGCGGCCTGAGGCGGCGCGAGGACTCGCCATGACCCGCAGCGGCTTCGTCATCGCCAATCTGTTCCGCAGGCGCACGCGCACCATCCTGACTCTGCTGTCGGTGATCATGGCGTTCCTGCTGTTCGGCCTGCTGCAGTCGGTGAACCACATCTTCAACGCCGGCGCCGACTTTGTCGGCGCCACGCGCCTCATGGTGCAGGCGCGGGTGTCGTTCACCTCGCCGCTGCCGGTCAGCATGGTGCCCAAGCTCGAGGCGGTGCCGGGGGTGGCGCGGGTTGCCTACTCGCAGTGGTTTGGCGGCGTGTGGCAGGAAAACACCCCGCTGTTCGTGTTTGCAATCGATCCGCTGCGTTACCGCGACGTCTACCCCGAGTACCTGATGCCTGACGCCCAGTGGCAGGAGTTCGCCCATACCCGCACCGCCATGATCGCCGGCCGGCAGCTCGCCAACCAGTACGGCTGGAAGATCGGCCAGAAGATCCCGATCTCGTCCAACATCTATCCGCAGAAGAACGGCAGCAAGGCCTGGGCTTTCGATCTGGTCGGCATATTCGATGGCAAGGACGAGGACTGGAAGAAGCGCACCAACGTCGCTTTCATCAACCACGACTACTTCGACGAGGCCAACCAGTTCGGCAAGGGCCGCGCCAATTTCTTCATACTCGAGCTCACCGACGCCAATCGGGCCGAGGCGGTCAGCAGGACGGTCGATGCGATGTTCGAGAACTCCCCGGACGAGACCAAGACCCAGACCGAGAAGGATTTCAACCTGGGGTTCGTCAAGCAGGTCGGCGACATCGGCCTGATCGTGCGCTGGATCCTGTTCGCGGTGTTCTTCACGCTGCTGCTGGTGGTCGGCAACACCATGGCGCAAAGCGTACGCGAGCGGGTGCCCGAGCTGGCCGTGCTCAAGACCCTGGGCTTCACCGACGGCAGCGTGCTCGGCTTCGTGCTGGCCGAGGCCGTCGCCCTGTGCCTGTTCGGTGGCCTGCTGGGGCTGCTGCTGGCGACGACACTGGGCGCGATGGTGGAGAAGGGCACCGGGGGGCAGTTCGCGCTGCGACTCGATGTGTCGGTGTGGCTGATCGGAATCGCGGCCATCGTGCTCATGAGCATCGCGGTCGGGCTGCTGCCGGCGCTGCGGGCGCGGCGCCTCAGGATCGTCGATGCGCTGGCCGGCCGCTGACGGACCCTCATCAGGAGGGCTCCCTTGCTGACTCAGGCACTGGCGATCGCCGGCATCAATATCCGCAGCATTCCCGAGCGCTGGGGCTCCTCGCTGGTCATCGTCATCGGACTGGCGGGGGTGGTGGCGGTGTTCACCGCGCTGCTGGCCATGGCCACCGGCTTTGAAAGCACCCTCAAGGCCACCGGCCGCGCCGATGCGGCCATCATCATGCGCGGCGGCTCGAATGCCGAGCTCAATTCCGGGCTGGATCGCGACTCGACCGAGCTGATCGAGCAGCAGCCGGGCATCGCCACGGGCGCGGACGGCAAACCGCTGGCCTCCGCAGAGATGCTGATCATCGCCGAGCTGATCCGCAAGGACGACGTCAAGAACGGCGCCAACATCACCGTGCGCGGGGTGGAGCCCACGGCCTTTGCGCTGCGCCCGCGACTGAGGATCGTCGCCGGCCGCAGCTTCACGCCCGGCCTGCGGGAGCTGATCGTCGGCCGCGGCGTGCTGCGCCAGTTCCAGGGAGCGGAGCTCGGCAAAGTGGTGCGCATGCGCGGCTCGGACTGGACCGTGGTGGGGGAGTTCGAATCCGGCGACGCGCACGACAGCGAGCTGTGGACCGACATCAATGTCGCGCGCAGCACCTTCGGCCGCAACGGCTCGAGCTCGGTTCTGGTGGCCCTGGACGGGGCGGATGGCCTGCGGAGACTCAAGAGCGCGGTGGCGGCCGATCCGCGCCTGACACTGGATGTGCTGCGCGAGCAGGACTATTTCAGCGGTCAGACCAAACAGTTCCGCAAGACCATCGGGTTCCTCGCCGGCGTAGTCACCCTCATCATGGCGCTCGGCGCGGCGTTTGCGGCGCTCAACAGCATGTACGCCGCGGTCGCCGCACGCGGCAAGGAGATCGCGACCCTGCGGGCGATCGGCTTCGGCGGGCTGCCGGTACTGGTCTCGGTGATGATCGAGGCGCTGCTGCTGGCGCTCGCCGGCGGCCTGCTCGGGGCGCTGATCGCCTACGTGCTGTTCAACGGTCTCTCGGTGTCGACGCTCGGGCAGAACTTCACCCAGGTGGTGTTCAACTTCAAGGTCACTGCGGAACTGGTCGCGCGGGGACTCATCATCGCGGTGGTCATCGGCATGATCGGCGGCCTGCTACCGGCGATCCGTGCCGCGCGCCTGCCGGTGTCGACCAGCCTGCGCGAGCTCTAGCCGACGCCGGGGCCGGCGCCTGCGGCGGCGCTCACAACCGGCCGAGCGCCGCGCACAGCGCCGGCACGTCCGCATCCGGCTGATCCCAGGAGACCACGAAACGCGCCGCGCCCGCGCCCTCGGCGCCCCAGTCGTAGAACTCGAAGCCGGCGGCGCGCAACGCCTGGCGACGCTGCACGCCGAGTCCCACGAACACTTCGTTCGCCTGCACCGGGTGCATCAGGCTCGCGGCCGCGGCGCGGCCGATGTCCTGCGCCAGGCGGTTGGTGCGCTCGGCGTTACGCCTCCAGACTCCGCTTTCCACGTACGCCAGCAGCTGCGCGGCGACGTAGCGCGATTTCGACAGCAGATGTCCGGCGCGCTTGCGCCGCAGCTCGAAATCCCGCACCAGCTCACGATCGAAGAACACCACCGCCTCGGCAGCCAGCGCGCCGTTCTTGGTGGCGCCGAGCGACAGCACGTCCACCCCCGCCCGCCAGGTGAGGTCGGCGGGATGACAGTCGAGGAATGCCACCGCGTTGGCAAAGCGCGCGCCATCCATGTGCACCCTGAGGCCGCGCTGGTGCGCGAGGTTGCTGAGCGCGGCAATCTCGGCCGGCCGGTACACGGTACCGAGCTCGGTGGCCTGCGTGAGCGAGACCGCCGCCGGTTGTACGGTGTGTACGGAGGCCGGGTGCGCGTCGAGGGCGAGCTGCAGGGCCTCGAGTGTGAGCTTGCCGGCGGCACCCGGCAGCGGCACGAGCTGCGCTCCGCCGCAGAAGAAGCCCGGCGCGCCGCATTCGTCGGTGGCGATGTGCGCCTCTTCGTGGCCGTAAATCGCGCCGTAGGGGGGCGAGAGCGTGGCGAGGCTCAGGGCGTTGGCGGCGGTGCCGGTCGCGACTGCAAAGGCGCGCACCTCGGCGCCGAAGAATCCGCCGAGCACCGCATCGAGGCGCTGCGTCCATGGATCGTCGCCGTAGGCGACCGCGAGCCCCTGGTTGGCCTCGATGATCGCCGCCAGGATCTCGGGGCAGGCTGTGGCGGTGTTGTCGCTGTAGAAACGCACGCCGTCTCCTACTCGATGCGCCAACGGAAGGACCAGGCCCCGAAGGCGAGGAACGCGAGTGCGGTGGCCGCCAGATACAGCAGGTTCGGCGCGATCTGCGGCAGGCCTGCGCCATCGAGCATCACCGCGCGCGCGGCGTCGAGCACGTGGGTCAGTGGAAAGACATGCGCTACCCATTGCACCCAGGGCGGTGATCCTTCGAGCGAGAACCAGATCCCCGACAGCAGCATCATCGGCCAGGTGAGCACGTTGAGCAGTCCGCCCACCAGCTCCTCGCTGGAAAAGCGCGCCGCGATCGTCAGCCCCAGGGCGATCATCGACAGGGCGCCGACTACGCCCACCAGGGCGAGCAACAGCAGGTTGCCGGCGTTGTGAAAGCCGATGACGGCGCCGATGCCGGCGTACAGGATCGCCGTGACCAGCAGGATGAGCCCCAGGCGCGAGAGTACCTGGGCGCTGAGGAACTCGAAGGCGGTCAGCGGCGTGGCGTGCAGGCGCTTGAGGAAGCCGCTCTTGCGATAGCGCAGCACCACGTAACCGACCCCGAACAGGCAGCTGAACATCATGTTCATGCCGAGAATGCCGGGAAACAGCCAGTCGACATAGCGCACCGCGGCGCCGGTCACCGGCTCACGGACCGCGGCAGGCTCGGCCGCCAGCAACAGCTTCTCCACGATGTAGCCCTTGGGAGAGTCGGTGTTCACCCAGTAGCGCTCCGGCGCGCGCAGGTCGAGCAGCAGGTCGACCTGCTGGTGTGTGACCTTGCGCAGCGCCGCGCCGTCATCCGCCAGGGTGATGAACGCGACGTAGCGCTCGCGCAGGAACGGGTGCGCCTGCCTGTCCTCCTGCCCGGCGAGCACGCCGACCTTGAACAGCGGGCGCTGCGGACCGCCGAACACGAAGCCCATGCCGATCACCAGCGTGACCGGCAGCAGCAGCGTGAACACCAGCGTGCCGCGGTCGCGCACGAATTCGAGGTTGCGCGCGTGCAGGACCGACAGCAGCCGCCTGATCATGGGCGCAGCTCCGTGCCGGTCAGCTCCAGGAACAGGTCCTCGAGGTTGGCCGGGCGGATGCGCAGGTTGGTGAGGGGCACCTTCGCCTCCAGCAGGGTGCGCAGCGTGGCCTCCAGGTCGTGGGTGCTGATCTCCACCCGATCGCTCGCGTCGATGATGCTGAGCGGCAGCGCGCGCGCCGCCGGCGGGAACTCCTGGCGCGGCAGCTCCAGCAGCACTTCCGCGAAGTGCTCGTGCAGCAGACGCCGCGGCGGCCCCTGGGCGATGAGGCGGCCGCGGTCCATGATGACGATCTCATCGCACAGCAGCTCCGCCTCCTCCATGTAGTGCGTCGTCAGGATGATGGTCTTGCGCCGCGCCTTGATCGACTGCACCAGCTCCCAGAAGTTGCGCCGTGCCTGCGGATCGAGCCCGGTGGTGGGTTCATCCAGGAACAGCACCGCCGGGTCGTTGACGAGTGCGATCGCGAGCAGCAACCGCTGCTGCTGGCCGCCGGAGAGCTTGCGGGCATCGCGCCCGGCGAGCTTCTGGAGCGCGCACAGGCGCATGACCTCATCGACCTCGAGCCCGGTGGTGTAAAGTCCGCGGAACAGCGCGATGCATTGGCGCACCGTGAGAAAGTCCTGCAGCGCCGTCTTCTGGAAGAGAATGCCCGCCTCCTGGCGAAAGCGGTTGCCGAGCGGCTCGCCGCGGTAACACACCTCGCCCGCGGTCGGCGGCAGGATCCCCTCCATGATCTCGATGGTGGTGGTCTTGCCGGCGCCGTTGGGGCCCAGCAGGCCGAAGCACACCCCTTCGGGCACGCTGAACGACACGCCGGCTACGGCAAGGGTGCCCGGATACTCCTTGACGAGCTCGCGGACTTCGAGGATGGGGGTGCTCACGCGCGATCCTAGCGGAATTCGACGTGCGCTCGTCAAGCCTTTGCGCCCCTCAAGTTGCCGCGCGGCGCGCGACGTGTACCATCGCTCACCATGACGACCCGTCGCTACGACAAATCCGAGCGCGTAGAGCTCGCCGACGAGGCGGTGCACTGGGACCTCGGTTCCTCGGTGTCCTACGGCGAATACCTGCAGCTGGACAAGCTCCTCGCCGCGCAAAAGCCGCTGTCGAGCGAGCACAACGAGATGCTGTTCATCGTCGTGCACCAGGTGTCGGAGCTGTGGATGCGCCTCATGCTGCACGAGCTGACGGCGGCGCTGGAGTGCGTGCGACGCGATGACCTCGATCCGGCGCTGAAGATGCTGGCGCGCATCTCGCGCACCCAGACGCAGCTCATCTCGGTGTGGGATGTGCTGTCGACCATGACGCCGTTCGAGTACACGGCGTTTCGCAACGCGCTGGGGCGCTCCTCGGGGTTTCAGTCCCTGCAGTACCGCCTGCTGGAGTTCCTGTTCGGCAACAAGAACGCCGAGATGCTCGCCGTGCACCAGCGCGACGCGCACGCGTACGAGACTCTGCAACACGCACTCGCCTCACCGTCGCTGTACGATGAGGTGCTGCGCCTGCTCAGCCGCCGCGGTTACGGGATTCCGCAGGACTACCTGTCGCGGGATTTCAGCGAGCCCTACCGCGCCAGCAAACAGGTGGCCGGCGCCTGGCTCGGCGTGTATCACAACGCGGAAACGGGCTGGGACCTGTACGAGCTCGCCGAGCGCCTGGTGGATCTCGACCACAACTTCCAGCTGTGGCGCTGCCATCACCTGAAGACCGTCGAGCGCATCATCGGCTACAAGCCCGGCACCGGCGGCACCGGTGGCGTTTCCTATCTCGCCAAGGCGCTGGAGCTCAAGTTCTTTCCGGAGCTGTGGCAGATCCGGACCTCGATGTGAGCCGTGCGGCAGGCCCCATGGCAGGCACGGCGCGCGCCGCGCCGCGCGCGCGCCAGCGCAGCAGCCGGTACGCCAGCAGCAGCGCCAGCATCCCCACATACAGCAGCGGCTCGCGCACGTCGCGTTTCACCTGCCAGTAGAAATGCCACAGCGCCAGAGCGGCGATCGGGTAGATGAGGCGGTGCAGGCTCTGCCAGCGCCGCCCCAGGCGCCGCATCATGCCGTTGGTGGAGGTGAGCGCGAGCGGCAGCAGCAGCAGCAGGGCGCTGAAGCCGATGGTGATGTAGGGGCGCTTGACGATATCGGCCCCCAGCAGGCGGAAGTTCAGCTCCAGATCGAGCACCAGGTAGACGGTGAAGTGCACCACGGCATAGAAGAACGCGAACAATCCGAGCATGCGTCGCAGCCGCAGCAGCTGCGGCAGGCCGGCGAGCTCGCGCACCGGGGTCACGGTGAGCGTGAGCAGCAGGAAGTTGAGCGCGGTCTTGCCGCATTCGTGCTCGAGCTTCTTCACCGGGTCGGCACCCAGGCTGGCGCCGAACAGCTGCAGCGCGCCGCAGACCATCCAGGCGAGCGGCGCCACGCCCGCGACGAACACGAGCGGCTTGTACAGGTAGCGATAGCGCTGCGTGAGGTTCAAAAGTAGCGCCGCAGGTCCATGCCCTGATACAGACTCGCGACCTGCGCGGCGTAGCCGTTGAAGGGCAGCGTCGGCTGCCGCGCGGCCAGGAACGGCGCGCCGATGCGGCGCTCGCTGGCCTGACTCCAGCGCGGATGATCGACCTGCGGGTTGACGTTGGCGTAGAACCCGTACTCCTGCGGAGCCGCGACATTCCAGGCGGTGGTGGGTTGTCGCGCACTGAAGCGGATCTGCACGATCGACTTGATGCTCTTGAAGCCGTACTTCCAGGGCACGATGAGGCGCAGCGGCGCGCCGTCCTGGTTGGGCAGGACCCTGCCGTAGAGCCCGACCACCATGAGGGTGAGCGGGTGCATCGCCTCGTCGATCCGCAGTCCCTCGACGTACGGCCAGTTGAGCACCCCCGAGCGCTGTCCCGGCATCTGCGCCGGATCGTACAGCGTCGTGAACTCCACGAACTTGGCGTTCGAGGTGGGTTTGAAGCGCGCCAGCAGATCGCTCAGGGGAAAGCCGACCCACGGCACCACCAGCGACCACGCCTCGACGCAGCGGAATCGATAGATGCGCTCCTCGAGCGCCTGTCCCTTGAGCAGGTCCTCGAGGTTGAACCTGCCGCGCACCTCCGCCTCGCCCTGCACCGTCACGCTCCAGGGTCGGGTCCTGAGCGTGTGTGCATAGCGGCTGGGGGATTCCTTGTCGGTGCCGAACTCATAGAAATTGTTGTACCCGGCGATTTCCTCGAGCCTGTTGGGCGGCGCGCTGACTGAATACTGCGGATTGCGCCGGTAACCAAGCGCGCTTTGCGCCGGTGGTGCGCCTTCCACGGCCGGCAGCGAGGCGCTCGCCACGCTCGCCAGCGCGCCGGCCAGCAGCGTGCGCCGGCTGAAGTAGACCTCCGGCGGGGTGATCTCGGATGGGGCGATCCGGGGCACGCGCGTGAGCATTGATAACCTCCGTGAGCAGTAGACCGGCCGGCGTGCCAAAAGGTCACCGCGTGTCGCCACGGGGCTCGCGCACCGCGGTGCTTCAGCGCCACACGCGGCAGTCGACCCCGGCGCGCCGGGCCGCGCGCCGGGCGCGGCGGCTGCCATTTACCAGAACGCCCCGGTCGGCAAGCCCCAGGTGCGCGAGGTCACCGGGCGTGTTGCCATACGCGGTGATCGGCAGCTGCGGATGGCGGGCGCGCAGCTGCGCAAGACAACGGACCTTCTCCACACCGCGACGGTTCGGGGTCGTGAGAGTGCCCACCAGCCGCTCCCCGTCCCACTCCACCTCCGTGCACAGCACTTCCCCGAACCCGAGCGCCGCTGCGATGGCCGGAACATACACATCGGGACTGGCGCTCAGCAGCGCGAGCGCATCGCCCCGGCGGCGGTGTGCGGCGATCGCCGCCAGGGCATCACCGCGGAGTCCCTGCCCGAGGAGCCCCGCTACGAAGTGCGCCGTCCAGGCGTCGAGCTCGGCGCGGCGGCAGCCCCCCAGTGTCGCCTGCAGCAGCGCGGCTTTGAGCTCGCCGCGATCGGCGCGCCGCAGCAGGAAACGCGCCAGCGCCGGGAGCAGGCGCGGCAGCCGCACCAGGCGCTGCGGGTGCCGTCGCAGAAAGCCCGCCAGGTACGGCAGCAGCGTATCACGGCGCGTGATGGTGCCATCGAGATCGAACAGCGCAAGCGCTCGCCCCGGCGCCTCGCGTGGGCCCTCCGTCCCGCTGCTGCCGGTAGCGACGGGATCGGTCAGGCGGCGCTGCCTGCCGAGGCCAGCTGGCGCAGCACGTACTGCAGGATCCCGCCGTGCCGGTAGTACTCGCGCTCTTTCGGGGTGTCGATGCGCAGGCGAGCCGTGAATTGCACGACTTTGCCCTCCTGCGGGGTGGCGCTGACGGTGACCTCGGCCGCATCGCCGCGGCTCAGCCCCGTGATGTCGAACACTTCTCGCCCCGTCAACCTCAGCGAGGCGACGCTCTGTCCGGGCAGGAACTGCAGCGGCGCGACGCCCATGCCGATGAGATTCGAGCGGTGAATGCGCTCGAAGCTCTCGGCGATCACCGCTTTCACGCCGAGCAGCAGCGTGCCCTTGGCCGCCCAGTCGCGCGAGGAGCCGGTGCCGTACTCGCGCCCGGCGAGCACCACGAGCGGCGTGCCTTCCTTGGCGTAGCGCATCGCCACGTCGTAGATGGAGCCCTGTTCGCCGTCGGGCAGGTGCACGGTCACGCCTCCCTCGACCCCCGGCACCAGCAGATTGCGCAGCCGGATGTTGGCGAAGGTGCCGCGCATCATGACCTCGTGATTGCCGCGGCGCGCGCCGTAGGAGTTGAAGTCCGCAGGCGTAACGCCCTGCTCGATGAGATAGCGCGCCGCCGGGCTGCTCCTGGCGATGTTGCCCGCCGGGGAGATGTGGTCGGTGGTGACCGAGTCGCCGAGCACCGCGAGGGCGCGCGCGCCGCGCACGTCGCGCAGCGCAGGCGGTGTCATGTCCATGGCGTCGAAGTACGGCGGGTTCTTCACGTAGGTCGAGCGCGCGTCCCAGGCGTAGCGCTGGCCGGCGGGCACTACGATATTCGCCCAGTTGTCATCGCCCTTGAACACGCTGGCGTAGCTGTCACGGAACATCTGCGAGTCGATGGAACGCAGCAGCAGGGCCTGCACCTCCGCATCGCTCGGCCAGATGTCCTTGAGGTACACGGGCTTCCCGTCGCTGCCGGTGCCGAGCGGCTCGGTGGTGAGATCGACGTCGAGCGTGCCCGCGAGCGCATACGCCACCACCAGCGGCGGGGAGGCGAGGAAGTTCATGCGCGTTTCCGGATGCACGCGGCCCTCGAAGTTGCGGTTGCCGGACAGCACCGCGCAGGCTGTTAGATCACCCGCCTTGACGGCGGCCGAGATCTCCGGCTTGAGCGGTCCGGAATTACCGATACATGTGGTACATCCGTAGCCGACGAGATTGAAACCGACCGCGGCCAGGTCATCGAGCACGCCCGCCTTCGCGAAGTAATCGGTGACCACGCGTGACCCGGGGGCGAGACTGGTCTTCACCCACGGCTTCGCCTTCAGTCCGCGCTCGCGCGCCTTGCGGGCCAGCAGGCCCGCGCCCAGCATGACGGAGGGATTGGAGGTGTTGGTGCAGCTCGTGATGGCGGCGATCAGCACCGCGCCGTCCTTGAGCTCGAAGCGCTCTCCATTGAGCGCGACGGGAGCCACGCCCTTTGCGGCGGGATTCCGTGCCTTGCGCTCCTCGGCGGCCTTGGCCGCGTTGACTTCGTAGACGGTCTTGGCTGTCTTCAGCGCCACGCGGTCCTGCGGGCGGCGCGGTCCGGCGAGGCTCGGTTCCACCTTGCCCAGATCGAGCTCCAGCTCGTCGGTGTAGCGGGCGGGCCTCGCGCCCTGGTTGCGCCACAGGCCCTGCGCCTTGGCGTACGCGCTCACCAGCTCGAGGCGCTCGCGCGGCCGGCCGGACAGCTCGAGGTAGCGCACCGTTTCCGCATCGATCGGAAAGATGCCGCAGGTGCTGCCGTACTCGGGCGCCATGTTGGCGATGGTCGCCCGATCGGCGAGCGGCAGGTTCGCGAGGCCATCGCCGAAGAACTCGACGAATTTGTCGACCACGCCCTTCTTGCGCAGCATCTCGGTCACGGTCAGCACCAGATCCGTCGCCGTGGCTCCGGGTTGCAGGCGCCCGTCGAGGCGAAAGCCGATCACCTGCGGGATCAGCATGGTCACGGCCTGGCCCAGCATGGCGGCCTCGGCTTCGATACCACCGACGCCCCAGCCGAGCACCCCCAGGCCGTTGATCATGGTGGTGTGGGAATCGGTGCCGACGAGCGTGTCCGGGTAGGCGCGGCGGGTGCCGCCCGCTTCGGTGTCGAAAATCACCCTTGCCAGGAACTCGAGGTTCACCTGGTGAACGATGCCGGTATTGGGTGGCACGACGGAGAAGTTGCGGAACGCCGTCTGCCCCCAGCGCAGGAACGAGTAGCGCTCGCGGTTGCGCGAGAATTCGATGGCGGTGTTGGCGGCGAGCGCACCGGCAGTGCCGTACTCGTCGACCTGCACCGAATGGTCGATCACCAGCTCCGCCGGGCTCAGCGGGTTGACGCGCTCGGCGTTACCGCCCAGGCGCACGATGGCATCGCGCATGGCCGCGAGGTCCACCACACACGGCACGCCGGTGAAGTCCTGCAGAATGACGCGCGCGGGGGTGAAGGCGATCTCGTGGGCAGGGGTGGCCCCAGGGTCCCACTCGAGCAGCGCCTCGATGTCGGCGCGGGTCACGCTCACGCCGTCCTCGAAGCGCAGCAGATTCTCGAGGAGGATTTTCAGCGAGTAGGGCAAGCGCGCGAGCTTGTCCTGCGGCAGCGCCGCGAGACTCCAGATCTCGTACCAGCGATTGCCGGCCGTGAGGGTCGAGCGCGCGCGGAAGCTGTTGGTCATGCGTGTCTCCGTGTGCGCACGCGATTATATCGGGCGCGGCGCTCCCCTGCCGCCTTCAGCGCGCCCTTCAGGCAGCGGCGGCCCGGCTCACCGCTGGCGCGATCTCTTCGATGACGGCGCCGCCGAGACAGCGTTCGCCCTCGTAGGCGACCGCGTACTGACCGGGCGTGACGGCGCGCTGCGGCTGATCGAACACCACGCGTGCAGTGCCCTCCGAGCGGGGCTCGAGCAGCGCCGGCTGATCGGCCTGGCGGTAGCGCACCTTCACGCTGCAGCGGAACGCCTCGCGGCGCGGGGAGCTGAGCCAATGCCACGCTCCCGTGGTGAGTGCGCTGCTCGACAGCAGCGGATGATCGTGTCCCTGCACGACGATGAGCGCGTTGCGCTCGCCATCCTTCGCCGCCACGTACCAGGGCTGCTCGGGGTGGCCGTGCCGTCCGCCCAGGCCCAGGCCGGCGCGCTGGCCGAGCGTATAGAAAGGCAGTCCCTCGTGGGTCCCGAGCCGCTCTCCGGCGGGGGTTTCGATGGGCCCGGGGGTCCGCTCGAGGAAGCGCGCCAGAAACTCGCGAAACGGACGCTCGCCGATGAAGCAGATACCGGTGCTGTCGGGCTTGTCGAACACCGGCAGTCCGGCACGGCGCGCGCGCTCGCGCACCGCGCTCTTGTGCAACTCTCCCAGCGGCATCAGGGTGCGCGCCAGCTCCTCGCCCGCCACGGCGTGCAGGAAATAGCTCTGATCCTTGGCGGGATCGCGCGCCTTGTACAGCCCCGCGCCCTCGGGTCCCTGCTGCAGCCGGGCGTAGTGCCCGGTCGCGAAGCGCTCCGCGCCCAGGCGCCGCGCCCACTGCAGCGCCACCCCGAACTTGATCTCCCGGTTGCACAGCACGTCAGGATTGGGCGTGCGGCCGGCGCGGTGCTCGCGCAGAAAATGCCCGAACACGCGCTCACGGTACTCGAGCACGAAGCTGGCGCGATGCAGAGCAATGCCGAGCTCGGAGGCGACCGCGCGCGCGTCCTGGAAGTCCCGCGCGCTGGTGCAGTAGCCGTCGTCGTCCTCCTCCCAGTTGCTCATGAACAGGCCCTGCACCTGCCAGCCCGCATCCCTGAGCAGCAGTGCCGCGACCGCGGAGTCGACACCCCCGGAGAGCCCGACGATGACGCGCCCGGCGCTCACAGGCTCACCGCGTCGGCGCTGGCGGAGCTGGCGGCGCGCAGGTCGAGGCCGGCGAGCGGCTCGAGCGCCAGGCGCTGGCCCGCCAGGTAGTCGTGCACGCAGCGCAGCACCAGGGGGCTGCGCAGCTGCGGCGCACGCGCCTCGAGCTCCAGTGGCGACAGCCAGTGCGTGCCCACGATCCCGTGGTCGAGCTTTTGTCCGGCGTCATGGTCCGCGACCGCACCGGTGAAGGCGAAGCGCAGGGTGCGCCGACCGTTGGCGGGGTTGCGCCACAGGTACACGCCCAGCAGCGCCTGCGGCTCGAAGCGCCACGCGGTCTCCTCGCGTACCTCGCGGACCACCGCCGCAAACAGGGTCTCACCGCGCTCGACGTGTCCGGCCGGCTGATTGAAAACCAGCCGGTGGTTGATGCGCTCTTCCACGACCAGGAAGCGGCCGGCCGTCTCCGTGACGGCCGCGACGGTTACGTCAGGCGTTCGGGGCATGCGGGGGATTATAACCGTCGGCGGCGCGACGGTCGGGGAGGCGATTTCTACCCGCGGCGTGCGGTGCGCAGGCCGCGCTCGACCGCGCTCGCGTTCCACACCTGATCGAATTCCTGCAGATACAAGCGGGCGGCGGGGGGATTGTTGATGTCGGCGACACCGTCCCAGCTGTCGGCGCGCATACGGTAGACGATCGCCCGGTCGTCGGCGATGAGATACGCGGAGGCGCGCTGCGGCGACTGCGCGGCCACGTAGCGGATGTCGATGCAACTGGACAGGCGCCGCCCCATGGCCACGAAGCGGTTGCTGTCGCGCATGACGCGGGTCGGCTCGGCCAGCAGCACCCGCACCTTGGAGAAGCTGCGCGTCAGGACGAAGTGCTTGATGATCTCGAGGAAGGCCGTCTGATCGAACAGGTCGGGCTCGAGGTCGGGGGTGTAGATCGAGATCAGCCGCTGCGCGGTGGCCGCGATCTCATTGACCGCCGCGCGAACCTCGGCGAGCGAGGTGAGAACGGTGAGCGTCTCGGCCCCCTGGCGCGTCGCGGGGGCAGGGCCGCCGGGGCCGGAGGATTCGGGCGCATAGCGCGCGTTCGCGAGCTGCGCCAAAGCGCTGTTCAGGTCAAGTTCCCCGGTTACTGCCACGAGTGGCGCCCCGCATTCGCCTGCACGGAAGGCAGGCTGCGCAGGATTTTAGTGACGGCCGTGGGGTTTCCTTGCCGAACCGGTCACGGTTTGGCGGCCGCAGCGGCCGGCAGCGAGTCAAAAACGCGGCGCAGTTCGCACTTTGGGCTTGTCGTGAGATGCCGACAGGCCGGCGCGGGGCCGTGCGCCGACGCGGGCTGGTGCGCCGGCGCGGGCTGGTGCGCCGACACGGCGGTTTGCGCCTGCGGCCCTCAGATGCGGCGCGCCAGCTGCGCCGCGAGCCCGGTGTAGTCGGCCGGCTGCAGGGCGCGCAGGCGGCGCTTCTCGGCCGGGGCGAGCGGCAGAGTGTCGATGAAGGCGGCCAGGGTGGCGGCGTCGACGCCTACGCCGCGCGTGAATTCCTTCAGGCGCTCGTAGCCGCCCGGCACACCCGCGGCGCGCAGCACGGTCTGCAGCGCTTCGCCCAACACCTCACGGGTGGCGGCCAGATCGGCGGCCATGCGCTCGGAATCGGCTTCGATTTTCGTCAGTCCCCGTCCGAGCGCGCTCCAGGCGATCAGCGCATGCCCGAGCGCCACACCCAGGTTGCGCAGCACGGTCGAATCGCTCAGATCGCGCTGCCAGCGCGACACCGGGAGCTTGTCGGCGAAGTGCCGCAGCAGCGCATTGGCCACGCCACAATTGCCTTCCGCGTTCTCGAAGTCGATCGGGTTCACCTTGTGAGGCATGGTCGATGAGCCGACCTCTGCCGCGACGGCGCGCTGGCGCAGATAGCCGAGCGAGACGTATCCCCACAGGTCGCGGCTGAGGTCGATGAGCACCACGTTCGCGCCCGCGAGGGCATCGCAGTATTCGCCGATCCAGTCGTGCGGCTCGATCTGGGTGGTCCAGGGGTTGTACTCGAGCGACAGGGAGGTGACGAACGCCTGCGCAACGGCCGGCCAGTCCACCGCCGGCAGCGCGGCGGCGTGGGCGTTGAAGTTGCCGACCGCGCCGTTCCACTTTCCCAGAATGCTCACCGCCGCCCAGCGGCGCTGGGCGCGCTTGAGGCGCGCGACGAAGTTGGCGAGCTCCTTGCCGAGGGTAGTGGGGCTGGCCGGCTGTCCGTGGGTGCGCGCCGGCATGGCGATGTCGGCGTAGCGATGCGCGAGCGCCGTCAGCTCGGCCGTGCGGGCTTCGAGCGTGCCGAGCAGCGTCACGCGCGCCGCCTGCAGCAGGCGCGCGTAACTGAGGTTGTTGATGTCTTCCGAGGTGCAGCCGAAGTGCACCAGCTCGAGCGTCGCATCCGTGGCCCCGACCGCCGCCAGGCGCTCGCGCAGGTAGTATTCAACGGCCTTGACGTCGTGGTTGATGCGCTCCTCGATGGCCTTGACCGCCGCCGCCGCCGCCGGCTCGGGCGCGGACGCCAGCTGACGCGCGCGCTCGCGCACCGCGGGCGTGAATTGCGCGCCGGGCAGCTGCGGCACCGCCGCCGCCAGGTGCAGCAGCCACAGCGCCTCGATACGGATGCGTTCGCGGATCAGCCCGCCCTCGGTGAGCAGGCCGCGCAGCGGCGCGCTCGCGGCGCGGTAGCGCCCATCCACCGGCGACAGCGCGTCGAGCGCCGACAGTAGATCGCTGGAGCTCGCAGACATGCGCTACCATGATAACGCATACGGTGCTGCGGCTTGGGCGTAGTTGCCGCAGCCGGCGGGCAGGTGCGCGGAGTGCATGCATGAGGACTTCCTTTCGGGTGGAGCGCGACAGCATGGGCGAGATCAAGGTGCCGGCCGAGGCGCTGTGGGGGGCGCATACCCAGCGCGCGGTGCAGAACTTCCCGGTAAGCGGCCTCACCATGCCGCGGCCCTTCATCGGCGCACTCGGCCTGGTGAAACAGGCCGCGGTGCGCGTCAACAGGGACCTGAAGCTGCTCGAACCCAAGCTGGCGCAGGCAGTGGAAGAGGCCGCGGCGGAAGTGGCGGCCGGAGTGCACGATGAACAGTTCCCGATCGACGTCTTTCAGACCGGCTCGGGCACCAGCAGCAACATGAACGCCAACGAGGTGATCGCGGCGCTGGCGAGCCGGCGGCTCGGCAGCGCGGTGCATCCCAACGACCATGTCAACATGTGCCAGAGCAGTAACGATGCGATTCCGACCGCCATCCATGTGAGCGCCGCGCTCACGGTGCGCCGCGAGCTCACGCCGGCGCTCGAGCACCTCGCCGAGGTGCTGCGCAGCCGCGAGCGTGAAGTCGCGGGCGTCGTGAAGACCGGCCGCACGCACCTGATGGACGCCATGCCGGTGACGCTGGCGCAGGAGTTGTCGGGCTGGCGCACCCAGATCGAGAGTGGCGCGGCGCGGCTGAGGTCCGTGGAGCCGCGCCTGCTCGCCCTGGCACAGGGCGGCACCGCCGTCGGCACCGGCATCAACGCGCATCCGGAATTTGGCAGGCGCTTCTGCGAGCAGCTCGCCGCGCTCACCGGCGTCGCGTTTGCACCGGCGCGCAACTACTTCGAAGCGCTGTCGGCGCAGGACACCGCGGTGGAGCTGTCCGGACAATTGAAGGTGATCGCCGTGAGTCTCATGAAGATCGCCAATGACCTGCGCTGGATGAACAGCGGCCCGCTCGCGGGGCTCGCCGAGATTGCACTGCCGGCCCTGCAACCGGGCAGCAGCATCATGCCCGGCAAGGTCAACCCGGTGATCCCCGAGGCCACCACCATGGTGGCGGCGCAGGTGATCGGCAACGATGCCACCATCACCCTCGCGGGACAGTCGGGTAACTTCCAGCTGAACGTCATGCTGCCGCTGATCGCGCACGCTCTCCTGCAGAGCATCCAGCTGCTGGCGAGGGCGGCGCGCTTGCTGGCCGACAGCGCCATCGCGGGTTTCACGGTGAACACGGCGCGGCTCGCCGAGGCGCTCGAGCGCAACCCCATTCTGGTGACCGCGCTGAATCCCGTGATCGGCTACGAGCAGGGCGCCGCCATTGCCAAGAGGGCGTACGCGGAAGGACGACCGATCCGTGAGGTCGCAGCTGAGCTGACCGATCTGCCGCCCGAGGAACTGGCGCGCCTCCTGGACCCGGCGGAGCTCACCAGCGGCGGGATCAAGGGCGGCGGCAGCGGCGGGGGGTGAGCGCGGCTTGGCTGTGCAGGACGCAACCAGCGGCCCTGCCGCAGGTGCGGCGCAGCGCGACTGGGCGCAGATCATCCGCACGCGGCTCGCCGGCTCCACTCCCCGACACGAGGTGTCGCAATGGCTGGTACCGGGGATGTTCGAGCCCATCTCTGCCGCGCAGCGGCGCCTGTTGCCGCAGGACCCGGTGCCGGCTGCGGTGCTCATACCGCTCATCGAGCGCCCCGGGCTCACGGTGCTGTTCACGCAGCGCGCGACGCAGTTGCGCAATCACGCCGGCCAGATCAGTTTCCCGGGCGGGCGCATCGAGAGCGCCGACGGCAGCCCGTTGGTTGCGGCACTGCGCGAAGCGCGCGAGGAGATCGGCCTGGCGGAGCGCTTCGTGTCGGTCATCGGTTACCTGCCGGACCACGTCGTGATCAGCGGCTTTCGCATCACGCCGGTGGTCGCCCTGGTGCAGCCGGGCTTCGAGCTGTCGCTCGACGCCAAGGAGGTTCAGGACACCTTCGAGGTGCCCCTCGATTACCTGTTCGATCCCGCCAATCATCACCGGCACCGCCGCCGCTCCGCGATCAGCGGCGAGGAGCTGGAGTTTTGCGAGATCCCCTTCGGGGATCGCAACATCTGGGGCGCCACCGCCGGGATGCTCCTTACCCTCTATCGGCTGTGTGCCGGGCCTGCCGATGAGTGAGGCCGAACGCGCCCTCGGCGCGCTGCTCGCGCTGATGGCGCGCCTGCGCGATCCGCAGCGCGGCTGTCCCTGGGACCGCGAGCAGACCTTCAGCAGCATCGCCCCTTACACCATCGAGGAGGCCTACGAGGTCGCCGACGCCATCGAGCGTGGCGAGCGCGAGGCGCTGCGCGATGAGCTCGGTGACCTGCTGTTTCAGGTGGTGTTTCACGCCCGCATGGCCGAGGAGCGCGGTTGGTTCGACTTCGCCGCGGTCGCCACCACGATTCACGACAAGCTCGTGCGCCGCCATCCGCACGTGTTCGCGGGCGCCTCGCCCACGCCGCAGGAGCTGGTGCGCGCGTGGGAGGAACAGAAGGCCCAGGAGCGCGCCGCGTCGGCCGGGCCTGAGCCGGCGGGGGAGGGCACGGTGTTGGCGGGCGTCCCCCGCGCGTTGCCGGCGCTGGTGCGCGCGGCGAAGCTCGGCCACCGCGCGGCGGGCGTCGGCTTTGACTGGCCGGATGCGCGAGAGGTGCGCGCCAAGGTGCTGGAGGAACTGCACGAGATGGATGGCGCGCTCGCCGCCGGGGAGGCGGGCGAGGCGGGCTGCGATGCGGGAGTGGTCGCCGATGAGCTCGGGGATCTGCTGTTTTCCATTGTGAACTGGAGCCGGCACCTGAAGCTCGACGCGGAGGCCGCGCTGCGGGCCGCGAATGCCAAGTTCGAACGGCGCTTCGCCACCATGGAATCACTCGCGCGCGCACGCAGCCTCGACCTCGAGAGCCTGTCGGCGGCCGAGTGGGATGCCCTGTGGCGCGAGGCAAAACTGAACGGCACCTGAACATAACAGCCGGCGGTTTTGAAAGTCGCAGCGCAATACACGAATGCGCTACGCTTGCGCGCACGCATGAACGGGTGGCGCGCTGCTCTTCTCATCTTATGGCTGCCCGTGGTGGGCGCGCGCGCGGCACCCGCCGCGTCGGCGGAGCCGGCCGGCCGCACGGTGGTGGCGCGCGCGGCGATTTCGCTGGACCAGGCCGTCAGGATGGTTGAACAGCGCTTTCACGCGCGCGTGGTGAAAGCCGAGGCGCAGAAGGGCGACGGGCGCACCGTCTACGTGTTGAGGCTCCTCAACGACTCGGGCAAGGTCTGGACGGTGCGCGTGGATGCGGCGGACGGGTCGGTGCAGTAGCCGCGCACTGAAGGGGGCGCATGCGCGTACTGGTGGTCGAGGACGAAGCGGCGCTGCGCGACTCGCTGCAGGAGCGCCTCGCCGCCGCAGGTTTTTCCGTGGACGTGGCGCGCGACGGCAACGAGGGGCTGTTCGCGGGGCTCGAGTACCCGCTGGACGTCGCCGTCATCGACCTCGGGCTGCCGAACCTTCCCGGCCTGGAAGTGATCCGCCGGCTGCGGGCGGCGCGCAAGACCTACCCGATCCTGATCCTCACGGCGCGCGACAACTGGCAGGACAAGGTCGAGGGACTGCAGGCGGGCGCGGATGACTACGTCGCCAAGCCCTTTCACTTCGAGGAGGTGCTGGCGCGGCTGCAGGCGCTGTTGCGCCGGGCGGGCGGCTGGGCGAGCCCGCAGCTCAATTGCGGACCGGTGGTGCTGGACACGCGCGCGCAGACCGTAGCAGTGAGCGGCGCAGCCGTGGAGCTCACCACGTTCGAGTACCGCATCCTCGAGCATCTGATGCTGCGCGCCGGGGATGTGATCTCCAAGACGGAGTTGACCGAGCGCCTGTACGACCAGGACTTCGAGCGCGACAGCAACGTCATCGAGGTGCTGGTCGGGCGCCTGCGCCGCAAGCTCGACCCGCAGGACGAGTTGCGTCCCATCGAGACCCTGCGCGGCCGGGGTTATCGGTTCGCGCTGCCGCGCGACGCCGCCTCCTAGAGGCGGCCGGCGCCGCGCTGCACAGCAGACCGTGCACTCGCTCAGTCGGCGGCTGCTGGTTTCGGTCTCCGTACCGCTGGCGTTGTTCTTCGGCGGGATGATGCTGGTGCTCGACACCGGTTTCCGGGCGCTCTCGGAGCGCTCGCTGCGCGAGCTGCTCGACTCGCAGATGGTGGCGCTGATTGCGGCAGCCGAGCCGCAACCCAGCGGCGGCTACGCCCCGGCCCCACATACGCTCGATCCGCGGCTGGCGACCCCGCGCTCGGGGCTGTACGCGGAGATCCACTCGCAGCGTTACCTGTGGCGCTCGCCTTCGACGGCGGGCCTTTCCACCAGCGATTTCGGCGCGCTGCTCGTGCCCGGAGAGCGCAACCTCGTGTACGCAGCCTTCGGTCACGACCGCGTGGCCATCGAGAGCCGCGCGATCCAGTTCGCGGACGACCCCAACGGCAAGCGCACGATCACCTTCAGCGTCGCCGTCAGCCTCAGCCCCTATGAGGAGCAGCTGTGGCGCTTCCGCCGCGAGCTGATCGGCTGGTTCGCAGGACTCATGCTGGTGCTGCTCGTGACGCTGGCCGCGCTGCTGCACTGGGTGCTCGCGCCCGTGCGACGCATGGAGCGCGAGATTCACGAAGTGGAGGAGGGGCGCTGCGAGACCCTTGGCGCAGGCTACCCGCGCGAGTTGTCCGGCGTCGCCACCAACCTCAATGCGCTGCTGCTCGGGGAGCGCAAGCGCGTCACCCGCTACCGCGACACGCTCGGCAATCTGGCGCACAGCCTGAAGACGCCGCTCGCCGTCATGCGCGCGAGCCTGTCCGGCGGCGCGCCCGCCGGCCCGGTAGGGGCGGAGATCGACCGCATGAGCGGCATCATCGAGCACCAGTTGAAACGTGCCGCCGCCTCCGGCGGCGCACTGCTCGGGCAGGCGCCGGTGGAGGTGGCGCAGGTGGCCTCCGAGCTGCGCGGCACGCTGCTGAAGGTGTACGCGGGCAAGGATCTGTCGCTCGAGCTCGCGATCGCGCCCGCGGCGCTGTTCGTCGGTGATCGCGGCGACCTCACGGAGCTGCTGGGAAACCTGCTCGACAACGCCTGCAAGTGGTGCCGCGGCCGGGTGCGCCTCACGGCGCGCAGTGACGAGAGCGCCGGCCCGCGCGAGCGCCTGAGCCTCATCGTGGAGGACGACGGACCGGGTATCTCGGCCGAGGACCGCGCGCGCGTGCTCGAGCGCGGCGTGCGTGCGGATCAGAACGTGCCGGGCCATGGGCTGGGGCTCGCCATGGTGCACGATACCGTGGACCTGTACGGCGGCCAGCTCGCGATCGACGCCTCCCCGCTCGGCGGCGCACGTATCTCGCTGCGGCTGCCGGGACGCTGACGGCGCGCGCCTACTGCGCGACCTTGAACTCGATCCCCTGCGCGAGCGGCAGCTCGCGGCTCCAGTTCACGGTAGCGGTCTGACGGCGCATGTACGCCTTCCAGGCATCGGAGCCCGACTCGCGGCCGCCGCCGCTGTCCTTCTCGCCACCGAAGGCGCCGCCGATTTCGGCGCCCGAGGTGCCCAGATTGATGTTGGCGATACCGCAGTCGCTGCCGGCGGCCGACAGGAACGCTTCCGCGTTCTGCAGTCGATCGGTGAACAGTGCCGAGGACAGGCCGTGGGCGGCGGCATTCTGCGCGGCGATCGCCTCGGCGAGCGAGGCGACCGGAATCAGGTACAGAATGGGTGCGAAGGTCTCGGTCTGCACGATCGGCCAGTCGTTGCGGGCGCGAATGATCGCCGGCTCCACGAAGTTGCCGGGGCGCTCGAGCGTGTTGCCACCATAGAGCAGCTCGCCCCCGGCGTCGCGCGCGCTGGCGATGGCAGCCTGGTAGCGCTCGACGGCGTGCGCGTCGATCAGCGGGCCCATGAGCGTCTCGCTCTGCAGCGGATCGCCGATGCGCACCTGCCGGTAGGCATGAATCAGGCGCCGCTCCAGCTCCGCGGCGATCGCCTGGTGGGCGAACACGCGCCGCGTGCTGGTGCAGCGCTGGCCGGCGGTGCCGACGGCGCCAAAAACGATCGCCGGCACCGCGAGGTCGAGGTTGGCGGTCTCGTCGACGATGACGGCGTTGTTGCCACCGAGCTCGAGCAGGCTCTTGCCGAGGCGCGCGGCGACGCGCTCCCCGACCTTGCGGCCGACCTCGGTCGAACCGGTGAAGGAGATGAGCGCCACGCGCCGGTCCGCCACGAAGCGCGTCGCCAGCTCCGTGCCGGTCTCTACGAATAGCTGAAAGATCGGCGGCAGGTGGTTGGCTTCGACCACAGTGTTGCACAGCCGCTGCACCGCCAGCGCCGTGAGCGGCGTCTTGTGCGAGGGCTTCCACACGCAGGCGTTGCCGCACACGACCCCGAGAAACGCGTTCCAGGACCAGACTGCGACCGGAAAGTTGAAGGCCGAGATGATGCCGACGACGCCCAGGGGGTGCCATTGCTCGGCCATGCGATGCCGCGGGCGCTCGGAGTGCATGGTGAGGCCGTAGAGCATGCGCGACTGGCCGACCGCGAAGTCGGCGATGTCGATCATCTCCTGAACCTCCCCCAACCCTTCCGCGAGGATCTTGCCGTTCTCCAGCGACACCAGCGTGCCGAGGTCGCTTTTGTGCCGTCGCAACTGCTCGCCCAGCAGCCGCACCGCTTCGCCGCGCTTGGGCGCGGGCACCTCGCGCCAGGCGGCCGCGGCCTCGACCGCCGAGCTCAGCACATGCTCGTAGTCAGCTACGCCCGCCGGGCGCACCTGCGCGAGCAGTGTCCCATCCGAAGGGTTGCGCACGTCCATGAGCGCGGCGTCGGTGGCGCCCGACCAGCCGCGCGATCCGGACCAGGCGCCCGGGTTGACGGCGCCGAGTCCCAGGCGCTTCAGCAGCGCATCGATTTCTTTGCTCATCCGTTCGCCGCCTGCCGGCGCTGGTGGCCGGCCTTACCCGACACCACCACCTCGCCGGACACGTGCTTGGTGCCGCCCGGCGCGTAGTAGCGCCCGAAGCGGTTCGCGAGGATATCCGTCAACCGGAACTGCTCCTGCGCCACGAAGCCACTGAAGCGGCCCTGGTGCTCGAGCACGAGGTCCACCACCGCGGCGATTCCGGCGGCGGTGGTGACCTGGATCGCCGACCACAGCCGCCCGGCGATGACCTGCGGATAGACCTTGTTGACGTAGTTTTCCTCGCGCAGCTGTCCGTCCTGCGTGCCGGTGACCGCCGCATACACGATCACCACGTCCTGGAGCGTCTGCGGCACGGCATTCTCGAGGATGCGCTTGAGCGTGCCGCGATCGTGATTGAGCTTCAGGTCGTTCATGAGCAGGCGCATCTGCTGGCAGTGACCGGGGTAACGGATGGTCTTGTAGTTCATCGTTTCGATGTGCGCGCCGTGCGTCTCGGCCAGCGACCCGAGGCCCCCCGAGGTGTTGAACGCCTCATACAGCGTGCCGTCGATCTCGATCTCCTCGAGTCCCTCGAGAGGCGCAACCTCGAGCAGCCGCCCGTCGCTCACCGCCTGGCAGGGATTGCCGTACTCATTGATGAGTCCCTCGGTGGACCAGGTGAGGGAGTACTTGAGAACGTTGTTCGGGTGCTGCGGCAGGGCGCCGACGCGCAGCTTCACGGCCCGCAACGCGTCGAAGTGAGTGATCAGCTCGGCGGCGGCGATGCTGATGAATCCGGGCGCGAGACCACACTGCGGCACGAATGCCTGCCCCGCCCCGGCGGCGAGGGTGCGCACGCCGCGCGTGACATCCACATCCTCCGTCAGGTCGAAGTAGTGGATACGCGCCTTGCGGGCGGCCGCGGCGACCCCGAGGTTGCAGTAGTACGGCAGGCCGGAAACCACGGCATCGACCGGGTGCTCGGCGAGCTGCCGCGCGAGCGCCGCCGCATCAGTGGCGTCCAGCGCGAAGGCGAGGATGTTGCGCGTCTCGTGGGCACGTACCACCGCCTCCGCCGCAGCGCCGTCGATATCGCCCAGTTGAACCTTGTAACTGCCCGATTCGGCTAGCAATCCGCAGATCAATGCGCCGATCTTGCCGGCGCCCAGAACCAGTACGCGGTACATAGAGTCCCTTTGGAAAAGGGGCGCATTCTGCCCGCGAAGCGCCGCGAGCGCCAGCGCCGCGGCGCCGCCCCCGTAGGTGACGCCCCCCACGCGCGGCAGGCGACGCCCCGGTGGCCGGACCCTTGAGGAAAGCGTGCTAGGATCAATGAGATGCGATCACCCGAAAGCACCTCCTGGCACAGCGCCAGCTGGCAGACGCGGCCGGCCCAGCAACAGCCGGTGTATGCGGATCCGCGCGCACTCGAGCGGATTGTGGCGCACGTCTCGCGGCTGCCGCCGATCGTGGTCTCCTGGGAGATCGAGACGTTGCGCGGGCGCCTCGCCGCCGCCCAGCGCGGGGAGGCGTTTCTGCTGCAGGGCGGTGACTGTGCGGAAGCGTTTGCCGATTGCGAGTCGGACACCATCGCCAAGAAGCTCAAGATCCTGCTGCAGATGAGTCTCGTGCTGCTGCACGGACTGAAGAAACCCATCATCCGCGTCGGGCGCATGGCCGGTCAGTACGCCAAGCCCCGCTCGACGGACACCGAGACGCGCGGCGGGGTCACGCTGCCGAGCTATCGCGGAGACCTGGTCAATCGTCCGGAATTCACCCCCGAGGCGCGTGCAGCGGACCCCGAGCTGCTGCTGCGCGGTTACGAGCGCGCCGCGCTGACCCTGAACTTCGTGCGCGCGCTGGTCGAGGGCGGGTTCGCGGATCTGCACCACCCGGAGTACTGGGATCTGGGGTTCGTGCACCAGGCGCCGCTGAAGGACGCCTATCAGCGCATCGTGAACTCGATCGGTGATGCGCTGGATTTTTTCGAGGGCATCAGCGGCCGCCAGGTTCACGAAGCCACGCTGGTGGACTTCTATGCGAGTCACGAGGGCCTGCACCTGCACTACGAGCAGGCGCAGACGCGTTTCCTTCCCCGGCAGAACCGCTGGTACAACCTCTCGACGCACCTGCCGTGGATCGGCATGCGTACCGCCGCTCTCGAGGGCGCGCACGTCGAGTACTTCCGCGGCATCTCCAATCCCATCGCCGTCAAGGTCGGATCCGCCATGGACGCAGCCTGGTTGCAGGGCCTGGTGACGACTCTCAACCCGCAGAATCAGCCCGGCCGGCTCACGTTCATACACCGCTTCGGGGCGAAGGAGGTGGCGGCGGCGCTGCCGAAGGCGATCGAAGCGGTCCGCCAGACCGGACAGACGGTGCTGTGGGTGTGCGATCCGATGCACGGCAACACCGAGACGACCACCGGCGGAATCAAGACGCGCCGCTTCGAGAACATCCTCAAGGAGCTGGACCTGGCGTTCCGCATCCACGCGGAGCTCGGATCGTATCTGGGCGGGGTGCACATCGAGCTCACCGGGGACGACGTCACCGAGTGCACCGGCGGTGCGCGCGGACTCACCGACCAGGACCTGCAGCGCGCCTATCGTTCGAGCGTGGATCCGCGCCTGAACCACGAGCAGGCCCTCGAGCTCGCCATGCTGATCGCCGAGCGCAGTCAGAGCCGCCGCGCCGGCAAGCGTGCCGGGGCCGTGTCTGCCTGAGAGCCTTGCGGCGCATCAGTCACGAGCCGGCCGCCGCGTACGATCCAGACTGCAGGCGCTGCCCGCGTCTCGCGCGCTTTCTCGCGCAAGCGCGCGCCAGTCACCCCGGGTACTGGGCGCGACCGGTGCCCTCCTTCGGTGCCCCTGAGCCGCGCATTCTCATAGTGGGGCTCGCGCCCGGCATGCACGGCGCCAACCGTACCGGCCGGCCGTTCACCGGAGATCACGCAGGGATCCTCCTGTACCAGACGCTCTACCAGGCGGGGCTCGCGAGCCGGGCGCTGTCCACCTCCGCCGACGACGGACTCACGCTCTCGAACGCACGCATCGTGAATGCGGTCAAATGCGTGCCGCCGGAGAATAAGCCGCTGCCGCAGGAGATCCGCTGCTGCAACCCTTACCTCGCCGCCGAGCTGCGGCAGCTGTCCACGGTGCGCGTATACCTGGCGCTTGGGCGCGTGGCCCACGATGCGGTCCTCATGGCGCGCGGGCTCACGCGCGGGCGTTACCTGTTCGCACACGGACGCGAACACGTGCTCGATGGAGCGCAATGCATGCTCGATTCGTATCATTGCAGCCGCTACAACACCTCGACCCGACGGCTCACCCCGGCGATGTTCACAGCTGTCGTGGCGCGGGCCTGCGAGCTCGCCGGCCTCATCGTGCCCGCGGCGTTGCAGGCTCCCTGAAAGCGGCCGTGTTCGATCCCAAGGAGTTCATCGCTTCACTCCCCAGGCGTCCGGGCGTGTACCGCATGTTCGGCGCCGCGCGCGAGCTGCTGTACGTGGGCAAGGCGCGCAGCCTCAAAGACCGGGTCGGAACCTACTTTGCCGCCGGCAACGTCCATCCCAAGGTGCAGGCGCTCACGGCACAGATCGACGCGATCGAAGTCACGGTGACCAACTCCGAGACCGAGGCGCTGCTGCTCGAATACAATCTCATCAAGGCGCACAAACCGCGCTTCAACGTGGTGCTGCGCGACGACAAGAGCTTTCCCTACATTCAGCTGTGCGTCGAGCACCAGTTTCCGCGGCTGATGTTCTACCGGGGCGCGCGCAGCGGCGCCGGCCGCTACTTCGGCCCCTTCCCCAATGCGGGCGCGGTGCGCGACACCCTCAACCAGCTGCAGAAGCTGTTTCGCATCCGCAACTGCCGCGACAGCTTCTTCGCCAACCGCAGCCGGCCGTGCCTGCAGCACCAGATCGGCCGCTGCTCGGCGCCGTGCGTCGGGCTCATCACGCGCGAGGCCTACGCCCAGGACATGGCGGCGGCGGTCAAGGTGCTCGAGGGCCGCAGCGATGAAGTGAACGCCGAGCTGCAGGCGCGCATGGAGGAGGCGGGCGAGCGCCTGCAGTTCGAGCTCGCGGCCCGGATCCGCGATCAGCTCGCAGCTCTCAAGCGTATCCAGGCGCAGCAGGTGGTGACCGCGGAAGGGCATCGCGACGTGGACGTGTTTGCGATCGTCGGCGAGGCGGGCGAGTACGCCGTGAGCGTCATGCTGGTGCGCGGGGGCCGTAATCTCGGCACCACCAGCTACTTCCCCCGCGCCGCGCTCGCGGAAGCGGGCGAGGCGCTCGCCTCGTTCGTCATGCAGTACTACGCGAGCGCCGAGGCTCCCGCGCAGGTGCTGCTCGGCACCCCGCTCGAAGAGGCGGCATCGCTGGCGGAGCTGCTCAGCAGCCGCACCGGACACGCGGTGGAGGTGCGGCATCCGCTGCGCGGCCTGGCGGTGCGCTGGGTGGAGCTGACCCGGGAGAACGCGGTGCAGGCGCTGCGCATGCGCTTCGCGCAGCGTCAGGGGATGGAGGAAATGCTGCTCGACCTGTCCGAGGTGCTCGACCTGCCCGAGCCGCCCGCGCGCATGGAGTGCTTCGATATCAGCCACACGAGCGGCGAGGGCACCGTGGCATCCTGCGTCGTGTTCGGTCCGGAGGGTCCTCTGAAGAAAGAGTACCGGCGCTTCAACATCAGCGGCGTGACGGCGGGGGATGATTACGCGGCGCTGCGGCAGGCACTGGCGCGCCGCTACAAGCACGTGCGCCAGGGGGAAGTGCCGGCGCCGGACCTGCTGCTGATCGACGGCGGCGCTGGACAGATCAGTCAGGTGCACGCGGTGCTCGCGGAGCTGGGCTATGGCGACCTGACACTCGTCGGGGTGGCCAAGGGTCCGGACCGCAGGCCCGGACAGGAGCGGCTGTTCGTGCACGGCGCGGCGGCGCCGGTGACGCCCGCGGGCCATTCCCCGGCGGCCCGCCTCATTCAGAGAATCCGCGACGAAGCGCATCGCTTCGCGATCAGCGGTCATCGCCGCAAGCGCGCGCGCCGTTATAACGAGTCGGTTCTGGAAGTCGTGCCGGGACTCGGGCCCGCGAAGCGGCGCGCGCTTCTGAAGCACTTCGGCGGCCTGCAGGGGGTGATGCGCGCCGGGGTAGCGGACCTCACCCAGGTGGCGGGAATCGGAGCGACGCTGGCGCGAAGTCTTTATGATCACCTGCATCCGGGCTCGTGAGAAGCAGCTGATGCCGTGGAATCTGCCCAACACCCTCACCTGGACGCGCATCGCCGCGATCCCGCTGATCGTGCTGCTGTTCTACATGCCGTACCCGTGGGCCGATCCCGCCGCGGGACTGTTGTTCGCCGCCGCCGGCGTGACCGATTCGCTCGACGGCTATTTCGCACGCCGACTCGGCCAGAGCTCGCGCCTGGGCGCATTCCTCGATCCGGTCGCGGACAAGCTGATCGTCGCCGTCGCCCTCGTGCTGCTGGTCAGCCGGGATTCGCACACGCTCATCGTGCTCACCGCCGCCGTCATCATCGGCCGGGAGATCACCATTTCGGCGCTGCGCGAATGGATGGCCGAGATCGGCGCCCGGCGCAAGGTCGCCGTCTCGCAGCTCGGCAAGTACAAAACCATCCTGCAGATCATCGGTCTGTCGCTGATGCTGTACCGCTGGCCGCTCCTCGGGCTGCCGACGTATCGTCTGGGGGTGTGGATGACGATGATCGCCGCCGCCGCGACGCTCGTTTCCATGGTGGCCTATCTGCGCATCGCCTGGCCCGAGCTTAAACGTTAGGTATTTATTGTAAGCGGTTGTATATACTTAATTTTAATATAGTGGTTTCGCATTCAAGGCGACGCTGCTGAGCGCGGCGGGTCTCGCCTTGACTTCCAAAGGGGTGTACATAGAATTCGCGGCTCGTGATTTTACGGACGCGGGAATAGCTCAGTTGGTAGAGCACGACCTTGCCAAGGTCGGGGTCGCGAGTTCGAGTCTCGTTTCCCGCTCCAAATTCAACAAGTTGCAGAACCGCGTGTCAGAGCTTGGCAAGTAGTTGGCAAGTGCTGAGTTCCTCAACCGCTGCGGAGCGTCGCCAATTCGCTTCGCTGCGCCTGTTTACGCCGGCGGCGCCGTATCTACTTCGGCTTCGAGCGTGCGGACTCCCCGCAATGAATTGGAGATAAGGCAGCTATGCTCGGCGCGCTCGAGCATCGTGCGGGCTTTCGTGACATCCGATCCTGCCGGCACAGTGAGGGTTGCGAAAGTGGCATAGCGCGTGAATTGGGACACGTCCTCGACGCGCTCAAGCGTTCCTTCCGTGCGGCATTCAAGCTTTAGCCAGTCGAGGCGCGCGGCGCGGCTGAGGCCGCGGAACGTTAAGATGAAACAGTCCGCAACCGCTGCGCACAACAGACTCTCCGGCGACCAGACGCCGCCCGGTCCGTCGAACTCCGGCGGCGGTGCCGTCTTGATGTCTGGCAGCTGCGGCGAAGCGATGGTGACGGGGCCGGTCTGGGTTCCGGCCGCGGACACACGGTAGACGTGGGGATAGGGATGCATGGCGCGAGGATCCCCTTATTCCGGTCTTGGTGCACATGACTGTAATCCGCCGTGCGCCCCCCGGGCATCGTGGAAACTCCCTGGAAAAGGGCGCGGCTCTTGCGCCTTTCACGTATTGCAAGCCACTCGCGTCCGCTTAAAACTGCTGCTCAGGAGATGAAGCACATGAACGCCACGCAGCCCAAATCACGGCGTCGCCTCGCTAATCTGAGCCCCTTTGACATCAAGGTAGCTCTTGAGCTGCCGAAGCCTTCATCGCCCGTGCGGAAGGCAGTAGACCGCGAGATCCCCAGGGGCGCGGCAAAGACCGACGCGAAGTACGGATGCGTTGACTGGTATCAGTATTGAGGAACCACGAAACAGCGGGCACGCGCTCGCTCGCACCTCGCCACAATGCCGTCACAACCTTCGAGCACCCCGCGCAATTGGCGATTCCATGAGCGCTGACATGTTCAGGCCCGAAATTGAGCTATTCAACGACAGCCTGGCACGCTGTCTTCGCGGCGGCCAGTTCTTTCAGCGCTTCTACGAGCTGTTTCTGGCTTCTTCACCGGAGGTGAGCGACAAGTTTCGCAGCACCGATTTCCGCAAACAGCGCCGGATGCTGCAGACTTCGTTCTACATGCTCGTGGAATACATAGCTCTGGGCTGGCCAGAATGTGAGGCCTATCTGGAGCGCATCGCCGCTGCCCACGGCAAACATGGCCGCGATATTCCACCCCACCTTTACGATCTTTGGCTCGAGTGCCTGCTGCGAGCCGTGAAGGAATGTGATGACCGCTGCTCGACGCAGGTCGAGGCGGCCTGGCGTTATACGATGGGTGCCGGCATTCTATTTCTTAAGGCGCGCTACGATCGACCTGTTGCGAGCC
>Ga0209471_1000044_pt1 | contig 105962 bp, 106 predicted proteins | sample GraSoiAngelo_128_FD_185885 | JGI IMG/M metagenome (GOLD analysis project Ga0209471, IMG submission 185885) | Grasslands soil microbial communities from the Angelo Coastal Reserve, California, USA - 14_0927_12_20cm (SPAdes) (version 2) | ecosystem: Environmental > Terrestrial > Soil >...
ATCGCCTGGGTTGCGTATGCCATCTTGCACACAGCTGGCCTGCGCGGCTAGCTCTTCCCACCAGCAAAGAAACGTTTCATATCAGGGACGTCACCATTAAACTGACTGCGCTCGCCCAACGCAGGCGAGAAATTTCGAGCGGCATCCAGACGTTTCAGCTGACGAAGGAGCAACGGTGGCAACAAAGATTCTTGATGTAGCGGATGTGAGCGTGATCAGAGCTGCGGGTGGCGTTGTAGTGCGAAGCTCGAAGTCTGGCGAGGCCGAGATCGCGGTCATCCACAGGCCCGAATATGACGACTGGACTCTGCCCAAGGGCAAGATCGAACCTGACGAGACGCCGGAGGACTGCGCGCTGCGCGAGGTCCGCGAAGAGACCGGCCTTCGCTGCGACCTTGTCCGGCCTCTCGGCTGCACCGCCTACGTCGACCGCCGTGGTCGAGACAAGGTCGCCTGCTATTGGGTCATGGAGGTGCGCGGGGGACGTTTCAAGCCGGGCATCGAGGTCGACAAGCTGCTCTGGCTGTCAGTCGATGACGCCGTGAAGCGCCTCAGCTACGGCCGCGACAAAACTCTGCTGCTGCAACAGGACCTGTAATGAGGTCCTCCCCATTCATGGGGAGGTGGCCGCATTCATGAGGGGGTGGCTGCTCCCCATTTATGGGGAGCTGGCGCGAAGCGCCTGAGGGGCAGCGCCTGAGGGGCAGCGCCTGAGGGGCAGCGCCTGAGGGGCAGCGCCTGAGGGGCAGCGCCTGAGGGGCAGCGCCTGAGGGGCAGCGCCTGAGGGGCAGGGGCCGGAGGGGCTCGGTAAACTCGTCCGCGTGGCGCAGACGCTGACCCACGCTGACCCGCTTGTCGTCGCCGGCGTCGAGCTGCGCTCGCGGCTCTTCATCGGCACCGGCAAATACCCGACCGACGAATCGATGCTCGCCGCGCTCGAGGCATCGGAGTGCGAGCTCGTCACCGTGGCGCTCCGCCGCCTCGACCTGGACGACCCGAAGAAGAAGACCATCCTCGACGTCATCGACTGGCATCGCTTCCGCATCCTGCCGAACACCGCGGGATGCAAGACCGCAGATGAGGCGATTCGCATCGCCAGGCTCGCCCGGTCCATGGGCCTGTCGGATTGGGTCAAGCTCGAGGTGATTCCCGACCCGCGTTACTTGTTCCCCGACCCGGAAGAGACGCTGAAGGCTGCGCGCGTGCTCGTCGACGAGGGGTTCAAGGTGCTGCCTTACATCAACGCCGACCCGGTGCTTGCCCGCAAGCTCGAAGAGATCGGCACTGCCACGGTGATGCCGCTGGGGTCGCCGATAGGTTCGGGGCAGGGCATCCAGACCCTGGAGCAGATCCGGATCATCATCGACCAGGCGCGCGTGCCGGTGGTGGTCGACGCCGGGATCGGAGCTCCCTCCGACGCGGCGCTGGCGATGGAGCTCGGCGCTGACGCCGTCCTCGTCAACACGGCGATCGCGCTGGCAAGCGACCCCGCACTTATGGCAGAGGCGATCAAGGGCGGCGTGGAAGCCGGGCGCAAGGCCTACCTCGCGGGCCGGATCCCCAAGCGGGCCGAGGCCAGCCCTAGCTCGCCATCAGAGGGCATCTCGCGCCCGAACTAGTCAGGCCAGTGGCGATGGCAATCGTCTCCAGCGCGGAGGCAGGCCTCCAGGCCGCCTCGCGCGCCACAATCCTTCAGCTGCGGGCTCCCGCCATGACCGCAGCCGGCATCGAGCGCGAAGCAATGCTCCTGGTCGCGAGCTCGCCAGTCCCCGTCTTGATCAGCTCGCGCTGCGACGTAGCCCTCGCGTGCAACGCTGCCGGCGTGAATCTTCCCGAGCGCGACATCTCGACCCGCGACGCGCGGACGTTGCTCGGCGAGCGTTTGATAGGTCGCTCAGTCCACTCGCTGGAGGTCGCGCTCGCGGCGGAACGTGAAGGCGCCGATTTCGTAATCTTCGGCCCGGTCTGGGAGAGCTCCAGCCACCCGCATGAAAAGGCCGCCGGCGTCGAGGCTCTGTCGCGCGTCGCTCACGCTCTGCGTATCCCGGTGCTCGCCATCGGCGGCGTGACGGAGGACCGCATCGCGGAATCCGGAACCGCAGGAGCAGCAGGATACGCGGCGATCCGGCTTTTCGAATGATCTCGCTGCAGGTCAACGGCAAGCACGTGGAGCTCGAGCGGCCGACGCCTCTGCTCGCCTATCTCGACCAGCTTGGTGTGAACCCTCGCGCCGTGGCGGTGGAGCACAACGGCGAGATCGTCGAACGCGCGGCCTTTGCAACGGTCACCCTGCGCGAGGGCGACCGGGTCGAGATAGTTCGCATGGTTGGTGGGGGTGCTCTTCGCGCCCCTCTCCCCTGAGCCCTCCCCCGGTGGGGTAGTGCTGCTCACGCCCCTCTCCCCTGAGCCCTCTCCCCTAAGGGGAGAGGGTGCCCTTCCTTTTTTCCTTGATTGCCGCTTCCGCCTCCGCTCGCTCGTCCCACGGTTCGGAGCCGCGCGCGGTCCGCATCGAACGTTCGTGGCCTTTGCCCGCAAGCAGCACAGTGTCGCCCGGCTGCGCGATCTCGATGGCGCGGCGGATCGCGGCCCTGCGGTCGATGACGACCTCGAAATCGCGGCCAGGAGCCTTTCCTTCCGCGCCTGCCTGCACATCACGCGCGATCTCGACCGGGTCCTCGCTCAACGGATCGTCCGTCGTGATGATGAAGAAGTCGCTGAACTCGGCGGCGGCACGGCCCATCCCGGGCCGGTCATGGTCGGAGCGCGCGGTCGAGCCGAACACGGCGATCAAACGCCCGCGCGTGAACGGCCGCAGCTCAGCCAGCGCACTCGCCAGTGATCCGGCCGCGTGGGCGAAGTCGATGTAGACGCGGAAGTCCTGGCCCAGGTCGACGGGCTCGAGCCGGCCTCGTACCCCCTCGAAACCTCCCAGGCCCTGACCGACATCCTCGACCGGCACGCCGAGCGCGAGGCAGACTCCGGCGGCGCATAGCGCGTTGTAGATGTTGAAGCGAGCCGGCACGTTGAGGATGACTTCTGTCTCGCCGAGCGGAGTCTTCATCCGGAAGCGCGATCCCGAACCTGTGATCGCCAGGTCGAGCGGGTGCAGGTCCGATGCGGTAGTCATGCCGTAAGTCCAGCGCCGTGGGATCTGCCTTCGCGCGAGGCGCTCATAGCTCGGATCGTCGCGGTTGAGCACCGCCGTCTTCTCCACACCTTTATCCGCCGCTCGAGCCGTCAGGTCGATCAGCCGTGCCTTGGCCTCGAGGTACTCCTCCCAGGTGGCGTGGTAGTCGAGGTGATCATGGCCGACATTGGTGAAAGCCGCCACGTCGAACTCGCATGCGCGAACCCGTTCCTGGACCAGCGCGTGGGACGTAGTCTCGATGACTGCGCACTGCGCGCCGGCTTCGACCATCCGCGCCAGCCACGCCTGGACCTCTGGCGCCTCGGTGGTCGTCTGCCCGCTGAGGTTGTCGACCTCACGGCCGCTCACCTTGAACGCAACCGTGCTCATCGCGCCGGCGACGATCCCGCTGGCCCCCAGCACGTGCTCCGCCATGTGCGTCACCGTCGTCTTTCCGTCGGTGCCTGTGACACCCGCGAGCTTGAGACGACGCGAAGGGCGGCCGTAGAACTCGGCCGACAGGTCGGCCAGTCCGATCCGGGTCGAGGGCATCCGCAGCACCGGCACACCCTCAGGGATCCTCACGGTGCGTTCGATGACGAGAGCGGCCGCCCCCTTGGCGACCGCATCGGCCAGGTAGTGGTGGCCGTCGACGCGAATACCCTGCACAGCGACGAAGAGGTCTCCGGGTGCGACCCGACGCGAGTCGTAAGCGATCCCGGTGATCTCGACGTCGGGGTTGCCTTCGAGCACCGCGCCCGCGCCGCGGGCGATGTCGGCCAACCTCATCTCGTGTCTGAGGATAATCGGCTCGTGTTTGCCGAAATCGGGGGCAGGCCTTTCGAGTGGGGCTCTCGTACATACGTCATGGGCATCGTCAACGTAACCCCCGACTCGTTCAGCGGTGATGGTCTGGGCTCCGATGTCGACGCCGCGGTGGCTCAGGGGCTACGCATGGTTGGTGAAGGCGCGGACATGCTCGACGTCGGCGGCGAGTCGACGCGTCCCGGGCATGTCCCGATCACCACCGCAGAAGAGGTCGCACGCACGGAGGACGTCGTGCGCCGGCTTGCGCGGGAGGCCGGCGTTCCTGTATCGATCGATACATATAAGGAAGAAGTGGCGAAACTCGCGATCGCCGCCGGTGCGACGATCGTCAACGACGTTTGGGGATTGACGCGATCGCCTGCTCTGGCGGACCTCGCCGCGAGCAGCGGCAGCGCGCTCGTCCTGATGCACAACCAGGACGGAACTGAATACACGGGCGACATCATGGAGGAGATCAAGAGGTTCCTCACCGCCGCCGCGGCGCGAGCGATCGCGGCGGGGGTGCCGAAGGAAAAGGTCATCGTCGACCCCGGGATCGGGTTCGGTAAGACGGCGGACCAGAACTGGGAGGTGATGCGCCGGCTCGACGAGCTGAAACAGATCGGGCAGCCGATCCTGATCGGCACCTCGCGCAAGTCGTTCATCGGCAGGCTGCTCGACCTACCTGTGGACGACCGGGTCGAGGGCACCGCCGCGACTGTGGTGGCTGCGGTCTTGCGTGGCGCTGATATCGTGCGCGTGCACGACGTGCTGCCGATGAAGCGCGCTGTCCGCGCGGCCGACCGCATGCGGTGATTCGTCCCCACCAAGGGGGAAGGCGGCCCGCCGCTACGCGGCCGGATGGGGAGGTGCTCTTGGCAACCACCGTCTACCTCGGTCTTGGGTCAAACCTCGGAACTCGGCTGCGCAACCTGAGCGCCGCGCGCAGGCGACTGCGTGAGAAAGGAGTCCGCATCCGCCGTCAGAGTCATGTCATCGAGACAGAGCCGTGGGGATTCGCCGATCAACCCCGTTTTTTGAACCAGGTCGTCGAAGGTGAGTGGTCCGGCACCCCGCGACAGCTGCTGAAAGCCGCCAAGGAAGTCGAGCGCGAAGGGGGGCGCACCAGGACGAGGCATTGGGGACCGCGCGTGATCGACGTCGACATCTTGCTGTTCGGCGACGAGCGCATCGCGATGCGCGATCTCGTGATTCCGCATCCGCGCATCGCTGAGCGGCCGTTCGTGATGCGGTCGCTCGAGGAGCTCGGGCTTGAGAAGGCCCCTAAGCGGGCCGCGCGTTCGTGAAGCGGTAACCGATGCCCGGGACGGCCAGGATGTAGTAAGGCCGCGAAGGCTGCGTCTCGATCTTGCGGCGAAGGTTTCGGATATGGACGTCGATAACCCGCGTCTCGATCGGATATTCGTAACCCCAGATCGAGTTGAGGATCTTCTCCCTGCTCAACACCTTGCCCGCATTGCTGGCGAGGAATGTCAGCAAGTCGAACTCGGTGTGCGTCAGCTCGACCTCTTTGCCGCCTTTGTAAGTGCGGCGCTCGTTTACGTCGATGACGAGGTCACGAAATTCGAGCCGGCTGCGCATCGCCTCAGCGTTCTCGAGCCGCGAGCGCCGCAGGTGCGCCGCCATCCGCGCGACGAGCTCGCGCAGGCGCAGCGGTTTGGTGACGTAATCATCGGCGCCGATCTCCAGCGCGACCACCGCGTCGATCTCGTCCGACCGCGAGCTCATCATGATCACGGGCACGCCGGGGTCGACCTTGCGTAGCTCGCGGCAGACGTCAAACCCCGCTAAGTCCGGCAGCGTGACCTCGAGGAGCACGACGTTTGGCCGCGAGCTCTCGACCTGGCGCAGGGCTTCGGAGCCGGCGTCGGCCTCGACGACCTGATAGCCGTCCTGCTCGCAAACCAGCTTGATCTCCCTTCGCGTCGTGCTGTCCGGTTCCACGACCAGGACCTTGCGCGAAGTCTCCGCCACAGCCACCAGACCATCCTAACGTAATTGAAGGATTGTTAGGGAATGTTGCGTTTCAGGCCCCGAATGTAGGCTCGAGTTTTACGTTCGATACCGATGAGCGTCGCGCCCGCCGCCGAGAGCACGAGCTCCCACGCGCCGGGATAAGCCACGACCTCACCGCCGAACTCTGACTTGAAAATCCCGATGCCGTGCCACCGATGCTCGTCACCGGCGCCGGGTGGCGGCACTCCCCACAGGTCGAAGTCGGTGCAGCCCGCCTCGGCGGCCGACGATATGGCCGACCACCAAGCGAGGTCGTTGCCCATCAGCTCACGATGCCTGCCGCTCCGGCCCGCGAACAGGCTGTACGCACGTCCGCCATGGCGCGCGACCAGGACGGTGGCGAGGGGCTCGCGCTTTTCGGGCGCGAACGCGGTGTAAGTGCGGCACCACGGAAGAAGCTCGAGCAACAGCTCGTAGTAGCGGCGGTCCGGCAGGTGGATCGATTCACGGCGCTCGACAGCGGCCGACTGGTGCGCAAGCTCGGCAGCGTCCTTGCCCTCTTCGACGATGACGCCACGCTTGAGCCCGGCGCGAATGTTGTAGCGGCGCCCGTGACGAAACGTCGCGAGCAGCTCGTTCGGCGGCATCAACGTGACGATGCGCGTGTGCTGAGGTTGGATTGGAGCGATTTTCTTGAAGCCTTTTGCCGCCAGCACTTCGCCGAAAGTCTCAGGCGCTTCGGGCTCGACGACAAGTCGTGCCACGCCTGAATTGCGCGCCCAGGCCACCAGCGAGGCGAGAGTTTCTTCCGAGGCCGGCACCGGTCCACGCGGGACATACGCTTCCTGGGTCGGACCGACTTTGCGAACTTGAATGCTGGCCATCGCGGCGCTCGGGAGCCTTACGCGCTCAACCGTCCATCCGGACCGGATTTGCACCTCGCCCCAGGCCCACGTCTGGAGCAAAGGCACTTGCGGTGCGAGGTCGTCGAGCTCGCCGTCCCATCGTGCGGACTCAGAGCTCATCCCGGTCCGACGTCCGTCACGAGCGCGGCCTCCAGGTGAGCGATGTCGTTGACTCCTGCGATGACCGTGCGTCCGTCGCGCTTCTCGATCAGAGAGATCGACGCGTTCTGGATTTTGAATGGAAACAGGCCGTGGCTCGGCCTGCCGACCACGCGGTGCAGGGCGATCTGGATCACGCCACCGTGCGTGACGACCAGAACATCACCTTGAGGATGCCCGGCGAGAATCGCTTCCAGCGCGGCGCCAACCCTCGCGTCGAACTGCTCGGCGCCCTCGCCACCCGGCACGGCGTCCCAGTCCGGCTCCTCGACCCACCTCGACCATTCCTCTGGATAACGCACGGCGATCTCTTCTGTCGTCAGCCCCTCCCACTCGCCAAGAAAGATCTCGCGCAGCGAAGACGCCGCCTCGGGCCGCATGCGGACGCTCGGCGCGAGGATCTCCGCCGTCTCAAACGCTCGCTTCAGGTCGCTGGTGTAGAAGCCGGCGAGTGTGCGGCCGGCGAGCCTGCGGGCCAAAAGCTCGGCCTGGCGGCGACCTTCGGGCGAAAGGGGCGGGTCGAGCTGGCCCTGGATGCGGTGCTCCTGGTTCCAGGTCGACTGCCCGTGGCGGATCAAGACGAGGCGCGTCGGGGCCGGGCGAGGGGGTATTGGAAAGTCCGGAGGCTCCGGGCGCGCTGCTCTGATCTCGATGCCTATACTAACTTTCTCTTTAATCCCGATCGGGCTGGGCCGATCTCAGGAGAAGACTGTTGCAATCTCACGGCTCACTGGCCGAAATCCCCCTTCGCTCGCTTCTTGAATCCGCTCAGGGAGAGCGGTCCACAGGTACGCTTATCGTCCGGGATGGGAACGGGCAGTCAGCCTCGCTCTACTTCCTGTTCGGACATCTGTTTCATGCCCAGGGCGACGGAAAGTCGGGCGACGAGGCGGTTGTCAGCGCCCTCCATTGGACCAGGGGCGATTTCGAGTTCGACGCGAAGGCCAAGCTCCCCGCGGACGAGACCGTCAAAGCCGGCATCCCTGAGCTGGTCCATGCCGCGGAGGCGGCTCCGAAAGCGGCTCCCGCCGAGCCGAAGCCAGAACCCCAGGTCGAGGCACCACAGCCCAGAAGTGAGAGGAACGATCATGCTGAACCGGAAAGAAAGGTGGAAGCCCCCCAGCCGAGACGTGGCGTGAAGCATCGCCCGCAGCCGAAGCACGGCCGCGAGCCGATCCCGGTGCCCGCTGGACAGATCCTATATGACTCGCTGAAGACGTCCTTCGTCGACTTCCCGCGCCTCCTCACCACGCTGGAGCGCGAGGGCTACACGGGATACGTCCGGCTGCTGACCGACGATGCTTCAGGCCTGATTCTTTTCCGGGAAGGCTCAGCGCTCGAGTGCCTGTACGACGGCGCGGCCGACGTGGGGAGCCTGGTCCTCGGCAAGCAGGCCCTTCAGGAGTTCAACGACGACGTGACCGCTGGGCATGGCGTGCTCGACGTCGTCGGGCTCTCACCAGAGCTGATCGACGGCCTCTACGAGCTGACTGTGTCCAGACCGATGTACACCGAGCTGTACGCCGGCTGGGTCGACATGAAGGCGCTGCTGAACTTCCTCAGCGAACGCAAGCTCAGCGGGAGCGTGATGATTCGCTCGGCCGCGGGGACTGGCGTCATCATCCTTGCCGGCGGAGAGCTCGCCGGCGCCTACACGAGCGAGTCGCGCGACATCTCGGACAAGCCCGACCGCGCGCTGGCGCTGTGCGACGACCCCAATGCGATGATCGAGGTCAAGTCGGCCGATCCAGCGAAGCACCCGCCGCTCGACGTCGAGGAGATCGTGGTCGGGCAGAGGACGCGGCAGGGCCAGTCTTCGGTGGCAGCGCCACCGGCGCCTGAGCCGGTCGCGCCGACGATCGCGACGATGCCGGTCATGCCTGCGGAACCACCCACCGCGCAGATCCCGACCAGCTCTTTCTCCTCCGGCTTCGCCCAGCCTTCGGCCGTGCCGACACAGGTCGCGCCAACCACCCCGCCGCGTTCCGGCGGCGGTGGGCCTCAGCTGGATTGGGCCGCGATCACGGCCGAGCTGCAAGCGATGGCAGAGGACGCCCTCGGCAACCGGGCGCGCAAGGTGAAGGACATCCTTGGGGCGGCGGATCCGTCCCTCGCCGGAATCGAGGCCGCGATCGACCAGATACCCAGCATCTCGCTGCTGTTTGTCGATTCTTCGCGCCTCGAACAGCTGGCGCAAGAGATGAGGGCGCGCCTCAAGTCCCACCTCTAGGGGCCGGTGTACACCCTTAACAGGGTGGGTTGGCGCTTGCTCCTCTCCAAGCTAGGCTGGGCTTCGGCTGGTTCGGCTCGGGGGAGGGGGCCGTCGGGAGAGGGAGGGCCCAGCAAGAAGTTCGCCGTTCTGGCGGCCGGTGCCATCTGCTCGAGCTTGGCCCTCACGGCGTGCGGCAGCGATCCACCGCAGATCGTGGACTACTCCCCCCAACGCAACTCGGTCGACGTGTCGACCGCCGCCCCGCTTCGCATCACCTTCGACCACGACGTTGACCAGGCATCGGTGGCGAGCCGCCTCCACCTCGCCCCGGCGACGACGGGCTCCACGCAGTGGCTGAACGGGCACCAGCTCGTCTACTACCACCCAACGCTGCGCACCAGCACGACCTATGACGTCATCCTCGAGTCGGGCTATCACGACCGCGCCGGCAACGTTTACACGCTGCGCCACCATTGGTCGTTCACGACAGAAGGACCGCCTGCCCTGGCAGGCTCGGCACCGGCGAACGGTGAAGGCAGCGTGGATCCGTCCGCCTACCTCAGCCTCGATTTCACGCGGGCCATGGACGCCTCAAGCCTCAAGAGCGCGCTCGCGATCAACCCCAACGTCCCCTTTGACGTCCGCCTCGATCCCGCGGACAACCGTCGCGCGATCATCTCGCCCTCTCAGCTTCTCGCGGCCAACACCGACTATCAGGTGCTGCTCAACACCTCAGCCCTCGACATCGATGGCAATCAGCTCGGTCGCGACCAGACCGTTAAATTCACCACCGGACAGCTCCAACCCCTGCGCCACTGGATCGCATTCGCCACGGACGGCGTCGACGGTTCTCCAGGCGGAGTGTGGATCGTCAACGAGTCGGCGTTCCCGCGCCAGCTCTTTGACGCCAGTGCCGTCCGCACCTTCAGCTGGTCTCCGAACGGCGATGCGCTGTTGATCGAGGACCAGAAGGAGACGTGGTGGCAGTACAGCCCAGGGGGCAGCACCGCACGCATGAGCTTCAAAGGGCCATGGGCCGCCGCTCTTGCTGCAGGGATGGGATACGTCTACATCGACGATGCCGGAGCGCTCCACCGGCAGGGGGCCACTGGATCCGATGATGTGATATCGAGCGACGTCGCCGAGGCCGCGGTCGCGCCGAACGGCCTTCGCGTGGCGTTCATCCATTCTGCCTCCGACCCCAACGCGATCTGGGGTTACGACGTCGGGCTGCGAGCGCGCTACCAGCTGGTGCTCGACTCAGCGCCGGTCAGTGCTCTGGCGTGGGATCCCGGGGGCAAGCGGATCGCGTACGTGCGCCAAGACGTGACGGGCATGAGCCTTCGCCTCCGCAGCCTGACCGGGGCCGCCGCGACGACGACCCTGACCGGCGGCGACATCGTCGGCCGGCCGGCGTGGCTGCCCGACGCTACCCATCTCGTCTTCTCGGCCACGATCTCGAACTCGAAGGCCACCGGTGTGCTGCACAAAGCGTTCGTCCTCAACGTGGCCTCGCCCCCGGCGGCGCTCAGCCCTGCGTCAGGCCTGCCGTCAGATCCGACGATCGACGTGACGTCGCCGGTGTCCTCGCCAGATGGTCATCAAATCGCGTTTCTGAGTGGCGACCAGGTCTGGCTGATGAACGCCGACGGCACCAGGCCGACGGCCCTGACAAAGCAGGACCCGGCGTCCTTTCCCTACTCCTGTCGCGCGCTGGCGTGGACGCGGAGCTGAGCCCGCTCGACGACGTCTTCGAAGAGCTCCTGCAGCCTGTCCGCGGTGCGCGTCCACGAGTAGCGCTGGGCGAGCAGCCGTCCCCGGCGGCCCATCTGCTGCGCAAGGTCAGGGCTGTTCAGCAGGCGCCCGATCCGTTCCGCATAAGTCGCGGGGTCGTGACTGTCGATCAGGTAACCGCTGACCTCATCTCGCACCACCGAACGCAGACCCGCCACGCCTGAGCCCACGACCGGGCACCCGCACGCCTGTGCCTCGAGTCCAACCAGGCCGAAAGATTCGCTGTAAGAAGGCATCACACACACGTCCGCCGCCGAATAGAAGAACGGCAGCTCGTGGTGGGCGACCGAGCCCAGGAAGTCGACCCGCTCGCGCACCCCAACCGCCGACGCGACTGCCTTCAGCCGTTCCTTCTCGCTCTCATCGCCGTCCTTGCTGTCCTCGCCGAGGATCAGCAGGCGGAGGTCGTCATGCGCGCGGTCGCTGAGCAGCGCGAGGGCGCGAATCGCAACCTCGACACCCTTAAGCCTCTCGAGCCGGCCCACAAAGAGCAGCAGTCGACCGGCGCCGTATCCGATTTTGCGGCGAGCCTCGGCTCGATCGATCGGCTGGAACATCGAGAGGTCGACGCCAGGCGGGACGACGAAGACTCGAGCCGGGTCGGCGCCGTACGCCTGGACCAGCTCGGCGCTCTCGTCGTTCGTCGACGTGATCAAGAGGTCCGCCTGCTGCGCGATCTCGCTCTCCACCCTGATGCGAAGCTCAGGCTCGGGACGAGCCCCCTCGGCAAGCGTCCGGTTTTTGACCAGGCCGAGCGTGTGCGCAACGTGTGCCCAACCGGCGGCCAGCCGCGGCCGCATGACACATGCGACCTCGCCGGACAGCCAGTAGTGGGAGAAGACGAGGTCGTAGCTCACGCCCTCGCGCGCCGCGAACTCCAGGATTCCCTTCGCAAATGCAGGGACCTGGCCATAGAGAGCGTACTTGTCCACGCCGGCACCAATCGGCAGATAGATGACTCGCGAGAGTGCGGCCAACGACTCCGTATTGGGATCGTCCGAGGACTGCCGGCGCGTGAACACGTCAGTCGCGATGCCGCGGTCGCTGAACGCACTGCAGATCTCGTGGACGTACACGTTCAGGCCGCCGTTGGCGTTGTTGCCCAAAGACGCGGTGGGCGAGGTGTGCATGGATATGACCGCGATCCGCGGTGCGGTGCGGCCGCCGATAGGTCCGGTTTCCTCAGCCACGATAGGCCGATCTCGAGTCAAGCCAGCGTCTGGAAACGCAGCAGAAGCCGGAGCCGGAGACCGGCGAGCAAGAACCCATAACTGGTAAAACCTACGACGCTCGGCCGTATTCCCGCCCAACGCTGGGAACGGGGCTGGATATGATTTGGCCTGAATGCGGGTGAGCAGAGGCCTTCTCCTGGCGGTCGGGATTCCAGCCTTCTTCATCCTGACCGGCATCTCGACGCTGGCCGACACCTCGCCCTCGCCGGGCAGCTCGGCGAGCGGCGCGACGGCGCTCCCTGGCGACCCGCAGAAGGGTGCAACCCTGTACGCCCAGAACTGCACGCAGTGCCACGGCGCGAGCATGGAGGGCGGCATCGGCGCGGTCCTCAACCCGATCGAGAAGCTGCCTGGCGTGTCGAACCCGCTCGACCCGGCCTTCCTGATCGAAGTCATCACCAACGGACGGACGGACGGTAATCGAAAGATGCCGGCGAAAGGTGGGAACACCGCGCTGACCGAACAGGACGTCAGGGACCTCGCCGCCTACATCATTCAGCAGAACCGCACACAGATCGGCGGCGCCCTGTCTCCGGGCGAGCTCGCCAAGCGCACGATCCTGTGGGTCTCCGTCGCGATCATCGCGATGGGTTTCATCACCTACCTGCTGGCCACGTACAACATGCGCTGGATCGCGCGCCGCGCCGCAGCGCGACGCAAGTAACACAAGAGGCGTCCGGCTCGCCGCAGCACGCCCCGCCTCTTCATCCGACACCGGCGGGGGGCTCGCCACGGATCCTGATCCTGTTCAGCGACACCGGTGGCGGCCACCGCGCGGCAGCGCGCGCACTCACCGACGCGCTCAAGGCCCTCGACCCCACATGCGTGATCACTGTCGCGGACCCGCTGATCGGCCAGGGGCCGACCATCACTCGCCGGCTCGCGGCGCTGTATTCGCCGATGATCCGCCGCTCGCGCGCCGCGTGGGGAGCGCTGTATCACACGAGCAACACTCAGGCCACCTTCGCCGCGATTCGCGCCATATTCGGGCCCGGGGTGCGCAAGGTCGTGCTTCATCTGTTGAAGCAGCACGACCCTGACGTCGTGCTGTCGGTCCACCCGCTCCTCAACCATGTTGCGCATCAGGCCATCCGGCGCAGCGGACGCCCGCGAGCGCTGATGACGGTGATCACCGACCTCGTGGACTTTCACCGAGGGTGGACGTTCAGCCAGGCGGACCTCGTGATAGCGCCGACCGAGCGCGCGCGCAAGGTCGCCTTGCGCCGGCGCGTCCCCGCCGACCGGGTCAAGCTGTTGGGCCTGCCTGTCGACCTGCGCTTCCGTCCGCCCGCCCCGGGTGAGAAGCAGGCGCTCCGCCGCCGATTCGGGCTCGACGAAGACCGATTCACAGTCCTGGTGATGGGAGGGGCGGCTGGGGTCGGGCATCTCGCGGCGCAGGTCCGTGAGCTGGCCCAGGAGCCGCATCCCTGGCAGCTTGCCGTCGTGTGTGGTCGAAACGAAAAGCTGCGGCGGCGGCTCTATGAGCTCGAGGCCTCCACGCCCATGCTCGTGTTCGGGTTCGTCGACTACATGCCGGAGCTGATGCGCGCGTGTGACCTGGTGGTCACCAAGGCGGGACCCGGCGCGATCGCCGAGGCCCTCGCCACCGGCCTGCCGCTCGTGATCACGGGATTCTTGCCGGGCCAGGAGTCGCCCAACGTCGACTTCGTCGTCGAATCCGGGATCGGCGCGTTTGCGCCGAAAGAGTCAGAGCTTCTCGACGAGGTGCGCGTGTTGGCCGAAGGCGGACCGACATGGCGCGAGATGTCCCGCAAAGCCGACGAGCTCGCGCATCCTTACGCTTCTTCGGACATCGCCCGCGAGTGCCTGCTGCTGGCCGCGCGCTACAGGGCGTCGGCGCAGGCGAGTCGGTAAGGGCACAACCGGCAGCGACGCCGCTCCGGTCTCGTTTCGAAATGTCCGGCCCTGATCCCCTCGGCCACCTCGGTGCCCTCCACCTCGGCGTGGTGCATGAGGTCAGCGACCTTCTCCACCCGCGCCGACTCGCCCGACGCCAGGTAGACGACTTCCAGCTCGACCGGTTCGAGCTTCATGGCCGAGGTCGCACCCAGCGCATAGAGGGCCACCTGCAGGTCGCGGCGGCGCCGCGCGATGGGACGGCCGCTTTTGTAATCGATGATCCGCCATCCATCGGCCGTGCGGTCGATGCGGTCGATCACACCTCGCAGGTTCCAGCCGTCGACTGCCATAGCGAAAGGCTGCTCCAGGAATGCCGGCACCACCTCGAATCCACCGCCGGCCCGATAGGCCTCGAGCTCGGCTGCGCCGTTGCGCTTGAATGCGGGCGCCCGCCGCGGGTCGGGAAATGCCGTCTTGCTCCACACGTCGGTGTGGATAGACCTCAGTCGCGACGCGCTGACCGGCTTGCCCTCTCGCCTCAGCTCGCCGGCTTTGCGCAGCACCTCATGCAGGATCACGCCGTGGACAGCCTCCGCGCTCTGGATCGCGGGCAACCGTTCGACGTGGCGGTACCAGTACTGCCGCGGACAATCCCGGTAAGCGGTGATCGCGCTGTAGGACAGATGGATTTCGCCGGCGTGCCCGTCGACCACGACCTGGGGCAGCGACTTGGGCGACGCCGCGACCTCCGTCTCGACAATGGTGCGAGGTCCAGCGGCGCGCACCTCGTCCAGGAAGCGTGAGTCCCTCCATCGCCTTCCGCCTTCGTAGTGGGACGCCCGCGTCAGGTAAAGGCGCCCTCGTGCGCGCGTCATCGCCACGTAGAGCAGACGGCGCTCCTCCGCAACCACGTCCTCGCGGCCGCGCACAAGTGGCTCCAGCACTGATGCGGGCAGCTCGAACCGAGGCGAGCGGCCGGACTGCGGGAGCCGGCCCTCCACCAACGAAGGGACGAAAACGACATCGAACTCGAGGCCCTTCGACTGATGGATCGTCATGACCTGAATGGCATCAGCGGCGTCGATGGACGCGGGCTCCTCGTCTTCGCCGGAGAGAAGGACCAGATCGAGGTGGCGCATGTAGGCCTCGAGCGAGTGGTCCGGCGACAGCTCGCAGAATTCAGCGATGTTTTCGGCGAACCGGCTCACGTTGGCCGTGGCGTCCGGCCACGCCGCCAGATAACCGGACTGTTCCATCAGCTCGAAGAAGAGGTCACGCACGTCGACCTGCCGGGCCAGCACCGCGATGCGCTCGAGCAGCGGCTGAGATGCGGCCGCCGCGGGCCGCGCCAGCGCGACGAGATCGCCGGGATCGCGAATCACCCGGAGCATCGCGATCATGTCCCGGATCTCGGGACGGTCGTGGAATCCGTGGCCCCCGATGACCACATGAGGTAGTCCATGCGCTGCAAGTGCTGTCGCGATCGGTCGCGCGATCGCATTGGTTCGGCACAGCACGGCGATCGAGGAAGGCCGTGTTCCGGACTCGAGGAGTCGCTCGGATTCCCGCGCGATCGCCTCCGCCTCGGACAAACCGTCCTCACAGCGCCACAGCTGCACCGCCGCCCCGCCCGCGCCGGAGCGAAGGTGCTTCGACAGTCGGTCGGGGTTGTGGTCGATCAGCGTGGCGGCGGCGGAGACGATCGGCCGCGAGCTTCTCCGGTTGCGCCCCAACGTAATGGTGCTGGCCGCGGGAAAGCTGTGCAGGAATCTCTCGAGGCTGGCCCGGGAGGCGCCCCGAAAACGGTAGATCGACTGGTCGTCGTCGCCGACGACGAATGGATCGCCTCCCCGCGCCACCAGCTCGACCAGACGCTCCTGAGCCAGGTTCAGGTCCTGGTACTCGTCGACCAGCACGAACGGGTAGCGGGCCGAGTAGCCCCGGCGCAACGCGGGATTCTTCTCCAGAAGGCGGACCGCGAGCAGGAGCAGATCGTCGAAGTCGAGGAATCCCTGTTGGCGGCATTCGCTTTCGTAGGCTCGGAAGAGCTTGATGCAGGCTCGCATGAGCTCGGCACGCTCCTTGTCATCCGTGGACGTGGCCCATGACTCCAGCCGCTCGAGCGGTACCAGCTCCTGTTTCATGCGCTCGAGCATCTGAAGCGCCGGGCCGACCAGGTCGTCCGGGCGCTCGTCTCCAGTCAGTGCGGCGTCGCCGATGCTCCACATCAGCTCCCGGGCCAGGATCCACCGATCCGCGCCCATCAGGATCCGAAAGCCGGCGGGCACACCAACCGCTTCGCCGTCCTCACGCAGCCAACCAAGCGCCATCGAGTGGACGGTCCCGACCGCGGGCGCCTGGGCGTCGATCAGGTCTTCGATGCGCTCGCGCATCTCGCGTGCGGCGCGCTCGGTGAAAGTCATGACGAGGATCGAGGCAGGCGAGATGCCGCTTGCAACCAGGCGCCGGAACCGCTCCGCAATGACCGCAGTCTTGCCAGTACCTGCCCCCGCCACGACGCGGACCGCCCCCGCCCCGAGCGCCGCCGCCTGTTGCTGCTCCCGACCGAGATTCATGTGAGGGTTGTTCGGCCGATGCGGACGCGGAGCGTGCGCACCTTGCGGCCGAGGTCGGGCCGGTTCAGCCGGGCAAGGATGGTCTCCGCATCGAGCCGGAGCTGATGGGCGAGGGCCGGGCTCGGCGTGGTCACCAGGAGCGTGCCGGAGCGGAGCTCGACCTCGTCGCACAAACCCGCGACGTCGGGACCCATGAGGGTCTTGAAAGCGGCGGCCACCTGGCCGCCCAGGAGGCGCGCCCCGCCGGGCTGCCGGCGGACGATCCTGGGCAGGATATTGCCCAGCTTATCCACAGGGCGTGATCCTGCCTTCGGAGACCATCCAGACCATCGCCTTTGCGATCAGGTCGCGCGGAAACGGCCCGACTTCGACCGACGTGATCACGACCTGGCCGCCGGCAGCCACCTCGGCCAGAAGAGCGCCCCGCCGTTCGCCGTCCAGCTCGGAGAGGACGTCGTCCAGCAAGAGCACGGGCCTCTCGCCCGTGCGCCTCTCGATCAGCCCGGCTTCGGCCAGCTTCAGGCTCACCACCGCGGTACGCTGCTGGCCCTGCGAGGCATACGAACGGGCGTCGTGGCCGTCCAGCAGGACCAGGAGGTCGTCTCTGTGCGGTCCGAGGCTGGTGGTGCCCCGGCGCAGGTCTTCGGCCAGAGAGTTATGCACAGCTTCCGCATAGTTTTGCGGAGGCGCCAAATATTGGATCTCGAGGCGCTCGCCGGAGGCGATTTCGGCGTGGCACCTGGCTGCCTCAGGGTCCAGCTCCGCGACCGCCCTGGTCCTCGCGGCGACGATCTCGCCGCTGACCTGGACGAGCTCGTGGTTCCACGCCTCGAGCATGTCCTCCCCGCCCTCGCCCGCGGCAATTCGCTTCAGCAGGCTGTTGCGCTGCTCGAGCACCCGGCGCAGATTCGCCAGTGCTCTGGCATATCCGGGTTCGACCTGGACAAGCATCTGGTTCAGAAACCGGCGGCGAAGCTCAGGGCCTGCCTTCACCAAACCGAGGTCGTCCGGCCAGAAGAGCGCGGCCCTGAAGTTGCCCGGCAGGTCGAACGCCCGGCGCCGGACGCCGTCAACCTCGATAGTCCGATGGGTCCGTTCCCCCTCGACCGCGAGGGTGATCGCGATCTCGCGGGTCGTGACACCGCTTTCCACCTCGGCCTCGATGCGTGAGCCGGGGCCCGCCGGCCCGACGAGCTCGGACTCCCGGCGCGCTCTGGGCGACGACGACAGAGCGAGCATTGAGACCGCTTCCAGCAGGTTGGTCTTGCCCTGACCATTCGCGCCGATGAACACGTTGAGGCTGGGTCCTGGGGTCAGGTCCAGCTGGCTGTAGTTGCGGTGATTTCTGAGCTGCAACCGACGGAGGCGCACTCCGTCAGGACATCGCCACCCGCACGGGCATGATCACGTACTGGTAGTGCTCCTTGCCCGGCGGTCGCATGAGCCCCGGGCTGAGAGGGCCGTCGAACAGCAGCTCGACCTCATCCTCCCCAATCACTCCCAGGGCGTCGAGGACGTAGCGGGCATTGAACGCGATCTGGATGTCTGATCCGTCCACGTCGGCGGCCATCTCAGCCTTGCTGTCGCCCACCTCGTTGGTGGTGGCCGAGAGAGTCAGCGCGCCGGCCTGCGCCTTGACCCGGATGACATTTGCGCTGTCCCGGGCGAAAAGCGACACCGCGCGCACCGTCTGGGTCAGCTCGCTGGTCGAGACCTTGACCTTGGTCGAGCTCTTGCTGGGGATAACCTGTGCGTAGTTTGGATACTTACCGTCGATAAGCCTGGAGGTCAGCTCCGAGCTGCCGGCGCGAAAGAACACCTGGTTCCGAGCCTTGGAGATGATCACCTCGACCTTGCCGGGCTCGCCCTTGAGGACCCTGGCGAGCTCCGCCAGCGCCCGAGCCGGAACGATCAGGCTCGCCTCCAGCTCTGACGGCGCGGCCGCGGCCAGCTTGCGCACCGCCAGCCGGTGGCCGTCGGTCGCGGCGAGCGTCAGGTTGCCGCCCTGCACCATGACCAGCACGCCTGTGAGCACGGGTCTCGCCTCGTCAGTCGACGCGGCCATCTGGGTCTGTTCCACGGCGCCGACAAGGTCGTCGAGGGCAACCTCCAGCTTGTCGCCTTCGTCCGGCCGCGGCCCGGGCGGAAACTCCTCGGCCTCGATGCATTTGATGTGCGTGTCGAATCGTGCGCAGCGCAGGCCGAGCGACTGCGTGCTGGGGTCCAGCGTCATCTCGAGATCGTCGTCGGGCAGCGTACCGACGAAGTCGGTCAGCAAACGAGCGGGTGCCGTGGTTGAGCCTTCGACGGCGACCTCGGCGGGGACGACTTTGCGAATCCCGATTTCCAGGTTGGTGGCGGTCAACGCCAGGCCCTCGGAGGTGGTCTCGATGAGGATGTTGTTCAGGATCGGCAACGTGGTCCGGCTCGAGATCGCTCGGGAAACGACCTGCAGAGCCTGACCAAGGACCGCCGGCCTACAGGTGACCTTCATTTGAGCTGTCAGAACTTTGGCATTCACGAAAGTTGTCCCCCGTTGTTAAAGATTCTCTTAGTAGAAGGAATCCGTATCCGATAACAGTAAGCGCTGTGCACACTGTGGATGTCGAGATCATTTACAGATCGAAATGAGCTGTGGGTAAGGTCTGGGGAATCGACGCCCGGCACAGGGATCGCTGTTGATGTGCTGGGGAGGAAATGCCAGCCTGCGGTCCATTCAAGCTGCGTCCCAAGGCGATTCTCATAAAGTGTTGAAAGGTTTCTCACTGGACGTAGAGCTTCTCGCGTATCGCCTGAACCTCGTAGCGGAGACGCTCGTCTTCCTTGAGCTCGTTGGCGATCTTTTCTATCGAGTGCAGCGCGGTGGTGTGATCGCGTCCGCCAAACGCTTTCCCGATCGCGGGCAGTGACGATGGCGTCTCTTCGCGGACGAGAAACATGGCGACCTGGCGCGGAAAGACGATGTGCTTGTCGCGCCGTTTCCCCTTCATATCGTCAAGCGTGACGTTGTAGTAGTCGGCGACCAGTGCCTGGATTCGCTCGACGTTGATGGGCTTGCGTGTGCCGGCCGGGATGATGTCGGAGAGAAGCCGAGCAGCCTCCTCCTCATCGACCTGGCGCTGATGCACGGCGGCGAATGCTTGCACGCGTGTCAGTGCTCCCTCGAGCTCGCGGATGTTGCGCTGCACCTTGTGGGCGATGAAGTTGAGCACGTCTTCCGGGATGAGGCTTGTGTTGTTACCCAGCTTGGAGTGCAGAATCGCGAGTCGCGTCTCGAAGTCCGGAGGCTGGATGTCGGCGATGAGGCCCCATTCAAACCGCGAGCGAAGGCGGTCCTCGAGCGTCGGGATCTCCTTGGGCGGGCGGTCAGACGAGATCACGATCTGCTTGTTGATCTCGTGCAGCGCGTTGAACGTGTGGAAGAACTCTTCTTTGGTCCGGTCCTTGCCGGCGAGGAACTGGACGTCGTCGATCAGCAGCACGTCAACTGTGCGGTACTTGTGCCGGAACTCGCCCATGCGAGCGGTGGCGATGGAGCTGATCACCTCGTTGGTGAACTGCTCCGATGTCAGATAGACGACGCGCTTGCGCGGAAAGCGGTCGTGAACTTCGTGTCCGATGGCGTGCATGAGGTGGGTCTTGCCGAGCCCCACTCCCCCGTAAAGGAAGAGCGGGTTATAGCTGTCGCCCGGGGCCTCCGCTACCGCTTTGGCCGCGGCGTGCGCGAACTGTGAGTTATGACCAACCACGAATGATGAGAACCGAAAACGCGCATTGAGCTCCGACGGCGCGACGGCCGCGACCTCTGCCACCTCGACGCCGTTGTCGTGTCCGTTCTCCGGGCGGTGGTCGTCGTCGTCGAACATCGTGTGCGCGGGCCGGTGGCCGGACGGGGCGATGACGAAATCGATGTCGACCTCTGATCCTGTGACGGCCTGGAGCGTCTCCTGGATGAGGCCCGAGAAGCGATCCTCGAGCCAGTCCTTGGCGAGCTTGCTCGGCACGCCGATCCGGAAGGTACCTCCGTCGGCTGAAACGACCGAGGTGTTCTTGAGCCACATGTCATACGTTCGCTTGGCTAGCTGGAAACGCAGCTCCTCCTGGACCTGCGACCAGATCTGGTCCTGACTCACCCCACCTTCTCCTTCGCCATACCGCCCCACGCGGCACAGATATGCCCCGCTGGACCTGTGGAGCGAAGTCGCTGCCGCTCTGCAAATCCTGTGGACAACCCCGATCCTTCTCTCCAGCTGCCGGCAACCGCGGCCTCGCCCGAGCAGCGACCCCAAGTTCGCGCCCCGGACGACCCCGGATTCAACCGAAGCTCTTCAAGCATGAGCTCCGCCTCCTTGGTCCCTGTGGAAAAGAGCGGATCGGATTTCCACAGGCTGGCGGTGCCGACCTGTCCGAAATCCACCATCCGGTCGATCCCGAAATATGGAAGCGGGGTTGTACGACTAGGTGTTAGTTACTAGTAAATGTTTGCTGAGACTGAGTGGCGCAATTCGTACTGTGACTGTGGATAGACGCTTTGGCCTTGCTGCTTCCGGCCGGGGAATATAGCACCGGCCTGTGGATACCGCAAGGCCACCGCGCACACAATGAAGTGATAGAAGCGCTATAACAAGTCGCCCGCGTTGCCTCCGCTAGACTGGCCCGATCAAACGGACCTATCAACCCAAGAAAAGATATCGCCGGCGCGTCCACGGATTCTTGCGCCGGATGAGCGCTCGTGGCGGGGTCCGCGTGCTCCGCAATCGCCGCCGCAAGGGCCGCGCGCGGCTGACCTAGCGCCTGCTGGTCGCGCCGTCGCCGGCGCGGGGAAGATGAAGAGGCGCTCGCGGCTCCGGCGGCGGTCGGACTTCCAGAAGGCGGTCAGCGGAAGGCGCTTCCACAGCGGGCAGGCGCTGGTTGGGTTCGCGGTGCCCACCGAGCAGTCGGAGAGCCGGATCGGCGTGACCGTCAGCCGGGCAATCAAAAGCTCGGTCGAGCGCAACCGGGCCAGGCGGCGGCTCCGCGAGGTCGCGCGAGAGGGATTGCTGGGACCTGGTTCGCCGCTGCGCCAGGTGGGAATACGATATGACGTGGTCCTGATCGCCCGCCCGGCGGCGCTCGAGGTCTCGTTCGCCGATCTCAGGGCGGAGGCTTCGCTGGCTGCGCTCAGGCTCGCGCAAATAAAGCCATGACCAAGCCATGACCAAGCTCTTCCTGATTTTGATCCGCGGTTATCAGCTGTCTTTCGCGAAGATCCTCCCGCCTTCCTGCCGCTACTACCCGTCGTGCTCGCACTACACGTACGAGGCGATCGAGCGCTACGGCTGGCTCAGGGGTGGATGGATGGGTGCGGCGCGAATCGCCCGCTGTCACCCATTCGCGCGTGGCGGCTACGACCCGGTGCCCTGACAAGGAGGCACTGACATCCCACTGGCCTCGTTCACAGACATCTTCAAGTTATTCAGCCCGATCCACGACGCGTGGTGGGCGATCTTCGGCGTGACCCTGAACAGCGCGCTCGGCTTCATCTACTCGCACGTGCAGGGGATTCCGGTGGTCAGCGCGATCGGCGCCTACGGCGTCGCGATCATCGTCCTGACGATCATCATCCGGCTGCTGCTGGCTCCGCTGCAGCAGTTTCAGCTCGTAACTCAGCGCAAGACCCTGGTCGAGCAGCGAAAGCTCGCGCCGCAGGTCGCCGAGCTCCGCAAGAAGTACAAGAAGGACCCGCAGCGCCTGAACACCGAGATGATGAAGATGTACCAGGAGCATGGGGTCAACCCGTTGGGCGGCCTGATCGGCTGTCTGCCACTGGTCGTCCAGCTCCCGATCCTCACCGCCCTCTATTACGTGTTCACGGGCTTCGCCCGCAGCCATGACGTGGCGACGCACTTTCTCTTCATTCCGAACCTGAACGACAACCCGAACCATCACCTGATGTTCGCGGGGCTGCCGATCCCGGTTCTGGCCTACATCGTGTTCCCGCTGCTTGCCGCGATCACGACCTTGATCCAGTCGAGGATGCTGCAGATGCCGGCTCCGCCCAACCCGACCGAGCAGGAGCAGCAAACCCTGCAGATGCAGCGCACGATGGTTTTGATCTCGCCGCTCATGATCGGCTGGTTCGCCCTCAACGTTCCGGCCGGCCTCGGCCTTTACTGGTTCGTCGGGAACTGCGTCAGTATCATTCAGCAGAGCTTCGTCGTCGGGTGGGGGAACGTGCTGCCGGCCAGGTTCCGCAGGGCGGCCGGGGGAGCGCCTTTGCTGCCCAGCAAGGGGGCGACCAACGGTCAGAAGGCCCTTCCGCCGACCAGCGCTAACTTGAACAGCTCAAAGAAGGCTAAGAACAAAGCGCAAAGACAAGGCAAGGAGAGTGAACGCAGGTGAGATCCGCTCAAGGCCGGGGCCGCACGCTTGACGAGGCGGTCGACGCCGCGCTCATCGAGCTTCAAGAAAGCCGGCGCAACGTCGACGTCAAGATCCTCAGCGAAACGTCCGAGGAGACCCTGGTCGAGGTCGCAGTCATCGACCAGAGCGCGCCGGCGATAGGGGCTGCGCCTGCTGCTCCCAACGGAAAGGCCGAGATCGCCCGGTCCCTTGTCGAGGGTTTGCTCAAGCACATGGGAGTGCGCGCCCAGGTCAGCGTTCGGACCGGCGCCGACCCGATCACGCTGGACATCAGCGGGCGCGACCTCGGGGGCCTGATCGGCTGGCGCGGCGAGACTTTGCGCGCGCTGCAGTCCGTGACGAACGTTATGGTCGGCAAACACCTCGCCGAGGGCGAGCGCATCATTGTCGACGTCGAGCGGTACCGGCAGCGCCGCGAGCACACCGTGCGAGAGATCGCGATGCGCGCTGCGCGCCAGGTCAAGATGACCGGCGACGCGATCACCCTCGACGCGATGCAGCCGTTCGAGCGCCGCGCCATCCACCTGGCGCTCGAAGGCGACCCGGACGTCACAAGCTCCAGCATCGGCGAGGAGCCTGAGCGCCGCGTCGTCGTCGGCCCCCGCAAGCCGGCCGACGAGTCAGCGGTCCGCTAGAGGCCGGGTGCCCGGCCGGGACCCGCAACGCGGCGCCGAGCGGATCCGCAAGGCGATCGCGCTCGTCAACTCCGTCGCTGACGAAGCGGGCGACGAGGAGATCACCCCGACGGAGATCGCGGAAGCCATCCGCGACTGCCTCGAGCTGAGCGACGTGGACGCGGTACCCAACGTGCGCCGGTACCTCGGTGAAGCGCTCGATGCCGTGTCCGACGGCATGCCTGCGGACTTCGTGGCGATGACGCTCTATGCCGCCCTGGGCGCGTTACGCGAGGGGACCTGACCAGGCCGTTCTTATACTGACCGTCCCATGCCTGCCCCTCACCGAGTGCACCACCTACCGGGGGGAGCGAAGATGGTGGTCGAGGCAATGCCCGAGCGGCAGTCGGCGAGCGTGGTCCTGATGTTCGCCGGTGGCTCGCGGCTGGAAGACGATCGCCTCGCCGGCGTCTCCCACTTCATCGAGCATCTCTTCTTCAAAGGCACCAAGAAGCGGCCCACTTCAAAGGAGATCGCCGACGCGATCGAGGGTGTTGGTGGGTTCATCAACGCGTCGACCGACAAAGAATTGACCGCCTACTGGGCCCGCGTTCCCGCCGAGCATATGAACCTGGGGCTCGACGTTCTCTTCGACATCGTCGCCAACTCGAAGCTCGATGCGGCCGACGTAGAGCGAGAGCGGATGGTGATCCTCGAGGAGCTTCGCATGTACCAGGACCAACCCCAGGATTACGTCCAGAACCTCTTTGAGGAGCTGATCTGGCCCGGCCATGCGCTGGGCCGCGACATCGCCGGTACCGAGGATTCGGTATCGCGACTCGGCCGTGACGACATCCTGGAGTACGCGGACGCGCACTATCGACTGCCCAATCTCGTCATCGGAGCCGCCGGATCGCTCGACGAGGCGGCGACCATGTCCGAGGTGACGCGCAAACTCTCGTTGCGCCCCGAGGCGAACGGTTCGCTCGAGGCGGCGCCGCCGCCGTCCCTCGACTCTCCTCATGTGCTGGTCCGCCGTCGCGAGACGGAGCAGGCGCACATCTGCCTGGGGACGCGCGCCGTCAGCTACCTGGACCCCGACCGCTACGCGCTGGACCTGCTCAACACCGTGCTCGGCGAAGGCATGAGCTCCCGGCTCTTCCTCAACATCCGGGAGCGCCTGGGCATCGCCTACGACGTGCACAGCTTCACGCAGAAACACCGCGACACCGGCTACCTCGGCGTCTACATCGGAGTTGATCCCAAAAAAGCCGTCGATGCGGTGAATGCTGTGATGGCCGAGCTGCGCGGCTTGACTGAGAACGAGGTCGGTGCGGCTGAGCTGGCGCGTGCGAAGGAATTCACCAAGGGTCGCCTGCGGCTCGAGCTCGAGACGACCAACGGCGTGGTGTTCTGGCTCGCCTACCAGGAGCTGCTGCTCGGTGAGATCAACACCATCGAAGAGGAGATCGCACTGGTCGACGCCGTGACCGGGGCGGATGTGATGCGGGTCGCGGCCGAGGTGTTCAGCCGCCCGATGCAGATGTCGGTGATCGGGCCCTTTTCTCGCGACAGCGCTTTTCGCCTCGCGATCGGAGCCTGACCCAGGCTAGCCCGTGGCCGGCGCTGCCTGCCGCGCTCCGACAGATGATGGCCCGGTCTGCAGGATCGGCATCTTCGCGTAGATGTTTCCGAAGTGATCGAGCGGCCAGATGCGGAACCATGCCTTGCCGTCGATCCGGTCGCGGCTTATCGGCCCGAAAAAGCGCGAATCCTGCGAACGATTGCGGTTGTCGCCCATGACGAAGTAGTTGTTCGGCGGGATCACCTTGCCGTCGGTCCCGTCTGTCGGGTAGTTGTTCTCACTGGTCCACTCCTCCGGCAGGTACGGCTCGACCAGCCTGTGCCCGTTGATATAGACGATGCCGCTGCGGATCAGCAGCTTCTCGCCGGGCAGCGCAATGATGCGTTTGATGAAGTCGGTGGAGTTGCTCGTCGGCGGCCGCAAGATGATGATGTCGCCGCGCTGGGGTGCGTGCAGTCGGTAGTCGATCTTGTTTGCGATCAGGTAATCGTTGTTGTCGAGCGTCGCGAACATCGAAAGACCTTCGACGTGCACCGCCTGCACGGCAAAGCTGATGCCGACGTACAGGATGACCGCGAGGACGAGGACCTCGGCGACCTCGCGCAGCAACGAGCCGGCGGCCGAGCGATCTGTCGAGGCGGCACCAGCCGCTTGTTCGTGTTGGGCCGCCATGCTTGTCAGGAGACGAGCTTAGCGCAGACCCGTTCCAGCTCTTCCCGACTCGAGTAGCGAAGCTCGAGCTTGCCGCGATTCAGATTTCCGCTCAGCTTGATCGGCAGGCCGAGGCTTGATTCGACGTCAGCGGCGAGCGCGCGCAGCTCGGCAGCAGAGTCAGAGTGGCTGCGGCGGCGCGGGCGGTACGTCCTGACCCAGTTCTCCGTCTGACGCACGGAAAGATGTCGTGCGATCACGACTTTGAGGCCATGCTCTTGAGCGGCCTGGCTCGCCAGCGCGATGAGCGCTCGTGCGTGCCCTGCCGTGATCACGCCGGACCCGACAGAGGACTGCACCGCTGCGCAGCCGGCGAGCAGGCGCATCGATTGCGTAACCGATACGCGATGCTTGCCAAGTCGCTGCGCGACGTCTTCATGCGTCAGGCCGAAATCTTCGATGAGCCGCCTGAGGCCGCGAGCTTCTTCGATTGGGTCGAGGTCGGTGCGCTGAAGGTTTTCGATCAGGCCGAGCACGAGCTGCTCGTCATTGCCGGCGTCGCCGCGCACGACCGCGGGCACCGTGTTGAGTCCGGCGAGCCGCGCCGCGCGCCATCGCCGTTCACCGGCGATCAGCTCGTAGCCGTCGGACAGGCGCCGCACGAGAAGGGGTTGGAGGACGCCGTGGAGGCGGATGGACTCCGCGAGCTCGCCGAGCGGCTCAGCGTCGAATCGTGAGCGCACCTGCTGGCGAGAGGGTCGGATCTGGTCGACGGCGATCATCTGCGGGACCAATGCGTCGCCCTGGCTCGACATCGGGATCAACGCGTCGAGTCCGCGACCGAGTCCGCGCGGGCGTGGTTGGCTCATCGTTCAAGCAGCTCCTTCGCGAGGGCGCGATACGCCACAGCGCCTCGACATGTGGGGTCGTATTCGATCACGGACTTGCCGTGGCTCGGTGCTTCGCTCAGGCGGACGTTGCGCGGGATCAGCGTCTCGAGGATATGGTGCGGGTGAGAACGCCGGACCGCGTTGAGAACGTCCCACGCGAGCGTGGTCCGTGCGTCAAATTGCGTCATCAGGATGCCCGCGATTGCGAGCTTCGGATTGAGCCGGGACCGGACCAGCTGATGCGTGTACATGAGGTGACGGAGCCCCTCGAGCGCGAAGTACTCGCACTGGGTGGGTATGAGCATGCTGGTGGCTGCGACCAGCGCGTTGAGCGTGAGCAGGCCCAGCGATGGGGGACAGTCGAGCAGGACGATCTCGACTCCGGCCGGAGTCGAGGCGAGCGCCTGGCGGAGGAGGCCCTCTCGCTCAGTCATCCCGGCCAGCTCGATCTCCGCCCCGGCGAGGTCGATGTGAGAGGGAATGAGCGACAGTCCGGTCATCCCGGTCGGCTGCACGACCTCGGCGACCGTGGCCTCTCCGGTGAGCATGTGGTAGATGTTCAGCCGGGCTCGCGCGGGGTCGAGGCCCAGGCCTGATGTCGAGTTCGCCTGCGGATCCAGGTCGACGAGCAGGGTCGGATGGCCGACTTCGGCCAGCGCCGCAGCCAGGTTGATCGCGGTGGTCGTTTTGCCTACACCGCCCTTCTGGTTGACCACCGCCACGACCGGCATCTCAGTGGTTGCCAACATATTGGGCCGGGCTTCACTTGCAGCTCCTACATCTGGGGCCATTGGGCGAAATTCTAGCCCTGGCTCGATCGATTGGCCAGCCATCCTGTTAAGTGCTTCCACCGGCCGTGGCCGCGTTTCGACGGTTGGCCCAGATCGCGTAGCCGGTGACTGCGACGAGCGCCAGCTCGACGATGAAGGCCCCGCTCAGCAGCACACCCGTAAGTCCGATGCCAACCAACAGGTTGTAGCTGACGTGGCAGACGCACGATGTCGTGGTGTTTGTGTACTTGCGGATCAGGCCGAGGCCGAGCGCGATCGCGAAGACGGCGACCGTGTCGACCGAGGTGCCGTACTGGGTGTGGATCGAGGTGAAAAGGAGAGCTGTCGCGATCAGTCCGATCCGAGGCTGCAGGGCCCCACGAAACAGGACCTCCTCGCAGATGCCGGGAAGCAGGGCCACCGCTGCGATTCCATACGGGGTGCCAAGCTGGCCGAAGATGTGCTGGGTGGTGGCGTCAACCCGCCGCGCGATATCCGGCGACCACGCGTGGTTGAGGGCGTCGGACTCCTGGCCAAAGGCAAAAAGGGCGCCGGCCGCCGCGAGGGCGAGAGCGATATGCCACCAGGCGGGGCGGATCAGTCCCAGCCGGCTTCCGGCCTCGGGCACGCTGCGGCGCATGAAGATGCCGACTCCGGCCAGGGCAAGGATTAAGAAGGGGACCTCGTTCAAGAAGAGGTCAAAGATGGTCAGCGCCGGCTGAGCGTTGTTGGCTGCAAGCACGTCGGTGAAGGCGATAAAGGTGACCTGGGTGCCGAAGAAGATGGTCGCCAGGACGAGCGCGAGCGCGTGGACCGGGCTGTTGGGGTCGATGGGGAGTAACGCAGCGAGGTCCTGGCGGATCGGTTTGAAGGCAAATCCGCCCGCCGCGACCGCCGTCACGATGGTGCCCGCGTCGACGGCGAAGGTGGCCTGGCGGCTCAGGCCTGCCGCTCCGGTCGGTGCGCCCAGCAGGTCGAGCGTCCCGACGAGCCCGGTCATGACGGCTGGAATCGCGGCCAGGGCGGGGGTGGCCACCGCGGCCCACGTTTTCCCCACCGCAGCGTTGGCCAGGATGATCAGCGGGAGCGGCAGGAGCTCGACGAGAGCCGTGCCGGCGTCGAGGGGAAGGTGAGCGATCAGCCGGTTTTGGCGCCCTTGTCGGGCAGCGGCGCCGCCGGCGAGCCATCGATGGGTCTCCCCATGTCGATCAGCGGGCGGATGAGCTCGATGGGGAGCGGGAGGATGATCGTCGTGTTCTTCTCGGAGCCGATCTCGACCATCGTCTGGAGGAACCGGAGCTGGAGCGCGCCCTGCTGGGACGAGATCACCTGCGCTGCATTGGCCAGGGTCTGCGAAGCCTGAAACTCGCCTTCGGCGTTGATGATCTTCGCGCGCTTCTCGCGCTCCGCCTCCGCCTGCTTGGCCATCGCGCGCTGCATCGTGCTGGGCAGCTCGACGTCCTTGATCTCGACCACCGAGACCTTGATGCCCCATGGTTCGGTCTGCTCGTCGATGATCTTCTGCAGGTTCTGGTTGATCCTGTCGCGCTCGGCGAGGAGCTCATCGAGCGTGGACTGACCAAGCACGGCGCGCAGCGTCGTCTGTGCGATCTGTGACGACGCGTTGATGTAGTTCAGCACCTGCACGACGGCTCTTCGCGCGTCGACGACCTGGAAGTAGATCACGGCGTTGACCTTGGCGGTCACGTTGTCCTTCGTGATGACCTCCTGCGGCGGCACCTCGAGCGTGATCACGCGCAGATCGATCTTCACCAGGCGGTCGACGCCGAACGGAATGATGAAGAAGAGCCCCGGACCTTTCAGGGCGATCAGGCGGCCCAGCCGGAACACGACCCCGCGCTCGTATTCAGCCGCGATGCGCAGGCTGGAGAAGATCGCGATGAGGATCACGAAAAGGATCACGGCGATGACGACGAGCGTCCCCACGTCCACTATCTCTTCTCCTTGGCCTGGCCGTTCTCTCGCGCGACCTGCAGCTGAAGGCCCTGGCGCCCGACGACCCGCACTGGGGATCCGGCCGGGATCGGCCCGTCAGACGTCGCCTTCCACAGCGCGCCCGCCACAAAGACTAGACCTTCAGGCGCGAGCTCCTCGCGGGCCTCGCCGAGCGCTCCGACCATGCTGTCAGCCCCAGACAGAGCGGGCTGGCGCCGGGCTGCGATCACCTTCCGGATGAAGAACGCGAAGAAACCTAGCGTCAGGAGTCCCGTGATGAGGGAGGCGATGGGATTGACGCCGAGGCCGATCGGCCCGGTGTTGATGAGAAAGGCCATCCCGAGCACGAGCGCGAAGACACCGCCCACGGACAGGAATCCGTGCGTTGGCGCCTTCAGGTCGGCGATGAACAGCAGGAGGGCGAGCAGCATCATCAGTCCGCCGGCGATGTTGACCGGCAGGTTGGCGAGCGAAACGATGGCAAGGACGGCCGCGATGCCGCCGATGACCCCGGGCAGGATCAGGCCTGGGTTCTGCATCTCGGTGATGATTCCGTAGCCCGCGACGATGATCAGCAAGGCGGCGATGGTCGGATCGATCAGGGCGTTGAGGAACACCTGCCAGAAGGGCATTGGATAGTCGTCGACCACCGCGCCTGCGGAGTGAATGACAAGGCTGCCGTTGGTCCGGGGCACCGAGCGGCCGTCGATCTCGCTGAGCAAGGACCTGATGTCCATGGCTTCGAGGTCGGCGACATGCAGTCGAACGGCGTCTTCCGCATTGATGTTCACGCTGTTTCGCACGGCCTGCTCTGCCCAGTCGGCGTTGCGGCCGTGCATCGTGGCGAGGTTGCGGACGCGTGTGACGGCGTCGTTGAGGACTTTTGCCCCGAGGTCGCCGGTCAGGTTCTCGCCCGTTGCCTGGATCGGATGGGCGGAGCCGATGTTGGTGCCCGGAGCCATCGCCACCACATCGGCCGCCTGGGCGACAAACAGGCCGGCGGACGCGGCTCGAGCACCGGTGGGAGAGACGTAGACGACGACGGGCACGCTGGAGTTGAGCAGGCTGGTCACGATCTCGTCCATCGAGGTCGAGATGCCGCCGGGCGTGTTCATCACCACGAGAAGGGCGCCGGCGTGGTCGGCTTCCGCGCGGTTGACCGCGCTCTGGATGTAGGCGGACATGATGTTGTTGATATCGCCGTTGAGGTCGACTTCCTCGACGTGGGGCGCGGCGGCTCCGGCCTGGAGCGGCAGGAGCGCGGCGACGGCGGCAAAAAGCATCCCGACCAGCCGGAGCGCAACTCGTGCGCGCATGTTGCGAGTATGGCAACCCACCGCCTCGACTGCCCATGTAAAACGTGGAACATCGGCTTTCTGGAGGCCTCGCGAGCCGGGCGTAGAATCGAGCGGTGCCAGCCGAATCGATCAACCCCGACGGCGATGAGCTGCTCATGCATGACCTGCGCGGGCAAGCCCGGATGACGCCGCCAGTGGGGGAGTCTGAGCAGGCAGTCCTGCTCGAGAAGTCCGCCCTCGGCGACCGCAAAAGCCAGGAGCGCCTGGTCGCCGCCAACCTCGGTCTCGTGATCCGCCTGGCCGAGGCCCGCGAAGACAAGGGCCTTTCCCTGCCGGACCTCGTCCAGGAGGGTTCGCTCGGCCTTTTCGAGGCGGTACGTTCGTTTGCCACCAGCGGTGAGGTGGACTTCGCGCGCTTTGCCGAGCAACGGATCGGCGAGCAGATGAATGCCGCGATCGCCGCCGAGGCGACGGCCGTGCGCGATGCTGAGCTCCTGGTCGCCGCGGCCGGCGATTACGAGCGGACCTGGGTGCTGCTCCGCCGCCTGTTGGGCCACGACCCGACAGCCGCCCAGATTGCTGAAAAGCTCGAGTGGACGGTCGATCGAACGCGGTACGTGGCGCAGGTCGTTGCGGAGGCGCGGCGCCGTCACGACGAAGAGCTGCTTGCCTTCGTCGACCCTGACGCCATAGAAGACATCGACGACGCGATTGACGCCTAGCGCGCCCCGGCGCACGCCGCTGTACGACCGCCATCTCGCGCTGGGCGGCCGCATGGTCGACTTCGGTGGCTGGGACATGCCGCAGCAGTACAGCTCCATCCGCGATGAGCACCTCGCCGTCCGCCAGGTGGCCGGTCTCTTCGATGTTTCGCACATGGGCCGATTTCGCGTCGCGGGCGATTCCTGCGTCGAGTTCTTGCAGGGCCTCTTGACCAACGATCTAGCGCTGCTCGTGCACGGCCAGGCGCAGTACAACCTGATGTGCAACGAGCAAGGCGGCGTCATCGACGATCTCGTCGTCTACCGGGGCAGCGAGGGATTTTTCGTGGTGGTGAACGCGTCGAATCGGGAGAAGGACCTGGAGTGGATGCGGTCTCTTGCCCCCAAAGACATCGAGGTCGAAGACCGCACCTTTGAGCTCGGTCTCCTCGCTTTTCAGGGGCCACGGTCCGAGGACCTTCTGCCCTGCGAGGGCCTCGACCAGATTCCCTATTTCGGGTTCGGTCAAGGCGACGTCGCCGGCATACACGCCTTGATCTCGCGCACCGGCTACACGGGCGAGGATGGATTCGAGCTGTTCATCAGCAGCGACAAAGTCGGCGACGCGTGGGATGCGATCCTCGAACACGGGAGGTCGGCGGGGGTACTGCCGGCCGGTCTCGGTGCACGCGACGCGACTCGCCTGGAGGCTGCGCTTCGCCTGTGGGGCAATGACATGGACGAGACGGTCAACGCCTACGAAGCGGGCCTTGGCTGGACGGTCAAGCTCGACAAGGGCGACTTCATCGGCCGAGAGGCACTGCAAAGGGTCAAGGCAGAGGGACCGCGCCGCCAGCTCGTCGGGCTGAAGCTGCAGCCAGGCGACATCGCGCGTCATGGAGCTGCGGTGTCGGCGGGCGGAAGGCCCATCGGTGTCGTCACCAGCGGCACGCACTCCTTCTTCCTGGGCTATCCGATCGCCCTCGCGATGGTGCAAGCGCGATCATTGCAAGTTGGAGACACCGCCTCGGTGGAGGTACGCGGACGAGACGCCGGTGCCGATGTCGTCAAGCTACCTTTCTATCGAGGTTCGGCCCGCTCACTCAGCGAGAAGAAGGAGAGTCGCCATGGCAGACCGTCGCTACACCAAGACGCATGAGTGGGTCACCGTGGACGGGAAACACGCGACCATCGGCATCACAGACTTTGCGCAGTCTCAGCTCGGCGACGTCGTCTTCCTGGAGCTGCCAAGCGCGGGCAGAAAGCTCGCGTCGCGGGAGACCTTCGGCGTGATCGAATCGGTCAAGGCCGCGAGCGACCTCTACGCGCCGGTGGCGGGACGGATCGCCGAGGTGAACGAGAAGCTGGCGTCGAAACCCGAATTGATCAACTCCGATCCCTACGGCGAGGGCTGGATCCTCAAGCTCGAGCTCTCCGGTGATCTGCCTTCCGACCTCCTCGATGAGGCCGAGTACAAAAAAGTGACCGAGGCGTCCGCCAGCTAGTTGCCGTACCTCGTCCACTCTCCCGAAGACCGCTCGGCGATGCTGGAGACCATCGGCGTGCGCTCGATGAGCGACCTGCTCGTCGACATCCCGCAGTCGCTTCGCCTGGAGTCGCTTCAGCTGCCCGACGGCCTTTCTGAGTTCGAGACCATGGCCCACGTCTCCGACCTTGCCGCGCGCAACCGCGTCTATCCGGACCGGCTGACCTTTCGCGGCGGCGGCGTGTACCGGCGCTTCATCCCTGCCGCCGTCGCCGCGGTGACGTCAAAGCCAGAGTTCTACACGGCTTACACGCCCTACCAGGCCGAGGCAAGCCAGGGCACGCTCCAGGCGATCTTCGAATACCAGTCGCTGATCGCGGAGCTCACCGCCCTCGATGTGTCGAACGCCTCGCTCTACGACGGCGCGACCGCGGTGGCGGAGGCCGCGATGATGGCGCACGTCCACAACGGTCGGAATGAGGTGCTCGTCTCGGGTTACGTGCATCCCGAGTACGTGCAGGTGCTGCGCGCGTTCGGCGAGGGTCGCGGGATCAAGGTCCGGAAGGACGGCGAGCCCAACAAGAAGACGGCCGCCGTGATCTTCCAGCAGCCCGACTTCCTCGGCCTGCTCGTCGACCCTCGAGCGCTGACCGCGGCGGCGCACGACGCGGGGGCGCTGGCGATCGCATGCGTCGACCCGATCAGCCTGGCGATCCTCGCGCCGCCCGGGGAGTATGGGGCCGACATCGCCGTCGGGGAGGGCCAGCAGCTCGGCCTGGCGCCGAGCTTTGGCGGACCCCACGTCGGCTTCATCGCGTGCCGGAAGGAGCTTGTGCGGAAGCTCCCGGGTCGCCTCGTCGGCACCGCGCACGACGCCCAGGGGCGGCGTGGTTTTGTCCTGGCGCTGGCGGCCCGAGAACAACATATTCGGCGCGAGAAGGCGACCTCCAACATCTGCACCAACCACTCGCTATGCGCGCTGGCGGCGGCCGTTTACCTGACCTACATGGGGCCTTACGGGCTGCGCCAGGTCGCGGAGGTCAGCTTCAAGCGAGCGCACAACCTGGCCGAGCGGCTCACGGCCCTGCCTGGCTGGGAGCCGCCCTTTCCCGAACGCCAGTTTCTGAATGAGTTCCCTGTCCGCGTGCCCAAGGCCCCGGCCGTCGTCCGCCGGCTCGCCCGCAAGGGAATCCTGGGTGGCCTGGAGGTCAGCCGGTGGTTCCGCGAGCTCAAGGGTGTGCTGACGTTCACCTGCACCGAGGTCAACGACGCGCGCGCCCTGGACGAGCTGCTGGAGGCGCTGGCGTCGTGACCGAGCCGCTCAGCTTCGAGCTCAGCCGGCCGGCGGTCGACCCGCCGCGCCTGCCCGAGGCCGACGTCGCGGGGCCAAACCCCAGCGACGTGCTGCCGAGAGAGGCCCTGCGCTCCAGGCCGCCCGGGCTGCCTCGTCTCAGCGAGCCCGAGATCATGCGCCATTACAGCCGCATGGCCTCGCTCAACTACTCCATCAGCGAGAACTTCTATCCGCTCGGGAGCTGCACGATGAAGTACAACCCGGTCCTCAACGAGGCCGCCGCGGCCCTGCCCGGGTTTGCGGGCCTCCACCCGTACCAGGACGAGGACACCGTGCAGGGCGCCCTGGAGCTCATGTGGCGGCTCGAGCGAGCCCTGTGCGCCATCGTCGGTGTGGACCGCGTGACTCTGCAGCCGGCAGCCGGCGCTCATGGCGAATGGACGGCCTTGCGAATGATCGCCGCCTTCCACCACTCGCGGAAGGAGACGCGGACCGAGGTCCTCGTGCCCGACTCCGCGCATGGCACCAACCCGGCAAGCGCCGCCCTGAGCGGCTTCCACGTGGTCGAGGTCAAGTCGGGCCTCGACGGCCGGATCAGCCTGGCCGACCTGGAGTCGAAGCTATCGCCCCAGACCGCCGCCCTGATGCTGACCAACCCCAACACCTTGGGGTTATTCGAGCGAGAGATACTAGATATTGCGGAGATGGTGCACGCAACCGGGGCGATGCTGTACTACGACGGAGCCAATCTCAACGCCTTCATGGGGATCTGCCGCCCGGGTGACATGGGCTTCGACGCGGTGCACATGAACCTGCACAAGACCTTCACCACCCCGCATGGCGGGGGCGGCCCAGGCGCGGGGCCGGTGGGCGTCAAAGCCGAGCTCGTGCCGTTCCTGCCCTCGCCCACGGTAGAGCGCGCTAACGGTCACCTCACGCTGGATTACAAGCGACCACAGTCAATTGGTCGGGTGCGGAGCTTTTACGGCAATTTCGGAATGCTGGTCCGCGCCTACACCTACATCCTCGCCATGGGCGGCGACGGCCTCAGCCAGGCGTCACAGGATGCGGTGCTGTCGGCCAACTACCTCCGCAAGCTGGTCGAGGGTGACCTCGAGATGCCCCACGACGGCCCCTGCATGCACGAGTTCGTGGCCAGCGCACACAATCTCCACGAGAACGGGGTGAGGGCGCTGGACGTCGCCAAGGCGCTCCTGGATCGCCAGTTCTACGCCCCGACGGTGTACTTCCCGCTGGTCGTCCCAGAGGCGATCATGGTCGAGCCGACCGAGACCGAAAGCAAGGCGACCCTCGATTCGTTTGCCCAGGCGATCAAGGAGATCGTCGCCCAGGCCAGGACCGACCCCCAGGGCCTCCACGACGAGCCGAAAAACCTGCCCGTAGGGCGCCTCGACGAGGTGACCGCGGCGCGCCGGATCAACGCCTATCTGCAGGGCCAGAGCGAGGACCCGATCCTGGGCTGGAAAGCACCTTCGGGCAACCCCTCTGAGGAGGTCTGTTAAGACCGTCCGTCCGGCCATTTTCGTATTCAAAATCCGGTAGAATTCATAGCCTGAAGTTCTGCCCAGTTGACCTCCACGAGTTTTCCACGCTGGGAGGGCCAAATCACCGGCCGGGCGCCCTACAGGTCGAGCGGGGGGCGCGCCAGTAATGGCGGTTAGAAAGCCGCTTCCGGAGCCGCGGGGCGCGCGCAAGGCGCACCCTGACGGTCCAAGGCCCAAACCACTAGGCGCGGATGTGGCGTACAACGCCGAGCAGATCCAGGTCCTTGAGGGCCGGGAGCATGTTCGGCGGCGTCCGAGCATGTACATCGGTTCGACCAGCACGACGGGCCTCCACCACCTGGTCTATGAGGTGGTCGACAACGCGGTCGATGAGGCCCTGGCCGGCTATGCCAGGAAGATCGTCGTCACCCTCTTCGCCGACGGCAGCGTCCAGGTCGACGACGACGGCCGGGGAATCCCGGTCGACATCCACAAAAAAGAGGGCCTGTCCGCCCTCGAGCTCGTGATGACCCGCCTGAACGCAGGGGGCAAGTTCGGCGGTGGCGGCTACAAGGTCTCGTCGGGTCTTCACGGCGTCGGCGTCTCGGCCGTCAACTTCCTGAGCGAGCGGCTCCAGGTATGGGTCCATCGGGGCGGCAAGATCTACCAACAGGAGTACGAGCGGGGCGTGCCCAAGGCGGCGGTCAAGGCTGTCGGCAAGACCGACCGCACGGGCACCATCGTCCGCTTCTGGCCCGACCCGCAGATCTTTCCCGACACTAAGTTCGACCGTGAGGTCATCCTGCATCGCTTGCGCGAGATGGCGTACCTGAACAAGCGCCTCGAGATTGCGCTCGCCGACGAGTCGCTCGGCTTCACGACAACGTTCTACTTCGAAGGCGGCGTCGTTTCCTTCGTGAGGGCGCTGAACCGCGACGCGACGGTGGTCAACGTGCCGCCGTTTTACGTCGACCGCGAGATCGAGGGAACGCAGGTCGAGATCGCGTTGCAGTACAACGAGACCTTCGTCGAGAACGTGATCGCGTTCGCCAACACGATCCACACGACCGAGGGCGGCACCCACCTGACAGGTTTTCGCTCCGCGCTGACCAACGTGCTCAACCGCTACGCACGCAAGGCCGGGATCCTCAAGGAGCAGGACCCAAATCTCACGGGAGAGGACGTGCGCGAAGGGTTGACCGCGGTGATCAGCGTCAAGGTGCTCGAGCCGCAGTTCGAGGGCCAGACCAAGTCCAAGCTCGGCAACGCCGAGGTGCAGGGCCATGTGTCCATCGCACTCACCGAAGGCCTCACGCAGTACCTCGAAGAGAACCCGTCGGAAGGCAGACGCCTCATCGAGAAGTCGCTCACCGCAGCCCGCGCCCGCGAGGCCGCGCGCAAGGCTCGTGACCTGGTCCAGCGCAAGAGCCTGCTCGAGTCGAGCACTCTGCCCGGCAAGCTGGCCGACTGCTCGGAGCGTGACCCTGCGCTGTCCGAGCTCTACATCGTCGAGGGCGACTCCGCGGGCGGCACCGCCAAGGGCGGCCGCGACCGGCGCACGCAGGCGATCCTCCCCTTGCGCGGCAAAATCCTCAACGTGGAGAAGGCGCGACTCGACAAGGTCCTCACCTCAGACGAGATCCGCAACCTGATCACCGCCATGGGCGCCGGTGTAGGTGACAACTTCAATATCGAGAAGCTCCGCTATCACCGCATCGTCACCATGACCGATGCCGACGTCGACGGAAGCCACATCCGCACGCTCCTGCTCACCTTTTTCTTCCGCTACTTCCGCGAGGTCATCGACAAGGGCTACCTCTACATGGCACAGCCGCCGCTGTTCAAGGTCTCGAAGGGAACTGGCAAGAACATGAAGGTCATCTGGTGCCAGTCCGAGGCGGCGCGCGACAAGGCGATGCGCGAGCTGGGCAAGGGCGCCGAAGCCGCGCGCATGAAGGGTCTCGGCGAGATGAACGCCGAGGAGCTGTGGGAGACAACGATGAATCCCGCCACGCGCGTCCTGTTGAAAGTGGCCGTGGACGACGCGGCGGCGGTCAACGACACGTTCGAGAAGTTGATGGGACCAGACGTCGAGCCGCGGAAAAAGTTCATCCAGGCGCACGCCAAGAGCGTCCGGAACCTCGACATCTAGTGGACCGTACCAGTCATATCTCGAGCCTGCGGCTTGCTCCAGCTCTGGCCGTTACAGTCCACTAGGCGGTTTCCAAAATGCGAATAGCGGTCGACGCCATGGGCGGCGACCACGCGCCGGCTGAGATCGTCAAGGGGGCGGCGGAGGCAGCACGGGAGTTCGGGATCGACATCTCGCTCGTTGGCTTGCCGCGTGAGGTGCAGCCCCTCCTCGACAGCCATCCCCGATTGCAGATGGTTCCCTGCACCCAGGTTATAGCGATGGACGAGCACCCAGCTCACGCGGTGCGGAGCAAGCCGGACTCGTCGATGTCGGTATGCGCGCGATTGTGCAAGGACGGGAGGGCCGACGGTTGGACCTCCGCCGGCAACTCAGGCGCGATCATGGCGGCGGCGCTTTTGATCCAGGGCAGGATCCGTGGCGTGGAACGGCCTGCGCTCGGGTCGATCGTGCCGACTCAGGATGGGTTCGCCTACTTCCTCGACGTGGGCGCCAACGTCGACTCGAAGCCTGACTACCTGACACAGTTCGCGGCAATGGGCGCCGTCTACGCGCGCGAGATGATGGGCCGCCCCGAGCCGCGCATCGGCCTGCTGAGCAACGGCGAGGAAGAAGGCAAGGGCGATGAGCTCGTGCGTGAGACGGGCAGACGCCTCAAGGGAACGCTCCCGGGATTTGTCGGCAACGTGGAGCCGAAGGACATCTTCGCCGCCCGCGCCGACGTTGTGGTCGCGGACGGCTTCGTCGGCAACGTCGCGATCAAGATGGCCGAGGCGACGGCCGATTTTCTATTCCGCAGCCTTCGTGACGAGATTCCCAAAACGCTGAGTGGCAAGGTGGGCGGGCTCTTGATCCGGCCGGGCGTACGCCAGATCCGCGCCCGCATCGACTGGAGGGAGTTTGGGGGCGCGCCGCTTCTCGGCATCGACGGCGTGGCCGTGGTCGCCCACGGGCGGTCCGATGCGCGAGCGATGAAAAACGCGATCCGGGTCACCCGTGACGCGGTTGAGAACCAGCTCGTCGGTAAGATTCGAGCGGAGGTGGGGAAGCCGTGAAACCGAGCCATCCCCGCGTTGTCGTGACCGGCATGGGGACGGTCAATCCACTGGGCAAAGACCTCGAGGAGTACTGGCACGGCCTGATCGAAGGGCGCAGCACAGCACGCAACACCGAGGGCTTTCCGACGGAGCGCCTGACCACCAAGTTCTCATGCCAGGTCCATAACTTCGACCCACAGACGTTTATCGAGCGCAAGACGGCGCAGCGCATGGCGCGCTTCTCGCAGTTCGCGGTGGTGGCTTCTGGGATGGCCCTCGCCGATTCGGGACTTGACCTGGCCAAAGAGGACAGCTTCCGCGTCGGCGTGGCGATGGGCACCGGGATCGGAGCCTTCGACGACATGACGCAGGGGGCCGTCTCGTTCATGACGAAAGGCCGCCTGAACCCGCTCTATGCGCCAACCATCATCCCCAACATGGCCGGCGCCTCGGTCGCGATGCAGTACCACGTCCGCGGGCCAAACACCACCGTGACCACGGCGTGCGCCGCGTCGACGCAAACGATCGGCGACGCGACGCGGATGATCCAGCGCGGCGACGTCGACGTGATGCTGGCGGGCGGGACCGAGGCGTCGCTATGCGAGGTCGGCATCGCGTCGTTCAACGCCATCCGCGCCCTGTCGACGCGCAACGAGGCGCCCGAGAAGGCGAGCCGGCCGTTCGACCGCGATCGAGACGGATTCGTGCCTGGTGAAGGCGCCGGCACTCTGATCCTCGAGACACGCGAGCACGCGATCAACCGCGGCGCGCGGATCTACGGTGAGATCCTCGGCTACGCGACCACGAACGACGCGTATCACCAGGTCGCGCCGGACGAGACTGGCGAGGCGCCTGCGAAGGCTGTGTCGCTCGCGCTGCATGACGCGGGTCTCGAGCCGAAGGACATCGACTACGTCAACGCGCATGGAACCTCGACGCAGCTCAACGATGCGGGTGAGACGAAGGCGTTGAAGATCGCGCTGGGCGACCACGCGTATAAGGTCGCGATCAGCAGCACGAAGTCGATGATCGGCCACCTGCTCGGCGCCGCCGGCGCGGTCGAAGCGATCGCGACACTGCTCACCATCAATCGCGGAATGATCCACCCGACGATCAACTACGAAAACCCAGACCCCGCCTGCGACCTGGACTACGTTCCCAACACCGCGCGGCGCAAGGACGTGCGCATCGCAATCTCCAACGGATTTGGATTCGGCGGGCACAACGCGGTCGTGGTGCTCGGAAAGTACGAGGAATGACTGAGTCATGGCAGAGGACACACTAGGCACCGTCATCAGTCGCAGCCTCCAGGAGGAGATGCAGACCTCCTACATGGAGTACGCGATGTCCGTCATCGTCAGCCGGGCGCTGCCCGACGTACGCGACGGGCTGAAGCCGGTGCAGCGGCGAATCCTTTACGCCATGCACCGCGCGGGCGCGACGAGCGGCAGCAGGACCAAGAAGTCGGCCGCGTTCGTCGGCGACGTGATGAAGCTGTATCACCCGCACGGCGACGCCGCGATCTATGACGCCCTGGTGCGCATGGCGCAGCCGTTCTCTCTGCGCTATCCGCTGATCGAGGGCCAGGGCAACTTCGGCAGCGTCGACGGGGATCCTCCCGCCGCGATGCGGTACACGGAGGCGAAGCTGTCGGCGATCACCGGCGAGCTGATGGCGGACATCGAAAAAGAAACCGTCGACATGGTTCCGAACTACGACGACTCGGAAGTGCAGCCTTCGGTGCTGCCGGCACGGATCCCCAACCTGCTCATCAACGGCGCTTCGGGCATTGCGGTCGGCATGACGACGAACATTCCGCCGCACAACTTGCGCGAGGTCTCGGCCGCGGTCAAGCAGCTCGTCGACAACCCTGAGGCGACTGCCGAGGACCTGCTGAGCTTCGTCAAGGGCCCTGACTTTCCGACCGGCGGTGTGATCATGGGCACGACTGGGATCAAGGCCGCGTACTCGACCGGCCATGGCCGCGTCATCGTGCGCGGGCGCCACTCGCTGGAGCAGGCGGCAAACGGGCGCGAGCGGATCATCGTCTACGAGCTTCCTTACGCCGTGAACAAAGCTGCCCTTGTGGCCAAGATCGCCGAGCTGGTCTCGGACCGAAAGCTCGAAGGCATCGCCGATCTCCGTGACGAATCAGACCGCAACGGGATGCGGATCGTCATCGAGCTGAAGCGCGAAGCGAAGGTCTTCACGGTGCTCAACAACCTGTACAAGCACACGACCCTGCAGACCACGTTCGGCGTGATCATGCTGGCCATCGTCGACGGGCGGCCGGTCGTTCTGAGCCTGAAGCAGGCGTTGCAGCTCTTCATCGATCACCGCCGAAATGTCATCCTCCGCCGGACCCGCTACGACCTCGAGCGCGCCCAGGAGCGAGCGCACATCCTGGAAGGACTGAAGATCTGCCTCGACCACCTGGACGAGGTGATCAAGACGATCCGCGCTGCCTCCGACCAGGAGGTCGCCTCCACTGAGCTGCAATCCAGGTTCGGCCTCAGCGAGCGCCAGGCCAAGGCTGTGCTGGCCCTGACCCTGGGTCGGTTGACGCGCCTGGAGCGAGGCAAGATCGACGAGGAGTACGAGCAGGTGATCAAGACCATCGCCTACCTCGAAAGCATCCTGGCCAGCGACCAGAAGGTACGGCTGCTGATCAAGGAAGAGATGGACGACGTCGTGAAGAAGTACGGCGACGACCGCCGCACTGAGATCACCGACCTGGAGGCCACGGAGCTGTCAGCTGAGGACCTGGTGCCGAAGGAAGACGTCGTCGTGACCCTGACGCATCGCGGCTATGTAAAGAGACAGCCCCTGCGCGTCTTTCGAGCGCAGAAGCGCGGAGGCGTCGGTCTAAAGGGCGCGCGTCCGACCGCGAGCAGCGAGGCGCCGAGCGGCACTCGCGAAGAGGATTACGCGCTGCACCTGTTGACCACCCACACGCATGCGTCGATGCTGTTCTTCACGCAGAGCGGGCGAGTGTTCCAGCTTCGAGTCCATGAGGTCCCCGAGCGAGAGCGCCAGGCCAAGGGCATGCCGATCAACAACCTGATCGACATAGGGTCCAACGAGCGGATCACATCGGTCTTCGTGCGACCTGAGACCGAGAGCGAAGCGCACTACATGCTGATGGTCACCAAGAACGGATACATAAAGAAGACGGCGATGGCCGAGTACGCGAACGTGCGTCGCAATGGGCTGATTGCCATCAACCTCCAGGAGGGTGACGAGCTCGACTGGGTCACGCCCACCACCGGGAGGGATGAGGTGATCATCGCGACCGAGCTCGGCAAGGCGATTCGTTTCAGCGAGGTCGAGGTCCGCGCGATGGGTCGCGACACCCAGGGCGTGATCGGCATCAAGCTCGGCAAGGGCGACGCGGTCGCCGGAATGGCGGCGGTGGTCGAGGGCGGCGACCTGCTCGTGATCACACAGCGCGGCTATGGCAAGCGGACTCCGCTTTCCGAGTATCCGATGCACCATCGAGCCGGCCAGGGCGTCTTCACGCTCAAGGTCACGGACCGCGTCGGCAAGCTGGCCGCGGTCCGCGTGACGAGCGACCCGGAAGAAGAAATCCTCGTCATCAGCTCGTCCGGCATGGTGTTGCGCACGGCGGTCGGCGCCATCTCACAGATCGGCCGTCAGACGCAGGGCGTCATCGTCATGCGGCTGGCGCCGGACGACCAGGTGGTCGCGATTGCTCCGGTGGCCGGGATCGAAGAGGGCGACGCCAAAGAGTGAGAGACCTCGGCTGGATTGGGATCTGGCTGCTGGTCATCGGCGTTGCGGCCATCCTTGTCGAAGGCGTGCTGGCCATCGCCTGGAGCCTGCGCATTGCCCGGCACGGTCGGGCGCTGAGGACCCGTCTGATGACTGACCAGGGGCGCCTACAGGCCGACGTCGAGCGCCTGCGCGGCGCTCTGGCTGAAACCCAGGTCCTGTGGCAGCCGTACCGGCGCCTCTTGCGCTGGCTGCGGCATCCGCTGGCGATCGCGCTGTTGCAGTCCTACGCCAGGCGACGAGCGTCCGCGCGGTGAACGAGGGTTTCGCGCACCAGGCGGTCGAAGACGCGGTCGGGCGCGAGCGGGCCCGCATCGCCCGAGACCTTCACGACGGCCTGGCGACCGAGCTCGCAGGAGCGATCTCGCTGTTCAAGCTCTACCTCGAGAAGCACAACACCCAGGACGAGACGTTGAAGAACGTCTTCGACATCATGGAAGGGTCGCTGAAACGAGTCCGCGAATCCCTCGCCGATTTGCGACCCGCCGCGATCAGCCCCGATGGTCTGGTTGGCGACCTGCGCCACCAGGCCGACGAGTTCGCCCGCCTTTATGGCATCAGGGTCGAGCTGTCCACCAGCGGCGCCGAGGACATCCTCCCCGCCCAACACCGTGAGGTCGTTGCGCAGGTCGTTCGAGAAGCGCTCACCAACGTCCGGCGCCACTCCGGGTCGGCAATATGCCGGGTCAAGATGGCATTTGCGGCGCGGCCCTTCCTGATCGAGGTATCGGACGAGGGTCGGGGATTTGCGGCCGCCGGCCCGGTCGGCTACGGCTTGATGGGCATGCGCGAGCGGGCGGCCGGGATAGGAGGGCGGCTCGAGGTCGTGAGCACCGAGGGTCGCGGCACTACGGTCTTTCTCTTCGGCCCGAACTAGCTACCAGGTCATTCGCTTGAGCTGAATCGCGGGAAACATCAGTCGATCCGCGCTGACTGACTCAAATTTCTTCGCGACGCTCTCGCTCAGCGCTCGCGCGTGCCCGCGGCTGGTGTGGATGGCACGTGCTATCTCGTCGGTCGACAGCCCGTGGCTCAGAAGGTGTGCCACCTCAGCTTCGCTCTCGGTGAGGCGGCTCATCGGCCCGCGCAGGGCGGCGACAAGGGTCGCGAGGCTGAAGCCGAGGGTAAGGGCGTATGCGACGTCGTCCTCGGTGTACCAGTGGTCTCGCCGGCAACCGATGATCATCAAGCCGATCGGTCGCTGGTCGATCTCGCCGACGGGCGCGTAGAGGATCGCTGGCCAGTCGAGCTCCCAGTCATACCCGACCGACGTGACGGGGTTTTCGATCACGGTGTTGATCACCATCGGTCTCTTCTCATAGAGGGCGCGGCGCGAAAGCGGCATGAGGGGCCGGCTCTGCAGGAACTTGCGGGAGATCTCTGACGCAGCGATCGGCTGCAGGCACCCGCCGCGCAGGTAGCCGAGAACCCACCGGTCGTGGCGAACAGCGCTGAGGGCCAGTCCCAGCCGGCGCCTGGCATCTTGGAGGTCTGGAAGCTGGCCCATGACCAGCAGGTTATGGCCGCTCGGGCTTGCTTGACCTCACATCCGGTTCAGCATTTCCTCAAGAAACCCTGAACCTGCTAGCTTGCGTCGGGGATTTGGAGGCATGACCGCCAAGTTGCTGGTGGTTGATGACGAGCCGCGCATGGCGGAGCTCACGGCTGAGATCTTGCGGCGCGCGGGCTACTCGGTCGATGTGGCGCGCAGCGGCACTGAGGCGCTCGAACACGTGCGGATCACCTCACCGGATCTGATGCTTCTCGATTACGAGATGCCTGACATGGAAGCCCCGGAGGTGCTCGATTCATTGCGCTCGGGAGGAGACCGGATTCCGTTTCCGGTGATCATCCTGACCGGCGCGCGCCACGCCCCGGCCGACCAGGTCGTCGGGATCGAGCGCGGTGCGACCGACTTCATCGTCAAGGGCACAGACCGCCAGGTGCTCCTCGCCCGCGTCCGCGGCGCACTGCGCGAACGCTCATCACCTTCCGGCGCGGTAGTGCGCGGCCGCCTCCATGTGGACGCTGCGCGTGGCGAGGCACGACTTGGGGAGCGAACGCTCAAGCTCGAGCGCCGGCCGCTGCTGATGCTCCAGCTGCTGGTGAACAGATCAGGCGATGTGGTGCCACGCTCGGAGCTCCTGGAGCGCGTCTGGGGCAGCTCGTACACCGGCTTCGAGCACAGCCTGGAGCAGGCGGTGCACCAGGTCCGCCGCGCACTCAAGGAGCCGGGGTGGATCGAAACCGTGCGTGGGATTGGCTACAGGCTCGTCGTCCAGGCCTGAGACGGCGGCGGCCTTGCACCGCCTCCGCTCGACGCTCGCAAGGATGCGGGCGGAGCTGGAGATCGCCCAGTCCGACGGCGAGGCGCCGCCGGTCGAGCGCCTGATTGGAGACCTGGGCGAGGCCCTGAACCTCTTGGGCGAGGTCGAGTCGGCGGTGCTGGCAATCGTACACGTGCTGGTGGTGGACGACGACGAGAGGCTGGGCGAGCTGACCGCCCGAGGCCTGCGCCGGCTGGGGTTTGACGCCGAGTCGACGGGCCGGCTGCGAACGCTGCGGCCGCGCGAGGTGGTGGTCTTTGACCTCGGAGTATCCGGGTCGCTGGATGCTGCAGAGCTCGCCGCTCTGAAGGGAGCGAAACCGATCGTCGTCACCGGAGCAGCCGACCCGGGCTCGCGCGCTATTGCGGAGGACCTGGATGCCAGCAGCTACCTCGTCAAACCGGTGGAGCTGGACGAGCTGGCCGCCGCGATCAAGCGCCGGGCATCGGCCTAGATGCGTTTTGACATGACCATTGAGGGTGGCGGCGTCGACATCTGGGGCCTGTCCGCAGGCGTGGTCATCGTGCTCGCTGCTTTGTGCTGAGGTTGCTGAAGGGGGGAAGGACAACCGTGAAGACAGCGCCTCGGCGGTTACCTTCGTAAAGCAGCTCGCCCTGGTGTTCACGCACGATCCCGTAGGACATGAACAGGCCGAGTCCGGTGCCGGTCTCTTTGGTGGTGAAGTGCGGCTCGAAGAGGTGGTGGCGATTCTCCTCGGCAACGCCGGGGCCGTTGTCCGCGACGCTGAAGTATGGCCAGCCGTTCGCCCGCCGGCCGAGGGTCAGCTCGACGTGGCCACGCGGCGGCACCGCGTCGATTGCGTTGTTGATCAGATTGGTGGCGACCTCGCGAAGCAGCAGTGGGTCGGCCTTGACGCTCACATCCTCCGTCGTTTCGCGCAGCCCAAGCTCCACCTCCTTCGTGCGCGCCCGCGGGCGCGCCATTCCAACCGACCGGGTGAGGAGCTCGTTCAGGTCAACCGGCTCGGCGGAGTAGGTGACCCGTGGAGTGGCGCCCTCGGATAGCGTGCGCAGAACCGTGACGGCGTCGTTGGCGGCTGCGGTGGCCGTCTCGATGGCTTCGCGGTCAACTGGGTCGAGTCGACGCGGATCGACCTCCTTGAGGTAGCCGACAGCCGTAGCCATGTGATTGCGCAGGTTATGGACGACGCCCTCGATGGCGCGGCTGTGGAAGAGATGACGATCAGCGTCGGTGAGCTCCGACTCGAGCACGCGTCGAATCCGACGGCCCGCGATCGTGTCGGTTAGAGCAAGTGAGAGGACAAAGACGATAGTCGCGAGCAAGTAGCCGCGCGCCGACCCATCGAGAACATAACTACCCAGTAAAGAGGCAAGGGCAAAGTAGCCGTAAGCCACATAGAACTGGGCGCTGAAGTTGTGCCTGACAATGCTCCCAATCGACTCTCCGCTCTGTAGCGACAGCCCGATTGCCACAAGGATCCACGCGGCCAAATTGATCACGATTAGCACTAGCACGCGAGATTGAAGCGATAAAGCGTCACCCGCTCTCAGGTGTGCTGCCAGGATCGCGCCGAGGCACGCATAAGCAGCTGCCATGACCGCACCCATAATCGGCCAGTGGCCTCGGCGAACCATCGGAATTCCGAGTGAAAGGCCGACGATGGTCGCGTCGAGAGGATTAAGGAGGATTGCGGCGGCGCCGATCGCGATGCTACCGAGCGTTAGTCGTCCGCGCTCCATGCGGACCGAGACTGCGCTCAGGAAAATCAAAGCAATAAGGAGATACAGGACCTCAATGGCATTGTCGCGTTGTGAAGTGGTATCTCGCCGCCAATAGATGTTGGCGGCGACCGTCGACGCCGCCACTAGCACCAGAAATCCGTATGCCGCCACGTGCCTACCGAATGGCTTGTTGGTAAGCTGCGCCGCATCGCGAAGGCTACGCACGATCACGACAGGTACCGCGTGTTGGTCGTGGACGACAGCATTGTTCCGCGGACGGCGGCTCGGGCAATGCTAGGCTCGACGCCTGAACTCCGGTACGTCGGCGAGGCATCCTCCGGCGTGGAGGCCCTGAAAGCGATGGAAAACCTGAGACCCGACCTCGTACTCATGGATGTACATATGCCGGTCATGGACGGACCTACAACTGCGAAGGCCCTCCTAGCCAGATTCCCAGCCACCAAGATCGTCGCATGGACTGTATCCGAATCAAGCGACGATCTCTTGCGGATGATACGGGCCGGCTGCTCCGGGTACGTACTCAAGGACGTTGGCCCGAGCGAGCTTCAACGGGCACTCCTGGCCGCAATGCGTAGCGAAAGCCCTGTTCCCCGGCGAATGATTCCAGAGGTGTTGCGACGGGTGGCCGAGGCGACGCCTCTGTCCGGTGGCGGCCAGGTGAACCTGACGTCGCGGGAGATGCAAGTCCTTCGCGCGGTTGCCAAGGGTCATACGACGAAGCGACTGGCGAGCGATCTCGGGCTGGCGGCCCCTTCGATCGAAACTCATCTTCGAAACATCTTCAAGAAGCTGGACGCCAGGAATCGAGGTGAGGCGGTCAGCGCGGCTCTCAAGCTCGGACTTATTACGCTAGCCGACCTTTAGGTCATCAGATTCCGGACCCTGGACTCAGGGATTTCAATGAGTCGCACTCATGGAAATTGACGATTCCCCCTTGCAGTCACAACGGTGAGACTTGGCCTCACTCAAGTGACGTGGAAAACGCAGTTGCAAGCGACAGGAATCTAAGGGGATAGGAGGGAAACATGGTCCGCATGTTCCGACGATTGATGCGTGGCGGTAGCAGGCAGCGGGTTGCTGGCGCTTGGGTCTTTTAGCTGCAGGATAGCTAAGGCTTAAAGACCCTAGGTTTAGGAGGTACTGGGCGCGAAAGGCGGGGTCTAGAATTCCACCGTCTTGACCTCGTTCAGCTCGCTATCGCGGGCCGCGCAACTGTACATCGTCGGCGTTGTGGCAGTCGGCGTAATGTCGGTCCTCTTGGGCTGGCTCGTCAGTCCAGTTCCGCCGGCCTTCGTTGCCACCGTTGTCTATTTGGGCATTGGCACCCAGATAGCCGCACTCCGACCGATCCCGTGGAGGCGTGGCCGTCAATGGGTCGTGGATCCACTGCTGATAGCGACCGGCCTGATCGCCCCAGGCGCGGGAGTGGCGTCGGTCGCATGGTTGGCCGTATTTGACGGCCGCGTCCCCGGTCGGACGATCACATGGTGGGCGTTCTTGTTTAACCGGGCGATGTTGGCCACGGCCTACACAGTTCCATCCATAGCCGTCGCTTCCCTGGGCCATGGTCTGGAATGGTTGCCCCTTAAGACTCTGCTGTATGTGGGAACAGCGCTTGGCCTTAACTACACCCTTACGGCACTCGGATGGGCGTTTGTTGCGCGCGCTTCCCTTGTAGCGACGTTGTTTGAAAACGTTGGCCTGGCTGCTGTCCTCGGGACCGCGGCTGTGAGTTTTTCGGGGGGCATCATTTTCCTCCTCCTTCAGAGCCCGCCTGTCGAGATAGGGCCGTTGCAGGTTCCCCTTGGTTACATCATGGCCCCGGGACTCTTCGGTTTCGTCTTGGCCGTGCGCGGCAATCTCGCCGACGCGCAGCGTCAAACATTGCTCAAGGATCAGACGCTGGAACTTGCCGCTCAGGTCCTTGACGCACGGGATAGGTACACCGAGTCGCATTCGATTCGCGTAGCCGAAATGGCGGGCAACCTAGGTGAGCGACTGGAGTTGGGTGACAGGGAAGTCGAACTCATTCGAACAGCTGCAGCGCTGCACGACCTCGGCAAGATCGGCGTCCGTGATGACATCCTCAACAAACCAGGTCCCTTGACGGAAGAGGAATGGGAGATCATGCGGCGGCATCCCGATATCGGGGCGGACATGATCGCCCAGCACTCTGCCCTCGCCGAGGTGGCGCCGCTTGTGCGTCACCATCACGAGCGTTGGGATGGCTCGGGCTATCCCGCTGGCCTGAAAGGGGACGTCATTCCTTTTGGGGCTCGCATTCTGTCGGTGGCAGATTCGTTTGACACCATCACTGGTGCTCGTCTTTACCGACGATCTTTGATGACACCGATCGAGGGTGTCGAGGACATCAGCCGACGAGCAAATCAGTGGTACGACCCCAACGTTGTCGATGCCCTTCGGGAGCTGCACGGGCTCCCACCAATGGAGGTCCTCAACCGGCCCGAAGTACCGCGCCGAATTACGACTCTGAGGGTGTTGCGGGCTAACCCAGGCTTCAGCAGCTTGCTCGCGGCGATCGGCATCTCGTCACTGGGTGATCCACTTACTCAGGTCGCTGCGCTCATCGCGATTTACGCGAACACCCGCGACGCTCGCATTGTCGCACTCGGTTTCATCATCCAGGCCATTGCAACGATCGCGGTCACCAGTCTGGCCGGCGGGATTGTGGACAGGCTTCCTCGACGCGGACTGGTCGTGGGACTTGAGCTGCTCCGCGCAGCGACTCTTGTTGCGACGGCTTTACTTATCGGTCGAGATTGGCGCCTGATCCTGCCTATCCTTTTCCTGCTCGCCGCTATCAACGCGATCGTTCAGCCGGCCAAACAAGCCGCGATCCCAGGCCTTGTCCCAGCCGGACAGGTGGGTAAAGCCAATGCGATCGTCGCTGCGACCACGATGCTTGCCGGCGCAGTTGGCTTTGGACTAGCCGCTGGGATCCTCAGCAAGTTTCCGACTTCGATCAACACCCTGTTCATCGCTGACGCCATGACCTTCGCCCTCGCCGCGGTCATCATCCTCGGCATCCCAAACCTCGGCGGCGGTCTCGTCAGCACATCCGTCTCAGGTGCCCTCCGCCGAGCATGGTCTCTGGTTGAAGCGCGCCCCCATCTCGTGATCAGTACTCTGGCCGCTTTCCTGATTCCGATCAGTCTTCCGGCGGTGCTTGCGCTCGCTTACCAGGTGCCGACGCCGGGTGGCTCGGGTGGTGAGACCTATTCACTGCTAGAGCTCGTGTCGGCAATTGGCATTTTCGTTGGGTCACTTGTTGTCAGTCGCTTGGCTGCGATCGGCACTATGCGCACCGTGGGAGCTGGTCTACTTTTGACCGGTGCCTTCTCGGTGGCGCTCTCGATGACACACGACATCTCAGTGATCGTGGCCGTTCTGTTCATCGCATCCGTGGGCAATCCGATTTACACCGTCGCAAATCAGACCGCCCTGGTAGAGACTGCCGACGCATCCAACCGCGGCAGCGTGATGGCTACGCGGTTTGGTCTCGCTCAAACAGCAGGAATTATCGGGATCGCCGTCGGTGGTCTGATCACCAGCCTGCGCAGTCCGCAACTGGCATTCGGCGTCCTGGGCCTGGGATTGGTAATGCTGGCCCTCTACGCTCTTGCGGCCGGGCGTAGCACGACGAATCCGCTACACGGCGCGCCCTATGAGGAAGCGGTCCTCCAGCAGGCCAAGACCTGACCCCGCTGCGCCCAAGGTCCCTCTGGTCATACTGCGCGTGATTGCATAACGTGCGACCAAACCCGCAGCCGGGAGCGCCCCGCGAGCCAGAACTCGAGAGCCCACCCCCGATCAGCGGGGTGGCGGTTTCCGTGCGGCCTCTCGACCCGAAGCGGCGGCGTCGCTATCTGCAAATCGGATTCGGCATCGCGGCCCTTTTCGTCGCGATCGTCATCCTCTTCCTGCTTCGCGACTTCCTGGGCGCGTTCGTGCTCGGAGCTGCGATCGCGTTTCTGATTCAGCCCGCGGTGACTCGGCTCCACGCCGCCGGCGTACCCCGGCTGCTGGCCATCTCGCTCGTCTTCGTCGCGATCATCATCATCCTGGCGGGTTTGGTGCTCTTGATCGTTCCACTTGGTGTGAGTGAGGTGGGTCAGCTTCAGGTCCAGGCGCCCACACTGGCCGCTGCGGCGCAGAAGAGTCTCAACGGTCTTCAGCCCATCCAGGTCTTCGGCATTGACATCGACCTGAAGGGCGTGACGGCGACAATCAACTCGCACCTACGCGAATATGTGCTTGGTCAGTTTGGCAACGCGGTCACGCTCGGCCTCACGGCGCTGACCACTGTGCTGCAGCTCCTGCTGATGTTCATCGTGGCCTTCCTCCTCGCCATCGAAGCCCCTGCGGTACGCCGTGACCTCCGCCGATTCGTGCCCAGCGACTATCGCAGCGACTTCGACCAGATCTGGCGCCAGGTTCGCAAAATGCTCTACGCCTACGTTCGCGGACAGCTCATCATCGCCGCGCTGATCGGGATCTGCTCCGGCATCGCCTGCGCCGCGATCGGTCTTCCCGACCCAGTTGCCCTAGGTTTGATTGCCGGAATCACCGCCCTTATCCCTTACTTCGGGCCGTTCATCGGCGCGGTGCCGGCGATCCTCGTCGGCTTGAGCCAGTCTCCGGGCTCCGCCCTGCTGATCGGGCTTCTCTATCTCTTGATCTCGAATGTGATCCTCAACGTCGTCTATCCGAAAATCATGGGAGACGCGGTCAAACTTCCGCCGATTCTCGTCATCGTCGCCTTGATCGCCGGCTTCAGCTGGGGTGGGATTCTCGGAATGTTCGTCGCTGTGCCCATGGCGGCGACGCTGCGCATCCTGTTCGACCACATCTATCCGCGCCTTTACGAGAGGCCGGTGTGAAGATCGCCCTGGTGTCGGACATCCATGCCAACTGGCAGGCGCTCGACGCCGTGTTGCGTGACTGCCCGCCCGTTGACGAGACGATATGTCTCGGGGATGTGGTCGGTTACGGCGGGGATCCAAAGCGTTGCGCCGACGAGGTCATCAGGCGCAAGTGGCTGACCCTCGTAGGTAACCACGATCGCGCCTGCACGGATCCGGAGATACTCGAGTGGTTCAACGACGACGCGGCATCGGTCGTGCGTTGGACGATTGAAGTGATTGGAGAAGAAAGGTTGGAATGGCTGCGCGGACTGCCGGACAGTCACGTCGAGCATGACGTGCTGCTTGTTCATGCGAGCCCACGCGACCACATCTATGAGTACGTCCTCGACACCGCGGTCGCTCACTCCAACCTCGAGCTGCTCGACGGGGGCATCTGCTTTCATGGACATACCCATGTACCGGGAATCTTTGGCGTCAGCAACGGCGCGGTGACGCACGAATATCGCGTGGACAAGTTTCGGCTCGAGGGGCCGGCCCTCGTGAATCCAGGCAGCGTCGGCCAGCCACGCGATGGCTTGCCGACCGCCAGCTACGGTGTCTGGGACGTGGACCAGAAAACGTTCGAGTTCCGGCGCGTCCGCTACGACATCAAAGGCGCCCAGCGCGCGATCCGAAAAGCCAAGCTCCCGGAGCGATTCGCCCTTCGACTCGAAAGCGGTCGATGAACCCGCGGCTGGCCATGAGGTTGGTGCGGCTCGGCTACGCGGCTGCCGCCGGGGCGGGTATTGGCTCTTTCCTGTTCTGGACCGTCTATTGGTTCTCGTTTGTCCGCGGCAACCTGCGCGGCCCAGATTTCTTCAACTTCTACGCAGCCGCGAAGCTCTTTGTCTCAAATGGTGGGTCGGCCGTCTACGACATCGCGATGCAGCGCCAGGTCGAGCTCCAGATTACGGGCGCAGATCCCTCTCGGTTCATCGTCTTGCCGTACTTTCATCCGCCCTACTACACGCTGCTGATCGCGCCGCTCGCGTATCTCGACTATCGCAACGCCTACTACGTGATGGCTGCTTTCAACGCCATCTTGGTCGCGGCTCTGATTGCGATCCTGGTCAAAAGCAGCCTGCGGGTCCGGGGCCGCGGCTGGCTGGTGGCCGCCGCGATGATCGCCGGCTTTTTTCCCCTATTTGTGACTGTGCTGCAAGGCCAGTCGGACCTGGTGGTCCTGGTACCCCTGGCCGGCGCCTATGCCGCCTGGGCAAAGGGCCGTTACGGCATGGCCGGTGCATTGAGCGCGCTCGCGCTCTCCAAGCCGCAGCTGCTGTTACTGATACCGATTCTGTTCCTGGCTCGGCGCTCGTGGCGTGCGCTCGCGTCCTTCGTCGGAGTCCTGCTCGCACTCGGCGTGATTTCCGTTGCCGGCTTCGGCTTGGATCCTGTGATCACGTACCTGACCTCAGTCGGGACGTGGGCCATCACGGGCCACCTGCCAAACACCGGTCAGCTTGTCTACACCGACCCGGCGGTGTACTCGCTGCGCAACATCCTCGAGGCCGTGCCAGGTGGCGGGAAAGTCGTCGCTTTCGTGATCCTGGTCTTGCTGCTGGCCCTCGTCGCCCTGTCACTCAGCTGGCGCCCCGACAAACCGCGCCTCGATTTCGCCCTTGCGATCGCGGCGTCGCTCGTCTTGAGCCCGCACCAGAACGTGCACGACCTGGCACTGCTGGTGATCCCGGGCTTTGCGCTGGCAGACCTGGCACTCGCGGGCCAGCTTCGCTGGCCCCACGTCACGGCAGCAGTCCTGTTCTTTGCGTACGCCGCGATCGATCTGACGCTCGCCATCAACTTCTGGTCGGCGGCAGTCGGGGCGCTCGCCGTCGCGGGTTATCTCACAGCCGAACGGATGGCCGTGCGGCCGGACCCAATTCCGCTTGGCGAGCTGCAGTGGAGCGGCCCGCGGCCGCGTCGCGTGATAGTACTTCCCGCCTATCGAGCGGCGAAGACGCTGGTCGAGGTGGTCGGGGACATTCCTCAAGGCTCAGCCGATCGAATCCTGCTCGTAGATGACGCAAGTGCCGACGCGACAGTCAGCGTGGCGACCGCGCTCAGACTCGACGTGATCCGACATCAACGCAACCTGGGCTATGGCGGGAACCAGAAGACATGCTATCGCCAGGCGCTGGCGATGGGCGCGGACGTAGTGGTGATGCTTCATCCCGATGGTCAGTACGACCCGGCCCTGGTCCCGAATCTCTGTCGCGTCATCGAGAGTGGAGAGGCGGATATCGTGCTCGGTTCGCGGTGGCTTGGTCTCGACCCCGCCAAGGCAGGGATGCCGTGGTGGAAGAGGCTCGGCAACCGCTTCCTCACCGCATCCGAGAACCGGGTGTTGGGCCTCAAGCTCTCCGAATACCACACTGGCTATCGCGCCTATTCGCGGCGTTTTCTCGAGGCCATCCCATTTCTCGAGAACAGCAACGACTTTGTTTTCGACACCCAGGTCCTGGTCCAGGCGGCCACCTTCGGCTTCAAGATCGGAGAGGTGCCTGCGATCGGCCGGTACCACGCGGACGCGAGCTCGACGAGCTTCAAGACCTCGACGATCTATGGCTTGAAGACCCTCGGCGCACTTGTTCGCTACGTGATGCACCGAGCGGGGTTCAGGTCGCCGTGGCTGACCCCGGCGTCAGATGCCGACAAACAGGCGCTTGCGGTAAGCCAGGTAGCCCACCACAGCCAGGTTTAGCACCAGCGCGCCGACCTTGAACAGGGTCGGATGGATGACAACCTCGTAGAGCTCGTAGGGAATCAGGATCCCGGTCGCGATGACGGTCAGGTATTCGGCCCAGCGTCGGCGCATGGCGAGCCCGACCCCCTCGGTCGCCTCGAGTGTTGCGTAGGTGATGGCGCTCAGCGCAAGCAGGTTGATGTGGCTGAAGGCGCCGACATAAACAAGACCCCGCAGCAGCAGCTGCATGATGACGCCGCGTCCCACATTGAGGTTCAGCTGGTTTTCGGCGTAGTCGGCCCAGTTGTCGAGCCAACCCTTGCGGCCTGCGACCAGCAGGCCGATTGCGAGGATTATCAGGATGGTTGACTTGACGAGGCGCTCGACGATGATGACCTTGATAAACGCGTCGTGCTCGCCGCCGATGGTACCGAGCTCGTGCCACAGACGGGCGAAATAGTGGGGACGCTGGTGCGTGGTCCTGGCCATCGCGACTGACCTTAACAAGCAGGGTTGTTAACGGTGTCTGCGTCGCCTAGGGTCCAGGTCAGGCTCGGCAGGCTGGGGGAGGGCGCCGCTGGGAGGGGGAGGGCCCGCGAAAGGGATCGCGGCACCCGGCCGGAGTCGGGTTTACGGTGTGCCCTCGTCGCGGTGCTCTCGGTGCTCCCGGAAGAGCATCACCCGGCAGTTCGCGTTCTTGAGCACGTAAGGAACGGTCTTGCCGAGGTTGAACTCCCCAAACCGCCGCTTGTAAGGCAGCCCCATCACGATCAGGTCGGCCCCCCATTCGACCGCTTCGTCGACCAGGGCCGGGCCGGTGTCCCGCGCCTGCACCAGCTCGGTCTCGACCGGCAGCTGCGAGGCTGCAGCCAGCTTCTCCACCTCGTCGAGGATCTTCTCCCCCCGCTCCACCACGTCGTCGAGCACCGCACCTAGGGGAAGCGACCGGTTCACCTCGATGATATGCACCCCGTAGAGCCGCCCGCCCTGCGGGTCGGTCATTCGGCACGCCAAACGTACGGTCTCCGCGTCGATGTCCTGGCCGCCTACCGCCACCAAGACCTTGCGCGACGTTGTCGGATGGACATGCGCGGTTCGGTCGGCCATCAGTGCTGCGGCCCGTGCGTGACGCGACGGACGAGGACGTAGCCGGCGAAGATGAAGCAGACCACCGCCGTGGCGGCGGCGAGGTCCTGCGAGATCGGATCGAGGGTTCGATGTACAGCCAGGTACGCGACCACCCAGATCCCGATCGCGAGCGCCATGAAGCCCATGAAGGTGAATGGGAAACGCAAGCGCCCAAATCCTACCAACCTCCGACTTCCTCGCCGGAGGGGGCTTGATGGGCCTCCCTATAATCAACCGGGGTTGAAGCTCGTCATCGTTGGGTGTGGGCGGGTCGGATCACAGATCGCATCCGATATGGATCGCTCTGGCCATGAGGTTGTGATCGTCGACCGAGATCCAAACGCGTTCTCCCGCGCCTCGACGCGGGGCGTGCTGACCAGGGAGTTCAAAGGCGACCAGGTCGTGGGCAACGGCACCGACGCCGATGTCTTGCGCCGAGCGGGGATCGAACATGCGGACGGCTTCGTTGCCGTGACCGAGGGCGACAATCGCAACATCATGGCCTCGCAGATCGCCAAGCACGTCTTCAAGGTCCCGCACGTCGTGGCCCGCATCTACGATCCTGAGCGAGCCGACGCATACGAAAAGCTCGGTCTGCACACGATCTGCCCCACAATCGAAGGCGCGCTTCACATCCAGAAGGTATTGCTGGAGCGGGAGAGCAAATAGCGGCGTGTATGTGATCGTCGTGGGGGGCGGAACCGTCGGCTACTACATGTCGCGCGATCTCGTTGAGCGCGGGCATGAGGTGACTCTCATCGAGAGGGACGCGAAGCGCGCTGATTGGCTTGAAACTCAGCTCGGCAGCATCGTCATGCGCGGCGACGGCTGCGAGGTTAGATTCCTGGCTCAGACTGGCATCGAGCGCGCCGATGCGATCGTGGCCGTGACCGCCGACGATGAGGACAACCTGATCGCCCTGCAGATGGCGAAGAAGCACTTCCGCGTCAAAAAGACAGTCGCCCGAGTGAACAATCCGTCGAACGTCGAGATCTTCAAGACGCTCGGGGTTGACGAAGCGGTATCGGCAACCGACGTGCTCCTCGCGGCGCTCGAGCCACCGATCACCACCTGACGAATAAGAAAGGGCCGCTCATGATGAGCGGCCCCCTAGTCGAATCTCTAGGTTATGAGGCCTTGCCGATCTTGTAGATCTTGGTGCCGCAATAGGGGCACGTGCCGACCGTTGCTGGCTTGCCGTTCTTCATCGTGATCGGCTGAGGGTCTTTCATCTCGACCTTTCTCTTGTCCTTCAAGCAGTAGCCTTCCACAAACTCACCGTCCTTATTAGAGATTCTGTCGTGGGGGCGGACTCGCCCATTCTAGGGGTGCGTATTTGGTCAACACAACCCCAATTCAAACTGAATTCAGATCCTGGGCCCGGAAAACGTGCCAAAAGGCGGTCTCAAAAGGCCGTTTGGACTCTTCTCCGAAAAGAACAAAGCGCACCTCGATCGCCTGCCAGCCGCCACTTAACGCTGCCATCAAGGACTCGGCCATCACGCGCGCGCACTCGTCGATAGGAAACCCGGCGATGCCTGTGCCGACCGCGGGCACCGCGATCGTCTCGACCTGATGTTGATGAGCGAGACGAAACACATCGTCCATCGACGACTTCAGAGAGCCTCTGGTGGTGCGTCCACCAAGCGCCATGCTGGCCGCGTGGATCACGTAACGCGCGCGCAATTTGCCGGCGCCGGTGATTGCCGCTTCCCCGACTCGCACGGCTCCGTGTGCATCGCACTCGTCCTGTATCTGAGGGCCGCCGGCTCTGCGAATCGCACCCGCGACTCCGCCTCCAAGCTGCAAGTCATTGTTGGCGGCGTTGACGATGGCGTCCACCTCTTGCTGCACCAGGTCGCCGCTGATGATCACGACTCGCGTTTCATCCATTCCCACACCTCTGCGACGCGTTCGTCGAGCAGCTTCGGCGTTGCGCTCGCGATACCGCGAATCCCGATCGACTCGATCGCCAGCGAGGCGCACGCCACGCCGCAAACGAGAGCATCCTGCAACCCAGAAGGTTGAGCTCCCGTGCTCAGCCACCGGGCAAGCATTCCACCGGCCACCGCGTCTCCGGCCCCAGTGGTATCAAACGCCGGATACTTCAGGAGCGCCGGCACGTGGACAGGTCCGGCCACAGTGTGCGCGGTAACTCCCCCTGCGCCCGCTTTCAAGACCAGGCCATCGAGCCACCACTGACGGCGAAATTCCTCTGCCACTCCGCCACCGAGTGCAGCGAACTCTTCTTCGTTGCAGAAGTACCACTGTGCGCGCTGGAGCACGTCTTTCGATTCCGCGACCTGCTCCTTGACGTATGACAGCATCGCGTCAGCTGCGATGAGTCGCGCAGAATGAAGCGCCTTCACCGCCTGGGCCTGACGGTCTGGGCGCATCGAGCCGATGAACGCCCAGCCCGCGTAGCCGGCGGGCACGTGCGGCTCCCAGCTGTCGTAGATGCCATCGGCGCTGCCCAGGTCGACATTGCGACCGTGCTCCTGGTGTGCCGTCCAACGGTACGTCGGCGTGTCGAAGATCTCGAGAAGTGTGGTGTCGACCGGCCGTCCCTCGAACAACGTGGAAACGCGCTCCACGGCGTCGCGCCCGACTGCCGCCGAAATCTTCACCGGCAAGATCAGACTCGCCGCCAACGCGAAATACAGAGCGGAGCCACCGAGCTCATCTTTGATCTTGCCAAACGGCCCGTCGCGTGTGTCGAGCGCTATCGACCCGACGACCAGCAGCTCGGGTGCGTCAGGCACGCCGCCCGGTACCGCTGCTCGCGGTCACGACGTGGCGTGCGTAACGCAGCTTCTCGAGGAAGTCATGGATCCCGGAATAATCTTCGATTTCCATCCAGCTGCGTCCCAGCTCTTCAGCTGAATGCGAGTCGGAGCCGGTGGCCATGACCTTGCCGAGCTCGTCGGCCAGCTGCGACGCCGCCTGGTTCGCTGAAGCATCGCACCACGGGTTGTAGGTCTCGATGATGTCGATCCGGGCAGCCAGCTCCTCGATTCGCTCGGGTCGGAAATTTGCGCGATGGCGATCGAGCGGATGGGGTATATAGGTCAGTCCACCCATCCCGTGGATGAGGTCCAGCGCCTCCTCCGGCGCGAGGTAGGGCGGGACCCGGCCGGTGATGAACAGGCCGATGACCTCGCCCTCCAGGGTCTTTATCTCCTCACCTGCGATGGCGAGCTCCGGGGCCATGCGCACAAAATTGAGCGCTCCTTCCACCGTGTTGTGATCGGTCAGCGCCAGGCGGTCGAGACCGCATTCGCGGGCGCGATCGACGACCTGTTGGAGAGAGCTACGCCCATCGTGCGAAAAATTGGAGTGGAGATGAAGATCGACGCGGAGCATCCGCGCCTTAGAGCGCGGCTTCTTTCAGCATTCGCTCGCGCGAGCGCGCGAACAGCGGGATCACTTGGGCAGGTCCGCGACTGATGCACGCCTGGTCCATGAGCGCGGCTTGCGCGTCATAGATGATCTCCATCACCTGCTCGGGCCGGCGTTCGCGACCAAGTCGCGCCGGCAGTTGGGGATGTGCTTGCCGAAGCACTGTCATCAACCTGGGGATCAACCAGCCAGGGACGATCTTGACTTGCTGCACCAGGCATTCTTCAACCCAGAAGAGCAGCTCATCCGATTCCTGCAGCAAGCGTCGAGGTGTCATCGCGCGAGTACGGCGTCGATGCCATCGCCGATACCTGTCCTGCTCCTCGATAGTCTGCTGAAGCATGGGCTCCAACCCACTATATCAGTGACCTACCGCAGTCCTTGCTCTTGATGGATAGCAAAGAGTTCGCCATCCCCCGGCAGCGGGAACGAGGTGGACCTGACGGTCGAAAGTCCACTCTTTCCACTGCTGACGCACTCGGTATCGCATGACCAAACGCGCCACGTTGTTGTACGTGCGCTGATGCAATTGGTCAGTCCAGCTCTCGAGCACGGTGACGCTTGCCACCTGCATGTCGAGTATCTCCAGCCACTCGTCGAGCCGCGGCATCTCCCGAATGAAGTTCTGTAGCCCGCCCCATGCCCGCTGGGCGTCTTCGGCGATCATCTCCCACATCTCGTCAAAGCGTCCTTCCGAATGCAGCCTCATGAACCGCATCTCGATCGTGGCGGGCGTCGCGGAAGCCGGGGGCGGCGGTCGAAGGGGTTCGATGGGCGGCGGTATGGCGGCGAATGCCCCAGCCATTCCGGTGCCCACCGAAGCGCTGACGAACCGGCCGAAGTCGTCTGCCGGCCAGGTCGTGAACTGGCCGGCGAGCCGCAAAAAGAACGTTTCCACGACCGGCCAGCGTCTGAGCGGTCGAAAAATCTTCTTGACCATTGGCGCTAGATGTTGTGTGATCTCCCCAGACTGTATACAGAATGTGGATAACCCGCAAGTCCTGGCGCAGTCGAGGATGCCGGCAAAGTGCCCGCTCGAGGCGGCCGCGAGCTCGCGCCGCCGGCTCCAGTCAGGGGTGCGGCCGGCCGCGGCGCTGGTCGGGGACATGGATCATGGCCGTCCGGACAAGGTCCAGAGGGTGATCCGGATCGGGATCACCGCCTGGCGGGTGAGCCCCCGCCCTCAGCGAATGGTCATGCGCCGGACCACCGCCGCAACTTCTTCGAGCGGTAGTCCCACCGGACAAACAGCGGACGCAGCCGCCAGGTCAGGTGCGTCACCGGCCAAGTCGGAGGACGCCTCGCCGAGTCGCGCGTAGAGACGAATATAAGAGGAAGCGAGATCGGGCAGCCGCGTCTTCCCGATGCGGCCGGCAGCGAGTGCACATAGGCCGCAGTTGATGCACGTCACAAGGCGGGGATGACGTTCGCGCTCCGCAGGAGTGATGGCTCGAATGCCGTCCGAAGAGTACGTCTCGAGCAGCGCAGCGAGCTGTGGTCGCGGACGTCGCAGGCGCCGGCGCGCGAGGTGAACTCCGTAGGCCCAGGCGAGCTTGGCCAGTGAATCGGTGCGCGCCATCTCAGCGCTCGATCCGCATCAGCCCGCGCATGGCGCCTTGTGCCAGCTCTTCCTGCGCCCATCCTGCATGGGGCAGGACGGGAGCCCTTCCCAACCACGCGCCGCGAGCGAATTCGCGCGCTGCGTCGAACCTCTGCATCGCGCTCCAGCCGAGCTCTCTGCCGACAACCTCTGCGGCGCGCAAGATGCATCCCGCGCCCGCGCAAGGTCCTGCCGCAACTCCCACGCGCCGAAAAGCATCCGCCAGCGTGTGCACCTGCTCGTGGCGCGCGGCATATATCAGCTCGGCTTCCGTGACGGGTTCGCACCGGCACAGGATCCGTGACGACATGGTCGACTGTGCGCCCTGACCGCGCGCGGCGCCCTCGTCGAGCACCTTCTCCGCATTCGAGCCATGCCGGCCCTGCAGCTTGATCACCGCAAGCGCCGGAATTCCGCAGCGAGATGCCAGATCGGAGGCAGGCTCAGGGTCGGATTCGTTTCCGGGCAGGGGCCGGGTCGCGGTCGTGCATGGCGCCTGGTGTCCCAGCCTTCGGCAGACTGCGTCGGACGTCTCTTCGGCCATCAGGCGGTACATCGAGAGCTTGCCGCCCGCGATCGTGATGAAACCGTCGGCTCCCGACGCGGAGTGGTCGATCACCGCGTACCGCCGCGAGAGCTCGTCCTCATAACGCCGCCACTTGAACAACGTTGGCCGGACACCAGTCGTGGTTCGCACCGGCCGGTAGTCCCGGATCGCCGGGAAAACACGTTCGAATCCCTGCAGCAGGTACTCGACCTCGTCCTCCATCACGTCGACGGAATCGAGGTCGCCGTAGAAGTCGTCGTCGGTCGTGCCGAGCAGGGTGAACCCGGCGTGGGCCACCATCAGCAGGTCGCGTCCGTCGATCGATTCCGCGCTGATCGAGAAATTCGAGATGCGATGCGGGTAGACGATGTGAATGCCTTTGGCGGGTCTGAGGTCGACCTTGACGCCGGCCATGGCGCCGACCTCGGGCGACCATGGGCCTGTCGCATTGACCACCACGCGGGCGCGCGCTTCAGAACTTGCGCCGTCCCGTCCTCTGTAGCGCACACCGATCACCTTCCCACCGTCTCGGATGAGCTCGGTCACGCGGGTGTGGTTGAGCGCGCGAGCGCCGTGCGCCATAGCGTCCTGGACGTTGGCATAGACGAGCCGGTGCGGATCGACGCCCCATTCCTCCATGGTCACGGCCGCGATCACGTCAGGCGACAGTCCGGGCTCGGCCTGGCGCGCCTCGGCTGCGGTGAGGCGCCGGTGCGGGTGCGCCTTCTTCAATGGCTGGAACCGGTCGTAAACCTCCATCGCCGTTTCCATCCGCTCGATGTTGTTCCGGTCGTGAGGCAGGACCGGGATGATGAAGACGACCCGGTAGACGAGGTTCCGCGCGATCGTGACGATGTGCCCGGCATCGATGCACGACCGGCGCGTGGTGTCCCAGTCATACTCGAGATAGCGAGGACCGCCGTGGATCATCCAGCTCGAAGCACCGCTGGTGCCCGCCCCCCAGTCGCCTTTCTCGAGCAGGAGGACGGATAAGCCGCGCAGCGATAGGTCGCGCGCGACGCCGGCACCGGTCACACCGCCGCCGATAACCACCACGTCGTGCGCGCTCGGCGCGGTCACGTGCGGGATACTAGTGCGCCGCGCTGGCCGCCTCGTGCTCTTTCTGGAATTCTTCGATGATCGCCTTGGCCAGATGCGCGGGCATCTCGTCGTAATGCGAGAACCTCTGTTGAAATGAGCCTCGGCCCTGAGTTATCGAGCGCAGGTCGAGGGCAAATCGCAGCATCTCGTGCGCCGGCACCGTCGCGTGCACTTTCTGGTATCCGTCGTCGGGCTCAGTGCCGAGGATCTTGCCGCGCCGGCCGTTCACGTCGGACATGATGTCGCCCAAATTCTTCTCTGGCACGCGGATGTCGGCCTCCACGACCGGCTCCAGGAGCACCGGGCCCGCGTCCAGGGCTGCCCTTCGGATGGCCATCGAGCCGGCGATCTGGAAGGCCATGTCATTCGAGTCGACCGCGTGGTATTTGCCGTCGACGAGAGTCACCTTGACATCGACCATCGGATAGCCCGCAACCACACCCTTGGCCATGTTGTCGACGATGCCCTTCTGCACCGAGGCGCGGAAGTTTTGCGGGATTGCGCCCCCGAAGATCTTGTCCTCCCAGACGAAACCCTCGCCGCGCTTGGTCGGTGAGACCTCGATCACGCAGATTCCGTACTGGCCGTGGCCGCCGGACTGCTTCACGTGCCGGCCCTCGGCTCGACTGTGGCCCGAGACGGTTTCGCGATACGCGACGCGTGGCACCTGGGTCGATGCCTCCACTCCGTACTTGCGCTTGAGCTTCTCGAGGGTCACGTCCAGATGCACGTCGCCGAGCCCGGCGATGACCAGCTGCTTGGTCTCCTCGACCCGTTCCACGTGCAGGGTCGGGTCCTCTTCGCTGAGCCGTGCCAGGCCGCTCGAGATCTTCTCCTCGTCGCCGCGGGACTTGGGCGTGATGGCCACGCTGTAAGCCGGCCCGGGCAGCTCGAGCGGAGGTAGCGGACCGCCGTCCTTCATCCCGAGCGTGTCGCCGGTCAGCGTGTGGGCGAGCTTCGTGGCGGCGCCGATATCGCCGGCCCGTACCTCAGAAGCCGCGACGTGCTCCTTGCCGCGCGGGTAGAAGATCTGGGCGAGCCGCTCTTCGCCGCCGCGGCTGAGGTTGGGGAGATGGGCGTCGGCCGTTACAGCACCGGCGACCACCTTGAAGTAGCTCACCCGACCGAACTGATCGCCGCCGGTGCTGAACACGAACGCCTTGACGGGCTTGTCCGGCTCCGCCTCTGGCGGCGGCATCAGCTCGGCGACGGCGGACATCAGGGTGCGCACGCCGAGCAGCTTCGTCGCCGAGCAGCACAGAACCGGGGCGACCTTGCCTTCGAGAATCCCCTCGCGCAGACCCCGCTGGATCTCCTCCTCGCTCAGAGTGCCTGCGTCGAGGTACTTCTCGAGCAGCGAGTCGTCGCTCTCGGCGGCCGCCTCGATGAGCTGGCCGCGGTACTCCTCGACGCGCTGTTTCATGTCGTCGGGGATCGGGACCTCGCTTCCCTTGCCGTCCTCGGTGGTGACGAACGCCTTCAGATGAAGCAGGTCGACGATGCCGCGGAAGTCGTGCTCGGAACCTATTGGAAGGTGCAGTGGAAACGGGCGAGGTGAGAGGTGCTCACGCATCGCGGCGACCGCGCCGTAAAAGTCAGAGTTCTCCTTGTCGAGCTTGTTGACCACCACGACACGCGGCTTATTGGTCCGGTTGCAGTGCTCCCATGCGATCTCCGTTCCCACCGCGAGCTGAGAGCTTGGGCCCACGACCACCACAGCGCCCTCCGCCACGCGCAGTCCGCTCAGGACCTGGCCCGCAAAATCAAAGAAGCCGGGCGCGTCCAGGATGTTGATCTTGTAGCCGTTGTGCTCGACGGAACCGACGCCGAGGTTGATCGAGATCTTCTTCTTCTGTTCCTCGGGTTCGTAGTCCATGGTCGCGGTCGCCTGGTCGGTAGAGCCCAGACGGGCGATGGCACCGGACGCGAAGAGCATCGCCTCGGCGAGCGTGGTTTTTCCGTCGTGCGAGTGGCCCAGCAGGACCACGTTTCTGATCTTGTCCGGAGCGTACTCAGTCGCCATCCAAACCCCCACCAGAAGCGTCCGCTTTGGTTGTGTGCAACAAGTCTAAGGCCGGGTCAAATCCGACCCGGTAGAATCAATTGCGCATGGTCAAGAAGACAGCATCGATCGAAGAGGTGCTCGCCTCAATCGACGCGGCGCGCGACAAGGTGATGGCCGACGAGGTGAAGTCCCTCACCAAGCTCGGTATCCCAAAGGCGATGGCCTACCAGATGATCGCCAGCCGGTTCCACCAGAAGGTGGGGAACCAGGAGGAGGCCGAGCCAGACCCCTTTGAGGGAAACGCCACTTCCTGGGAAGAGATCAGCTAGAAGGCGCGGGTGAGGACGGTCGTCGCGCGCAAGCGCGGTAAAGAAGCGGCCAATTGATTGCTCCCCCGCGGGACCCCCTCCTCCCACATGCCACACTGGGAGGCGTCTCGTATGAAACGCTTGGGGGACGGCCGGAGTAAATCCGGCCTACAGCTCCACCTCCTCTTCTCATGAACCGCGCTGAGCGGCTGGCCCGGCTCCTGAGAGTCCTGGCCGCGATCATCGCGGAGCCTGGGCTGAACCCATTGGAGCTGGCTGACCGCGCGGGCGTCTCCGAACGTACCCTCCGCCGCGACCTGGCCCAGCTCCGCGAGCTGGGTTACGAGGTCGCCTACACAAGCGGGTACGAGGTACAGGAGAAGCTAAACCTGGATGGGCGCGCCAAGCGCCGGCCTCGGGGCCGGGGCGACGACGCGCTGCTGCAGGCGGTGGCCCAGGCGGTCGAGACGGCCGGCCTGTGGCGGGACACTGAGCACACCGAGGTCATCGCTCCTCGCCGCAACAAGGCACGCGCCTCCGGCCCCGCTGCGCTGGTCATGATCCCGAGCGGCGAAGAAGACCCGGACTTCAGGTACGCGACCGGCATGGGCATCGAAACAGGGCTCTACATCCGGTACGCCGATAAGGACGATGTGCTGGTCACCAGCCCGCTCGAGGCCGACCGGGCTCGGGCCCAATCGCACGCGAGCAAGGTCGTCGAGGATCGGGAGGCCTATGTCCGAGACGCGTGGGCGCAGCTGGCGGCAACGATGCTGCGGGAAAAGGGGATCTCGCGCGCACGCATCGCACCGACGCTCCGAGCGGAATATCTCGAGGATCTCCGCGCGAGGGGGCTCGAAGTGGTGGTGGACCGCAACCTCTTCGTCGCGGAGCGGCGGCGCAAGTCGGTGCAGGAGGCTGAAGCAATCCGCCTGGCTCAGCAGGCAGCCGAATGGGCCGTGGTGGCTGTCGTGCGCGAGCTCGCCGGGGCTCAGATCAAGGATGGGGTCCTCTGGTCAGATGGAACGCCGCTCACCTCCGAGCACCTGTACGCGCGCGCCCAGCTGGCACTCGGCGAAAAAGGCTTCACCTGCCCGGACATGATCGTCGCCGGCTCGCCGGACAACGCGCTGCCTCACTACCGCGGCGACGGCGCCATCAAAGCGAACGCCCCCGTGATCATCGACATCTTTCCGACCAGCCGCACGACGCACTTCAACGGCGACCTGACCCGGACGGTGGTCGTTGGCGAGATCAGTGACGAGGTGCGAAACATGCACGCTGCCGTCCTTCAGGCGATCGACGCCGGGATCGAGTCCATCGCGCCAGGGATTCCAGCCGAGGAACCCCACCTCGCGGTGTGTCATGTGCTCGTCGATCGCGGGTACGGCACCACAACCAAGGGCTACGAGGGCCGCGACGGCGTGGCACGGATGAACCACAGCACAGGCCACGGCGTCGGCCTGGCTGTGCACGAGGCCCCATCGCTGCGCCACACTGTCCGCGATCCGCTCCAGGAAGGCGACGTGGTCACGGTCGAACCGGGCCTGTACCTCCTGGGGCTTGGCGGGGTTCGAGTCGAGGACACGGGGATGGTGACGAAGCACGGTTTCCAGAACTTCACCACGCTGACCCGCAGCCTCGATCCGCGCGACTACCTCTAAGCCCTGCCCATGCCGGAAAACGAGACGCTTGGCCAGCGCATCAAGCGGATCCGCACCGAGCGGGGTATGAGCCTCGCCAAGGTCGTGCGCGACGATTTCAGCCGCGCTTTCCTCAACCAGGTCGAGCTTGGCAAGGCGAGACCTTCGATCCGGGTCCTCCGAATCATCGCCGACCGGCTCGGCACAGAGGTCGAGTACATCCTCGAGGGCCAGGAGGCGGGCATAGAACGCGAGCTCGCGCTCGAGAAAGGCCGGGTGCTGCTCGCGCGGGGGGAGACGCGGCGGGCGATGCTCGCCCTGAAGCCGGCGGTCGCTTCCTACGACTGGCCCCTCGGCTCAGACGCGCGGGTCTGCCGGGCGCAGGCCCTGCTCGTGATGGGGCGCAAGGACGAGGCGGCCGAGGTCATCGCGCGCGAGAAGAAGACGATCGAGCTCCATAACGACCGGCATCGCCTCGACCGCCTGCGCGCCGTCGAGCGGGGCGAACGGTTCCATTTCGAGGGCGACGCGGTCGAAGCCCACCTGCACCTGGCCGACCGCGCAGCACGGCACGGCAATCCACACGACGAGCTGGAGCACTACCGCGCGGCGCGGATCCTTTTGGAGGTTAATCCTCCCCATTCATGGGGAGGTGGCGGCGAAGCTGCCGGAGGGGCTAAAGCCCCGACGGGAAGCTGAAGGCGGGCGGCGGATTCACGTCCGGCGGCGCGATCTCGATCGTGATCACCTCATGCGACTTGAGCACGATGGCGCGCGGGTCGCCCGCGTAGGGCTGGGCGCCTTTGCCGTCCCCCAGGTCGATGTACACAGCGATCTTGTCCGTGGGGCTCAGCGTGAAAGTCGAGACGTGAGTGGCGTCGAGCCGCTGTGGCTGGCCGCCGTTGGCCTTGCTCCATGCGGTCCACACATCGAAGAACTGGCCGACGGTGAACGTATCGCTGGCCGGCGACTCGATGTGGACGATGTTCTTGTTCGCCGCGTGGACGTGCAGCCAGTAGTAGCAGCTCACGTTCGTGCCGGTCGAATCGAGCTGGATCCCGACGTTGTCCGGGATGTTGACCACGTTGCCGTGGTACATGATCTGGATGGCGGCGTGGTAGTGCACCTGCGTGTGCTCGAGCTGGTCGCACTTGATCACACCCACTGACTGGGGCGTCGCCGCCGGCCTACCGAAATAGACGATTGCGGCGACCATGGCGATGACCAGCACGCCGAGGATGCCGCCGACCACGATCGGCAGCAGCGGTACGCCGGCCGTCTTCGACCTGACCGGCGAGCGGCGACCGGCCTTGCCTTTGCCGGCGCCCGCGGCAGCCTTTGCTCGGGATTTGGGTGCCATGACTCCGACTGGTAGAATACCGGCCTGACCTTTCTGGCCTCGGCCGGAGGATCTTAATGGGCGCCCGGCGGGCGCCCGGCGACCTCCGCTCGACCGGGGCCTCCACCCATAGGAAGGAGGTTCCCCATTGAGGGATTACGAAGTTCTGTACATAGTTCGCGCCGACCTTGAAGACGACAAGGTGCAGGACGCGGTTAAACGAGTCAACACGCTGATCGAGCGGTCTGGCGGCGCCATCGAGCAGACCAACCTCTGGGGCAAGCGCAAGCTCGCTTACGAGGTCAAGCACCAGAAGGAAGGGTCCTATGTGCTCCAGGACTTCCAGCTCGACCCCAACCGCGTGCCTGAGCTCGAGGCCAGCCTCAAGATCACCGAGGAGGTCTTGCGCCATCTCATCGTGCGCAAGCCCGAGAAAGCAGCTCCCGTGACCGCCGTGGCGCCGCCGCCGGCGGAGGTCGTGCTGGAGCCGATCGCAGCGGAAACCGGCCAGGCGGCGGGTCCAGCGCGGGCGGATGGAGAGGAGAACAAATAGATGTCGAACTTGAACAAGGCGCTGCTCATCGGTCGGCTGACCAAGGATCCGGAGATGCGCTACACCCCGAGCGGGACCGCGGTCACGAACTTCAGCATCGCTACCAACCGCTGGTCGAGCGGACCGGAAGGCGAGCGTAAGGAGTTCACCGACTACCACAACATCGTTGCCTACAACGCCGGCAAGCGAAACCTGGCCGAGATCGTGGCCCAGTACACGCGCAAGGGCGCGCTCGTCTTCATCGAGGGGCGCATCCAGACCCGCTCGTGGGAAGGGCAGGACGGACAGAAGCGGCGCACCACCGAGATCATCGCCAACGACGTGCAGTTCCTCGACAGCCGCAGCGGCGGCGGAGGCGCGGCCGACGGGACTCCGCCCGCGCGCCGACCCGCGGCAACCGATGACATCCCCGCTCCGGACGACGCGCCGCGCGACGTCGACCCGGACGAAATCCCTTTTTAGGAGCTAACCCATGGCAGTCAGCCGTCCACCACATCGCGAACAGACCGGATCTGGCCCAGGCGGTCCTCGCGGACCGAAGCGGCAGCACCGCAAGGTCTGCACTTTCTGCGTCGAGAAGATCGCGTACATCGACTACAAGGAGATCTCGCGGCTGCGGCGCTTCGTCAGCGACCGCGGCAAGATCTTGCCCCGGCGCGTAACTGGAACGTGCGCCCGACACCAGCGACCGCTCACCACGGCCCTCGAGCGCGCCCGCGCGATCGCGCTGTTGCCGTACACGACGGAGCAGCATTAGGTCAAAATCACAGCGCCGCCTACACCCAGCGATGGAGCGCGCCCATGACCTTTAACACGCAGCTGCGAATCCCCGGCCCGACGCCGCTCCCCGAGCGGGTGGTCCGGAGCATGAGCCGGCCGATGATCGACCACCGCGGGTCTGAGTTCGCGGCCATCCTGGGCGAGATCACCGCAGGAGCCAAGCGCGTCTTCAAGACCAAGCACGACCTGCTCCTGCTCACCAGCTCGGGGACGGGAGGCCTGGAATCGGCCGTGGCCAACCTCGTCTCGCCGGGTGACGAGGTCGTCGCCGCGCTGTGTGGAAACTTCGGCGAACGCTTTGCCGCCCTGGCCGCGGCCTACGGCGCCGAGGTGGTGCGCCTCGAGTTCGAGTGGGGCCAGCCCGTCGACGCGGACGACCTCCGGATACTCCTGGAGCGGCATCCGAAAGCGAAGGTCGTTCTGCTCACCCACAACGAGACCTCGACCGGCCTGACCAATCCGCTGCGTGAGCTGGCGCGCGTGGCGCGAGACGCAGACCGGATCGTTGTCGTCGACGGGGTGAGCTCGATCAGTTCCATTGAAATCGAGACGGACGCCTGGGGCATCGACGTCGCCGTGAGCGGGTCGCAGAAGGGCTGGATGTCGCCTCCGGGATTGGCGCTCGTCAGCGTCAGCGAGCGCGCGTGGGCGCAGCAGGCGAATGCCCGCTCGCCACGCTTCTACTTCGACTGGAAAGAGGCGAAGACCTGGGCGGAGAAGGGCATGACGCCGTTCACGCCCGCGATCCAGGTGGCGTTCGCCATGCAGGAGGGCCTGCACATGCTCGAGGAAGAGGGCCTGACCAACGTGTACGAGCGGCACGCGCGCATGGCTCGGGCAACCCAGGCCGGCCTGCAGGCGCTCGGGTTTCATCTTTTCGCACAGGACGGATACCGCTCGAACACGGTGACGTCGGCGCTTCCGCCGCCGGGCCTGGAGGTGGCGGCGCTGCGCCAGCTGCTGGACACCAAGTACGGCGTGGTCATCGCAGGCGGCCAGGGCAAGATGACGGGCAAGATGGTCCGGGTCGGTCACCTTGGCGCGATCGCCGACGGCGACGTTGTGCAGGTGATCTGGGCCATCGAGCAGGCGCTGGAGGAGCTCGACATCGCGCCGGCTGACGGGCGCGGTGTGGCCGCGGTCACCGCCTCGGTGCAGGGCGTGCCGGCGACCGCGCGCTAGGCGCGGAGGGCGAGCGTGCCGAAAATCCTCGTCGCCGATCCTCTGGCGGAGGACGGGCTGGAACGTCTGCGCCAGGCGGGCGAGGTCACCGTGGTCAGCAAGCTGGGCGAGGCCGAGCTGATCGGGCAGATTCCCGATTTCGACGCGCTGGTGGTGCGGAGCGAAACGCGTGTCACAGCCCGCGTCATCGAGGCGGGACGGAAGCTGCGCGTCGTCGGACGCGCAGGGGTCGGCGTGGACAACATCGACGTCGCGGCGGCGACACGGAAGGGGATCCTGGTCGTCAACGCCCCGCGCGGCAACATCGTCGCGGCGGCCGAGCACACGATGGCGCTGCTGTTTGCGCTCGCGCGTTGGGTGTTGCAGGCTGACGCGTCGGTCAGGCGCGGCGAGTGGACGCGCGCCAAGTTCGTCGGCGTTGAGGTTCGGGGCAAGACGCTGGGGGTCGTCGGCCTGGGCAATGTCGGCTCGGAGGTCGCCAAGCGGGCGCACGGCCTGGAGATGGATGTTGTCGCGTACGACCCGGTGGTCTCGGTCGAGCGCGCGGAGCTGTTCAACGTGGCGCTGGTCACTCTGCAAGAGCTGCTCGAACGGGCCGACTTCATCACCGTCCACGTGCCGCTCGTCGAATCAAATCGAAACCTGATCGGCGCAGCCGAGCTCGCGCGCATGAAGCCGACCGCTCGGCTGATCAACACCGCGCGCGGCGGCATCGTCGACGAGGCGGCGCTGGCGGCCGCGCTTGAGTCCGGGCGGCTCGCTGCCGCTGCCGCTGACGTATTCGAAAAAGAGCCGCCGGGGGAGAACCGACTACTTACGCTGCCTAACTTCATCGCCACGCCGCACATCGGCGCGTCGACCGCAGAAGCGCAGGTCTCAGTCGCCTTTGACGTTGCAGAAGAAGTGGCTGCCGTACTGGCGGGAGACCTCCCCCGCTTCGCCGTCAACGCGCCGGCGCTGCCACCCGAGGAGCTCACCTACCTCCGTCCGTTTGCGACCTTGACCGAGCGCCTCGCGGCGCTCCACGCCCAGCTTTTCGGCGGCCGCATCGGCGCAATCGAGCTCGACTTCGAAGGCGAGCTCGCAGAGCACGACGTGAACTTGCTTGTCGCGGCCGCTATCGAAGGAGTCCTCCAGCCGTTCACCGAGGAGCGGATCAACGCGGTTAACGCCCGGCTCATTGCAGGCAGTCGAGGCATCAAGCTCGTCGAGCGGCGCAGTCGCTCGCAAAGCAGCTACGCGAGCCTGGTCACCGTTCGCATCCACGGCCACGAGATCGCCGGCACGGTCCTGATGGGCGAGCCGCGTGCGGTGCGCATCGATTCGTTTCGAGTCGACCTCGTGCCGGAAGGCCGCTTCCTCGTCAGCCGCCACGACGACCGGCCAGGCGTGGTCGGCAGGGTGGGCACCATCCTCGGCGAGCACGACGTGAACATCGCGAGCATGCAGGTCGGCCGTGATGAGCCGCGCGGCAATGCGATGATGATTCTGGCCGTAGACGATCGGGTTGCGCCAGACGTGCTGACGCGGTTGAGAGGGGTTGGGGGGATGTCCGATCTGCGGTATGTAGAGCTCGGCTCTAACTCCGACGGCTGACGTCCGGGCGCTGCCCGGCGTCAGGTACTACCTGTCTCGGGCAGGTGACCCGCGCAATCTCGTCGCCCCGCCATATGACGTCATCCCCGAGTCGGACCTTCCGCACTATCGCGGGCTGTCGCCCTACAACGTCGTTCACCTGACGCGACCGGGAACCGACTATGAGGGCGCCGCCAGGACTTTCGAGCGGTGGCTGGACGAGCGAATCCTCGAACCCGACCCGCGCTCGATGTACCTACACGAGGTGAGCTTCGACGGAAGAGTGCGCCGCGACCTCATCGCCGGGCTGCGCCTCCAGCCCTACTCGGACAAGGTTGTCCTGCCCCACGAGCGGACGCATCGCGGCCCAAAGGAGGACCGTCTGGCCCTGCTGCGCGCGACGCGGGTCAGCCTCGAGCCGCTGTGGTTTCTCTACGACGGGGGCGCGACAGGAATCCCTGAGATGCTGGAACGGGTTGCCTCGCGGGCGCCCGCTGTGTCGTTTACCGGGCCCGAAAACACCGACCACCGTCTCTGGGTGATCTCCGACCCGGCAATTCACGCCACCGTCCATGCCACCCTGGAGCGCGTTCCGGTGCTGATTGCGGACGGCCATCACCGTTATGAGACTGCCCTCGCCTACGCCGGGGAGGTGGGCGGGGAGCCGGACGCCGCCTCCCGCTTCACACTTGCTCTCCTGACCGACCTGGCCGACCCCGGCCTCGTCGTCCTGCCCACTCATCGCGTCCTGAAAGCTGGAGTCGGGGTGACCGGCGGCGAGCCGAGGGGGTCCCTGGCGGAGACGCTGGACTCGCTGCGGGGAAGGGTGGCGGCCGGGGCCTACCGCAACCACCAGTACCAGGTCCTGCCCCTGGAGGGGGAGGTGGCCCTGGTGGAGCTCCATGAGCAGGTGATCGACAACATCCTCGGCAAGCGAGATCCCGAGGATTTCCTCCTCTACACACGCGATGCGGCAGAGGCCGTCCGGTGGGTGGACGAAGGCGTGGGCACGGCCGCCTTCTTCCTCGACGCGCCAGACCTGCACCAGGTTTTGAAGCTGGCCCGAGATGGGAAGACTCTCCCTCAGAAAGCGACATATTTCCATCCGAAACCACCCTCGGGAATGGTTTTCGATCGGCTGGAACGAGATCGACGTTTATAGTTAGGAACCCAAATAAATTGCCCATTTACGGTTACCGATGCAGCAGCTGCGGACACCAGTTCGAGATCCAGCAAAGGATGGCCGACGAACCGCTCAAGATCTGCCCCAAGTGCCAGGGAGAGCTGACCAAGATCCTCTACCCGAGCGGGGTGATCTTCAAGGGCAGCGGGTATTACAGCACCGACTACAGGGCTTCCGGCAAGGAAGCCTCCGGTAAGGAAGCCTCGGGTAAGGAAGCCTCGAGCAACGGCTCCAGCCCAAGCTCCGAGACGAAGCCGGACTCGAAACCCGAGTCCAAGCCGGAATCAAAGTCGGAATCCAGCGATTAACTCAGGTAGAGGGAGTGCACGTGGCAAACATCCAGGAAGTTACAGACAGCGAGTTCGAGACTGCGGTCTTGAAGGCTGACAAGCCGGTCCTGGTCGACTTCTGGGCGACGTGGTGCGGCCCGTGCCGCATGATCGCCCCGATCGTCGAGCAGATCCATGGCGAGCTTGGCGACAAGATCAAGGTCATGAAGATGGACATCGACGAGAACCCGTCCGTGCCGATGCAGCTAGGGATCATGTCGATCCCCACCGTGATCATCTTCAAGGACGGCAAGGCCGCCGAGCGGACGGTCGGGTACCGCCCGAACATGAAGGGCGACCTCAAGGCAAAGCTCGAGGCGCTGATCTAACCGATCACCGCTTCGCCCGGCATCAGCGTCGGCGCCAACGGCGTGAGCCGATGCTGGTGGGGGGACTCGGACGACCTCCGCTCGTATCACGACAACGAATGGGGCAGGCCGGTCAACGACGACCCGCGCCTCTTCGAAAAGCTGAACCTCGAAGGGTTCATGGCCGGTTTGAGCTGGCTGACCATCCTGCGCAAGAGGGAGAACTTTCGCGCCGCGTTTCGGAGCTTCGAGCCGGCCAAAATAGCTCGATTCACATCGCGAGACGTCTCCCGGTTGATGCGCGACGAGGGGATCGTCCGCAATCGCGCCAAGATCGAGGCGACGATCAACAACGCGCGCCGCTACGCGGATCTGACACAGGAGTTCGGCAGCTTCGCCGCCTACGCCTGGAAGTACGAGCCCAAACCGCGGCGCCGGCTTCTCGACCGCGACGAGCTGGCGGAGATCGAATTGCCGGCCGAGGCGATCGCGATGAGCAAGGACCTGCGTCGCCGGGGATGGGCGTTTGTGGGGCCGACCACCGTCCATTCCTTTATGCAGGCTATGGGCCTGGTCAACGACCACCTCCGCGGCTGCGACGCGGGTCGCGAATCGGAGCGCCTGCGCCGCGCCTTCGTCCGCCCGCGCTAATCTAGCCCGGCGCTGGGGATGTATGGGAGCTGGTGCTCCCCGCGGTCTTCAAAACCGTTTGCGGGGCGCTGCTGAGGCGTCCTGGGTGGGTTCGATTCCCATCCATCCCCGCCATTCGCGCTGTAATGACAGCCAAGATGACAGCCGCGGCGGCGCACCGGGTAGCCGTCGGGGGCGAGGCCTTCATCATCGAGACAGGGCGCCGGCGCGAGAGGGCCGACGCGTGCGTGATGGTTATCGAGAAACTCGTCGCGAGCCGTTCGGTCACGCCGCCTTCGAGCAGCGTGACCAAACACAATTGCCGTCGTTCGGGCCCAGACCTAAGTCCGGATGGTGACCCCCCAGATTCCGGTCCCGCACCCAACTCTGCATTCTGGACTTCCGGGCGCCAGGCTGTTGGTCGCCTCGACCCAGTACGGGCCGGGCGCATCAACAATGATCGGTCCTGGGGGTAGGGGTCCGAGGCTGAGGCTCGACGGCGTATATGGGTACACGTGCAACACCACTCCCGCGGTGTACGGGTCCGCAAGCGTGAAAACAGCCCCGCACCCGGCCGGCAGCGTGAACATGAACCAGTCGTGCTGGCCCAACGCGTCGGTCGTCCCCGACTCCGTCAGCGTGGCGGCACATGCAATTTCGCCAAGATTGGTCGCGTCGGCTCCAGTGCTTGGCCAGAGATCATGAACAAGCCCGAAGACCGCAGTAATGGAATGGTTTGTGCTCATCGTCATGGTGCAGTCGCCGGTTCCGGCTGCAGCGCAGTCGCCGCCCCATACGAACGCGGAGCTCGTCGTCGCCGAAGCGCTGAGCGTGACGACCGTCCCGGGCGTGAAATAGGCCTGACAGTCAACGGCCCTCGAGATCCGCGGAAGAATCAGGCAGTTGAAGCCACCTGGCGAGCCGCTCACATTGCCGCCCGCCACGTCAGACGAGTGGTCGAGTGTCTCGATGAGCACGTACATGGTCCCAAACGCCGCCGTCACTGCTCGATTAGCCGCCATGTTTACCGCGCAGCCGGCCATTGCTCCACAGTCGCCAGACCAACCGTTGAAGAACGACGCGGTCGTGTCGTGGGCGGTGAGAGTCACCGTTGAGCCGTTAGCAAACCATGCGGAGCATGTCCCCGGGCAGTCGATGCCGGAGGGCACACTGGTGATCGAACCACCGGGCGTTCCGTTGAGCGTCACGGTCAGGGTCTTGCTGCTCGGTGTGCAGACGAGGCTGATCGCGCCACTGGTTCCGTAGTTGACGCTCACGGTGCCGGACGCCGCACCGCTTCCACACGGCAGGCCGCCCAGAGCGTCGACCGAACCGAGGGAGTTTCCGGCTGGACCTTGCTGTCCCTCGGATCCTTGCGGGCCGACCGGCCCAGCTGGCCCCACAGGCCCCGCGGGGCCCGCCCCGCCAGTCGCACCTGTCTCGCCCCGGGTCCCAGGCAAGCCTTGCGAGCCGGCGGGACCTGGCGGTCCGGTCTGGTTCCAGGTAATTGGCACTTCGAGGAGCAGTTTGTTGGTCGTCTTGGTATTGCAGGTCGTGTTCAAGGGCGCCGGCAAATTGGAAGGCAACAGACGGATGACTCCCGTGGAAATGTTCTCGCATCCGGCATATGTGACATTGCTCGAGTCGGCGAACCCCCCTACCGCACCGAATACAAGCATCGCTACGACCACAGCAACAGTCGACTGCGACCTACGTTGGAGCCATTTCAACACCTGTGCAGCTTCCCATTTGCAATCGGACCCCTTCATGCGTTTGGGGTCAGATCGAGGGCTTCGACGATGCGGCTGAATGGGATCTGCGCCGCCTCGTTGACTTCCTTGACCCGCTGGGCGCTCGGTGCCTCGAACAGGCACATGCACTTTGCCTCACCGGGCACATAGGTGCTCCGGATGTAGCGCACCGGCTTGCCCTCATCAGAGAAGCGGTGGCTCGTTTCGATCGCCGCCCTCTGCGCTCCCCCCAACTGTTCCAAAGTGATTCCCGGCAGTTCGCGCTCCACCATGTAGACAGCCATCTCGCAACCTCCTGAAGAAGATGGCCCGAGCGTATGTTTCGCCGTCTGGGCGAACATCGGGGAAAACACCTAATTTCCGGACTCAGACCCTCGGGATGTGACCCAGGCGGCGATCTGCGACCGGGAGCGGTAGCCCAGCTTATTCATCAGGTGCTCGACGTGGGCGTCTATGGTCCGCTCGGCGACTCCAAGTCTGCGCGCGATGCTGCGATTCGTCATGCCGCCCGCGATGAGGCCGGCAACCTCGTGCTCGCGTTTGCTGATGGCATCACGCGGTTTCGACTTCGATGGTGCCCCGCGCTCGTCACCGAGGGCGTATGCAATCGCGTCATCAACCGAAAGCTTCCCGCCCTGACGCCACATCGTGCGTAACTCGACTTCACCGAGCTTCTTTCGCGCCATGCCGATGGATCGGTCGTGCAGCACCTGGTAGTTCTTCGACAACACAATGCCCAGCCGTTCGTTGAACCCTGAACTTGCGCCGAGCAGGACGAGACCGCGTGTACAACGGCCACGCGAAATCTCGACCCAACCCAGGCCCTCGAGTGATTTGCTGATTCCCCATTCTTCATCCAGATCCCGGCGCAGAGTCAGCGACTGACGGAGCGCCTCGACGGCGCTGTCATAGGCGCCCTGCATCCACTCGAGAAGGCCGATTCCGAAATGAGATAGTGCGATGTGCCAACGATCTCCTTGCTGCTGTTTCAAGACGAGACTCTCGCGATGCAGCGACCACGCGGCTTCGTAGTCGCCGATCATCGTGAGCGCCTCGGCCAGCTCGTAGGCGGCTACGTAAATGCCGATGCGGTCGCGTGCCTTGCGATAACGCGCCACCGCATCGGTGAGAACCTCGACCGACTCGGCGAGCCTGTTGTCGTACAGCAGCGCGATGCCGTACCTCATTACGGATAGGTTCACCGCGGCTGGCTCGCCGATCGCGCTGCTGACGCGCACGCTTTCTTCGAGGAGTGGGACCGCTGCGGTGGAGTCTCCCTGAACGTACGCGAGAAATCCGGCCACATTCAGCCCATACGCTCGAGCACGGCCATCGGTTGCCCCGTCCAGCAACCGCTCCAGCCACATCCTGCCTTCGCTCGCGTGACGTGTCTGCCAACCGAGCCACAGGGACGACGCGAGCCGTAACGCATCGTTCCTGTAGGCTGGATCGCGGCGGCCGAATTCCAGCGCGGCACGGATGTTGCCGAGGTCGGCGGTGACTCGACCGAGCCACCTCTGCTGGTTAGGCCCGCGCCACTCGGGTTCGGCACGCAGCCCGAGGGCCACAAACCACCGCAGGTGCCGAGACTCGGCCTCGCCGTCCTCACCTGCTTCTGCAAGCTTCAGCAGACCGTACTCCCGGACGGTCTCCAGCATCTGGAAACGCCGATCACCCGTGGTGCCGGGAACGCTGACGATCGAGTTATCGACCAGCTCGGTGATCGCGTCCAGAACGGCACTTGGGTGAGCAGCGAGTTCGTGCGAGACTGATTCGATTGCTTCGAGCCCGAAGCCGCCGACGAACACCGATGCAAATCGCCAGGCGGTTCGAGCCTCGCGCGAGAGGAGCTCGTAACTCCAGTCCATCGTTGCGATTAGCGTGCGCTGCCTGGGCTGGGCTTGGCGGTCGCCTGTGGTCAGAACGTCGAAACGGTTCGTGAGCCGGGCCGCCAGCTGGCTTGGCGAGAGCGTCTTGAGGCGTGCTGCCGCCAGCTCAATCGCTAGTGGCATCCCGTCCAGGCGGCCGCAGATCTCAACCGCGTCGGCCTCGGACGGTTCGGTGTGCCCGGGCGCCGACATCGCGGCGCGCGCGCCGAACAGTTCGATGGCCTCGCGAGCCGTCATCGGCGGGACGCTCCACACGCGCTCACCGGCTACGCCGAGAGCGATGCGACTGGTCGCGAGCACATGGACTCGCGGACAACCACGAAGCAGCGAATCGATCAGTCCCGCCATCTCCGCGGCGACGTGCTCACAGTTGTCGAGAATCAGCAATACGTGCTTTGTGCGCAGCGCATCCGAAATCTGGGCGGCCATGTCCCTTCGAGGCCGAACGGTGACCGCCAACGCGTCGGCAACGGCTCTAGGCACCATCGGAGCGGTGCCGATGGGCGCGAGCTCGACGACGAAGACACCGTCGGGGAAGGTTGCAGCGTGGGCGGCCGCGACCTGCAGTCCAAGCCGGCTCTTGCCGCAACCGCCTGGCCCCACGAGCGTGATCAGGCGCTCCGAGGCGACGAGGGCTCCGATCTGTCGGATCTGCGTTCGGCGGCCGACGAATGATGTGAGAGGATGCGGCAAGTTGCCTTGAGCCACGCGCTATTAAAACGCGTTTCCGACTAGGGGCGATCGGGGTCGCGCTCGTCAGCGTCGAATTGCAGCGCAAACCCTGTAATAGCGGCTGTAAAGCCGGGCACGATCGAAGCGATAGCGAGACAGACCGAAGGCCCGCATGACTTGTCGCGGAGGCGACTAAGGTCCCAAATCCACCAATCAATGTGACTAATCCTGGGAACTGAGCGCACTTCGTCGGCCGGTTTAGTTGCGAGGCAACTTGCTGTGGCTGTCAATGTGTCGCGAACTTTTCGGCACGAACGCGCGAGGAGTGGCCGTCGGACTTCTCCCGCGTCAGGGCCGACTTAGAGTCAGCCCATCACGGGATCACGACGTCGGTGATTACCACCGGATTGTGCAGCGTGTAGTCGAGCTCGTCACTTTGTAGCACGCCCGGTGGCGTCAGGACGTCCATTGCCTTCGGCACTGTCGACGGATCGGCCGTGCAGTGCGGGTCACTGCTCGCCGCCGCGCACACACCGAACAGGTAGGGCTGAGGCGTCGGCGCGAAGTCCCGAGCCTGGTCCGAGCTGAACCCGTCCTGCCCGGTCAGGACGACGGAGAAGCCCCATCCGCTTCCGGGATGGCCGAGGCTCGACGCCGGCACGCTGAACGTGATGTAGCGCGAGACCTGGTTTGCCCGGATCGAGACGGTGCCCAGCGTCGTGCCATGCGCATCGACGTACCGCTGGCCGAAGCCCTGCACCTCGATCAGACGGCTCCACGCCGCGGACGGTGCGATCTGATAGTTGCGCTGGGAAAACGAGGCGCCTTTGGAGGTGTCGGAAGTCGCCGCGCCAGGATCGTGAACGTAGACGTCGACCAACTGCGCTCCGAGCGGGCTGCCAAACGTCGGCGACAGGTCGCGAGTCTGGACGCGGAAGATGATGTTGCCGGAGCCGGCGCTGTCGTCGTAGACCTGGAAGTCCGTGATGTCGAACGCTCCGGCGTGGAAATCTCCGGCCGTCGGATAGGCGTAGTTGCCTGGGCCATTGTCATCGCCGCTCGGGTCGGTGTTGTCGAGGATCTTGTTCCCGGGGACGAAGTCCCACACCACCGTGCGGCTAGCCTGAGCTGTACTTCCGTCGGCGGCAGTAGCCGCGACCGTGATCACGGTCGTCCCGGGTGAAACGGCGACAGAAGTGCTGAACGAGCCATCTGAAGCCGCGGCCGTTTCGGCAGAAGCGGTGGTGAACGATGTGTCGACGTTAGTCGTCGCGACCGAAACCGCGTTCCCCCCCGCGGTCGTGCCAGTCACGGTTAGCGGCGATCCGTTTATCGCCGACTGGTTGGCGGGTGAGGAGATGGTGAGCCTCGTTGCGCCTTGCTGGTGGCTCACGTAACGATCGGTAGTGTTGACCGGCTGGTCTAGCGCTCTGCCGGCTCCGATGTCGGAGGCCAGTCGGACGAAAGCGCCCGCCGACCATGTGAGCGGCGCGGCCGATCCAGCGGGCTTCCCGTCGACGAATCCAATCGAGGCGACCGTGGGATCGGTGCCATAGGGCGAGGGCGCGAGACCGGGCAGCTCCCAGTCCTGCTCCGGAATCAGGCCAACGCCCGAAGCGAAGCTCTGCATGCTCTGGAGCAACGCGATCGCCTCCGCCGCGTCGCCGGTCTGTAGCCCATTCTCGCCGCGCTCGGCCGAAAGCGCTGGCCAGGGATGGCCGGTGCCTTTGCCGCTGGGCGCCCATGGGTGGCCGTCGCTTGAACCGTCCCCGTACCCGTCTCCGTTGTAGCGATGCCATCCGGGCCCATCTGGGGTGGTGGTCTCGATGGTGGCGTCGACCACCGGCGTCGACTCCTGAATCGCAGGGTCGGACGCAGCCAGCTCACCCAACCGAGAGAGCTCGAGAAAGCCGGCGTCGATGACGGTGCGTTGGTCGAGCGTCGGCCCACCATTGCCGAGGTTGTACGAAATTGCGGCGTTGGGGTCGCCGGTCTTCGAAAGGCGGATGAAGTACGGATGCGACGCGAGCGGTCCGGATGTGGTGACCGTCCAGCCCTTGATCGAGCGCTGCCACTGGTCGGCGGTAGCGCGAAACACGCTAGCTGAGACCGCGTCGCGGTTGACGTCGGCGAGGTCAGCCGCAGAGATCAGCCCAGCGATCTCCGCCGCAATGGTCGAGGGCGAGTATCCGCCCTGCTCCTCCCACCGCTCGGGGCCGAAGCTCGGACCATGAGCGACAACGAAGTAGGCGGCCGGGCGGATGTGCTGCATGTAGAGCGCCGAATCGGTCATCCCGAGTGTCCACGCCATCAAGATCGGATACGAGCACTCGTCCAGCTGCGTGTTGAAAGAGTCAGGCGCGGGCTTGCCGTTGACCAGGCTGTTGCGCGGCATCGAGCCGTCGGGCTGCTGCTGCCGATCGAATAGAAAGGTCACCGCGTCGCGCGCCGTGGCAAGGTCCCCGTCCGCCACCAGTCCAGTCCACGCTTCATACAAGTCGCGCGCGAACACCTCGCGATACGAGCCGAAGTAGGTGCTGTTTGGATCGCCGGCGGAAACCGCCTGGCCCCACGGAGACGCAACGCTCGCGACGATCGCGCCCGGAAATGTCTTGTCCTCGGAAGCCTTGACCACGTTCGCACTCAGGTAGTACTCGGCGGCGAGCTGGTGCACGGCCGCCTCGGTCAAACCGGAGAGGTGAGCCGGCGGCGCATTCAGGCCGGCGTCGTAGATCTGCCAACCCGCTTCGTAGGCGCTGCGCACCGTGTCTAGGTTGGAACCTAGCGATCCCTCAGCACTCGCGATTGCGGAGACCGCATCCGGGCCAAGGCCGAGGGCAAGAGTGACCGATCCGTTGCCGCGCGGTGCCAGCTTGACACGTCCCGTTTGCACGACGTTGCCGTTCGTCGCGTCGGTGTACATGTGGGTCAGGCCGTGCGAGGCGTCGAGTTGGTTGAGGCCATCGCTCGGCGTGCCGACAAAGCCGCTGGTCGCCTGGTCGAACGGACCGTCGAGCGCCGCGAAGACGGGCTGAGCGTAATCGCGGTTCACGGCGTTGGTCGCAGTCTGAGTGTCGTACGAGACGAGGACGGGATGGCCGGTCGAATCGTCGACCGTCGAGGAGTCGCCGCCGCCGTTGCCGACTCCCCCTCCTCCGTTGCCGTTCACGCTCGCGTCGAAGCGAACGTATACCTGGAGATTGGAGTGCGTCGAGTTGTGGACACGCACCTGCATCAGGAGCGTGTTGCGGGCGGGATCGGTGAAGTAGTCGGTGACAATGCGGTACGCGCCGCTTTTTGCCGTTGCGGTGACCTCGCATTCCATGCCGCCCGGGTCGACTGCGCGCACCGCATACGTCATGTCACGGGTCTGCAGGTCGGTGAAGGTTGATCCGTCGGTGACGATGTACTGAAGCGTCTCGACGTTGGTGTTGTCGACGGTCGGGTAGTAGACGTCGCTTAGCACGCCGCCCGCGACCGTGTACCACACCTTCGATGCGGTGTCGGCCGCGGTGCCGAGGCAGTCCTTCCGCGCGAGGTCGAAATGAGAAAGCGCGCCCGGCCCGCCAGGAGCGAGGGCTGGAGGCGCGGCCGAGGCGGTCGAATAGGGGATCGAGACCGCCACCGCAAGGCAAGCTCCGCCGAGCGCTGATGCGAACTTTAGAAAGCGTCGGTTGAACCTATGCATCGGTTCTTCTCCTGGACTATCGGCCTCTGCCAGCCTGATCCCGCCTCGGGCTGACGGAGCGCCCGAAGGGCGTACGGCCAATGATGGCGCCAATCGGAGTGCTTGGGAAGGGGGGCGCTTCCGGGATGGGCTGACATGTCCACTCCGAGGAGCCGTGCAGCGGCCAGTTCGGGTTCGTCGTCGATGGAGGCAGAGGTCCTGACAGCCAAGTTGACAGCCATTCTGTCGGACGGTGGCCAACCGTCAGCGAACGTCAGCGGATGCCGGCTTGTGATTTTCATCTTGCGCGGACACTGCTGGATGCTGGCGGACGCCAGAAACGCGGTCTTCAAAACCGTTTGCGGGGCGCTGTTGAGGCGTCCTGGGTGGGTTCGATTCCCATCCATCCCCGCCAACCTAACGGGCGCCCCTTTGCCCTACGCGTCTCCATGGAGAAGCTCATCCAGCTCCTCCGGACTCATGCGCTTGACCTTGGCTTCGATATCGCGGTCGTAGCTTCGATCGTTGGGGTCGGTGTTCGGGTAGTGCTTGCGCTGGTATTGCTTGATGAAGGTCGCTACCTCGTCCGCCAGCAGCTCACGACGCCTGCCCTTCACACCCCCAATCTACAGCGATGCCTCGTAAAGCGACCTTCTGGGGAAGGTGGGTTCGATTCCCATCCATCCCCGCCAAATTTTCGCGGTTTTGGCTGCAGTGACAGCCGAACTACAAACGGTTTTCTAAATCGTTTGCGGTCCCACGGCATCGCGCGTCCTCCGTCTATGGGCAGTCCGCACACTGCCACCGCCAGGAAGCTCGCGATAAAAACACCTGCTATCGGCACCAAAGTGCATCGACCCATCGGAGCCTGGCGGTCTACGTCAGCCGGGCTCAACCTGTTAGCCCGAGGAGGGCGAGGAGTGCCCACAGGGAGACCATCAGCAAGCCAAACGCTATCGCCACCACAGTAAGGCCGTTTTGCCGCCATTTGTTTTCAGACCACTTGGCCTCTACGACCCCCCAGGCATGAAGCCCGATCCCAGAAAGCCGGGTGGGCGCCGCCCGGCGGAAATCTCGTACACACCCGCAACCAGGAAGGCAATGCCGGTGACCAGGGCAACAATGCAACCGGTCGCCAGTGCCGCCGCCTTCAGGACTTCCATCGCATCATGCAGCCACCATCCAAGGACCTACGGTAGGCCGCCCAGCAGGTTCTCGGCCTCGCACCAAAGGAATCCCACCCAGGCTACGTCGTCGGCCCAAAACGTCAACCGCATCGGCATACTGTTGCTGCGTCAGCCTCTGGGCGTTCGCGGACGTCCTCCGTTCCTTTGAAGTCCGGCACCGCACACATTTAGGGCTGTGATGCTCCGCTCTTAGAGCCGGGGCCTCGATGGGGGAACCTTTGGCGCCGCCGCCGTAAGGCGCTCCAGGCCGGCGAGCACAGCAACCCGCTCCGTGGCGGACAGCTTCTTCAGCGCCATCGCCAGACGGTCCAGATCGAGCACGCTGTCAGACGCCACGCGCTCCTGGCCCTTCTTGGTTAACACGATCGATAGTCGCCGCTCGTCATCGGGGTCGCGGCGCCGCCGCAGGAATCCCCGGCGCTCGAGGCTCTTGACCTGTTCCGACGCCGAGCTTTTGGGGATGCCGAGGTGATTGGAAACGTCACCGAGAGGGATGCCGCGGACAGCAGGAACGTGGTGGAGGAGCTGGCGCTCGTGCTGGGAAAGGTCAGCCGCCTCTGGCTTGAAGAATGCGCGCCACAGATTACTGTACAGAAGGTCGAACTGTTCGGCCATCGATTGGTTCGCCACGCCGTACAATCTACCCGATCAGCGCACGACTCGTAAGGAGGGTTAGGGCCATGGTGACGATACACACGGAGAGACTCATTCCCGCCCCGGCGCCGCGGGTTTGGGAGGTGATCGCCTCGGCGGACCGCCTGCCCGAGTGGTACGCCCGATCCGACAAGGTTGAAGTGCTAGAGGGCGCCGGTCTCGGCCGACGCCAGCGCATCAGCAGCACATGGCGCGGGCAGGAGTCGGAGGTCGACCAGGTGATCTCCGCATTCGAGCCAGGTCGCCTGCTCGAATGGCGTCACGAGTCAGAACGGCTCGGGGGTGTGCCAGCGCCACGATTCGCCCTGGAAACGGTCGTAAGGATCAAGCTCGAGGCTGACGGACCGGACTCGACTCGTGTCGTTATGGAGTCACGCCAGCGACCCGCCGACGCAGACAAGGAGCAGCAGATACGCGGCAACTCCGCGTATCTCGCCAAGATGTTCGAAACCTCGCTCGAGCGCCTGGAAGAGTTGCTGACGAAGGGGTGACTGGTTTCGCCAAACGACCGTCCGCGGCTAAGCTCGAGCAATGGCCGAGCGTCCCTCCTGGAACAGCGAATACGAGGGCTCTCCCCCCTGGGATATTGGCCGGCCGCAGCCCGACTTTGTGCGGCTGGCCGACGCGGGTAAGCTGGCCGGCCAGGTCCTCGACGTCGGGTGCGGAACGGGCGAGCAGGTGATGCTCGCGGCGACGCATGGAGCTGAAGCCCTGGGGGTGGACATCGCCGAGCTCGCGATCCAGCGGGCGCGGGAGAAGGCGCAGGAGCGCGGGATCCTTGCCACGTTCCAGGTCGGAGATGTGATGCACCTCGACCGGTTGGGGCGGCAGTTCGACGTCATCACCGACAGCGGCCTGTTTCATGTCTTCAGCGATTCCGAGCGTCCGGCTTTTGTCAGCAGCCTGCGGTCAGCGCTGCGGCCGGGCGGGACGTACTACATGATGTGCTTCAGTGATGAGCAGCCTGGCGACTGGGGGCCACGGCGTGTCTCGAAAGCGGAGATCCGGGCTTCATTCACGGACGGCTGGTCAGTCCGGTCGATCGAGCCGGCGCAGTTCGCCATCGCCATCGCCATCGAGTCGGAACGGGCGCAGGCTTGGCTCGCGACGATTGAACGCCTCTGAGGCCTGGGCGCTCAGAGGGGGTCCTCTCTCGGAGACTAGAGTCGACGCCATACGAGGGCTCTAACGAAGTTTGGTTGCCGACCGTCCTATCCGCGTTCCTCTTCCTACAGTGGTTATCTGGAGCATCACGGAGAACGAGAGGGCCGTCACCTGGTGGCGGTGGGACGTGATCCTGACGGCCGCCCGTCGCGCTCGGCTCCTGGTCGCAGCCCTACTCGCCGCCACTACCTAATTTCTTGGGGGAAGCATCCCAGGTCCGTGGCCTCGCTCATGCGGGTGGCCCAGGACGGCAAGATCGCATCCATCCACACGTAAATCGCCATTGACCCGCCACTCAGACATGTTGGGTCAGCTGCGGAGGTGGAACGGTGTCTCGCCTTCTTGTCCTTAGCCAAATCAGAATCAGCAGGAACAAGGTCAACAGCGGGAGGCTGCTGACGTAAAACCAGCCCAGGTCTGTGAGCACTCCTTCGATCATTCCCAGCACGAAAACCCCCACCTGTATTCCGAGCACAAGACCCCAACTCCAGCCCGATCGGCGGAGAAGGAACGGGATGGAGGCGACAAGGTTAAGCGCTCCGATGGCGTAGAGCTCAATCGCAAAACGCGCCTGCTCGGCGGCTTCAGCTGTGTCGGCCCCTACCATGACGCTTCGCTCTCCCCACTCGATGGAGCCAGCGATGAAGCACGCCATGCACTCGAATCCGAGTACTGCGACCGGCGCGTAGAGCGGCCAGCGCGAGATTGCGCCATCGGGCGCGTGGCCTGGGCGTGAGATCAATCCTGGCCGGCCCCCTCCCGGCGGGGCGCGACGAGCGCGATTTTCGGTCATCGCTTGACGCCGGCCAACTTGGGATGTTTTTCGCTTAACGCGCTCAGATCCACCAAGGTCAGCATATGCTCGGACATCAGGCGGGTAGCGGGGTGAGCGGGGAGATCGGTACGCCAGGCGAAGGGTCGGAGTGCCAAAAGGCACCGTCCGAGGAGCCCATTTCGGTCAATGGGGGCCTCAAACCAATTTGACGCAGCCAACCTGGGCGTCGCCTGGCGGGTTCGGCCGGAAAGTGGCGGCTCTGGCTCTGCAAAGTGCGATCGGGCCCAAGGCCCAGCAGGCCCACAAGCTTCGGCCAGTGGTTGCCGCCCTACTTGCGATCGGCTTCGCGCTGCTTCTCTACCGCGGCCCGCGGGACGCCGGATTCGCCGTTCTGGCCGTTCTTGGTGGAGGTGCCGGCTGGCTGTTGTCCGGCAGAGTCGCGAGGCTTATCTGTCTTGCTGAAGTGGTCGCCCTGGCAGCATGCCTGTGGTTGGGCACCGTGTCCTGGACGACTGGCCTTGTCCAGATCGCGATCGTGACTTCCTTGACCGGTCTTGCCCATCTCGCGGCAGCAAGAGAACTGAGCGCGCGCCGTAATTCAGCCAACGACCGCCGCCTCGACGGTCTGACCTCCTTGCTCGAAACGGCGGAATCGCTTGCCACAACCTCGGATCGCGATGTGATCCTCAAGACCGCGGTGTATGCAGCGGGCCGAGGGATTTCTAGATCGGGCAACAATCGGCCGGCCCACGCCTCCTTCCATGAGGTCATCGGCGAGCGCATCAAGATCACAGTAGTTGTAGATGAGCCGTCGGAAAGCGAGATGGCGAGCGGATTTGAGTATCCATTAAGCGGAAATCAAGCCGCCCGTGCCGCCATTCGCACCGGCAGGCCGGCGTTCGTTCGTCCGGACCACCTCGGCAGCCCTTTGCGCGAGCTCGCCGATCGCATTGGTTGGCCCGTGCTCATCATGGCGCCCGTCTACTGCGCAGGAGCGCTGCACGGGTTGCTTGCCGCGTCCGCCCGTGATGGCCCGGCGGTCGACCAGCTTCAGCAATATCTGCTTGGCACACTTGCCCGTTTGACGAGCTCAAGCCTGAACTCCGCCTCGGATAAACACGACCTACTTTCGGCGGTGGCAAAGAATCGCACAGCCGAGATGACCGCGCTGGGTTTGGTTCCTAGCGTCGTCGACGAATTGCGCGAATCTGTGAAGCCAATCAAGCAGCGAATGCTTGAGCTGAAGAATTCCAAGAATGGCTCCATTGAGGATGTCGATCACGCATTCGCCAAGCTCGATGATCTGATTACCACCCTGGCTTCACGAACGGCAATCGACGTTACCACCGGCCTACTGAGTCGGCACTTAGGGCTCGCGGCTCTAGAGCGGGATGTGCTGCGTGCACGCCGAACGCTGCTTGGCCGCCACTGCGTTGCCGTACTGCGCCTGGCCTCACCTGAGTCAACCAATTCCAACGAACTCATCCGTCTGGTTGCTGATCGTCTGAGGTCTCGCTTGAGGCGGGAAGACTTGATATTCAGGAATGCAGAAAACGAACTCGTTTGCTCCTTCGCCGACATGGATAGAACCGACGCCTGGCCAATCCTGAATCGCATCAAGAGCGAACTGGCCGGTGAACTTGGTTATGCGCCGTTCGGAATCGGGCTGACGGCACTAAGCCCGGACCAACCCGTCGACTCCCTCAGCAACGTCGAAAGTTCGCCCTCCGCACAGCTGGCCTAGCTCTCAACCGCCCATCGTGCCCTCGGCCATGTTCAGCGAGCTGACCGCCAACGGCGTGCCGGCCGCGGTGGCCCAGCGCCTGGCGAACCTCCCACCGATCAGCTACCTCTTCGCATCGTTCCTGGCTACAACCCGTTGCAAGCGCTGTTAGGCCCTCTTCTCGCCCAGCTCTCCCCGGCCGACGCGGCTCGCCTCACCGGAAATACTTTCTTTCCGTCGCTCATCGCCGAGCCGTTCCATCACGGCCTCGTGCTGGTGCTCAGCTTCTCGATCGTCGCGAGCGTCGTCGCGGCGCTCGCATCGGCGATGCGGGGTGGGCATTACGTCCACAAGGAAAAAGAGAGCGTGTCCTTGCAGGAAGCTTCCCAGGCCTAGGTCCTACTTCCGCCGGTCGCGCTCGGTCCTGGTCGCGACCGCCAACAGGCCGGCCAGCACGCCTCCCTCGAAAAACCCGTAGAAAATCGATCTTCCTAGCGGCTGGTAAAAAGGGCCAATGTTGATCGCGAAGGTGAGCACGCCCAGCACCGGAAACGACAGCGCAAGCTGCTTCCACGTGTCGAGCGACTCCCACCAGAGGACGGCTCGAGGGGGTGGTTTCACCCGTTCATTGTTGCTGGCTGCGACGTTCGTCCTCTTACTGATCTGTGCCTGCGATCCGGTGACCGGCACTGGCGCCGGGACTCCGCCCGATCCTCGACAGTATCTGAAGGTCGATCCCACGACGCAGACCGCGGTAGTCACGCTGATCGCCGGCTACCCGGCCACCGATTACCAGTTCAACTACGACGGCTACGGCAACGGAACGCTGAACTTGAAGGTACCTGTCGGCTGGCAGGTCACCGTGCAGTGCGCGAATCACTCGACCGTGCCGAACTCCTGCGCCGTGGTGGCGAACGCTGCGGCGACAGAGCCGATCCAGCCCGGCTGGAGCACGCCGGATCCACAGCGCGGTCTGAGCCCCGGCCAGTCGGCCAGCTTCGCCTTCACACCAACAACATCAGGCGCCTATCGCATCGCCTCGCTCGTCAGGGGAAGCGAGGCAAGTGGGATGTGGCTCGACCTTGAGGTCGTGCAGGGCGGCATGCCATCGCTCACCGCCAGCCAGTGACCACATGGTGACGATCGATGATGTGCGGGCGCTGGCGGTGAACCTGCCTCTCAGCTATGAGGCGCTGGTTGGGGGGCGCGTCAAGTTTCGAGTCGGCCGGATCGTCTATCTCTCGTTCTCACGCGACAGCGCGGTGATGGGTTTCGCCTTCCCCAAAGAAGAGCGCGACTGGCTGATCGGCGGCTCGCCTGACAAATTCATGCAGCCCATCGCGTCGGACCTTCGCTACAACTGGGTGCTGACGCGACTGGCCGCGCTCGACAAGAGAGAGATGGAGGAGATCGTGATTGACGCTTGGCGGATGGTAGTCCCGAAACGAGTTGCCTCCGCTTACCGCGCGGGCGTCTGAAAAGCCCTAAAGGCGGCCGGCCGGGCATCAAATTTGCCACGCTATCCGCCTTGCATGGCTGTCAAGACGCGACCTGAGACCAGCGGGCTGCGAGGCGCCTACATCCTGACCGGCGTGGCGGATGGGACTTTGCTCCCGTTTATTCCGCTCCTCCTCTTCGATCGCGGGTTGAGCGCACCCCTGATCGGCGCGGTGCTTGCCAGCTCGTCGCTGGCTTCACTCGTCGCCGGCCTGGCCTGGGCCTATCTTGCCGATCGCAGGTGGCGGCCCGAACGCATGGTGGTCGTGGCCGGTGCCGCCTCGGCATCAGCCGCGGCCCTGCTTGCGCTATCCAGCGGAGCCGTCGGGCTGGCGGTCGGCATCGTTGCTCTTTCTCTGGCGCGTTCGCCTTTGATGCTCATCGACCCGATCGCCCTCCGACGGCTGCGCGTCGCGCGCCGAACGCACTACGCGCGGATCAGGTTGCGGATGAGCGCGGGATTCGCCGCGTCCACTGTCGTGGCAGGGGCGACCTATCAGGCGCTCGGCGTGCGGCTCGTCCCATTTCTCTATGCACCGCTCAGCGCACTGTTCGGGCTATGGGCGTGGAATGCGCTGCAGCCGGCCGCCCCCGAACAAACACCTGAACCGGACCCGGCGCCTACCGTTCCGGGCGACCTGCCGAAGATTCCGCCCGCCATGTTCGTTTTTCTGGTCAGCTCTTTCCTGCTCGGCGCCTCGCTGGCCGCGACGGGGAACTTCCTCACGTTGCAGATCAACCTGCTGGGCGGCGGAGCCCTGCTCGTCGGAGCCGCAGCCGCGTTCCAGGCCCTGACCGAGATTCCGACCATGGGCTACACCCACCTGTTGACCAGGCGCCTCAGTCACCGAGCTCTTTTCGCGATCGGCTGCGCGATCTACGTCGTGGTCTTCGTCGCGTGGGCATTCGTTTCCAGCCCACTCGTCGCGGCCTTGCTCAAGCTGGCGATCGGAGTCGCATTCGCGTTGACCTATGTGGCCTCGGTAGTGATCGCCGACGAGCTCACGCCGGCCCGTCTGCGCGCAACCGGGCAGGCCCTGGTGAAATCGGTCACGTTTGGGCTGGCACCGATCGCCGGCTCGCTCGGAGGCGGGCTGATCTACGGCACGCTGGGACCGCGCGCGATGTTCCTCGCCGCCACGGCCGTGGTGGCGGCGGCCGGTCTTGTGGCCCTCGTGGCGACGCCCTCCCAGGCCCGCCGCCGCGAAGGCGGCGGTGTCGTTCCGGCGGCCGAGCCTGCGCCTGCAACGCCCTGACCTGAGTCAGGTGTCGAGCGGGATCCAGAATTCGACCCGCGTGCCCGAACCCGGCTGACTTTCGATCCTGTAGCGCCCGCCCGCCATCAGGGCTCGCTCCCTGAGCGCAAGCAATCCGAGATGGCCCGGGATGTTGCTGCGCTCTGACACCACAAAGCCCTGTCCGTTGTCCTCGATCACCCCCAAGATGCCGCCATCCTCAACGGTCAAAGACACCTTGACCCTCTTCGCCTCGGAGTGCCTTTCGACGTTGCTGACCGCCTCTGTCAGCTGGCGAAAGATCGTCATCTTCAGGTCGAGACTCAGATCTTCAGGAATTTCCAGTACGACCTCATGACTGATCCCCGACGCACCGAGCATCACGAGCCGGTCCTGGATCGATTGCGCAAGTCCACCCGGGCTTTCGAGGGCGGGCGGGCGAACTTCGAAAACCAACCGCCGCAGCGAGCTCTCCGTCTCGTCCAGCAAGGTCCGCAAGCTCTCGAGCGAGATGGGATCGGCCTTGCCCTCCTGGATCATGCGACCGAGCTGGAGCTCGGCGGCCGTCAGCTTCTGGAGCGCGTCGTCGTGAAGCTCCGTGACGAAACGCTTGCGCTCCTTCTCAGCGACTGTCGTCATGTTCTTGAGCAGCATCTGGCGGGCCCCGTCGACCTTGGTCAGGCGTTCGACGGTCTTCCTCAGCTGCTCCTGCGTGTGCCAAAGCTGCGTCACCAGCCCAGCGGCGAGACCCGCCTTCTGCAGCACCCATGTGTCTTGCCTGGAAAAACCACCGGGCCGCGTTGAGTCGTAAGCGGCGACCAGTCCCAGGCGAATGTCGCCGGCGCGCCACGGCACGCTGATGGCGCTCTTGACGCCGAGCGTTTCGAGCACGTAGGCAAACTCGGTGGGTCGATCCTTGTTGTTCGCGCGAAAGATCAAGTCGTGGTGGACGACCTGGCTGGCGAGGTCGTCGCCGCCTGGCTCGCAGCGGGTCGCGCGAAGGCTGGAGAGGAATGCCTTGTCCACGCCGTAGCCGCTCGCCAGAGGAGCCAGCATGCTGTCATCGCCGAGCCGCCAGAACAACACCTTCTCCGCGCTGACCAGCTCGCCCATCGTCTGGGCCAGGCGGCCGTAGAAGTCCATCAGGCTCTGACCCGCGACAGCGTGGGACGACACCGCCAGGAGCACCTCGACTTCCAGGTCGTGTGCCCGCTCGACGTCATCGGCGCTGGGCCGCAAGTGGTCCATCAGCGGCCGGTCACCGGACCAAAGCCCTCCATTCTTCCCCCCGAGGCCAAGCTTAACAAGGCTTTACTGCGCTGCTGTGAACGTTGTGCGGGATTGGAGCACGCAGGGCGTGAAACCGAACATTATGATCACGCAAACGGGGGATGGCGACGGGGGATTCGGTCAGCATGAACGTGGACGCGGCGCAACTCCACTGGTTTCCCGATCGGGCCGGGATTTCAGCCGCCGGATGGTTGCGCAGGCCGTACGTTCCGGCCCGCCTGGACTCGGGGCGCGGCCCCGGCATTCACGTGCTGATGATCGAGGATGACGGGTCGATTGCGGAGATGTACCGGCTTCAGCTCGAACACGATGGGTACAAGGTCACCGTCGCGACGACGGGCGAGCTCGCCTTCTCGACCCTGACCGGATCGGCGCCCGATATCGTTCTGCTCGACCTGCTGCTGCCTGACCAGAGTGGCTTCGAGGTGCTGGCGGCGCTCAACGAGCGATTCCCGAATCATCCGCCCGTTGTCATCCTTTCCAACTACGGCGAGCCTTCGATGATCGATCGGGGCCGCGCGCTCGGCGCCGTCGAGTATCTCGTCAAGTCGCGCGTGACGCCCGGAGACATCTCGGGCCAGATTCCCAGTTGGGTTGAGCGTGGCCGGAGGGGGCCCCAGGAGTCTTGACCCTCGCGGTAACCCTGGTCCAGGACCTGACGGCAGCAGGCTTTGTCGCCCTCGGCCTGGCAATCGCTTACCGCTGGTATCGCGAGCGTGGGCGCGCGCAAGGCAAACTTGCCCTGGGCCTGATCGCGCTCGGCACGGTCGCCGCGCTCGGCAGGGTGCCCTCATCGGTGCCGCTGTCGGTGCTCCTGATCGTCTTGTTCATGCTGTCCGGCTTTTTTGTCCTGCTTTTTCGAAACGAGTTCATCCCGCTCGGACGCACGGCCTACCGGGCCGCATGGGTCCTGCTCGGTGTCTCGATCTTGGTCGGCATCCTGGACGTCGTGGCCCTCCAACATGCGAGTCCTGTGGTGGTGTCGGCCGCAGGGTTCCTCCTCATCACGTCATGGTCGATTTTCACCGGTGAGCCGACCTTTCGTTTCTGGGTCGCGAGCAACGCCCTGCCGGCAGTGCAGAAGGCCCGGATGCGATTCCTCAGCCTTGGGTTTGCGGTCTTGATCGTCATTCTCTTTGTCGATGTGCTGGGCGGCGGCGCGCTGCAGAGCCCCAGCGCGGTAATAGTCACGCAGCTGCTGGCGCTCTCAGTCGTTCCACTGATCTATGTCAGCTTTGCGCCGCCACCTCTCTTGCGCCGGATCTGGCGCATGGGCGAGGAGAACGAGCTCAGGGCGGCCATGCAGGATCTCCTCATCTTCAGCCCTAACCGCGAGGACCTTGCCGACCGCGCCGTCTTCTGGGCCGTTCGGCTGCTTGGCGCTACATCAGGATTCATCACTGATGCGAATGGCCAGGTGGTCGCCAGTGTGGGAATCGATGCAGACCGCGCGGCGAACCTTGTCTCCAGTCAGGCTGAAGCGCGGGCTCAGATCGTCCAGGCACCTGTGCATATGGCCGAGGGACAGGGATCGCTGGCGGTTGTCGGCGGCCGTTTCACGCCTTTGTTTGGCAGTGACGAGATATCCCAGCTGAGGGCGTACGCCAACTCGGTCTCGGCCGGCCTCGAGCGTGCCCGTGTCACCGAGCGCCTGGCCGCGATCGAGGAGCATAAGACGCAGTTTCTCAATCTGGCATCGCATGAGCTCCGCGGACCAGTGACGGTGATTCGGGGTTACGTGTCGATGCTGGAAGGCGGTCTCCTTGGCAACCTCAACCAGCGCGGTCGCAAGGCCGTGGGCGTGATGGCCGCCAAGGTGTCCGAGATGAACGAGCTGATCGAGGAGATGATCGAAGCCGCTCGGCTCGAAGAGGGCGGCCTCACGCTGCGCACCGTCGAGGCGGACCTTCGCGACGTGGCGCAGTCCGCCGCGGCGACTGTGGCCGCGCTGGTGGACGTGCAGCATCGCATCGTGATGGATCTGCCGGAGCGCCGGGTGCGGGTCAATGTCGACCCCGACCGGACGAGGACGATCATCGCGAACCTGCTCAGCAACGCGATCAAGTACTCGCCCGCGGGGGGCGAGATCACCTGCCAGGTCCGCGCGCGTGCAGGCGTCGCGAGGGTTGCTGTGACCGACGAAGGACTGGGCATCGCCAAGGAACACATGCCAACCCTGTTCACTCGATTCGGCAGGGTCATCACACCCCAAACCGAGCACCTCAAGGGCACCGGCCTCGGCCTCTTTCTGGGGCGGCAGCTGGCCCGAATGCAGGGCGGCGACATCACGGTCGCCTCGGTCGAAGGCAAGGGCAGCACGTTCACCCTCCAGCTTCCAGTCGCCGGCGCGGCCGAGCCGGTCTCGGCAGGCCCGGTGGGAGCGCCAGGCAGCGATGGAGAGCTTGGCGTGGCCGAGCGGCCCATCGCCACCCGCGCCACGCGATGAACCGGCGCCGACCGATTAGTTTTAGTGTTCCGCTTGGTCTACATCTCGGTGAGGGCAATCTTGGTCGGCCCGCGTCCATCCGTTTCTGAGCAGGTGGGAAGAAAATGAGCAGCGTTCGGGTACTCGTCGGCACGCGGAAGGGAGCGTTCATCTTGAGCTCGGACGCGAGCCGCAAGAGCTGGAAGGTCGATGGCCCGCACTTTGCGGGCTGGGAGATCTACCACTTGAAGGCATCCCCGGTGAACCCCGACAGGATCTACGCCTCGCAGTCGAGCGGCTGGTTCGGCCAGGTGCTCCAGCGGTCCGAGGACGGCGGCAAGACATGGGAGGCCGCCGGCAACCAGTTCCTCTACGACGGCGCGACCGGTACGCACAAGTGGTACGACGGATCCCCGCATCCGTGGGAGTTCAAGCGCGTCTGGCACCTGGAGCCTTCCCTGAGCGACGCCGAAAAGGTGTACGCCGGAGTCGAGGACGCGGCCCTTTTTGAGTCGCCGGACAGCGGCCAAACATGGACCGAGCTGTCCGGCCTGCGCACACACAAGACGGCCGCAGAATGGGCGCCCGGCGCGGGAGGGATGTGTCTCCACACGCTCGTCATCGATCCGAGCAACCACGACCGGATATTCGCCGCCATCTCGTCGGCCGGCACCTTCCGGTCCGATGACCGCGGCGCGTCGTGGCGTCCCATCAACAATGGACTCAAATCGAATTACATCCCCGACCCTGACGCCTACGTCGGCCACTGCGTGCACCGCATCGCCATGCACCCGTCGCGCCCGAACACGCTCTTCATGCAGAAGCACTGGGACGTGATGCGCACCGACGACGGTGGTGAAAACTGGCGCGAGATCAGCGGCAACCTGCCGACTGACTTCGGGTTTGTCATCGACGTCAACGCCAACGAGCCCGACACGGTATATGTCGTCCCGATCACAAGCGACTCGCATCACTTCGTACCGGACGGAAAGCTTCGCGTCTACCGGAGCCGCAGCGGGGGCGACGAGTGGGAGGCGCTCACCAAGGGCCTGCCGCAGGAGAACTGTTACGTCAACGTTCTGCGCGACGCGATGACGGTCGACACGCTCGACCCATCTGGAATCTACTTCGGCACGAGCGGGGGTCAGGTTTACGCATCACCCGACGGCGGCGACACCTGGTCCGCAATCGTCAGGGACCTTCCGCCTGTGTGCTCGGTCGAAGTCCAAACGCTGACGTGATCCAGGTCGTCCTGCCCAAGAACCTGCAGATCCTCGCCGGAGTCGGCAGGGTGGTCGAAGTGGAGGTCGCGGGCCATGCCACGCAGCGTTCGGTGCTAGACGCTCTCGAGGCGCGCCATCCGGCGCTGCTCGGCACCATGCGAGACCCGGTGACCAAGAAACGCCGCCCCATGATCAGGTTCTTTGCGTGCGAAGAGGACCTGTCAGACGCTCCCCTCGATTCTCCCTTACCCGAGAAAGTCAACTCCGGCACGGAGCCGCTCCTCATCATCGGCGCGATCGCAGGCGGGTAAACACCCTGTCGATTCGTAGCGGATTCGGATCAGAATGACGCGGGTGAGATGAGGGACGACACTCGCACCGGGCGCAGATGGTCTGGCGGCGGAAGAGGTGGCTGTCGAGGCTGCGGAGGCGGATGCGCGAGTGTGATCATCGTCCTGACAGTTGGCTTGCTGCTGACCATCTTCAATACCGCGATCAGCATCGGCGTTTCGGTCAGGATCCCCCTCACGCAGAGCAACGTGACTGTCGCGGGCTCGGTCGGCAAAAAGGAGAAGGCGCCTGACGCGCTGCCTTCTTATGTGCACGGAAAGCTAGGCGGCAATCAGAACTTCATCAATGGGTCACAAACACTGACGATCTGGGTCGCCGAAGGCACGGCGATCTTCGTCCTCGGCCAGCAGGAAGGCGCTCCGTTGATCGATCTCCACCTCGAAGCCCGTTAGACGACGACTACGGTCACTTCGTATTTGCCCTCCGCACCGACGCAAACACGGGCTTCGCCGCAGCTGACCCGGCTGGCGTCCACGATTGCCTTCCCCAGCTTGACCGCGCGGTAAAGCGCCGACGTCGTCCCACAGCCTTCGCCCGGGAAGCACGTGCCCGCGGGCGCGGGCGATACCAGCTGCTGTCCATCCTGCTCCAAAACTGCGGCGTCGGAGCTGCCGGAGATCGTCCATGCCGTGCTGTCGAGCGTCACGCGGACGGTGTCACCGGTGTGCACCTTGACGGTCAGCCCGTTCTGCGAGTCTCCGACCGCGTACTCGTGCGACACCCGCTGCCCAGAGGAGAGACACGCGGCAACGGCGAACGCCAGCATCGCGGCGAGCCACAGGCGCACAGCACCCTATGTATACCCCGGCCGGATCGGGACGGGCCATACCTGGTCGGCGTGGATGATGTAGCGCTGGGTCGCAAATGCGCCGGCCCAAAGGGGCCAGCACGTCGTGAGCGTCAGGTGGTAGCCGTTGACGTCAGTGACCAGCGCCGTTCGGCTGTTCGGGTCCACGATCTCCGTGCTGACCAATCGATAGCGATAGAGGCCGTAGCGTGTTTCGAGGTCGATCTCGTCACCCTTCGCCAACTGCGGAAAGTTGATCCAGTAAACGTTGTGTGCGGCCACCCCCACCGTGCCGGGGTCGCCGGGCCATCGAGTCGTCGGGTAGTGCCCAGGGCTCGCATATAGGACGCCGCTGTCGATGCCTTCTTTGATCGCGGCGAAGTACCCCAGCCTTGGAATCCGGATGGCGAAGTCCACGCCGTCAACAGGACGCTTCAGGCTCGGGTCGACGCCTTTAGGCGCCGCTTTGGTGGGGCCGATCTGGTAGGTCCAGACCTGGTTCAGATGCTGCTGGTCGGAAACACCCCTCCACATCCCGAATGCGAAATTACTGAGCATGATGATCCCCGCAACGAGGCAGCCAGCCCAGAGCACAGTGAGAGCCCGGCCCAGCCCGAAGCGGCGACGCGCGGGCGCCAGGGCATACCGGCCAAACGCACGGCGGGCGTGCATCTCGCTTGTAGAACGTCCATTGCAGGCTAAAGGACGAAGTAGAGGGTCGCTCCCTCTCCGACGGCTCCCTCAGCCCAGATCCGGCCCCCATGCCGGTTGACGATTCGCCTGGCCGTGGCCAGGCCGATGCCCGCTCCTGGAAACTCGCTCTGGCTGTGAAGCCGCTGGAAGGCGCCGAAGAGCCGGTGCGAGTCGATCATGTCGAAGCCCGCCCCGTTGTCTTTGACGAAGATGCGGGCCTCGCCGTCCACCACCTCCCGGCCGACCTTGATCTCGGGCGAGCTCTTGAGGCTGCTGAACTTCCACGCATTGTTGATCAGGTTGGCGAGCAGGATCCGCACCAGGCGCTTGTCGGCGGAAGCCAGGATCCCCGGAGCAATCTCGACCTCGACATGGGTGTCGGGGTTCGCGGCGCGCATCTCCTCGACGATCTGCATCGCCATGGCAGAGATGTCGACCTCTTCACGGCGCATCTCGCCGCTCGTCAGCCGGAACAGCATCTGCAGCCCGTCGAAAACCGAAGTCATGCGCAGGCTGGCCTCTCGCATCCGCTTCAAGTAGTCCCGGGCCGTCTCGTCCAGCTGTTCCCCGTAGTTGTCGAGCAGGCTCCGGCTTAGGCCGTCGAAGGAGACGAGTGGTCCACGCAGGTCGTGCGACACGGAGTAGCTGAATGCCTCCAGCTCACGGTTTATCGCGGTGAGCGCGATGGTCCGTTCCTCGACCAGGGTTTCCAGCTGGGTCCGGTAGCGGCGAAGCTCTTGTTGCGCGCGGTAGAGCTCCACGAACACGGTAACCTTGGCTCGAAGGATCGCCGGCACGACCGGCGCGAATACGAAGTCGACCGCGCCGAGGTTGTAGCCGCGGCCCATGTCCGTCTCGGCCTGGTCGAGCGCGGTGACGAAGATGAGAGGAGTGAGCTCAGAGCGCGGGCGCTGGCGAACCAGCTGCGCTGTCTCGAAGCCGTCCATGATCGGCATCCTCACGTCGAGCAGCACCACCGCAAACTCGTTGCGTAGCAGCTGGCGCAAGGCGTCCGCGCCGGACGATGCCTCGATGATGGTCTCGTCCAGGGGCGAGAGGATGGTCCGCAAGGCAAATCGCTTGGTCGCGTCGTCGTCGACCACCAGGATGTTGACCTTGGGCTTGGTCGGCGGCACCGCAGGCTCATCATCGGGAGCCGCTCGCCGCGGCTGCCGCGTCACCATCTCATCTTGCGGAACAGGTTCACCCCCTCCCGTACCTGCTGATAGTGGTCGCGGTCTGGACAGTAGAGGAGCGATTCGCGCTTGCCCAGCGCCAGGTAGCCGCCGCGAATCAAGCTGTCATAGAAGAGGCGATGAGCACGCTCCTGAAGGGAAGATCGGAAATAGATCAGTACGTTTGCGCACACGATCAGATGGAAGTCGTTGAACGACCCGTCCGTCACCAGGTTGTGTCGAGAAAACACGATGCTGTGCTGAAGCGCGGAATGGAAACGCGCGCTGCGCCCGGCGACCGAGTAGTGGTCGGCCAGGGATCCCCTGCCGCCCGACGCCTGATAGGACTCGTCGTAGCGGCGTACCCGATCGAGGGGATAGGAGCCGAGCCGGGCGACCGCCAGCATGTCCTCGTTGAGGTCGGTGGCGTAGATGGTGCTCCGTGTCAGAAGCCCCTCCTCCTGCAGGAGGACCGCCAGCGAATAGACCTCTTCCCCCGTGGCGCAACCTGCGATCCAGATCCGGCTTGAGGGATAGGTTCTGAGCAGAGGTATCACCTCGTCGCGCAGGGTGTGCACCAGCTCGGGATCGCGAAACATCGTGGTCACGTTCACGCCCACCACGCCAAGGAAACGCTGCATGCATGCGGCGTCGTGCAGGATCCGATCCTGGAAGGCGGACACTGTGCGGACCTTCTCCTGCGTCATCGCAGTCATGACGGCGCGCCGCAGCGGGCTCAGCGCATATTCACGGAAGTCGTAGCCATAGCACAGCCGGATTCCGTCGAGCAGCAGCCGGATCTCGACCTCCTCTAGCTCGGTACCTGTCCCTTCAAGGCGGAGTGCTGCCCCCTCACTCCGGGTCACTGAACCAGCCATGACTTGAGCATGGAAAGCAGGTGCGCGTTGTTTATCGGTTTGGCGATGTAATCGGATGCTCCCGCTTCGATGCATTTCTCGCGGTCTCCTTTCATTGCTTTGGCGGTCAGAGCGATGATCGGCCGCTCCCCGAATGAGTCGAGCTCACGCATCTTCGACATCGTCACGTAGCCATCCATCTCGGGCATCATCACGTCGACGAGGGCGATGTCGATGTCGTCCGCTTGCTGCAAGAGGTCCAACGCTTCCTGGCCTGAGTCCACCGAGACAACCTCCATCTTCTGCCGCTCGAGCATCGCCGTCAGGGCAAAGATGTTGCGGATGTCGTCATCCACGACCAGCACCTTCTTGCCGGTCAGCGCGCCGTCGGCGGGCTCGGTTCCGTTCGACCTCACCTCCTCAACTGTCTTGTTCTCTTGATCAGCGTCACGGAGGGCCGAAGTGATCTCCTGCTTCAGCCGCTCCGGCGAGCGGGCGTCTTTGATCACGATGCTCTTGGCAGCCTTGCCCAGCTTGAGCTCCTCCCTGTGGGTCAGGTCTCTCGCCGTGTAGACCAGGAGCGGTGTCGAGCCGAGCGACCGGTTCGCCTGAAGCTCCTCGATCACCCGCCAGCCGCTCATGCCCGGAAGCCCCAGGTCGAGGACGACGCAGTCGAACCTCTCCTTCTGAAGAAGAGCCAGGGCTTCGTCACCCGATGACACTGCGGTCGTCCTGGTGTTGGTCGGCGCCATCAGGTCGGTGATGTACTGCCGCTGGATGGGATCGTCCTCGACGACGAGGAGCGATTTCGCCTCCTCAGAGCCATTGCCTCCAGAGGCCAGCGCTCCGGCCCCTGACCTCCACGGGCCGTGACTGCCGGCTCCGACGAGGACGGGCTGCGGCGCAATGTCGGCAGCCGTTTCCACAGGTTCTGCCGGGCCGCCCCGCCGCTGGTGCGCCGGTGCGATCAGCGGCAGGTAGACGGTGAAGATGCTGCCCACGCCAGGCTCGCTCTGGAGTCGGATCTCGCCGCCCAACAGCCGAGTCAGCTCGCGGCAGATCGATAGACCGAGTCCCGTGCCGCCGTACTTCCGGCTCGTCGAGCCGTCTGCCTGCGCGAACGATTCGAAGATCGACTGCTGCTTGTCGATCGCGATGCCGATCCCAGTGTCGATCACGCGCAGCGCGAGCACCTTTGGCGTGTGGTTCAAACCCTCGTTGGACGGGCTCCAGCCGGAGGTCGCCATCTCGGCGACGAACTCCACTTTGCCGCGTTCGGTGAACTTGAATGCGTTGCTCAGCAGGTTGTTCAGGATCTGCTGCAAGCGCTGCGGGTCGGTGGGAATGGTCTCCGGGAGATCCGACCGGAGGTCGATCGAGAAAGCGAGCTTCGTGGCTTCGGCAACGTGCCGGAACGTGCGCTCGAGCATCGGCTTGAGCTCGGCGAGCGGCCAGCTGCTGATGTCGAGGGCCACCGTCCCGGACTCGATCTTCGAGATGTCCAGGATGTCGTTGATCAACTTCAAAAGGTCTGTGCCAGAAGACCGGATGATCGTGGCGTACTCGATCTGCTTCGGCAGCAGGTTGCCGTCAGGGTTGGCGGCCAGCTCCTGAGCCAGAATCAGCAGGCTGTTGAGCGGCGTGCGCAGCTCGTGCGACATGTTGGCCAGGAACTCCGACTTGTACCGCGAAGTGATGGCTAGCTGCTCCGCCTTCTCTTCGACGAGCGCCTTGGCCCCTTCGACTTCGAGCCGGCGCTGCTCCACTTCGGCGTTCTGCTCCGCCAGCTGCCGAGCTTTCTCGGCGAGCTCCTCGTTGGTGCGCTGCAGCTGGTCTTGCTGGCTCTGCAGTTCGGTGGCGAGGGACTGCGACTGCTTCAGCAGGTCCTCGGTGCGGCTGTTCGCCTCGATCGTGTTGAGCACGATGCCGATGCTCTCTGCGAGCTGGTCGAGAAAGTCGATGTGTGTGGCGCTGAACGGCTGGAACGATGCCAGCTCAATGACCGCCCGGACCTCGCCCTCGAAGAGGACGGGGAGCTCGACGATGTTCGTCGGGGTTGATTCCCCAAGAGCGGACGCGATCTTGATGTAGTCCTTCGGGACGCTGGTCACAACGATCCGCTTCTTCTCGAGCGCGCACTGGCCGACCAGACCTTCGCCAAGGGCAAACTCCATTGGAATGTTCTTGCGCTGCTTGTAGGCGTAGCCGGTCTGCAGTGCCAGGTATGCCGGCCGGCCGTTGGCGCTCACCATGCCGTAAAACACTCCGTGCTCCGCGTGGACCAGCGGAGCGAGCTCGGACAAGATCATCTTCGAGACGGTCATCAGGTCACGCTGGCCCTGCAGCATCCGGGTGAAGCGAGTCAGGTTGGTCTTGAGCCAGTCCTGCTCGTTGTTCTTCTCCGTGGTGACGCGAAGGTTGCCGATCATCTCGTTGATGTTGTCTTTGAGGTTGGCAACCTCACCCTTCGCATCGACGCCGATCGACCGCGTGAGGTCGCCCTTCGTCACGGCTGTCGCGACCTCCGCGATGGCGCGGACCTGTGTCGTGAGGGTCGCCGACAGCTGGTTCACGTTGTCGGTCAGATCGCGCCAGGTACCGGAAGCGCCAGGCACGCTCGCCTGCCCGCCCAAACGTCCTTCGGCGCCCACCTCGCGGGCCACGGTCGTGACCTGCTCGGCGAAGACGGCGAGGGTCTGGGTCATGCTGTTGATCGTGTCGGCGAGCTCCGCGATCTCGCCCTTCGCCTCCAGCGTCAGCTTGCCTCTCAGGTCTCCATTGGCGACCCTGGTCACGACACGCGCGATGCCCCGCACCTGGTCGGTCAGGTTGCTGGCCATCGTGTTGACGTTGTCGGTCAGGTCTTTCCACGTACCGGCCACGCCTTCCACGTTGGCCTGGCCTCCCAGCTTGCCGTCGGTGCCGACCTCGCGCGCCACGCGCGTCACCTCTTTGGCGAACGCGTTCAGCTGGTCGACCATCGTGTTGATGGTGTTCTTGAGTTCCAGAATCTCGCCGCGGACGTCGACGGTGATCTTCTTCGACAGGTCACCCTGCTGGACGGCGGTGGTGACCTCGGCGATGTTGCGGACCTGGCTCGTCAGGTTGCCGGCCATGATGTTGACGTTGTCGGTGAGGTCCTTCCAGACGCCGCCCACGCCGACAACCTCGGCCTGACCCCCCAACCGGCCATCGGTTCCAACCTCACGCGCAACGCGAGTCACCTCGTTGGCGAAGGCGTTGAGCTGGTCGACCATCGTGTTGATCGTCTGCTTGAGCTCGAGGATCTCGCCGCGAACGTCCACGGTGATCTTCTTCGACAGGTCGCCCTGTTGGACGGCGGTCGTGACCTCGGCGATATTGCGGACCTGGCTCGTCAGGTTGCCCGCCATGAAGTTCACGTTGTCGGTGAGATCCTTCCACACCCCGCCGACGCCCTTGACGTCCGCCTGCCCGCCCAGGCGGCCCTCGGTGCCGACCTCGCGCGCGACGCGCGTGACCTCACCGGCGAATCCGTTGAGCTGGTCCACCATGGTGTTGATCGTCTGCTTGAGCTCGAGGATCTCGCCGCGAACGTCCACGGTGATCTTCTTCGACAGGTCGCCCTGTTGGACGGCGGTGGTGACCTCAGCGATGTTGCGGACCTGGCTCGTCAGGTTGCCGGCCATGAAGTTCACGTTCTGGGTCAGGTCTTTCCAGATTCCGGCCACACCCCTGACGTCTGCCTGACCGCCCAGCCGGCCTTCTGTGCCGACTTCGCGGGCAACCCGCGTGACCTCGTTGGCGAAGCCGTTTAGCTGGTCGACCATCGTGTTGATGGTGTTCTTGAGCTCGAGGATCTCGCCGCGAACGTCGACGGTGATCTTCTTCGAGAGGTCGCCGTTCGCGATACCCGTGGTGACCTCGGCGATGTTGCGGACCTGGCTCGTAAGGTTGCCCGCCATCTGGTTGACGTTCTCGGTCAGGTCCTTCCAGATGCCGGCGACTCCCTTCACCTCGGCCTGGCCGCCCAGCTTGCCCTCGGTCCCGACCTCACGCGCGACACGCGTCACCTCGCTGGCGAACGCGTTGAGCTGGTCGACCATGGTGTTGATGGTGTTCTTGAGCTCGAGGATCTCGCCCCGAACGTCAACAGTGATCTTCTTCGACAGGTCGCCCTGCTGGACCGCGGTGGTGACCTCGGCGATGTTGCGGACCTGGCTCGTCAGGTTGCCCGCCATCAGGTTCACGTTCTCGGTCAGGTCCTTCCACACTCCGCCTACGCCGCGCACCTGCGCCTGGCCGCCGAGCTTGCCCTCGGTGCCGACCTCGCGAGCGACACGGGTCACCTCACCCGCAAACGCGTTGAGCTGGCCAACCATGGTGTTCACGGTCTTGGCGGTGTTGAGAAACTGGCCCTGCAGCGGCCGCCCCTCGATCTCGAGGGGCATCGTCTGCGACAGGTCGCCGTTGGCCACCGCACTGATGACGCGGGCGATCTCAGAGTTCGGCCGTCCCAGGTCTTCGACCAGGTCGTTCACGGCGTCGAGGGTCGACGCCCACGCGCCGCCCGCCTGACCGATGGAAGCATGCTGGACCTGACCTTCCTGACCGATGTGGCGGCTCAAGCGCCGGATCTCGCGCTCGAGGCGCTCGTTCGACTCGATGATCGAGTTGAGCGCCGCTGCGACCTTGCCGGCCGAGCCGGACCAGTCCGCGGGCATGCGCACGGAGAAGTCGCCGCGGCGCACCGCCGCAAGGACCTGGAGCGTGACCTTAGTGTCAATGTCCGCTCCGTTATGTGGCTTCTTGTGCTGAGCCGCACCTCTGACTGCTGATTTGGTGGCCATGTCCCTTTCTTCCTTCCTTGACTACTGCTGTTTTCTCGCTCTCACAGGCTCCGGGGTACCCAGAATTCGACTTTGGTTCCATTGCCGGGCTCGCTCTGGATTCGGCACCAGCCCCCGGCGAGCTGTGCCCGCTCGCGCATCGCGACGAGACCGATATGCCCGGGCACCCGTACGGACTCAGCCACGACAAAGCCGGTGCCGTCATCTCTGACTTCGACCCGAACTCCGCCGTCGACTGTCTCCGCGACGACGGTGACCCGCGTTGCGTGAGCGTGCTTCTCGACGTTGTTGAGGGCCTCCGAGATGTTCTTCAGGGCAATTGCCTGGATCGCTTGCGGGACCTCCTCGCTCAGCCGGATGTCAATGTGCGGCTCGATCCCCGCACGTACGCGCATCGACTCCAGGCGCTCGCTGATCGCTTCCCGCATGTCGCTCGGGAGCTGCAGCGGTTCAGGGCTGACGTTGGTGAGGAGCCGGCGGAGCGAGTCCTCGACCTTGCGCAGCGTGTTGCGGAGCTGGTCGAGCTGGACTTGATGGTTGCCATTCGGGTCGGTGCGGATGCGCTCGAGCTGCAGCTCGGCTCCGGTGAGCAGCTGTAGGGAATCGTCGTGCAGCGCGCTGGCGAAGCGGCGACGGGCCTCGTCGCCACCCGCGGCGATGTTATTGAGCAGATGACGCCGCGCGGACATCGCCGCTTCCAGGCGCACGGCCGTGTGGCCGAGCTCGTCCTCTGACTCCTTGTACTGCCAGACGAGCCCCGTCGCCATGCCGACGAGGCGCAAGACCCCCAGGTCGTTGAGGGTGAATCCATGGGGTGAGTCGTAGACGACCACTGCACCGATGCGGCGTTCACCGGCGATCCAGGCCGCGGCGATCGAACTCTTGATGTCCCTCAGGCCGGATTCGCGCCAGGTCGCATCGAGCGCAGGCGCGGTCCCCCTGACAAGGTCGAGCTGGTCTTCGAAGACCACTCGCTCGATCACGCCTTCACCCGCGGCGCCGAGCTGGAGACGGACTCCGTAGACGGGCGAATCGTCGGCGAAGCCGAACGGCGTCGGCTGCAGGGTGAGCGTGCCGCGCGGACCCAGGCGCCAGAATGCAGCGCGGCGGGCGCGGCTCAAATCGGCCATCGTTGCGCTCAGCCGGCCGAAGAACCCGGGCAGGTCGTCGTCAGAATCCAGGTAGGACGAGACCGCCGCAAGAGCCGCGAGGGCGGACTCCTGAAACCGCTCCGGCTCGTGGCCCGAGCGCCTCGAGCGCGGACCGCCATCGCGGTCCAGGGGCACCTTGCCCGCGACCGGCAGCGCAGCTGCTTCCACTTTTACCCCCTGGGCGCGATTTTCCGACCTACATCAAATCGCCTGGGGGCAGCCTGCGTCACCGTACAAGTGAGGTAGGCGGGACGCTCGGGATCCCGGAAACTGGTGTGCCCACCTCTTGCGAGGCGGGCACGTCTAAGAAACGCGTCTGCTGGGCGCGGTACCGAGTTCGGGCTGGCCTCCCCGCCAGAAAACAAAAGACCGGGCTCGCGAGTTGCGAGCCCGGTTGCTTTTCGTTCCGCTTAGCGCCGCCGGTTCCGAAGCCCGAGGCCGCCGAGCAGGAAGAGGATGCCGCCCAGGATGCCGCCCAGGATGGGCGTGCCTGTTGCGGCGAGGACCTCACCTTGGCCGGCCGTGGCCGTTGCGCCAAGAGTGCTGCCGGTCTGTCCGCCGGTGGTGCCGCCACCGGTTTGCGTTGGGACGGATGCGGTTTGTGTGCTGCCGCTGGTCGAGCCGGTGCTGCCTGCCGGGACGGAAGCGGTGTTGGACGAACCGCTGGTCGAGCCGGTGCTGCCTGCCGGGACGGAAGCGGTGTTGGACGAACCGCTGGTCGAGCCGGTGCTGCCTGCCGGGACGGAAGCGGTGTTGGACGAGCCGCTGGTCGAGCCGGTGCTGCCTGCCGGGACGGAAGCGGTGTTGGACGAGCCGCTGGTCGAGCCGGTGCTGCCCGCCGGGACGGAAGCGGTGTTGGACGAGCCGCTGGTCGAGCCGGTGCTGCCCGCCGGGACGGAAGCGGTGTTGGACG